>Ga0316198_10000104_pt1 | contig 35081 bp, 34 predicted proteins | sample OudBieAanoxic_MG_FD_204935 | JGI IMG/M metagenome (GOLD analysis project Ga0316198, IMG submission 204935) | Coastal sediment microbial communities from Oude Bieten Haven, Netherlands - site A anoxic | ecosystem: Environmental > Aquatic > Marine > Coastal > Sediment | place: Netherlands... | reverse complement strand
GGTCCAGCACCCTGGTAACCAGCCAGCCAGCTCCGGTGATCACAGCCTCACCCGGTTCCAGGTAAACCTGTAGCCCGAATCGTTCCGAAAAGGTTTTCAATTTTTCACAAAACGCACTCAGCGGGTACTCTTCGAGGGTGAAAGTTATCCCGCCGCCCAGGCTCACCCAATCGAGCTGCCGTAGCAGAGCCCCATAGGTCTCACCCAGGGTGTCGAGCAGGGTAGAAAAATTGTCGAAATCCTCGTTTTCACAATTGTAGTGGAACATCAGACCCGAGATCAGTGGCAGCGCCTCGCTTATCGCGTCACGATCGATAACCCCGAGGCGGGAGTGGGGTCTTGCCGGATCGGCCAGATCGAAGTCTGAATAGCTGAACTGTGGATTCACCCTCAAGCCAATGTCGGGACAGGGTGTCTGCTGTCTGACCAGGGCATGGAACCGCTGTAGCTGGGAAACGGAATTGAATATGATCTTGCTGGAGAAAGATCTCAGCTGCTCTATCTCGGCTTCATCGAATGCCACGCTGTAGACATGGACTTCTTTACCGAAAGTCTCATACCCCAGTCTGGCCTCATAAAGGGAACTGCCGGTCGTGCCGTCCAGGTATTCACGGATGAGGCCGAACAAAGACCAGGTGGAAAAACATTTCAGTGCCAGTACGGATCGGGCATTGCCGTGGCGCCTGACAAACTGGATCTTTTTCAGGTTGTCCAGCAGGCGGCTTTCATCGATCAGGTAATAGGGAGTTTGCACTGAACTCACGGCCTGGGACGGCGCACTACCTCAGCTGGGTGAATGGCGGTTGCACCGGGCGTTTTGCTTCACGCCCGAGGGACAGCATATAGATACTGTCCGGCGCAAAGTATTTATCCACCACCTGCACCACTATATTCTCGTCAAACGACTTACAGGAAAATACATCCAGGTACACATCCCGGTTGTGATCACTGAAATGGGCACTGATAGCCGACGTCTCGATCAACTGGACCAGCGAGTAACCTGCGGCCTCCTGGCTGTGGGTGGCAAAATGCGCTATGACGGGTTCACCATAGGCCACCATGTCAATAGCATCCACCAGCTCGGCCGCAAAAGCACGCAGACTCTCTTTGCGGCTGATATTTTCATTACACCCACCCATATCCAGGATCAGATGCTGGCCCCACGTATTGTTATTTTCCATTGACCCTTTGTTCCCAGACTGACTCTCAGCTACCTGATTGAAGACCCTGCTTGGTGGATTAAACCTGAATTTCGTAGCGGCCATGCCGGCAGTCGTTTTCCGTAATTACCGGCCGCCAATAATACCGCAAATTTATTCGACGAGAAAAAACTTTCCTGCCATTCCATACCACTCTGTCAGTGGAAAAGGCCCAGCGTCAGTGCGGAAGGCACTGCAAGATCTGCCCTATTATCCCTGTCGCCTGCGTTTTCCGTAGGCTCTGGCCCAGGGATTCGCGGTGATACCGTGACCGATGATACTGAGAATAATGGTACACACCACAGTCATGGCAAGCGGTCCGCTATCCGGCAGCCCACTATTCACCACGATGACCGCAAATACGATACTCGCCAGGCCGCGCGGGCCGAACCAGCCGATAAACAGTTTGCCTTCGGTATCGATACCGCTGCCGGCGAGTGACAGATACACCGGCAGCATGCGAATAACCGTGAGACTCAATACAGAGTAAAGCAGGATCATCCAGCTGAAATTGCCGACCGCCTGCCCCACCACCGCCGAGCCGAAAATCACCCAGGTGATCAGCGCCAGGGTATCCCCCGTCCCTTCCGAGGCGAGCAGGAATTCCTCCTTTACCGCCTTGGAAAGATGTGCATCCAGAATCCCCAGCAGGATGCCGCCGCTGAAAGCGGCAATAAAACCACTGCCGCCCAGCCATTGTGCAACCGCAAAACAACTCAATGCCAGTGCGACAACCGGTATCTGTATCCAGGTATGCGTCAGCCACTGCCTCTGCCGGGCAAACTTCAACAATCTGACTGCGAGAAAGGTCAGTACCAGCCCGACGGCCAGACCGATACCGATTTCCTCGACAACCAGTTTCACCGCCAGCGTCCAGGGGCCCTCATCACCGGCCTTGTCCAACGCCAGCGCCAGGAACACAAACAGGATCGGCACACAGATACCGTCGTTCAGACCGCTCTCGACATTCAGGCCCTGGCGGATCTCATCGGGAACCGCCTCGTTGGTGACGACCGCCTTACCCAAAGCCGCGTCGGTTGGCGCCAGCATCGTTGCCAACAAAGCAATCGCAAGTATCGACAGGCTATCGACGAGCAGTGCAGCGACGCCGAAGCCCAACGCAATAGTCAGCGGCAAACCGATCAACAACAGCCGCGCCGGCAATCCGCTGGTCTTTTTCAGCACCCCCATATCGGCGCCGGCCGCATCGGTAAACAGCACCATGGCCAGCGTCACCTCCGCCAGCGCTTTAATCATTTCCCGATCTGTCTCCAACGACAGCAGATCCAATCCAACCGGACCTATCACTAAACCGAACAGGGTGAATATAATCGGACCACTGATCCAGGTGCGTTCAACGGCACCAGCCACCGCACTGTAAACCAGTACAAATACCGCGAGCAACGCCAGGGTTTCATACATGCTTTATTGTCTCCCCGTGGCTAATCGGTCTTGTAGATTTTCTGAATGAAGTAAAAGATCAACGCCGTGGTCCAGCCAAACATGATCACACCGTTGGCAGCCTGGATAGACGCCAGCGTGCGCCATTCATCGGTCAGCACGACATCACCATAGCCCAGCGTAGTGAACGTCACCATGGAAAAATAGAACGCCGTTTGGGGGTCGGGGAGTGCGGTGATATCAGGGGTATACAGGTACACCAATGCCCACAGCACCGCCTCGATGACAATGGCAATAAACATCCACAGGGTCATCAGCCATACCAGTACAACCTTGTCGAAAGGACCTCTCGCAGGCCCGAAGCGCGCCAGGCGCCAGTCGAGCGTGTGGGTCCCGGCGACCATAAACAGGGCATGAATAAGCGTACACAAAAACATCATCGCCAAAGCGATAAAAATTTTCTCACCCAGCATCGCTAGTGATCCCCCGTTTGTTTCTGATAGTCCTTCACGACATCGTCCAGCGTATCATAAAAGGCATCCTCGCCATAAAGCTGCCGCAGCTTATAGCGGTTTTCTTCCCGAACGTCGTCGAGCACCTGGGCAACGACCAGGCGCACGCCTTTTTCCTTCATTGTGCTGAATATAGAACGCAGCGTCTCTGCCGCGGAATAGTCCACATCGTCAACCGCGGAGGCATCCAGGCAGAACCAGCGGATGGGCGGCTCGGCATTATTGACCAGCGCGGAAATTTCTTCTGACAGCTGTTCGGAGTTTGCATAGTACATACTGTGCGTGAAACGGTAGATCAGCAGGCCGGGCAAGGCCTGTGCATGTGTCGCCACCGGTTGTGCGCGCAGGACACCCGATTCGGACGGCACCAGCACCACGTTCTTCGGTCGATAACCGCGCCGGGTGTGATCGATCAGCGATAGCACGATGGCGAGTATGATGCCCTGCTCCACGCCGACGAACACCACCATCGCCGCGGTGATAAGGGCGACCCAGAACTCCGAACGACGCTGGGCATAGATGCTCTGCATACCCTTGATATCGATCAGGTCGACACCGATCAGGAACACCACCGCCGACAGAACCGCATCCGGCATGTAGGCCAATGGTCCGGTGAGAAACAGCAGCACCAGCAGCACAATAATTGCGGTGACAATCAGCGACAGCTGGGTGCGCCCGCCGGCGCTGTCGACCATCTGGGTCTTGGTGGGGCTGCCGTTGACGACAAATGTGCCGGACAGGCCCGCGCCGATATTGGCCAGACCCAGACCGACCAGGTCGGTGTCTTCACTGAAGCGTTCGTTATAGCGTGCCGCATAGGCGCGCGAAGTGGCGGCACTCTGTGCCAGAATGACCACGAACATGGCAAACGCCGTCGGCACCAGTTTGCCTATGAGATCCCAGCTCCACTTGACGTCAGGCAGCCCGATATGGGGCAGACCGCTGGGCACGGCGCCGAGTACGTGCACGTGCTCCTTGAGACCCAGCGCCCAGCTGACGCCAATGGCGCCAATCACGGCGATCAGTGCCCCCGGTATCTTTTTCGAAAGCTTCTTCGAACCGACGATGATCACCAATACACTGACGGCAACAGCCAGCGCATAAAAGTTGACCTGCTCGATCTGCTGAATGTCGTTCCAGATTTTTTGCAGCGTACCGTGCCCGCCGCCCTTCAGGCCGAGCATGCCGGAAACCTCTCCGAGCGCCACCTGTATACCAACCCCGGTCAGGAAACCGACCAGTACGGTGCGCGACAGGAAGTCCGCCAGGAATCCCAGGCCGATGATGCGCGCCAGTATCAGAAACCCCGCGGCCATGAAGGCAAGCACCGCGCACAGCGCCACGTACTCGTCGGAGCCGGTGGCCGCCAGTCCCACCAGGCCGGCGGCGAGAATGGCCGCCGTCGCCGAGTCGGCACCGACCACCAGGTGCCGTGAGGACCCGAACACAGCAAACAGAGCCGCTGGAATCAGGATGGTATAGAGACCGAAGATCACCGGCGTGCCGGCAATCTTGGTGTAACCCATCACTTCGGGAATCGCCAGCGCAGCCAGTGTGAGGCCGGCAATGAGCTCGGCCGGGATCTGGGCGCCTTTTATCGGCAGCAAGCCTTGCAATATCGGCAGGTGGAAACCTTCGGATTTGCTATTGGTTGTTGCCATGAAATTCTCCTCCGGAAGCTCTAATTTATTTAACGAACCCTAACTGGTTGCGCTGTACGCATACGCAGGACTCTTTTAGTGTTTTTGTCGGGTGACAAATTCTGGCTGATGTTCGACTCAAAAGGTTCAACCGATATAACCCGGCAAGCCACGTGCTTCCGAGCTTCGCACCAGAGACATGGCCTGTTCAACGACCTCCTCACCGTCAGCCGTTAAATGCAGACGGCCTTCCTCATCCACGGTAAACGCGAAGTCGTCAAAGCTGCTTTTGCCAGCGAGGACGTCCTTGTCCTCGAGAACCCGCTTGCGGAAAAAATCGGCCCATTTGAATTCGGAAAAAAGCACAGTGTTCTTTATGTAACCTTGTTTTGAGCGCACGATCCAGGCCAGGCTGCGATAGGCATCATACTGCATGTTCTCGATTATTTTTGGCAGACGCTTGGGTGGTTGAGGCCCCCCGCCGTCCCTTGCGTATAGACACACCCAGTTTCGTTCGTACATCGTTTTCCAGAAATACACGTCGTTCTCGACCGCACTCGCATTCTACACGACCTCTACCAGTACGCATATCTGGTTTCCCAACTCGTCATGGAGTGCTTCGTACAAGGCGCGCACCAGATGGTGGTGATCCACCAGATAGAACTTGTTTTTTCGAACCACCACGGGAACCGGTCGGACGACGAGGTAGTCATGAAGTTTTTGCGGATTATGCTGGTGTTTGTGTCGCATTCGCATGCTCTTGATGTCCACTTCCGCCTTACCCACCGCGAACTGGGTCGGTGACAGATCGCCAATCCGCAACTGGTGGATCCCCCCGGGCTGGGCGTCTTTGGGACACATGGGATATTTGCTTTTACAGATGAGCTTGCTCATTGTGAATTTCTCCTCACTCTGATTTTTTACCTGTATATGCTTGGGTTTGCCATGTTCAGGTTTCTGTGCTCAGCATTTATACCCAACCGCACGTTTTCCCTGATTTTAGTTTAGCAAAGGATCAAGGGGTTCCTGGCCCACTGTCCCAGTAATATAGGCCAGTATGCGCGCCCAACCCATAAAACCCCCACTGCCATCTCGAATTGATCAGCTAATTATAGGTCTCATTTGCGGCAGGTTACAAAGGCATTGTGAGACCTGCATTAGGTGCTAAGATGTTGATATCACAGCACGGATGAGCCTTTTGACCGTAAGGGAAAACAAACGTGGAACATCTTAAGCAACTACCATTCTGTTCTGATCCCTGCAGGGCGTGGCCATGCCGCGCCGACAAAATCCCGGGGTGCCCGATAATGCATGTCCTCAAAGCAGGGGCCCGAGCATCGCAATGGTGTTGTTCCAGAGCCGGCGTTTCATGGGCCAGGCAGCGACCACCTGCGCGTCGACCGAATGCGAGCGGGCAAGGTATTCCTGCTGGCGTTGGCGCATGTCGGCAGTCAGCGAGCGGTCGTAGAATAAAATGTTGTTCTCGTAATTCAGTTCGAAACTGCGGCGGTCCATGTTCGCCGAACCGATCAGGGTGACTTCCCCGTCAAGGGTCAGGGACTTGGTATGCAACAGTCCGCCCTGGTATTCGAAGATACGGACCCCGGCAGCGAGCAGTTCGTCGTAATAACTTCGACTGGCCGCAGCGACGATCCATGAGTCGTTTCGCAACGGGAAGATGATAGTCGTCTCGACCCCGCGACGGGCACTCGCACACAGCCCGGCCTGCATGGATTCATCGGGTACGTAGTACGGGGTCGTGATGACCAGTTCGCGGCGGGCAGCGTACATCAGCGTCTCGAACATCTCGGGCATGGCCGAGTTGCGCACCGTCGGCCCGGTCCCGACCACCTGTGCAGGCAGCCCCGGCTGGGTCGGCGGGATCGGTTGGCGGAGCAGGGGACTGATCTCTTCGCCTGTTTCGGCTTCCCAGTCGCTGGCAAACAGGTACTGGTTCTGGCGGACGATCGGCCCCTCGAAACGCATCATGGCATCCACCCAGGGGGCATACTTCGCCTTGATGCGAAACTCCGGGTCGGCACAGTTCTGACTGCCGCAATAGGCGATGCGATTGTCGATGATGAGGATCTTGCGGTGATTGCGCAGGTCGATACGACCCTTCAGGGGGCGCAGCAGAGGATTACCGATCGGCAGGGCGACGCCCAGGCGAACGCCTGCTGCACGCATGGCCTGCCAGTGATCCGAGTCGATCATGATGCGCGAACCCAAGCTGTCCGCCATGGCGCGGCAGGTCACGCCGCGTGCCGCAGCCCGCTGCAGCGCCTCCACGACCTTGCAGCCGTTGTTGTCCGGCAGCCAGATGTAGAACAGCAAGTGGACGTGATCTTCCGCGTCATCGATGTCGGCCACCATGGAGTCGATGGCCGCGTTGGAACCCCGCATCAGCTGCGCGCGGTTGCCACCGACGGGGCCGAAGCCGTTGACCGTTTTCCCGACCTGAAACAGATGCGCATGGCGTTGCGGTACATCGGCCTGCACATTCGCCGCGTCCGCGCCTGTAGCATCGGCCACATCACGCAGCCGCGAGATGATTTCACGCTTGCGCGCCACGCGGCGGCGGCCGATGTTCGTTTCACCCAGCAGCAGGTAGGCCAGCATGCCCAGCGCCGGGACGGCAAGGATGACCACAATCCAGGCGATCCGCGAAGCCGGCTCCCGATGCGGCCGCAGCAGCACCCGCACGGTGAACGCCAGCATGACTAGCACGAACAGCGATACAGCGATGGCCGTGCTATAAGGCGCCAGACTCATGGAGCTGCTAGCTTAACTATAGGGGCCGGATACATTTTCTGGACATTTTCATGCTGGGTCATGAGCCATCACCTCCTCCGTCAAGCATAGACGCCATGAAGGGATTTTCCCAACCCATCCCCAGCGAGATGCCGTAGGCGATCACCATGGCCAGGGCGGGTTTGATGGCCTCTTTGGCGCGTCTCGACAGAGTGATCATGGTGAGCTAGCCCTTATGCCGCAAGTGCGATTGCTTGGTGTTTTGAAAACCGGGGTCAGAGAGGAATATTGACTAATATTGGCGTTTATGGTTGCCAAAGTCTACACGGCATCCCCTGCTTTACCTTTGCCCCAGTGCCTGCATCATCCGTGAAATACCATAGGTCCAGGTAGGCGATATCAGCAGATGTACGTGGCATGATTCACCTCCTTGTGAAAAGCTCGCACCAGACCATAACACTAACGGTATATCAGGAAATATTGTTCTCTGACCCCGGTTTTTCTTTGATACCGATATGCAAACAGGAAATGCCGAGGCTGAAATTCTTGTAGGAGACTTCTGTGAAGCCCGCGGCTTCCAGCAGAGTCTTAAATTCCTGCTGATCGGGGAAACGGCGGATCGACTCGATCAGGTACTCGTAGGCATCGCTGTTGCCGGATACCCAGGCGCCCAGTCTCGGGATCACCGTGCGAGAGAACAACTCATAGAACGGCCGGATCGGTGCCCATGGTTTTGAAAATTCCAGACACAGGAAGCGGCCGCCGGGGCGCAGCACTCGAAGGATCTCCGCCAGCGCCGCGTCGATGTGGGTGAAGTTACGGATGCCGAAGGCGATCGTGAGCGTGTCCACGCTCTCGCTGCGCAAGGGGATGGACTCGCCGACAGCCGAGAGCCAGCCAACATCATCCGAGACCCGGGCACGGCCCGCAGCCATCATCTCCAGGCTCGGGTCGCAGACGATGACGCTGCGATCGACCGCCGCGACCCGGTCGGCCACATCACCGGTGCCGCCGGCAAGATCGACAATGAGCTGGCCTGGGCGGGGGTCCACCGCCCAGGCCAGATTGCGTTTCCACCAGCGGTGGATGCCGAAGCTCATCAGGTCGTTCATCAGGTCGTAGCGCCGCGCGACACGCTGGAACACGCTACGGATGAGGTGCTCGCGATCCCGGCTAGATACGTCCCTGTCGCCGAAGGTGCGGGATAGATCGGTCATGTTTGTTATCATACCGGCAGCAGTCAGCGACCTGGTAGTCAATTGGGATTAACATCGATGAGAAAACCTGTCGGCGCAAGCCGGGAAATGGCGGCATCTGAGCCGGGTGCCATAAGAACGACCATGTACTACGACGGCGGATGTCCGGTCTGCATGCGCGGGGTCGAGCACTGGCGCCGGCTGGACTGGGCGCGGCGTATCGAGTGGGTGGACCTGATGGAGCATCCGGATGCGCTGGCGGCCGAGGGCGTCAGCTTCGCCACGGCCATGGATGCCTTGCATATCCGGCATCGGGACGGTCGCCTGATGGTCGGCGTGCCGGCCTTTGCCGCGCTATGGTCCGAACTGCCGGGCTACAGGTTCTTGTCCATGCTTTTATCCCCGCCCTGGATGATAGCGATGGCCGAGCGCTTTTACCGCCTCACGCATCGGGACCGCTACGCACGGCGCTGCCGCGATGGCGCCTGCGATATCGCCGTCAACGCCCGCAGGGGTGACGGGGTCTGACGGGATTACCGATAGGGTCGAGAGCTGGCGCGGCAGCTCTCGACCCAGGTTGACAATAATACAATTAAGGTTGACAATACAAGGCTCCAAGGTTGACAAAGCACGCGCTGAGATAAATATCCTCATGACCAGAGTTCGATCAAGAGGCGAAAAGATTCGTGGCTTCATCATAAACAACGTCGAAAAGCACCCAACTGACGTTGCTAAGGTAACCGCCGATAAATTCGATATTACACGCCAGGCAGTAAGTAAACATCTCAAGAAGCTGGTTGATGAACACGCACTCACGCAACACGGAAATACTCGAAACCGATCATATAAGTTACATCCATTAGTCGAATGGCAGAAGAGTTATTTATTGGCGGACGCGCTGGCAGAGGACGTGGTGTGGAGGCAAGACGTAGTTGCCTTGTTAGGTCAAATACCCGAAAACGTACTCGACATTTGGCATTATGGTTTTACAGAGATGTTCAACAACGCGATAGATCATTCTGAAGGAGCAGCTCTCACTATTCAGCTAAAGAAAACAGCTACTAGTACTCAACTTGCGCTTTATGATGACGGCATTGGTATTTTTAAGAAGATTCAAGCTGAACTTGATTTGCTTGACGAGCGTCATGCAATTTTAGAATTAGCAAAGGGAAAACTCACTACTGATCCAGATAATCATACGGGCGAAGGTATTTTCTTTACCTCAAGAATGTTCGATGACTTTGAGATTTTATCGGGTGGCACCTATTTCTCTCACAAGTTCGACGAAAAAGAAGACTGGATACTTGAAAGAGATAAATTTTCTTCAGGGACTTCAGTATGGATGAAGCTTAATAATCACACTTCCCGTACAACAAGAAAAGTATTCGACAAATTTACCACAGATGATGGTTTCGGATTCACAAAGACCGTTGTACCGGTGAGGCTTGCGCAATATGGCGACGATAAACTTGTATCGCGTTCGCAAGCCAAACGACTTCTGGCCCGTATAGATAGATTCAAAACGGTTGTCTTTGACTTTCAAGGTGTCGATACTATTGGAATAGCATTCGCAGATGAGGTTTTTAGGGTATTTGCATTGAAGCATCCTGAAATCGAGATAATTTCGATCAAAACTAACTCCGCTGTCAGCCGCGTGATTCATAGGGTATTGTCACGTTAAACGTGGTAGGGCACTTACAAGTTAAAAACCCAGGAAATCGTAAATTCACGCTGTGCTGCGCAGATATTCCCCGACTGCATAGATGCGCTGGTTTGAGGACGTAGGTTAGCCAAGCATTTCGGGATCAGTGTATGCTAAGTGCACGGAATTGCTTCCCCTGAAATCCGCAAATAATCCCGAACAAGGTTAACCGGGAGCACTTACTCTTCCTGCCTTTCGTTGAGCGCAACTCCGCAGTCGGGAAATATGGGCGGAAGACTGGGCAAAAAACCGGGCACACTGACTTTACTGGAAGTGAAGAGCGGTTCGGGTTGTCAACCATAACCGATTAAAATGGCTACTGAATTTATGGCGCGCCCGGAAGGATTCGAACCTCCGACCGCCTGCTTCGTAGTCAGATAGAAGCATTTTACTTACTTGATTAATCAGTCACTTGCGGTGCTTTCCCATCCAATGCCGTAGTTGAGTTATCAGTCACTTACACTTCACAGTCACTGCAAGTTAGCACAAAATCAGCACAGTCTGCTTTTTCAATGAGACAAGACCTAGTCCGCTAGCCACAGAATTTGTATAGACAGTCGATACACGTTTATGTATATTGTTTGTCTATACAAGTTAGGAGGCCACTCTGATGGCAGAACCACAGAATCGTGAAGCGGCGATTAATATCCGCGCCCGCCTCACGCAGCGCAATCTGATTGACAAGGCGGCAGCGATGCTCAATAAAAATCGCTCGGACTTTATGCTGGAAGCGGCCTGTCGTGAGGCGGAAAACGTGCTACTCGACCGGCGACTTTTCTTGGTGGAGAGCAAAGTCTATGATGCATTTGAGGCGCTTCTCAATGCGCCGGTCAATGACAACCCTGCACTGCGTAGATTGTTGAACAGCAAGTCACCGTGGGAGAAATAACCGCACCGGAACCGATCACAGCGTCTCACGGCATTGATTCCTTCGCCTGCGGTACACCTGTGCTGGATGAATGGCTAAAGCGGCGCGCCCTTAAGAATGAAGTTACTGGAGCATCCCGCACCTTCGTAGTTTGCAATGATCGACAAGTGATCGGTTATTATGCTCTGGCTACAGGCAGCGTAGAACATCGCGACGCACCCAAGAAGGTACGCCGCAACATGCCGAACCCTATCCCAGTAATGGTGCTCGGAAGATTAGCTGTTGATCAAAAGTGGCAACATGCAGGGCTTGGCCGGAGCTTGTTAAAGGATGCGGTGCTTCGTTCCGTATCGGTGTCGCAACACGCGGGGATTAAAGCATTACTCGTCCATGCGCTGTCCGAAAACGCCAAAACATTTTATGTACGTAACGGCTTTCTCGAGTCCCCGCTTGACCCACTGACGCTTGTCATTTCCCTGCGAGATGCAGCACATAACCTGTCCGTCTCGAATTCGTGATTTTCTCTTAGACAAGACGCATGTGCCTGGCGAATTGCAAATTCCAAGAGGCAACCCTCCCTACTCTACCCTCCATGAAGGTCCTGCTGCTGATGCTTGCACACTTGTTGACAACACTCGCCAAACTGCCTGGACCTGACGGTGCCAATGCGATCTTCGCGTACACATACGCCTCTGGACGGTAACACGCCCGCTGAAATCAGCGGTGAGAAAATCACGCAACCTTCTCCGCTAAACAGCTACGCCTGGGAAAAGCATTGCGGCGGTCTGTTCCAACTTCCGGTTGCAGTTTGAGTTACATTTCGCCATGCACAGCTAAATTTTTGTTCCTTCCATCGGGACCAATGAATCGCATCAGTACTTCCAACATAATCACCCATCGCTTCCGATACACTCCGGTATGCACCCAGCAGGCGATAGACGTTTGCGTCATCCTCAGGGCCAAGCTGGCCTTTGGACGGGTTGTTCAAGGCTTCCTTAATACGCACCTCCAGGCGTTCCACTATTTCCCTGAGTGCGGCACGAAATTTTTCACTGTTCCCGCCAGTCGGATCGTCAGACAGAAGCTGAAAGGTCTCCTGCATCCTGGTCTGCCATGTGCGTATGCTATCCTGTAATTCCTGAACCTGTAATTCCTGCACCAGGTGTTCTGCCTGAACACCACCTCGTGCGCCAAGCAGTTCATGCCGGCGAAAAGTGAGCGCCTGAAGATTGATCACAAGTGCCTGAATCTGTTCCGGCGAAGTACCTGATAGCGTTTTACTATTGATGAAGTGACCCCATACAGCAAGCTTGTTTGGCACCATGGTCAATTCACGTGTATAAAACTCTTTTTCCAGGATTCCGATAGTGTCAGCGTTTGTTGCGGGTCCCTTTGCATGGTTGAAATCAGGTACTCACTGCAGCGGAAAAAGCGGCCCAGAAGACGCAGAAACGCGCGTTCAGGCTGAGAAGAAAACGACGGAATATAGGTTGTGATTTGCAGCGCAATCGCGATCAGATAAAACATCACCGACGTGTCGGCAAAATTACTAAAGCCGTAGGTCTGTTCGTTGCCAATGTTTATAAGGGTCAAAAAGAGCACGATGCCAAGACCCTTGAACAGCATCTGTTGTGGCTCGAAATACTTGTAACAGACCATAAAGCGTACTGAGAAGATAAGCAGGCCAAGGCTCAGAAAGGTCGACAGTTGAGGCATCAAAAAGAAATAAATCAGGCCGGTAAAAATGATGAAGCCCGTGAGTGCCGGCATAAACATCTTGATGGGCAGTTGTGGCGCAAGGGCCACGGCCATCGCCGAAGCCGACGCCATAGCAACCAGGTTTGCCCCCCGGGTATAGGATTAAAATAGATCAAAGTAAGATAACATAGCCACAGCGTCAATATGACCCGAAGGCTCCCCAGCAAACGATCCAGGTCAGGCACAATCATCAACGGTGTTGGTCGGCTTTCTGCAACCGGGGCAATTGCCGGTGCGAATTCCTTGATATCGCCGAGCGTATTAAACATGGCCCGGGTCAACGGCTCCAGAGATTTGAGGCGGTTAAAAAAGACGGTAAAGGCCGCTTTCTGGAAAGAGGACAATTTTTTCAGTGCATCCGGATTGGCCACCAGTTCGATGGTCTGTGGCGTCTGTGTCGGCGCATCGTCCGCCAGCATGCGACGGAGTTGCGTCAAACGATCATCCACTTCGATTTCAAATGCCGTCAGATTGGGTAGTAGTTCCTGCAAATCCAGGTCCTGAATTTCAGTGATGCTTTCACGCCAGTACGCCGTTGTTTCACCGAGCTCCACCACCTGCTCGCTATAACGTTCCCACTTGTGGCGTATTTCCCAGACTTCATAGCGCTCTTTCTCTACGCCTTCCAGCAGCTGGATAAACTGGGCCTGTTGCTGGATCGCCTGCATTCGCAGTGTACGCGCCGCCTGAACCTTGTCGGCATTGCCAAGCTGGCCACGCATCAGCTCCCGGTAAACCTGGTATAACTTCTGCTGTGTCGAGGCCAGTTTACAACTGACAGCTTTAAAGAGCGCATAGCCATCGTGGGGCCAGAGTAAAACAAACACCACGATATAGGTCACAAGACCCAGCAGTGTTTGTTGAAGGCGAAGTATGACGACCTCAAAGGAAGCGGCGGCATCGAGACCGGCATCCACTGCGATAATTGCAGTAGCGAAGCCGGCCATCATCCAGTATCCCTCGAATTTTTTCCCACCCATCAAATAGGTGCACAGTCCCATCCAGGGCGATAGCATAGGCAATGGTTATCGCCAGGGCGGTTTTGAGCGAATCAATGGTTTTTTGGGATAAAGCCATAAGAGGTGATCGCCGATCGCGATGTCACTGCAGTACTATTGGCGCCAGTGCAGCGGGCCTCACTCGAGCACCCGTTTCCACGCCCCGGTTCTTTCCCGCATCTCGTCCTTCATGTCGGTGGGCAATAATTCAACCGGGTCCCGGTTATCGCGAATCTGCCAACCGCCGCCGAGCGCCAGGTAGACCTGCACCAGATTGGTGGCAACGCTGCCCTGCGTCGAGACCAGCAGGTCCTGTTGCTGCGTGTCGGCGTTGAGAGTGCTGATGACGGTATTGAAATCCACCAGCCCGTTCTGATACTGCGCCGTCGACACATTCACCGAGCGCGTCGACGCATCGGCCGCCACCCGGTATGACGCGAGCTGTTCGTGCGACTTGAGATAGGCAACGATGGCATTCTCGACATCGCCCTGGGCCTGTATAACGGTGTCCTGGTAATCCACCAGCAGCTGCTGGAACAATGCGTCCTGAAACCTGACGTTACTCTTGAGACGACCGTAATTGAGAATGTTCCACTGGAACGCGCCGAACAGGTTCCAGGTCTTGCTGTCATTGTTGAACAGGTCGCCGGTATCCATGGCATTGGTACCGATCGAACCTCCGATAGCAAACGCCGGGTACAGGTCAGTCTCGGCAATGCCGATCTGCTCGCTCTGGGCCGCGAGCTGGCGTTCAGCGCTGCGAATGTCAGGGCGCTGGCGGATCAGGTCCTGCGGCATACCCAGGGCAATTTCCGCGGGGGTGGCTGGAATCACGCCTTGCTCACCCAGCAGGTAATTCATATCGTGCGGCGGTTTGCCCAGCAAAATCGCCAGCGCATTCTTGAACTGCTGCAGGGACGTCTCCAGCGCAGGCACCGTGGCTTTGGTATTGTTCAGCAGCGTCTCGGCCTGGTCTGCATCCAGTTCACTGACTTCGCCCGCTTCGAATTTAGCACTGGAGACACGCAGACCTTCCGCCTGCTGCGCAATACTATACTTGGTGACGTCGAGCCGGGACTGGGTGGTACGGATGAGGATATAGTTCTGCGCTACCTGCGAGACCAGCGACACCAGGGCGCCGTCGTAATCAGCAATGCTGGCATCGAGCTGTGCTGAAGACGATTCCACCTGGCGACTGAAACGTCCCCAGAAATCGGCTTCCCAGGTGAGATTCAGGCCAAGGCTATAATCCTCGAACGTCGAGCCTTCCTCGCGTTGTTTGGATGCCGAACCGGTGGCCTGCTGTTGTTGCGGGTATTGATTGCCGATGGCGATGGCCAGCAGCTGTCGTGCCTGCAGCACGCGCAGCCCTGCCGAGCGCAGCGTCAGGTTCTGTTGCAACGCCGTTTCGACCAGCCTGTCCAGCACCGGGTCACCGAATGCCGTCCGCCACCATTCAGGATCGACCGGCTGTTTACTCGAAATGCGAGTATCTTCGGCTTCGAGCCAGTCTGTCTCGACGGGGGCTTCCGGCGTCTGGTAGTCGGGCCCCAGCGCGCAGCCGGAAGCTATCAAGGTTGCCAACACAAACAGGAGGATGGTCTTTAACTTGTAGGAGCTCCGTCCTCCGGCGCGAATCGCGGCCGGGAGGCCGCTCCTACAGCAAGAATTATGCAATGATGTTAACGCATGGCCCATTCCGACTTACCTACTGGAGCGCCGACGGCGCAGGCGGCACCGACTTGTCATGATCACTGTCCGCGCTACCGGTCATCACCAGCACCGAGCCGGTGGTGCCGACCCGCAGCTCGACGCCTTCCGGCAATTCGTCCAGGTGAATGCGCACCGGCACACGCTGGGCCAGGCGAATCCACTCGAAGGTCGGACTGACATTGGGCAGCAGATCTTCACCGGTACTGCCATCCTCCTGGGCGATACCCCAGCCCAGGCTGTCGACGCGGCCGGTCACCGGTTTATCCGGGTAGCTCATCAGTGTCACGATGGCTTTATCGCCTTTACGGATATCCTCAACCAGGGTTTCCTTGAAGAAACCGTGCACCCAGTAGCTGTTGATATCGACCAGCGCCAGCGCCGGCTGGTTGGCCACCGCCTGGCTGCCGAGCCGCAGGTTCAGGTTGGTGACATAGCCGTCCACCGGTGCCCTGACCTGGGCGAACTCGAGGTTGAGTTCCGCCTCCTCCAGTGCGGCTTGTGCCTCGCGGAGGCTGGCGTTGGCATCACCAGCCGCACCGAGGGTGGCGCGGGTTTCCGCCAGGTCGGCTTCACTCTCAAGCAATGAAGCCTTGGCCTGGGCGAGGCTGGCTACTGCCCCCAGGCGTTGCTGCACCGCAACCTGGTAGTTGGCCTTGGCCCGCTCCACCGACTTTTGCGACGTCGCCTTTTGCGGCAACAACTCTTGCTGCCGCTGATACTCGGCCTTGTTCTGTTCGATCTCGGCATCGGCCTGCTTGATGGCAGCGCTTGCCTGCGCCAATGAAGCCCGTGCAACTTCGACATTGGCCTCGGCCGCCTCGACCTGCTTTTCCTGGGCGGTGTAATTGTCTTTGGCCTTATCATACTGCGCGCTTGCCTGCGCCACATTGGCCGCGAAGGTGCGCGGATCGATTTCGTACAGCAGATCGCCCGCCTTCACCAACTGGTTATCTTCAATAGCCAACCTGACAATTGGCCCGGACACCCGCGGCGTAATCTGGATAACATCGGCACGCACCTGGCCGTCGCGGGTCCAGGGATTAACCACGTAGTCCCAGTATTTGAGCAGTACGGCGGCTACAGTGATCAGCACCACGGCTCCAGTCATGAGGTATTTTTTAGAATCTTTCACGCGTCAGGTTCCGATAATGCATGTGCCGATAAACAGGGTATAAAGAATCACCAATGCCAAAGACACCACCGGTGGATAGAAAAAGCACTTCGACAAACGGTAGCGGTTGAGCAGGTACGTTGTCAGCAAGGCTGCCATCATGCCGAAAACCGCGGCAACCAGCAGCGGTGGCATATACACCCCGCCAAGGGAGAATTCGTGTGGGATTGGTGTCAGCATATATTCCGTTACTGAATCAAATAGGGGTCAGAGAGCAATATTCCCTAATATACCGTTAATTAGGGTCCTTGCGTGAGCGTATATTAGAGAATATTGCTCTCTGACCCGGGTTAGGCGAAGCGCTCTTCGCGCCACGATTCCCAGTCGATAGCGTCGGCGTTTCCGGCATAATCGACCAGCGCTTCCGACACACCACGAAACGCGCCCAGCAGGCGGTAGAATTCTTCCGCGTCCTGATTGCTGAACTGCGCTTCTGCAGTCTTGTTCAAAGTGGCTTTGATTTTTTCTTCAAGGCGTTCGAGAAGACCATCAAGCCGGGCACGCAATGCGTCACTCTCCTCACCCGCGGGGTCCTTCGTCAGCCCTTGCAGGACTGACAGCAGCCTGAGCCGCCAGCCACGAAACTCCGCAAACAATTCCTTGACCAGAAACTGTGCCTGCGGGGTGTCGTGCTCCTCAAGCAAATGCTGCATACGGTAGGTCAGCGTCTGCAGGCTGGTGACCAGGGTCTGTACCTGTTGCGGCGTCGTGCCGGGCAGTACCGCATTATCGATGTGCGGCGCCCAGGTAGCGAGTTTAGCCGGTAGCGTTGCCACCTCGCGCGCATGAAAGGCCTTTCTCCAGCGCTCCAATCGCGTCAATGGCTGTGGTGTTTCCCAGCGCATAACTGACATCAGGTACTCACTGCTGCGGAAGAACCGACCGAGCAGACGCAGAAAGACCCGCTCCGGGCGTGGAGAAACGGGAATATAGGCGGTTATTGCAAAAATGAGGAATATCACGGGGAACATCAACGCCGTGTTAGCGACACTGAGAAAGTCGTAGCTCTGCTCATTGCTAATGGAAGCGATGACAAAAAACATAGCCAACCCCAGCGCCCTGCCAAGCATTTGCCGGGGTTCGGCGAACAAATAGCAGATAGCGAACGTCGCCGCAAAGATCAGCAGACTCAGGCCGATGAAGCTCGACAGTTTCGGCATGATGAAGATATACACAAAAGCTGCAAACAGAACGCTGGTAGTGGCCGGTACAAACAGCTTCGAAACGGGCAGCTGCGGCATGTTGGCGATGGCTATCCCCAGCGAGCCGGCAAAACCCACTAAACCGGTGCCGCCTGGAATATCGTTAACGTAGATCAAGGTCAGCCAGGCCATCCATAATATCGTCACGAAGCGCACAACGTTCGCCATACGATCCAGATCAAATACCAATGCACTTGACGGCGCGCGCGGCACGCCGGACGAAGCAGCTTCTTTTCCGGATCCCTTGAGTTCGCTGGCTGCCGCGAACAGCGAGCGGGTCAGCTGCTCCAGGTAGCTCATGCGGTCGCGTGTGACGACAACCGAGGCCCTGTCAAAATGGGACAGGCTCCGTAGCACTTCCTTGTCCAGCGAAAGATCCACGACCTGCGGGACCCGCTCAGGGGTACGTCCCGCCAACAGTTCCCCGATCTGCGCGATGCGCCTGTCCAGTTCGTTGCCGAAGGCATCCAGACCCGGTAGCAGATGCGGCAGATCCAGTGCCTTGACCTCGTCGAAGCTCTCCCGCCAGCGTTCCAGTGCATGCATCAGCTCTGCCGCCTGCTGCTGATAACGGCGCCATGGTCCGCGCAACTCCGAAACCTCCCGGCTATCGGTCTCCGCCGCGGTCAGCATCTGGTCGAACTGTGCCTTTAGCTGAACTTCCTGCGCGCCCAATTGCTGAGCCTCCTGCGCGCTCCCCTGCCCACTTAACAAACCCAGGTAGGCACTAAATACCCGGTGTTGCATCGAGGCCAGATTATCAGCGGCGGCGTAGAATCCGGCGCGGCTGCTGCTGGGCCAGAGATAAATTGCGACCAGACTGTAGACCAGGATTCCCAGCCCGGTCTCCTGGGCACGCAGTATCGCGGTATCGAAGGCGTTGACCGGATCTGGACCAGCGTCCAGACAGACGATTACGGCCACGAAGCCGCACACCTGCCAGAAATAAGCGTGTTTACTGCCACTCATCATATACGCGCAAAAACCGGCATAGACAGACAGGCACAGAATGAAAGCCCAGCGTTCCTGGGCGAACAAGCCGATGAGGGTTAACGACACAACAATCGCCACCAGCGTCCCGAACATGCGCAAAGCGGCCCTGTTCAGCGATTGCCCGATCGATGCCAGGCTGACGAAGGCCACCGCGAACCCGGCCCAGTAGGGCCTGTCCCAGTCCATTGACAGGGCGATGCCATAGGCAATGGTCATCGCCAGGGCGGTCTTTATGGATTCTTTAGCCTTTGTAGAAAGCACAATCGCAATGAATAGGGGTCAGAGAGCAATATTCGCTAATATAGCGTTAATACTATAATCCGTGCACGAGAATATATTAGTGAATATTGCTCTCTGACCCCAGTTTTCTGAGCTTGTCGGAAACATCGAACACGCTATCGGTATTAACATCGCCTTTCAGTTTGAAAGCAAGTACCGGTATGGCACTGCCATTACTCAATCAGACTGGCGCTTTATCCAGAGCATAGATCAATTATTGAGCATCCTGGGTAGCGCCGGCGCGTGGATTGGAGAGGTCTGCGACGACGGCAAGGGAGTCGATGTACGTAGTTTTCCGTGTTGACTTTTAGCCAAATGATATTTCGCACAAAATGTTTTATTCACAGTGGTCACATAAGCGTATAGTTATGTCCGCACGAAACGACAACGACTTGACACTCATTCTACATAACATACGCAACCAATTGTTATTTATACAATAACAATATTGTACAAAAAATAGCCAATGTAATAAAAACACTGTTCTTATAGGGATTAGTGGTCATTTACACTATTTCATCCACACACTTATCCACATCATCTGTGGAAAACTTTCTATGACTTCGCGAAGGACTATTAATAAATCTTATCTATGGATTAGCTTCACTGTTGTTTTTTGGGCGTGACCTTAACGCGCTCACGGGCCGTACATCCCGAAGATCATCCTTTGGGGCTATGCGGCGCTGCGATAACATAACCCGTTATATGAGCAGCAAAGCGAAATGGAACGAACGTTATCGTGCTTCGACAGGAGAGCGACAGGCGGCACGGGTCTTAAAAGAAAATCTGCATTTATTGCCTGACCATGGCCGCGCGCTGGATCTGGCCTGTGGGTTAGGTGGCAATGCCATGCTGATGGCACAACAGGGTTTGCAAGTTGACGCCTGGGATATTGCCGATGTTGCTGTTAGCGCATTGCAAGACCTGGCGCTTAAGCGCCAGTTATCCATTCAAGCGGAGGTGCGGGACGTTGAGGTGCATCCACCGGAGCCAGAAACATTTGATGTCATTGTTGTGAGTTATTTTCTGGATCGCAACATTATTCCTGCGTTGATACACGCACTTAAACCTGGTGGACTGATCTATTATCAAACCTTTACCCGGCGATGTGTTTCCGATCGCGGCCCGCAACAAGCAGAGTTCAGATTGGCGGATCAGGAACTGCTGCATCTGTTTTCCGGCTTGCAGGTTGTGTTCTATCGTGAAGAGGGGCGTATTGGCGATGCGTGTAAAGGTTTAAGAGATGAGGCGATGTTTATCGGAAGAAACTTTGCTTTGCAAAGCACCTCTAATTTATAGGCATCGCCGCAGCGACGTTTTCGGCATCCCTGCAGCGTACCGCGCGGTATCGCGTCATGCGCCGTGAATTCGCTGTCCAGAGCCGTGTATCAAATCTGCAGCGCCGGCAGGCTGCCCGATTCGAACGCCCAGACACCCTCCCCAGGGAGTGAAACATGATTGAGATTCGACACAGTCACGAGCGCGGCACGGCGAACCATGGCTGGTTGCAGAGTCGCCACACCTTTTCGTTTGCGGGTTATTACGACCCCGACCACATGGGGATTTCCGCCCTGCGGGTGATCAACGATGACAGCGTCTCACCGGGCCGCGGGTTCGCGACGCATTCACATGAGGATATGGAAATCATCAGTTATGTGAAAAAGGGTGCCATTGAGCACAAAGACAGCATGGGCAATGTAGAAAGATTGCCCGCCGGCGAATTCCAGCTCATGAGTGCCGGAATCGGTGTGACCCACAGTGAATACAACCCATCGACCGCTGAACCCTTGGAGTTTCTGCAAATCTGGATAGAACCCAATGTTTACGGCATTCAACCCCGCTACCAGCAAAAACAGTTTGATGACCGGGACGGCTTGCAGCTGATTGCCTCCGCCGATGCCCGTGAGGGTTCGCTACTGATCCATCAGGCTGCTAGTTTGTATCAGCTTCGCTTACATGCGGGTCAATCCGTTTCACATTCGCTCGAACCCGGGCGAACGGTTTATGCGCATATTGTCTCGGGCAACATCAGCGTGAACGGCAAACGCTTGAGTGAGGGTGACGGCGCAACGGTAAAAGCGGACGATGTGGTTGAGTTTACGGGCCACGAGAACAGTGAGGCACTGGTCTTTGATTTACCATAAACCATTGAGGCGCGGGGGTTCCCGAGAACAACTCTCATCCACCTCCGGCCCCATTCAAAACCGTTTGATGATCTGGGTATCCAGCACCACGGCATAATGCGTGTCAAAGGAGCCGTTGATGCGACCGGCCAGTCCGTTGTCCTGGTCGAGGTTGGCGTCGCCGATATGCGCGTAGTTCAGACTGTTGTGTATTTCAAAGCCTTTCCACTGCCACTCGACTCCGCCACCGACGGCGATCACCCGATCGAGCGGCAAAGCAATGGTCCGCCTGCCGTCGCTCGAGGGCGGCGTCACGTACATCGCGCCGGCGGAAAACGCCAGGTCCGGCCGATACTGGTATCTCAGCCCGGTTGAAAACAGCCAGGTGTCCTTGTAGCTGCCGTCGACCGAAACGGTACCGGAGGTCAGATCAGAGTTGACACTGACGTGGTTGATACCAAAGGCCGACATATTGATCCACATCACATCGAGGGTGAATGACCAGTCATTCTTGAACCCCTGGTAGTAACCCAGCTGGACCATCTCCGGCACCTTGAATTTCACATCGATGTTCTGATCCAGCAAACCCAGCGTATCGAGACCCGCTTCCAGGACCGGGCCGATATTCTGGAACTTCGGCCGGCCGGACAGGTCCGGATCGATCTCGGAGCGATACACCACACCGAAACGGGTGTCCTCGTTCAACTCATACATCAGTCCCAGCTGCCAGCCGAAACCGACGCCGTCCTCTTCGAGCTTGATCCTGCCGTCGGTGCTGCCGATATCGTTGATGCGCGCCTTGGTCATGGAATCGGTATACAGCATGATCGGCCCGCCACCGACAGACCAGTGATCGCTCAGCTTGTAACCCACCGTACCGGCCAGTGACACGAAGGCCAGTTCAGACTCCTCCGACAGGTAGCGCCCGGACCAGCTCTTGCCGTACGCGTTACCGAAGCCGGAAGGCACATTCAGAGAAGCGCCAACAGACCAGCGCTCATCGAGCGGGTGCGCATAATAAAACCCCGGGATGACGAGAAACCGAGGATCGTTATCGGCACTGCCGCCGTCGATGTTCGATTCATCGACCTCGAACTTGGCGGCCGAACCGACCAGCGAAACCTGAACCAGCAGCTCCGGCTCATCCAGGCGGGTTATACCGGCGGGACTCGTGAACACGGTGGACGCATTACTGGCACGCGCCGTCAAACCCGAGAGCGCGGGGCCGGTATCGGCCTGCGCTGCTGTCAATGCCGACAACCCTGCCAGCAACCATCCGGCTCGCAGGCCCCGGCCGGTTACTGTTAGCCGCTTCGGTGGAATACATTTTTCAAATAGCTTGCCCATAATTAAACCTGTCCGGGTTTTACGGTGAATGCGGGCAGTCTATCGCAGACGGCTTCGCCATGCATTGACTAAGCATGCAGAGGTGAAGAAACCCTTGCGTGCCCTTCAGTCGACCCTCGCCGTTTATCCAAATGAAGAACACGGCCTTGAAAATAAAAGAGGGGGCGCGCAAGCCCCCTCCTTGCTGCTACAGGTGTTACAGGGCTCTAGTCGTCCAGGGGGTGTTTGCTCGGTACGCCATTGACAACATCCTGGTCGCTGCGCAGGTCGATGGTATTCGGGTCCGTCAGTGCATTCAGGAAATCCATAATGCGATCGACATCTTCAGCACTGTAGGTGAACGGTGCCAGCTCGTTGCGTTCCGCGATGAAGCCGACAATGGCCGGGTCATCCATGGCTGTGTAGTTCTCGCCATCCAGTATCCGATGGGTTGGAAGGATCGCCTGCCGGTTGTCGTTGTAGGCATAGAGCGCATTGACCGGATCCAGGTGGTGCTCGACAACCGCATGCAGCGTAACAGGAAACATGGCCTGGCAGGCCAGCCCATTTTCCAGGTTGTTCGGCAGATCGTGTCTATAGCGATTTAGTAAGCAAGGGAAAACGATCACTCAGACAGTTTTATTCCTGAACGCAACCTTTCCTACAAGCGAAAGTATCTCGTCCGCTTTAGCTGGGAATCGTGGAAAAGTGGATTATTGTGGCGTTGGCCGGGGTACGCGAACCCCTGTTTTTTTGCTTGTTAAACCCGCAGGTTACGGGCTTGGCATTTTTTCGGGTTAAATCCGCTATTTTAATTTTTTACGTTTTCAGGTCTTTGCAAGGCAATATGGCGTCCCCAAGGGGAGGCCACCTTATCCCCCAGTTAGCTGTTACATCAACAAATTCTATCAACTTGTGTTGCAGTTGGTATCGCCTAAGTACCTTGACGATACATTCCTTATTGATTATATTCCTGATTTGGAATGGGAGGTCGAATATACGGACGAGTTTGAGCGGTGGTGGGAAAGTCTCACCGAGGCCGAACAGGAAGACGTTAGTGCAGTGGTTGAATTGCTGGAGGCAAAAGGTCCACAGCTGCCGTTTCCATACAGCTCTGGGATCAATCGCTCAAAACACAGTCATATGCGTGAGCTACGTATTCAGCACCACGGCAGACCCTATCGTGTTTTGTATGCGTTCGATCCCCGACGAATGGCTATCCTGCTCATTGGCGGGGATAAGACCGGGAAAGATGAATGGTACGACGAAAATGTGCCGATTGCCGATAAGCTCTATGACGAGCATATCAAGGAATTGAAGAAGGAGGGGTTTCTCGACCCCTAGTGTGAGGTGAGCTATGGCTAAGAAATTTCGCGATCTACGCACCAAAATGTCCAAAGAGTCTCAAGCTCGTGCTCATGAAAAAGCACAAGTGATGCTGAGTGAATTACCACTTGCCGAGCTGCGCCAGGCACGTCACTTGTCTCAGGAACAGCTAGCCGCTGAACTGGATGTGCGTCAGCCTGCGGTAGCCAAAATTGAGAAAAAAACGGACATGTATATCTCGACTTTGCGCCGATTTATTGAAGCAATGGGGGGAAAGCTGGAAATTTGTGCGCATTTCCCCGATGGCGACGTGAAGATTAATCAGTTCGAGGAACTGGACAATAGTCAGCCTGACAAGATACCGACAAATTAACTTACGTGTAGTAGTTCAGACAGAACGCCAAATTCCGTGTTCTAGCATCGGGCCACTGCCTCTGTCCAACGTGCAAACGCGTCTCACCTAAGGTTCCGATGGTGCTCAGCAGAAACCAGATGACGACACCGCCTCTGATCGCCGACAGCCTTCTCATGAAACAGCAGCTGCTGATCGTCAATCGCGCGCGTTGACGTGCGCCTAATCTGACGCCTGTTGATCGGATACTGCTCGGCTTCTGGTCGTTGTTTCTCGGCGGCCACCACATCCAGCACGCGGCGATCATTCTTAGGCCATCGACACTTGGAGCGGAAGCTGGAACTTTTCAAAGATTATTACAATCATTCGCGTACACATGCGTCTCTGGACGGTAACACGCCCGCTGTAATCAGCGGTGACAGAGTCACGCAACTTGCTCCGCTAAACAGCTACGCGTGGAAAAAGCATTGGGGATGAGATTGTTGAAATCTGCGAAGGCTGCAACATTGCCTTCAAACCTGATCTGCCAACTGGCGGTGAATTTGGCGAACTGTCGCCGACCGCGGATGATTTCCCTGCCTGACGCACCTTAAGATGATGCACCTCAGTTAGAACGATTGGCGCTGGCCGCAACCGCGGCAAGCGCCTGCTCGGAGGGATACCCGTCTGCGGTCAGATTGTTGGCGGCCTGAAAGGTGCGCAGCGCGCCGCGGGTGCCAGAGCCAAATATGCCGTCCGGCGTGCCGGTGTCATAGCCCAACTGGTTCAGCTGCGTTTGCAGCGTCATGATCATTTCCCGGCTGAGTCGCACTCCGTCGTCAACGGGCGGTTGGGCAAGGCCGCCGGCGCCAGCGATCCGGTCAGCCAGGCGACCAACGGCAATGGCGTAAAACTCCGAACGGTTCCAGCGCATGATGATATCGAAGTTCTCGTAGACAATAAACGCCGGTCCTGAGGCGCCGCCGGGGACCAGAATCGAACCGGCCAAGTCGATGGCTGGTAACGGCCGCTTGAAGGCGTCGGTTACGCCAGCTGCGGACCAGACGCGTAGCGGTTTTCTGACTTTCCGGGTGGCGGTGGCGTAGTCGAAGCCTTCCGGCAGCACGACTTCCCGACCCCAGCGTAAGCCCGGCTGCCAGCCAAGGGTAGAAAGGAAATTCCCCGCAGACGCCATCGCGTCGGGAATGCTGCCCCAGAGATCACGTTTACCATCGCCGTCACCGTCCACCGCATAACGCAGAAATGCCGAGGGCATGAACTGGACGTGGCCCATTGCCCCTGCCCAGGAACCTGTCATGCCGGCACGATCGACATCGCCCGCTTCGATGATGCGCATGGCGTTAATGAGTTCGGCGGTAAAGAATTTACTGCGTCGTTGGTCGCAGGCCAGCGTCGCCAGCGAGTCGGGAATGGCCATCTTGCCCAGGTAGCCGCCAAAATTAGTTTCGAGACCCCAGAACGACACCAGGTAGTGGGCCGGCACACCGTAACGATCGCTGACCGTACGCAGCAGTTCAGCATGTGTCTGCAACATCTCCCGGCCCTTCTGCGCCCGGGTGTCTGTGACGCGTTTTCGGTAATAGTCGGCAAAAGTTGTCGTAAACTCAGGCTGGCGTCTATCCAGTTCAATTACCCGCTCGACCCATTGCACATTGTCCAGCACGTCATTACTCACGGCGGTGCTGATGCCGGCTGCGTCTGCTTCCTGTTTGAGGCGTAGCGTACAGGTTGCGAAATCAGCATCCTGAGACTGCCCGAGGGCGGGTGTGCTGATTGCTGCCAGACTCGCTGCTGCTAGCGTGATGCTCACGGCCAGCGTTTTCATTCGAAGCAGAGCTGTCAGGGTACGGGTGTTTTTACTCATACGTGCAAGTATTGCAGATAGTTTGTTGAGAGGGTGTGCTGGTCCAGCGAATGTTTGGTGCGCCGATCGAGTCATAGCTCTCAGAATTTATCATGGTTATTGTATCCTTCGACGTCGGATTCTTACAGAACTCGTTTTCGGAGGCCACGATGCTCGCCAAACCGAAGGAACTCCGGATCCCGCTTCCCAAGGGCTGGCAGGGCGGCGTGAAGTCGGCGGTACTCCACGCTATCGCGCTGGCCCACTACGCCATCGTGTACGCCCGCGCGTGGGCCGCCGACAGCATCAATACCCGGGTGCGACTCTCAGCAGAGAACGACCAGTTTCAGGAAGAGTGCGCACTGCTGCGCGAAGAACTCCGCATCAAGGACATCCGCATAACGCAGATCGCGCCGCAGCGGCGGCCGCATTACGGTCCCCATGAGCGCATGGCGATCCTCGAGCTTCGCGCTGCCCGGGGCTGGTCCCTCAAACAAACGGGCGACACCTTCCTCAGGAGAACTCCTGATCGCTATAGTTTCGCGTAACCATGACGCACCTCCTATATCCTCTCGTTACTACTCATCGTTACTACCTGCGCCTCGTCACGGGCGGCAGACAACTGCGCAAGTTGTTTGCGAATGTAACGCATAAACAAAAGCGCCTTGTCTTCCGCCATAAATGTGGCATGGCCCGTATCGGACACCGGCACAGGAAAAATGAACCCGCACTCGGTTTCGTAAAATAATTCACCGTCGCGGTAGTATTTGAAACGTACCACTTTGTCTTTCACCATCTTCTTGATCGTATTCATCAGGATCACCCTCTCACTGCGGGCCCGGCCGAATTGCCGGGCCCTTTCCGTTTGTGCCGTGGGACCTTAGTCCGGACGCACATTAATGCGCACGGTATCCTTCAGCACACCATCCAGACCGCCGAACACGGTCAGCTTGTCGACCTTCTCGGTCACCTTTTCCAGAACTTCCAGCTCCTTCAGGCGCAGCAGCGTCGGGTTCTCGTCCATCAGGCGAGCGGTGTTCAGCAGCGAACGGGTTGCTGCGGTTTCCTCGCGGCGCTTGATAACGTTAGCCTGTGCGGCCTTTTCGGTCGCAACGACCTGGTTCAGGATGTCCTTCATGTCACCCGGCAGGATGACATCCTTCACACCCACGCTACGCACATCGATACCGAAATCGCTGACCTTCTGGCTCACCGCCGTGTAGATCGCCTGGTCCAGCTCACCCTTGTTACCCAGCAGGGTATCCAGTGTGCGTGCACTGACCGCCTGGCGCAGTGCAAACTGCACTTCGCGGTACAGGTAGTCGGTGAAGTTGACCAGTTCACTACGCGCCTTGACCGGATCGGTAATCTGATACTGGGCCGCCAGGTTGACGCGCAGGGTTACCTTGTCCTTGGTCAGAATTTCCTGACCCTGGACCTCCATGGCCTGCAGACGCAGATCCACCTGTTCAACCACCACGCGGCGGTTAAACTTCCAGTAGGCGTACAGGCCCGGCTGCAGGGTCTTGACCAGTTCACCGTCTACAATCAGCAGACCGACGTGCTTGTCCGACACCTCTGCAAGATACACATAGTTCAGCACCTCGCGCGGCACACTCTCGGCCCGTGCGTGCGCGATCAGGCCAACCTTGTCGTGCGGCAGTGCGAAGTCCTCACTGATGCTCAGTACCTCGACCTTCACGTCGATCGGTCCCTTCCAGTACAGCTGACGGGTTGCCGGTGCCAGCACGCCGTTCAGCTTGCCGTTCTTGTACACCAGGCCCACTTCGTACTCGCTGAGTTCGATGACCTGAAAGTGACGCTCGCACAGGGCGCGCTGCTCGGCCACCAGCACATCGATGTACGGGTGCTCGAACTCCGGCACGGTGAGATTGTAAACCTCGACCGACACTCGACCCAGCGGGTCAAGAATGCGGTACACGCCCGGTGTCAGGATCTTGTTGATCGAGCGATCCTTCAGATACAGGCCACGCTCGTGCTGCGCAATTACGATACGCTTGTAAATGAACATTGCGTTTCTCCTTATTGCTTGTTTCTCATTAACCTGCGCGGCATTTTCGAACTCGGGACCCTTTCGGGTAGCCACTCCGATGCGTCTACGTTTGGCGGGCGGCTACCCCACGCCCATGCTGCGGGAAACAGGCTACTATCAGGCGAACTCACTGCGGGGGCGACGGCGTTGAACACATCCCTGTGGATGCCTGCGAATCGAATTCGCACCAACACTGCCGCTGCCGCAATAAGGCGTCTTGATCGTCGCACTGTCACGCGTGGCAGCATACGCGCTGTGATCCGCTAGTTCAGGCACTGCAAAGCAGCTCCTTCGCGAGCAATTACCGGGGCGCCACCCTTGTTGAGGTGTTAAAACACCCAAGTGTGGAGTCGAACCACAGGCTTTCGCCTTTCCCAAAGCCAGCGTTTCAGGCTGGTGAAGAGCGGGAGTTGAACCCGCGACAGGCTGATTATCAGTCAGCTGCTCTACCCACTGAGCTATCTTCGCTGGTGTTGAAATGCTCCGCGCTCGTTCTGTACACACCGTGCAATCCCCTCACCGGGTAAGCGTAGGTGCGCAGGACAGGCATACAGAACCTGCACCGCTGAACGACACGTTGCCTTTCCAACCTCTTAGTGGGGCCTTATCAATAAACCACCACTTGTTGTCTCATACGTTTGGTCTCGCCATGTTTCCGTTTTTCGCTAAGTCGCTTGCGATGCGATGCCTCGGAACGACGCTTCTTCAGCCGCGGCTTAGGTACTTCGGCCGCTTTTCTCACTAGTTCGAACAAACGTTCGAATGCCTCTTTCCGGTTCCGCTCCTGACTCCGGTGAGACCGCGCCGTGATCACCAGCTGGTAGTCGCTGTTCACACGATTACCACCCAGTTCGATGAGCCGCTGCTGCACCTCATACGGGAGGCTATAGGCCTGCAAAATGTCAAAACGCAGCTGGATAGCCGTCATGTTCTTATTGATATGCTGGCCACCCGGGCCTGAGGCGTAGATCGCCTTCGTCTCGATAGCATCCTCGTCGATTTCAATTGTGTCTGTTATCTGTATCATCATCTTTTCCTACAGCTCCAAGCGGTACCAGCGAGGTTGTTTGACCCGCTTCAACTTCCGCTTTACTACTCTGGACCCGGCCAGCATCTCCGGCACCTCATCCGTCAACCTGAAACAGAACTTGCGCGGCAGGTCGGTATACAGCGATCTCGGTGGCTGGCTGTAACGAATTTTCTTGAGCACATTACCGGTCTCGAAAGAGTGATCGTGACACCTGGATTCGAACCAGAATCCCCGGGAATATGAATCCCGTGCTTTACCCGTTAAGCTAGATCGCGTTCTGGTACCCCCGGTGAGACTTGAACTCACATCAGGCAGATTAAAAGTCTGCTGCTTTACCGGTTAAGCGACGGAGGTCTTATTGGCTCGCCGAACAAGAATCGAACCTGTACCTCGAGATTCAAAGCCTCGCGTCCTGCCATTAGACGATCAGCGAATCGACATTGGTGTGCCTACGAGGACTCAAACCCCGGACCTCCGCCTTCGCACGGCGGCGCTCTCATTCACTGAGCTATAGGCACCTCATTTGGTCGGCCGCGAGGGCATCGAACCCCCAACCTCCCGGGTAAGAGCCGGGTGCTCTGCCGGTTGAGCTAGCAGCCGTTGCTTGTTTAGCAGCCGCTTCTTCATGCGGCGCAAACGAATCACTTCAATAGGCTGGCGGCGTGTCAGCTTGATAGTGCACCCCTTATCAAATTGGTAGCGCGGGTGAGATTCGAACTCACAACATCCCGGGTCTGAGCCGAGCGTGTCTGCCAGTTGCACCACCGCGCCCACGTTCTGTTAAATCGGGTTGTCGCTGACCGATTCGAACGGTCGATCCCCTGTTTGTAAGACAGGCGCTCTCACCACTGCGCTAAGCGACAGTTTTTGGGGCGACCGGTGAGACTCGAACTCACATCTTCCCGGGTCACAACCGAGTGCTTTCGCCATTAAGCTAAAGCCGCCACTGTTTGGTCTGGGCAACAGGATTCGAACCTGTGACCTCCCGGTTCCGGACCGGGCACTCTGGCCAAACTGAGCTACACCCAGAAAATCCATCAACTTCCCATCTGGTCGCCCCGGCCGGTTACGATCCGACCCCTCGCCCTTATCAGGAGTGCGCTCTGCCTGTTGCAGCTACCGTCGCAAGGTATTCGCACACCGGGGGTTGCCCGGGCCGGATTCACCCCACCGGCCCCCTGACTGAACTTCAGTCCCGCTTAACTCACCTTTGTCTGGCCAGGCAGTAATGAATAGCCACACAACAGGTCCGGGACCCAACCCGGTACTGCCACACCGCCGGACAACCTCCGGTGTGCGAATACAAACTGGTGCCGGTGGCACGGACTCGAACCCATAACCTGCCGCTTATCTGGCGCACGGGGTATAAACCCGCTGCTCTACCGTTGAGCTACGGCCCGACTACACACTTTCCGAATTGTCAAAGATCACTAAGCGCAACAAGGCGATTAGTTCGGGGCAACAAAAAACCCCGTTACACATTGCTGCCTAACGGGGTTTTCGTATCTTCCGCGAAAGGCTTCGATCCACCTTTCACGAGTTATCTGTACGCGAAAGGTTACGTCATATCGGTCTCATTACTATCAAGTTGCGCAAAACCACGTATACCCAACGCAGGCGAAACGAGACCGAAACCGGCGACTGGGGAATAAAGGCATAAGGAGGCCCTTCCCGACCGACCGGGCTGAAACAGGTGTTCAGCTTGTTTATGAATGTACGTAGTCATGTTCATTTCCTGATTGGTGGCGGAGAAGTATAGTACCCGTCAACAAGATTGCAAGCACTATTTACAAGTTTCTTGTATTATAAGCAAAGCCTGATATTTGGAGCCAGATGATGACCGATCGTAAAAACCCGACCGCTGTGAAAATCGGTCAACGCATCAAGCAGGCCCGCCGCATGGCCGGTTTTGACAGCGCCGCACAACTTCTCGAACACATACCAGAATGGGGCAAATCCCGACTGGGCAACTACGAAGCGGGGATTTCCCTGCCCTCTCCAGATGACGTGCAGACCATTGCCCAAGCGACAGGCGCCTCACCCTGCTGGATCATGTTTGGAAGCGGACCGATACGGGCCTCCGGAAGAGACAGCCAGGCCATCCGTCATCAGAACCTGGTCACAACGGTCGAACAGCTTCGATCGGAACGCGGAAAACTGACTCGCTTACTGAAAGCGCTCGGAATCTCGCGAAAGAAACTGGATGAATATCTGGCCAACCCATTTCAGCCTTTCCCCGATCGTCTGGTTCGTCGGTGTGAAAAGTTTCTCCGCAAACCACTTACCTGGATGGACGAACAACACGTGGAAACCGATCCAGTGTGCGCTTCTTTCCCAGAAGATATGCGTCGACTGATGATGATCTATTCGGAACTTCCAGCACCTGAGCGCAGGCGCCTTTTGCGAATGGTTGAGGCGTTCGCCGAAATCGACCACTGACCTGTCCGTAGCGAATTATGTATTTCACTAGAATAATCGGCTGTACAAAGCCTGTGATTTCATCATGCCTTGGTTAATTGCACTCTGGTAGACCGTCGGGTAGAAAACCCAACAGTTCACAGTTCCCCCGAGGTGGAATAAAGGCACTTATAAACAGCAAGTTAGATGCAGCTACAGTACCCCAGGTTCGCTCCTCCAGTTTGTGGTCCAGTTCATTCAAGACGATGTTGGACAGCATCGGGGAGAGCGGTGAGCCTTGCGGACAGCCTTTGCTCGTCTTTTCGAACGCCCCATTCACTATGACCCCTGCTTTCAGGAGTCTGGCGAGCAGGGTCACAGACCGCTCATCCGCCACTTTGCGGCGAATCAATTTCAGAATGAGCCCATGAGGGATCTCGTCAAAGAACGACTTCAAGTCTATCGCTACCGCCCGATCTCTCCCTTCTTTCACCAGCCTCTGTACATGCCGTATGGCCTGATGCTGGCTCCTGCCACTACGGAAGCCGAAGTTGGATGCCGTGAAGTCCGGATCGAAGATCTCTTCCAGTACGCCGTGCATACTGGCACCCACGATCCGGTCCATGACGACCGGTATCCCCAGCTTCCTCTTCTTGGATGTCCCTTCTTTCGGGATCAATGCCCGTCTGGCCGGTTGGAAGCGGTAGTTCCCTGACTTGAGCTTGTCATGAATCAGCGCCAGGAGTGGTTCTTCCCTTTGCGCAAATTCTTCTACCGTCATCTGGTCTATCCCCGCTGCTCCGGCATTCTTTCTTACCTGCTGCCATGCCGCCTGCAGTCGTCCCGGTTCATAGATCTTCACCAGCACGTCTTTTACTTTCATCTCGCTTTCTCCGTGATCTCCCTTGACACTGAGGATGACCGGCCTACCAGGGCCTCTTGGCCTGGACCGGACAACCTGTTTGGCCCGGGTGCGTTCGCACTGGGGTATCGTTTTACGATTCGGCTGTCCCTTCTCGATTTCTGGTCCTTTCCTGTCACAGTTCTGTATCGGCTCCTCTGCGCGATCACAATTACCTTTCGTCCACGACTTCCCCTACCCCAATGACGCTTTCAGGATAGCCAGACGGCGGCATACTGAGTTTTTTTCAGTATGTTGATCTCCTACTGTCTGGTCTTCAGGGTTTTACCCTCCACGCTGTTACCAGCGCTTGATCACCACGGATGGTGTGAATGCAGATATTGCAGGAGCAAATATCTACCATCGGCCCTGTCTCTTTGGTACTCCCCGTGAATCTGCCACCCTCTGCCCCTCCTCGCTTCGGGGTCTCCTCGTCGAGTCGGTTTGCTGTCGTCTCTGGCAACCTTCAACAACAGGACAGGAGGGCTTCCCTGGGTAAGACGCACCACCTCCCCATATTCCGTCCGGCTTCATGTCGGTTTGGTTCTCCGGATATTAGGTCTCGCTCTATCATGCCTGCTCGACCTCCTCACCAACACCATATAGCCGGTTCGCTGTTCGCTACGTACACGGGTTCTGCCTCATGCTTCCTTCAGACATCCCACTTTCTGACAATGCCCTTGCCTTGTTGGCGTCGTCCTTCCGTCCGGTAACGGCGGACCATAATGTCCCAGGCTTCGCCTGGAACTGCGGCCTGTGCGTCATGCCAGGCACACATAAAAAAGGCGACCCGAAGGCCGCCTTCATTATGTGGCAGGTAAGGAATTATGGGCTTGTCCTTTGTAAAGTTAGCGTACCCGTACTACCATCACTTAAATCTAGCACGGTTCCAAAAAGTTCATCACCCGTTAACTTACCGTCCAAGATCGCCGCTCCAACGCATTCTGGTGCTGCTCCTGTACAGCCTCCAAAGAGTCCCTTTATGGCATTGCCTTGAATGTGACCGCTCAGTTGTCCAACTTGCGTGACCGGATCATTAACACCGACTGTGACAGTGAACTGCGCCGTCCCGTAGATAAAGTTACCTTCCTGGGATAGGTTAGCTGTCACATCAGTAACTTGTGATGTGGTTCCATCCATATATATACCCTGGCCTGTTCCTTCCCATTGCCCGGCACCTACTTGATCATCGCCACTTAGGGGGTAGAAGTACCCCTGCACATCGATGACCACGTGCTGTTCGGAGGAAAACGCGATAACTGCCATTTGCCCGTCTGTCGGGCAGGCGGTCGCCCCAGGGATACACAGTGGGACATTGGTTGTGTTGCCGTTGACCTGGCCGGCTTCATAGTTGACCGTGGCAAGCGCATTGCCTGGAACGGCTCCGTCCGAGGCGTAGGCTGTGACATGGCCGGGGCCGGATGATGCGGTGGGTACCGCCACGACATAGGCGGAGATCGCCGCCGGCTCCAGACCGCTACCCTCCCTGGGGTGTGCGCAGCCGGTTGCATTACCGCCCTGGCTGGAAAGATCCGCTCCGTAAACCAGGAAATTGCGGGAACTGTCGACTGGGAGGGGGCCGGTGCCGCCTTCTGATGGTCGGGTGTCCGTAAGCCGACAGGGTTCGACGGCAACATAAATGAGGTCATCTTGTGCATGTACAGGAGCAAGTACAGTTGTTCCCAAGATAATCACGAACAACGTGAATAGGACTGATTTCTTCATAGCTCTCTCCGTAAATTCCAATTATTCTAGCCATATAATTTTATAGCTTACTATTGAAATATACTTCACTTGCGGGGATGGGGCGTTGATGTGGGTCAAGTGTGTGGCACTATGCAAGGGTGGCGCTGGGAAGGTGGTGTGGAGGACTGTAAGTCCTCAGGTGTAAATGAATAAACGTGTAATCAAAGTCCGCATTGAAAAGGAGCCGGCAGGTGTTCGGCGTGACAGCCCTGCCAGTTGGTAACGACAACATAATCGCATCCTTGCGAGTCCGTCTTGTGCTTCAGACTAGCAGCCGTACGGATTGTCCGCTAGCGTATCGACGCAACACTCTATCTTTATTGGAAAAAGGTGAGGCGTTGAAAGATGGTCTATAGAACGAAAATACACGGCATCAGATAAAACAGAGCCCAGGGATCGATTCGCTCACTGGGACGCTTCGCCGCGTAGCGGCTCCCATTGCTCTTATCGTTCTAATGTCCACTTTGCGCACGATGGACTAAACCGCTCTGCGCGCGGTAGGGGGTGGCACGATTTGAGTGTGGCAGTGCAGACACAGTAACGGTCTGTTTCCTATGTTGAGGGTAGAGGCATGTCGCCTCGATTCAACACAGGAGCAGAC
>Ga0316198_10000102_pt1 | contig 35311 bp, 23 predicted proteins | sample OudBieAanoxic_MG_FD_204935 | JGI IMG/M metagenome (GOLD analysis project Ga0316198, IMG submission 204935) | Coastal sediment microbial communities from Oude Bieten Haven, Netherlands - site A anoxic | ecosystem: Environmental > Aquatic > Marine > Coastal > Sediment | place: Netherlands... | reverse complement strand
TGGTTCCATAGGCACCGTCGAGGATGACACCATTTCGATCCCCACTGAGCGATCTTAGTGTCACATTCGTGGTGTAGAAGCTGAGCCGGGAAGAACCGTCACCGCCCGAGAGATCGTAGGTTCCGTTTTCAAGCAGAATCGTCGTCCCGGCTGTGGCCGCTAAAACGATTCCACGGAGTTCACCGGCCTGGCCCGGCGATACCTGGACGGTTGGTCCCGAAGGAGGTGGTAGAGGGCCACAGGTCTGTTGAGCTTGGCCCGGTGTCGCGACGAAAACCGCACTCGAGACGGCGAAAGCTATCGCCGCAATTCTGAACGCGGGGTGATGTAATGTGGTGATCACAGGCTTTTCCAGTGGTGTCGTCTTCCTCCATCGAGGTTATCACTGGTCGGAGAACGGTCATCAAATTCTCCGAGCCTCATTGTTCCGCACTGTTATCACTCCACAAAGCACCACTCGAACCCCCTGGAGCCCTGGCCTGTGATGACGATCCCTGTAAGGTTTTCGCCGATCTCATCACACAGGCCGTAGAGCTCTTCGTCCCACAATGGCACGATGACGAGAGCGCCGGGGCGGTAGGCTTCAACGATGGCGATCGGGTGGTTGATGGTCTCCTCACCGCGCCGGAGGTTCTTGCCCTCGACATCTGGAATGAGGGCGCGGTACGCCTGGTGATCGAATTCCTCGGGGTCGGAGAAGTTCGCGATCGTGGTCACGTTGCCGAGATCGGAGGCAACACGAATGATGCGATCTCGATTGCCGATACGGCTTTTTGGCGGGTAGCGGACAAAGGTCGTCTGGAGGTTCCACCAGGTTGAGCCCACGAATATAGCGCCCAAAATCAGGGTCGCGGCCATGCTCAGCCATCTTCTGTCGGCAATCCAGCGAACTCTGAGGAGACGGTCGATCAGAAGGGCCGGAAAGAGAAGAACGATGACCGTGATCCCGATCAACCGAGGAGAAAAAACTGCATCGATGGTTAACAGGCCGCCCGCGATCAAGGTGCCCAGAAACCAGATCCAAAGTAACTGGCCGCCGGGCCTGTGGATCAGAGTCAACGAATAGGCAAGCCCGGCAAGAATGAACGGTAGCAGGTAGGGATCGAAGAACCGGCCCTGGAGACCGTATTGAACTGAGCCGTCACCGGCGTGGCCAACCAGGAATCGCCCGATTCGAATGGCGTTCAGCGTCAGGAGTTCGGTCGGGTCAGACGTACCGTAAGCCGCCAGTACATGTACCCGGTTCTTTTCTGAAAAGAGAAAGACCTGGCGTGACCGGGAAGTTACTCCGTCAGGGCTTTGAACGTAGTAGGCGAGGAGCGGCGCCAGCGTCACGATGAAGAGCACCATGGCGACGACATATCCCTTGATCGCGGTCTTACCCTGTTCGCGGTCGCTCAGTAGCCGGGCGACGGCCCACGCCCCGAGGATCAGCGGGGTGAGCCAGGCGGCGTAGTAGGTCTGGAAGGCGATCCCGGTGATGACGCCGGACAATCCAAAAAGCACCGGACTGCGCCGGTCAATGGCGATGGCGAAGAGGAGCACCGCAACGACCGTTAGGGACACTGCTTGCATGTAGTGGAAGCCGGTCCGGCTGAAATGAAGGTGCCAGTGGAACGGAGTGGTCAGCAACAGCAGCAGCAAGGCCGGCCGTACCCCAAAGAGACGCCTCACCAGCAGGTAGGTCCCGATCAACGAAACGAGGCCGAGAAAAACGGAACTCAGGCGCAAGGCCAATAACGTTGGGCCAAGGATCCGCAGTGACAGGCTGGTGAGGAAGAAACCCAGATTTGGGCAGCTGAACCAACCGAGGCTGAAGAGACCGGCCTTCGGCTCGAGGAATCCGCGCGCCTCGATCATGCAGCTCATTTCGTCGTTGTGGAGAGCTATTGGATAGTCTTCCAATGCCACCATCCGCAACAACGCTGCGGCAACGATGATGACCACGACCGCGATGATCTCGGTCCGCCGCCACTTCGGTTGGGCTGGCCCTGGACGACCGAAGGCAGGGCGGTCCTTCGATTTTTCCCAGCCGGCGATCGCAATCAGGGTGAAGAGCCAGCTGACAATCCAGCCAACGAGAGCTTGGGGAAGATGGTCAGGAGAGGAATTGAATCGAATGGCGATGGCGATCCCGAATACCGCGACGACGACTGGAGTGACGACATTCGCGGCGAGACGCGACCAGTGTTTTTGAACCATTTTCACCTTGCGGCTCCGCCAAACATGGTATCGCATGAGTTGAGGTGGCGCCCATCCGCTGAACGTGCTGCAATGTGCGATATCAGCCGGAGGCGCGACATGAGTATTTCGAGTGTGACAACTAGCGTGTACGTTGTCATCCCGATCGAGCGAGGCGCCCACTCTGTCATCCCGAGTGAGCGAGTCCTGCGAGCGAGTCGAGGGATCCCCCGAAGTCGGAGAGTGTCCCGTGCTCCTTACTTTCCGGAGACTTCAGGGGGTCCTTCGACTCGGCCCTCGGAGGGCCTCGCTCAGGATGACAGGGGATCCTTCGACTCGGCCCTGGGGGCCTCGCTCAGGGTGACAGAGGATGGTGCTCGTTCGCGATGACGGCACGACGATTCGCCATCGTAATCGCAATCTTCGCTACCATGATCCTGCTCATGGCTTTGTTTGAACGATCTCTGATTTTCTTTCCAACCCGCTACCCGGATGGGATGTGGGATACGGAGGCTGCAGCGCGCGGCAGCGCGTGTGTTATTGAAGACCATTACTTCACCGCTGGAGACGGGACGCGCCTCCACGGTTGGTGGTGCCGGAGACTCGACGCGAGGCCGGGTGATCCTGTGATGCTCTTCTTTCACGGCAATGCCGGCAATCTCAGCCATCGAGCGGACCTGTTGATCGAGCTTGCCACCCGGACCCCCGCGTCGGTCTTTGTCGTCGGCTATCGTGGTTATGGCCGCAGCGAAGGGCGGCCGAAAGAAGCGGGGCTCTACCTCGATGCGAGGGCGGCGTGGACCCATCTGACCGAAGCGAGCGGAGTTGGCGCTGACCGAATCGTCATATTCGGCAAATCGCTCGGCGGTGGCGTGGCGGTCGATCTCGCCATGGAGGCGCCCGCGGCTGGATTGATCGTCGAGTCGAGCTTCACCTCGATTCCAGATATGGCGGGCGCTCACTATCCGTTCGTTCCCAAGTTCCTGGTTCGGACGCAGATGAACTCGGTGGTCAAAATTCCCTATGTTTCGATGCCGAAGCTCTTCATCCACTCGCGCAACGATAGGGTGGTGCCGTTTCGGCTCGGCCGCGCCCTCTTTGAAGCGGCCTCAGGGCCGAAGCGCTTCCACGAGGTGGTGGGCGCAGGCCACAACGACACCTGGCTGGTCGGCGGCGATGAGTATTTCGGGGCGCTGAGTCAGTTCGTTACCGACTGTACAAATCGTTAGATTCTCTGCGGCTACTTCTGTTTGCTTCTCATCTTGTGGAACTCTTTGCTCATCAGATTGAGCGCTTTCTCGATCGTCTTCTGGGCCTTGGCGGCGCTGGGGTTCTCGGGAACCACGCCCTCTACTGCACCGCGCCACACGATATTCTCGGTCTTCGGGTCCCAGATATCGACGAGCAGAGTTCCCTGGGTGAATGACGAGACATCCAAACCGCTGCCCCACAGTGGACTCCACCACCACCCGGCGCTGTAGCTGTAGCTGTAGAGGGTTACGTTCATTCTCATCGCCTGGTTTGCATCGGTGTGATATGTGACGAGCACGTCGGGATTTTTTTTGTCCCATTTCATGCCGCCATCCTGGAGTTTGCTGATGATCAAGAGCTTGATCATCTCGTGAACAGGGGGGGCCTGGTCGATCACCGACGTGTCCAAAGTATCTCGGTAGTCGAAGGTTTTGATAGCTCCGAGGTCCACGTTTTTGTCGTATCCAACGTAGGCCTTCATTTTCGCTGCGGCAGCGGTGCCGACAACGAGCAGAGAAAGAAGAAGAATGGACAGGGTGAGCCTTCGCATTGAATACCTCCGGGGTGCCAGGCTTCAGAAACTTGGGAAGTTGCCAAGCGCCTATCGAGTTTTTTCGCGCAACAGACGACTAGGATCTCACAGAATATGGCAATCTGAATTCAACTTCCCAAGTTTCTATAACCTGGCACCCTTTAGAGGCACCCTTTATAACCCAGCGATGCGGGCTCGCAATGCCTCTGTCTCGCGCTCGAGCAGCGGGTTGACCTCGAGCGCGCGTCTCAGACCGGCCGACGCTTCGGCGGCGAGGGCGGCGCGACTTCGGGGGTCCTGTTCCGTTTCGGCCTGAATCGTCTTCAGGGTGCTCTCGGTGACCATCGCGGCCGCAAGACCCGGGTTGCGTGCCAGCGCCTCTTCGATCAGGCGTTGCCCTTCGATGAGCTCGGCGCGAACCGAACGGCCCTGGCTGAGGCGCCATTCCGCTCTCCATCTTTGAACCTCCGCCGCACTTTGATAGGCGACCGCGTTCTGTGGGTTGGCGATCAATCCCTTGTCGGCAGATTCCGCGGCGGCCTCGAGGTGCGGGCGTGGCGATTCGCCCAACTTCAGAGCCCATTCTGCGGCGATCAGCTCGACGGCGGATTGCACGGGGTAGGCCCAGAAGATCTGGGGATTGAGCGACAGAGCACGCTCGTGGTCGAACCGCGCACGAGAAACGGTTTCGGTGGGATCCTCCCCACTGGCGATCACGTACCCGGCCAGAGTCCGGCCGGCGAGTCCCCGGTTGGCGTAGGCGTAGGCATATTCCGGATTGCGCTCGATGGCAGCGTCGAAGGCGGCGACCGCTTCTTCCAGCGTGGCGCGCGGATCTGCGCCGGTGCGCATTTCGTAAATAGCCCTCCGCCAGAGGGCGATGCCGGAGTTGTTGTAGGCGTTGGCATACGAAGGGTTGAGGTCGATTGCCCGCCCGAAAGCACCCACCGCGCGATCAAGGGCCGGCCGTGGGTCAATCCCTACGCCCATCTGGTAGCGGGCGAGGCGCTCCCATGCATAACCGAGTTCGTCGTGCGCCAGCACTGCTCCGGGGTCGATCGCGATCGCGGCCTCGAAGCTTTCCACCGCCGCCTCGAGGGTGGACTGCGGGTCTTCACCGCGCGCAAGCTCGCCCAGGCCGGTAACGATGAGTGCACCGCCTTTGGTGAAGAAAGCCTCCACGCTCTCCGGGTCGAGCTCGATCGCGCGATCGGCTGCAGCGATGGATTCTTCGAGGAACGGATCCGGATCACCGCCGCGATCGTTGACCAGATCGGCCCACCGCCAGTAGAGGTGCGACAGGCGCTCGTGCACACTGGCGCGATTCGGGTCGATGGACAAAGAGCGGTCGCAGGCTTCGACTGCGCGGTCGAAGGCTTCAAGGACCGGTGCACCGCGACGGCTTCTGATTTCGAGAATCTGGGTCCAGCGGCCGCACTCGCCCTCGTGTACGCTGGGATCAGATCGAGCGATCTCGGCGGCCAGTGCGTAGGCGCCGCCCGCTTGGTCGAGTAAACTGAGCGCGCCATCGGCGTCGCCACCGAGGACGCGTTCGGCGCCCATTTCGAGGAGGATGTCGCCTTCGAGCCGCTTCGCCTCGTAGAGCCATTCTTCGTTCGCATATGCCTGACGTGTGGCGGCGAGTGCTTCGCCAAGGCTACCTCCATAGAACTCGATCAACGCCTCTGCGTAGCCGGCGCCTTCGACCGACGAATCGCTGCCGGAGCGAAGGTGGGCCAGGGCGGGGTCTCGAAGATCGTGTTCGATCTCGGCGATGCGTGTGGTTCGCAGGTCCTCATTTTCGATCCGCCGTGCGAGATCGAGTTCGCGTTGGTAGAGTCGCCCGAGCACCATGCCGAGGGCATAGGAAGCGCCCGGTCCAGAGTAGCCGCGGTCGATGGCGAGTTCCAGGTGGTGGCGCGCATTCTGCTCGTCGAGCAGGGTCAGATAGCCGCGCCCGAGCGCATAGTGGCCGGGGCCGTCGCTGATCGAGCCCAGCCGGGCCATTTCTTTCTCGATCGCACTCATTCGTTCCCTGATGACGCTTCGTTCGGGCGTCCGGTCGTGCAGCGGCATCATCGCGGAGACACGCGCGAAGCCTTCGATTTCCTTCGCCTGTTCGGTCAGGGACTGTGCGATGGCCGCCTGGCGCCGGGTGCGGAGGTTGGTGCGCAGGCTGAGGGCGCCGAGTGCCGCGAACGACAGGGCTACGATCACCGCCGCAGTCACCACACCCGGATGTTTGCGAATTCTCTTATTGAGCTTGTAGAAGAGGCTGGCTCTTCGGGCCGTGATGGGCTCGCGGTTGAGGAAACGGCGAAGGTCCTCCGACACCTCTCGCGCAGTCGAGTAACGTCTCTCCTGTTCCTTCTCCAGGCACTTGAGAACGATCGTTTCGAGATCGACCGGAATCGTCGGCTCGATACGGTGGGGAGGGACGGGCTCCCGTTCGGCGACGCCCGTGACCACCTCGGGGTAGGCTCCTGAATAAGGAGACTGACCGGTAAGAAACCAATAAAGCGTGGCGCCGATCCCATAGACGTCTGTTCGCCGGTCGAGCTTGGAAGTTTCCCCGCGCACCTGCTCCGGCGAGCAGAAGGCAGGGGTGCCGAGGATCATTCCTGAAACGGTGAGCTCGCGCGGCGTATCGACCTCCCGAGCGATTCCGAAGTCCACGACGAAGGGATGCCAGGCGCCTTCGGGCGTGAGTTCGACCAGGATGTTGGCGGGTTTGATGTCGCGGTGGATGAGACCGGCCTGGTGGGCTGCGTGGAGCGCGTCAGCCACGTCGACCATGATCTCCACCTTCTGGCGGAGGTCGACGAGGTCCCCGATTTCCTTGATCGAGCCGCCGGCAATGTACTGCATGGCAATGTAGGAGTGGCCCATGGCGTCGCCGACCTCATAGACCGGACACAGGTTTTCGTGTTCCACCTTGGCCTGGACCTTGGCTTCGCGAAGGAATCGCTGGACCTGGTCGGGGTCGTCGCGGCGGAGGAACTTGAGGGCCACGAATCGGCCGAGCCGGGGATCGCGGGCCTTGAACACATCGCCCATGCCGCCGCGGCCGATAAAGTCGATGAACTCGTACCGATCCCAGCCCGGAACCGGGAAGACCTCGAACGGATCGCCTCCGGGAAGCTCGGTACCGTCGCCGGCATCCGAGGCGGAGGGTTCGCTGGGCAACCAGTCCTCGTCCTGAAGACCGAGCTCGCGGGCGAGGCGGGCGAGAGTGTCTTCCTGCAACAGGTGATCCGGAATCACCACCTCGAGCGAAGCGTCCTGAAGATCGTAGAGCCCCGCTTTTTGAAGCCTTTCGCGCACCTCCACGAGGGTCGACTCGGCCTGGTCCTCGGTGATGTAGCCTTTTTCAGCCGCCAGGCGCAGAACCTGCTCCGCTGCTGCCGCCGTGTTCCGTCGTACGTCGTCGTTCTTGGGTGTCATTGCTTCCGTCTCGGAAGACTATAGCGCGGCCGCACACCCACCCGAAACTGGATACTAGATCCTAGATGCTGGATCAGGCTGCCCACTCCTTGACATCGGCGGTGGTGGGTCTACGTTCCTGGTGCATCCAGCATCCAGCATCCAGCATCGGCTCGATCGTCATTTGACGATCGACGCCTTCGTGATGTAATCCAGTTCCGGGAACTCGGCCTCGAGATAAGCGTTTCCACCGCGGTAGATTTTTGCCTGCGAAGGTCCTTTTCCATTCGGTTGGCCTTCGCCGTACCCGCTGTAGAGCGCCTTGACTGATTCCATCCCTTCGACAACCTTGCCGAATGGGGCGAACCCACTGTCGTCGAGATACGAGTTATCGCCATAGTTGACGAAGAACTGAGCGGTCCTCGTGTTTGGCCCTCCGGTGGCAAAGGTTACGGTGCCGGAATAATTGGACTGTTTGACGGGGTCGTCTTTGATGCGTGCGTTCAGCCACACCTTGGAGACCGCGGGATTTCCGTGGAAGCCTGCCTGCGCCATAAAGCCCGTGAGGACCCTGAAGAAAGCGACATTGTCGAAGTACCCGATCTTGACGAGGTTGAAGAAACGATCGGCTCCGAGGGGGGCCCACTCCCGGTGGACTTCGATGATGAAGTCTCCCGCGGTGGTCTGCATTTTGACCCGATAGAGGTCGGGCGACTTTTCTGTGGCCAGGCTGGCGTCGAGAAGGGCCGGGTTGGGTTTGGCTGTGGTGGTCTCTTCCGAGAAAGCTGCGCCGGTGAACAGCAACACCATGCTGATCAGGGTGGTGACGATTCGACGAATTGAATTCATGTTTGCTCTCCTCCTACGCGAGTATTCTAACGGCTCTTTGGTACGTGTGCTGCGGGACCGGTAAAAGCCCCGAAGGGGCGACAGATGGATAGCCTGGGGCGTGAGCCCCAGGTAAGGGAGGCTTGTCATTTCGAACCCCAGAGGGGCGACAGATTTCGGTTGCAGTGTAAGGTTCAGCCTATTGAGTGCTCTTTTTTCTGCCGCCGCTCCGCGGCTTCTCGAGATTTGTGCCACCATGACCCTGGGGCTCACGCCCCAGGCTAAATATCTGTCGCCGCTCCGCGGCTCCTCGCATCCTGTAGGAGCTGAGCAGGGGCGAAGCAAAAGTTTGATTGGAGAAAAGATGAGCGGAACAAAAATCGAAGTAGGAAAGAAGGCGCCGGCGTTCAAGCTGCAGGACCAGGACGACGCGACGGCCTCGCTGGCTGAGTGGAAGGGTCATTGGGTGGTCCTGTACTTCTATCCCAAAGACGACACGCCAGGCTGCACGACCGAAGCCTGTGAGTTCACCGACGGAATTGCCGACTTCGAGGGCTTGAATGCTGTCGTCATCGGCTGCAGCCCGGACTCGCCGGAGAAACACCGCGAATTTATCGCCAAGTACGATCTTGGCGTTCGCCTGTTGAGCGATCCCGAACACGAGGTGATGGAGGCCTACGGTGCCTGGGGCGAGAAGAATATGTACGGCCGGGTCACAGTCGGCGTGATCCGCTCGACGGTCATCATCGACCCCGAGGGACGTATCGCCCACCATTGGAAGAGGGTCAAATCGAAGGGCCATGCTTTGAAAGTTCGCGAACGGCTCGAGCTGCTGCAAATCAGCAAAATGAGGAATGAGGACTGAAGAATTCCAATCCGCCCCCCCGGGCTCATGAGTTGCCATCATGGGTGTATGGGCGGCATTCCTAATTCCTAACTCCTGATTCCTCATTCGAACACCCTCTTCGCTGACCATTTGAATCGAGAAAACGCAACTTCCCCACCCTATCCACGTACAAACAGGCGTGGGTTGAACCAAATAATATCGGGTCGAACGAATACTCGAGTGGGGTGAGGAAAATGAAGAAAAAGCTGCTCATTGGGTTGCCGATAATTGCGGTACTGGTGGCCGCGGGTCTGACGATGGCGACGCGAGACGGCGGTGTCGAGGGAGTCGAGGTCGAGATCGAAAAGGTGGGTCGCCGTCAAGTGGTGCAGACCGTGAACGCCACAGGCAAGATCCAGCCGATGATCCAGGTGAACATCTCAGCTGATGTCAGCGCCAAGATCACGCGGCTCGAGATCGAGGAAGGAGAGTGGGTCGAGCAGGGCACATTGCTCATTGAGCTCGATCGTGAACGATATCTGGCAGCGGTGGCGAGCGCACAGGCAAACCTCAGCGCGGCACAGGCCAACGCCAACCTGGCGCGCGAAAACATGGTCAAGGCCGAAAAGGACTATGTGCGCACGAAGGAGCTCTACGATCGCGCCCTTGAATCGCAGGCGGTTCTCGATGCCGTCTATGCGGCAGCCGAGGTCGAGAAGGCACGCTATCAATCGACGCTGGATCAGGGTGAGCAAGCTAAAGCGGCACTTCGACAGGCGCGTGACGACCTCGCCAAGACCACCATTTATGCCCCCATGTCGGGCACCGTGAGCAAGCTCAACAAGGAGATTGGCGAGATCGCTCTCGGCTCCCAGTTCCAGGAGGACGTGATCCTCGAGATCTCCAATCTCGAGGGAATGGAGGCGTTGGTGGATATTGACGAGAACGACATCGTTTCGGTATCCATCGGCGATGAAGCCGAGATCGAGGTCGATGCGCTACCCGACGTCAAGCTCAAGGGCAGGGTGACGGAGATCGCCAACAGCGCCAAGTCTTCGGGCGCCGGAACCACCGACGAGAAGACCGAGTTCGAGGTCAAGGTCGCCGTCATCGATCCCGTGCCTGAGCTGCGGCCCGGGATGACCGCTTCGGCGGAGATCGTAACCGAGGTGTGCGAAGACTGTCTCAGCGTGCCGATCCAGAGTGTAGCCGTTCGTACACTCGACCAACTCGGAGCGGAGCCCGCTGCCGAAGGTGAGGAACCCCGGTTTACGCCGGATTCGGAGGGCTTCGTCGAAATCGTGTGGGTGGTGGCGGATGGGCGTGCTCAGGCGCGTCAGGTCAAAACCGGGATCCAGAGCGATGCACACATCGAAATCGCCGATGGTCTCGGGGACGAGGACCAGGTGGTGATCGGGAATTACCGCGCCATCAGTCGCGACCTGACGGACGGCTCTGTTGTCACCCAAGACAACGGAAAAGAGGGCTGACATCATGACTCTCGATCTGCGTTCCGTTGAAAAGGTGTACGACATGAACTCGGTCGGGGTCCACGCTCTCCGCGGGGTGTCCTTCGGGATCGCTCAGAATGAGTACGTGGCCATCATGGGCCCGTCGGGTTCCGGAAAATCCACCCTCATGAACATCATCGGCTGTCTCGACGTGCCGACAGCCGGGACCTACCTTCTCGACGGCGCGGATGTGGGCGCTCTAGGTGAAGACCAGTTGGCGGAAATCCGCAATGAAAAGATCGGTTTCGTCTTCCAGACGTTTAACCTGCTGCCCAGATCGGATGTGTTTCACAATGTCGAGCTGCCGCTCATCTACGCAGGAATGAGACCTGCGATGCGGCGAAAGCGGGCGGAAGAGGCAATCGCTCGGGTTGGTCTGGCGGACCGTATGAACCACCGACCGAACGAGCTTTCGGGCGGCCAGAGGCAGCGTGTCGCCATTGCGCGAGCGCTGGTCAACAATCCTTCGATCCTATTGGCGGACGAGCCGACCGGAAACCTCGACAGTAAAACCGGTGCCGAGATCATAGAGGTCTTCGACGACCTGCACTCGGAGGGCAACACGATTATTCTCGTAACCCACGAGGACGACATCGCGAGCCACGCCCACCGCGAGATTCGGCTCTTTGACGGCCTGATCGCCAGCGACACGATCCAGTCCGAGGCGGCATGAGCCGGGTTCACGCGTCGTTCGAAGCCTTCAGAATCGCGCTCGCCGCTCTGCGCGCGAATAAGGCGCGGGGTGTCCTCACGACTCTGGGCATCATCATCGGCATCGTCGCGGTGGTGACCACCATGACCGCCGCAAACGGTCTCGCCAACAACTTCCGCGAGAGCGTGTCGGTGCTCGGTACGGACGTCCTTTACGTGTCCCGGACCCCGTGGATCATGCAGGGCCGGTTCTTTCAGTTCCGTAACCGCCCCAACCTCGAGCTCAAGGATAGCGAGAAGCTGGCTCGTCAACTTGGATCGGGCGCGATCGTGAATCCGACCGACGACACCAGGCGGCCCGTCAAGTACCTCTCGGAGGTCATCGAAAACGCGACAGTGATCGGGACAACCGACAAACATATGCTGGTGTCGAGCGCGGTGCCGGAGTACGGGCGGTTTCTGACCGCCTACGACGTCAGGCTCAAACGGCCGGTGTGCGTGCTTGGGACGACCATGCGAGAACAGCTCTTCGGTGACGTCGACCCGATCAACAAGAAGATCAAGGTCGGACGTGCCGAGTTCAGGGTGATCGGCGTGATGGAGAAGCAGGGCAGCGCCGGCTTCTTCGGCGGTCCCGACTTCGACAGTCAGATCTTCATCCCGGTCACCAACTTCGTCAAGGAGTTCGGGGGGCGAAACCGCAGCTTCGCTTTCGCAGTTAAGGCCCCGCCAGGCGCGGATATTGGAGACTTCGAGTACGAGGTCGTCGGGGAGATGCGCAAGATTCGCCGACTGACGCCCGACGAGGACGACAACTTCGCGATCAACAAGATGGATTCTCTGCTCGACGCCTTCAACAACGTCATGGGTGTGGTGCTGATGATCGGCATGGCGGTGACCGGCATCTCATTGTTTGTGGGCGGCGTCGGGGTGATGAACATCATGTTTGTGTCGGTGACCGAGCGCACCCACGAGATCGGCATCCGCAAGGCCATCGGCGCCAAGCGGCGGGCGATCCTCCAGCAGTTCCTCCTCGAGTCCTCGGCCATCTGTCTGGCGGGCGGCGCTATAGGCGTCGCGCTATCGTTCGGTGTTGCGGCGGCCATCAACAAGCTGGTCTTGCCCGCAAGCGTTTCGCCGCCAATCGTGTTCATCGCTTTGACCGTGTCGGTGCTGGTCGGCGTCATCTCGGGGTTCATTCCAGCCTGGCGGGCCTCACGGCTGAACCCGATCGACGCGCTGCATTATGAGTAGGGGAGGGATGGCAGTATGACCTGGATCGAAAGCTTCAAAATGGCCATCTCGGCGATCGGCGCCCACAAGCTGCGGTCCATTCTCACCCTGGTGGGCATAATCGCTGGAGTCGCCGCCATCATCTCGGTGATGACCGGGGTCTCGGTGGTGCAGAGTCAGATGGAAGCCGAGCTGAGTGTGTTGTCGAACCGGACATTCCAGATCATGAAATTTCCCATGGGCGGTTTCAACAACGACCGGAACATCAACTTTCGCGAGATCGCCCGCTGGCCTCCCCTGACCATGCAGCATGTGTACGCGATTCGCGAGCGCGTGAAGACGGTCGATCTTGTCGGCGCCGAGCTGTGGCACTACAACACCCGGGTCAGCTACCGTGACACGTCGACCGAACCGCGTCTCATGGTGTGCGGCGGCACACCGGAGTATCCGGAAAACAATACCCACTACGTGGAGCTCGGCCGCAATCTCACGGAAGAGGACGTGGTGATCGGCCGCCACGTCGTGGTGATTGGCCACGGTATCGCCCAGGAGCTCTTTCCGTTTGTCGATCCTATCGGCAAAACCGTCAAGGTGGATGGGCACAAGTTCACGGTTCAGGGCGTCTTCGCCGAGAAGGTCTCCGCCATGGGCGGTCAATTCGACAGCTATGTTTTGATGCCCATATCGGTGTGGAAGGACCTCTACGGTCACCGCGATGAAAATGGTCAGCCGCGTTCGATTTTCATCACGGTGCGCACCCGCTACGGGTATCCGCTCGAGGAGGCCCTCGAAGAAACACGATCGGTGCTGCGTGCTGCTCGAGGGCTGAGCCCGCGCGACCGCGACACCTTCCACTGGTTCACCTCGGATTCGCAGATTCGCGCGTTCAACGATGCGTCTGCCGGGCTCAAGACAGCGGCATTCGTGCTCGGCATCGTGGCCCTGATTGTTGCCGGGATCGGCATCATGAACATCATGCTGGTCTCGGTCACCGAACGGACCAAAGAGATCGGGATTCGCAAGGCTCTGGGCGCAAAACGTCCGGCAATCCTCCTGCAGTTCCTGATGGAGGCCGTGGTTCTGTGCAACATCGGTGGCGTGATCGGAGTTCTCATCGGGTTCGGTCTCGGAAATATCGTGACCGTATTCACCGACTTCGCCGTCGACGTTCCTGTCGAGTGGGCCGTTCGCGGCGTGATCTTCTGTTCGGTGGTGGGCCTGGTATTCGGCATGTGGCCGGCGTTCCGGGCGTCGCGGCTCGCTCCGATCGATGCCCTGCGCTACGAGTAGGGTTCCTTTCCGGCCTTTTCGATCGAGAATTCGCAGAACAAACCGAATCTCATTCGCTCGACGGCCTGCTCAGGGTGCGGCCTGCTCAGGGTGCCACGTTCACCATTGCACCATTGCAGCATTGTGTCCGGGTGCTGTCGACACTCGAAGCGCCGCACAATGGTGCAATGGTGAACGTGGCACCCCCTGATGTGGCACCCCTGCACCCCCTGGCATCCCGTAGAAACCTCCGGATCTGCTTGAAAAAGATTTCACAATCTCTGGAAATTTAGTATCATACCGGCGTTTGCTCGGGGAGGGTACGTTCTTGCGATAGCGTATGGAAATCAAAGGCTAATCTCAAGAATATCGTGAAGAATCAGAGGCTCGAAAAAGGAGGAGAACGTGGAACCTGTACATTTCATTTATCTGACACCGGCGGTGGCAATCGTTGCCCTGATCTATGCCTATATGCGCGCGGCGTGGGTCAAGAAACAGGACGCGGGTAACGACCGCATGAAGACGATCGGAAAGTGGATCGCGGATGGCGCGATGGCTTTTCTGTCGGCCGAGTACAGGGTGCTAGCGATCTTCGTGGTCGCGGTGGCCATCCTCCTTGGCGTCACGAACTCCATGGTGGGCGCGGAACAGAATACCAACGGCCTGATCGCGTTGTCGTTTGTTCTCGGGGCAATCTGTTCCGGTCTGGCCGGCTACTTTGGAATGAAGACCGCCACCCAGGCCAATATCCGTACGGCTTCTGCCGCACGGAAAGGTCTGAACGAGGCCCTCCAGGTCGCCTTCAAAGGCGGATCGGTGATGGGGCTATCGGTCGTCGGGCTGGCCCTTTTGGGATTCGGATCGCTGTTCTTTATTTACACGAGAATGTACCCGCAGGCCCTGACCGAAACCGGGGCAATGATGCTGGTCCTCAACATTCTGTCGGGCTTCTCGCTCGGTGCCTCCTCGATTGCGCTCTTCGCGCGTGTCGGAGGCGGGATCTACACCAAGGCCGCGGATGTAGGTGCTGACCTGGTTGGCAAGGTCGAAGCGGGCATTCCAGAAGATCACCCGCTGAACCCCGCCACCATCGCCGACAACGTTGGCGACAACGTCGGCGACGTGGCTGGAATGGGTGCAGACCTATTCGAGTCCTACATTGGTGCGATTATTTCATCGATGATTCTGGGCGCGGCGTGGTTTGCCGGGCTCGAAGCGGCTCAGGCCGGCAGCGGCATGAACGCTGTCTACCTGCCACTTTCGATTGCGGTTGTCGGGATCATCGCCTCGATCATCGGATTCTTCTTTGTACGCACCAAGGAAGGTGGCAATCCCCAGACCGGTCTCAACATGGGGACGTTCGGCGCCGGTGCGCTGATGGTTGTCGGTACACTCTTCGCCATCAAATGGCTGATGCCGGCCGACGGCGTCACCGTCAATGACATCATCACAGGCGAGCCTGCGACCTACACCTGGGTTGGGCTTTCCGTCGCGGTCATCGCTGGTCTGGCGGCCGGGATCGCGGTCGGGCTGTTGACCGAGTTCTACACGGCGACCGAAAAGAAACCGGTGGAGTCGATTATCGAAGCCTCCAAGACCGGCCCGGCGACGACCATCATTCAGGGCATCGCGGTCGGCATGAACTCGACGACGTTCCCGGTGCTGGTGATTGGCGCGGCGATCATCATTGCTTACAGGTATGCCGGTCTCTACGGCATCGCCCTGGCAGCCCTCGGTATGCTCAGCACGACCGCCATCCAACTCGCTACTGATGCCTACGGTCCTGTCGCTGATAACGCCGGTGGCATTGCAGAAATGGCACAACTCGGTCGCGACATTCGCGCCCGCACCGACAAGCTCGATGCAGTCGGAAATACCACTGCCGCCATCGGCAAGGGATTCGCGATCGGTTCGGCCGCGCTCACCGCGTTGGCCCTGACCGCCGCATTCCTGACCAAGATGCAGGGGCAGGTCAACATCGATGCTGCCAACCCCTATGTGCTCGTTGGCCTCCTGATCGGCTGCATGCTGCCATTCCGTTTCTCAGCCATGGCCATGGTTGCGGTGGGCAAGGCGGCCCAGGACATGATCCAGGAGGTCCGTCGCCAGTTCCGCGATATTCCCGAACTGCGCCCGGCCCTCGAGGCTGCGCAGAAGGCCGAGTCCGAAGAGCGCGAACCGAATGCCGAGGAGGCTGCGATCATCTCTGCGGCGGATGGCAAGGCTGAGTACACCCAGTGCGTGGAGATCTCCACCAAGGCCGCGATCAGGAAGATGATCGCCCCCGGTTTGATGGCGGTGACCGTGCCGGTCCTCGTCGGCATCTACTCGGTTGACATGCTCGGTGGCTTGCTCATCGGTGTGACCATCTCGGGTGTCTGCCTCGCGATCTTCCAGGCCAATGCCGGTGGAGCGTGGGACAATTCGAAGAAACAGGTCAAGGACGAAGGCCACGCCAAATGGGGCAACGACTTCGACGAGATGCACAAGGCGACCGTCACCGGCGACACCGTCGGCGATCCCTTCAAGGACACTTCGGGTCCGTCGCTCAACATTCTGATCAAGCTGATCTCGGTCGTCGCGATGATCATCGCGCCGATCCTCTACGCCATTCATTTCGGATAAATGAGCAATTCAATTGCGCAAGCGCCGGGGTTCGCCCCGGCGCTTTTTTGTGTCCGCCCACCCGCCCGATACTGGATGCTCGATCGACCCACCCTCCCGGCAGCCGAGACGGCTGCCCCACAAAAGTGTTCGGATACGCGCGTGCCGAGAACAGCGCGTTAAGACACGAAGCGCCAGGTGCCATCTTTTGCATTGTTGGTGGTCAGTCGACGAAGCGGACCTCATGTTGGGGCCAACAATGCTAAAGGTGGCTCCTCATACTCGGTGGCGCCACAGAGAACTCAGCGCCCAATCGGAATCGGGAGCGGGAACTCGAAAATCAAAACTCAAAACTGGCTGATTGCGGTACCGTATCTCTGGTTGGAGGTCGCTGATGCGTTGTTTGATGATCCCGGTGATGCTGATTTCTATCGGTTGCGGAGGCCCACAGGAACCGGTGCCGCCTCCTATTGAAGCGCCTCTCGAGATCGAGACTGGTGTGGCCCGCTTCGGGCAGAGCGAGATCTATTACGAGATCGCAGGAGAAGGCGAGCCGACCGTCATCTTGATGCACGGCGGGATGCTCGACTGCCACATGTGGGACAGCCAGTTCGAGCTCCTGGCGAAGACCCACCGGGTCCTTCGATACGACGCCAGCGCCCACGGCAATTCGACGTTACCACCGGACGTCTACTGGGACCACGCCGATCTTCGCGAGCTCATGATCCACCTCGAGATCGAGCGCGCGATTCTGGTCGGACTCTCACTTGGCGGCAAGACGGCGATCAACCTTGCCCTTGAAGATCCGCAACGAGTCGAGGCTATCGTCGCCGTTTCCTCGGGCCTCAGTGGATATCGATTCGAATCCGACTTCTACCTCGAGCAACGGGACATCATGATTCAGGCGTGGCGGGCAGGCGAATTCGATGCGGTCGTGGAGTCATTTCAGCGGTGCTGGACTGATGGGCCACATCGAGCGCCCGGGGACGTTGATCCGGAGGTTCGGGAAGAGGTTCGTGCAATGGCCCGCAACGGTCTCGAGCACGCGATGGAGGGGCGAACGATTGATCCGCCCGCCATCGAACGTCTCGAAGAGCTCGAGCTACCCATGCTGGTGGTCGTCGGAGAGCTCGACATGCCGGGCATCCATGAAATCGCTGATATGGTCGTCGCGGCCAATCCCAACGCCGAGCTTGTGATGATTCCCGACGTCGCCCACATGGTGAACATGGAGAAGCCTGCGGAATTCAATGCTCTGTTGCTGGAGTACCTGTCGCGTTTTTAGGTGATGAAACCAATCGGTAAAGCTTTGGAACCGCAAAGACGCAAAGAGCGCAAAGAAGGTCTTTTGTGCATCTTCGCGCCCTTGGCGTCTTGGCGGTAACAACGTTGACGAAGTGAGTCCGGCCATTCCAGTGGAGGTTAGTCCCTCCAGTTCAGAGCTTCAAATATCTGCGTTTATCTGCGTGATCTGCAGTTTCGCCGAGTGTGGGTGGGGAGGCATCAATCACTTGAGAGCCCAATCAAACGTGTTAAGGTTTTGCCTATCTACGGGAGGAAAAGGATGCTGCGACGGTATTTGGTCCGGGCGTGTTTGCTCATCCCATATGTGATCGCAATTCTCTTTCTGCTTTCCACTCCTGTGGCGGCCGAGGACCTTCCCACAGTAACTCTCGGTGTCCTCATCGATGGTGAGTCCGAGCGCATCGTGTATCTCTTCGAACTTCTGAAGAGCGAAATCGAAGCGCTGACCAAGAACGAGTTCGACCTCCGCATACCGGAGGACAAGATCGTGACCGCCGATTGGACACGGGTGGGGGTCGAGATCGGAATCGGACGGCTCCTGGGTGACCGGGAAGTTGATCTGGTGTTGGCGATCGGCGCCATCGCTTCTGACGTGGCTTCCAGCCGCGGTGTTATTCCGAAACCCCTCATCACACCGTTGGCGATCGACGCGAACGTGCAGGGATTTCCTTTCGATTCCGCCACCGGTGGTTCCGGCGTTCCGAACTTCACCTACGCCAACATCCTCGCTCCGACCGATCGAGACATCCGCACATTTCTCGAGATCCATCCATTTTCAAAGCTGGCGGTGATCGTGCAACCGGCGTTGGCGGAAGCGATGCCAACACTTCCCGAATCGGTGTTGGCGCAACTCGAGGAACTCGATGTCGAGGTCACGCTCGTGCCGGCGCGTTCAACGCCCGAAAAGACAGTCGCGGCAATTCCGTCCGAGACCGAGGCGGTGTACGTATTGCCTCTGATGCGTTTCAGCTTGGATGACATCGACGTCCTGGCACAGGAGCTGAGACGACGGGGTTTGCCGAGTTTCTCGATGTTCGGGATCAGCGAGGTCGAGCGGGGTTTGTTGGCAGGTATGCGAACGCGCGATTTCTGGCCGCGGCTCGCGCGGCGAATGGCGCTCAACATCCAACGGGTGTTGTTGGGTGAAGAACCGGGTTCGATACCCGTCAGCTTTGCCGAAAACCCGAGGCTCGTGATCAACATGAGGACGGCTCGTGCAGTTGGCGTGTTTCCGACCTGGCTGGCGATGTCGGGGGCCGAGTTGCTCCACGAAGCAGAGACTGAGGGCATCGAGATGATGACTCTCTTCGATGCGGTCGAACGGGCGGAGCAGGCCAATCTCGACCTGAGCGCTTTTGACCGCCAGGTGGCGGCGGGGCGTGAGGTGGTCGAGCAAGCCAGAGGCCGTGTGCGGCCCCTGGTCAGCGCCGGCGCGTCGGCGATCGTGATTGACGAAGACCGAGCCGCAGCTTCATTCGGATCGCAACCCGAACAGAGTTTGGCCGCTTCGCTCGGTCTCGACCAGATCATTTATTCCGAGCCATTGATCGCCAACGTGACGATTCAAAAGAAGCTGCAGGAAAATCTCGAGGTCCAGAGAGAAGCCCTGCGCCTCGATGTCATCCAGGAAGCCGCGACCGCGTACCTGATCGTTCTCCGGACGCAGGGACTGTACGAGATTCAAAAAGAGAATCTACGGGTGACCAGACGGAATCTCGAACTGGCTCAGATTCGGCAGCGAGTCGGAGCGGCCGGCGCATCGGAGGTCTATCGTTGGCGAAGTGCGATCGCCACCGCTGAGCGTGTGACGGTCACCAACCGTGAAAACCTCAATGTCACCAAGGTCAACCTCAACAGGGTCCTCAACCGGCCGCTCGATACCAAGTTCATCCCTGAGAATGTCGATCACCTCAGCGAAGGGTTCATATCCGGCGACCTCAGAACCTGGCAATACATATACAGCCCTCGGGGCTACGAGATCTTCATCGAGTTCATGGTGGCGCTCGGTCTCGAGAATTCCGTCGAGATCGCCGCCCTCGATGCCGCCATAGCCGCCGCCAATCGCGCGGCACAGGCCGCGCGCCGACAGCTCTACATCCCGGATTTCTTCTTGAGTGCTCAAATTGAACAGCTCCTGTCGAAATCGGGCACAGGGACCGGTCCCACCGATCCGCAGATTCCGATCGAGTTTCCGACGGCGGATGACACCAGATGGTCGGTGGGTGTGTTCGGAGCGATACCCTTGTATGCCGGCGGCTCCAACCGCGCCGGGAAAAGACGCGCGCAAGAGGAGCTCTACCAGCTCCAAATCGAACGCAACGCGGTCGTCTATCGGGTCGAGCAGCGGATCAGATCCGCCTTGCTCCTGGCCGGCGCTTCGTTTTATTCAATCGAACTCGCGCAGGCGGCTGCCGATGCGGCTCTCGAGAGCTTGAAGCTGGTGACCGAATCGTACGTCTCCGGCGCTGTCTCGATCGTCGAGCTGCTCGACGCGCAGGCCGCCGCTCTGCGAGCGAGCGAAGAGGCGTCCAACGCTGTCTACGATTTTCTGATCGATTTGATGGAAGTCGATCGTTCAATGTCGAGTTTCGGTTTTTTCCAGACCGAGGAAGAAAGAGATGCTTTTTACCAGGGCGTCCACGACTACATGGTGGGGCGAGGTGTCCAGCCCCTGCCGGAAGACAAGGCGACCCGTTCCGTCACGCGATGACACGGAAGGAATTGACGATGCGCGAACAGCCTCTACTGACAACAACCCTCATTGGGCTCGCTCTCTTCAGCGCCGCCTGCGGTGGTCAAGAAACCACCTCTGAACCCGAGCTTCGGCCAGTTCGGACTGAGGTGGTCTCGATGTCGGGAGCGGAACGATCGCGGACATTTTCGGGCACTTTTCGTGCCGGGATGGAATCGAGGCTCAGCTTTCGGGTCCCCGGCCGGGTGATGCGTCTGGCGGTATCGGTAGGCCAGTCGGTCGTGCCCGGGTACGTGATCGCGCAGCTGGATTCTCGCGACTACGAGCTGCAAATGCAGGAAGCCCAGGCCAGTCTGACTCGTGCTCTAGCTTCGAGACGAAACGCCAGTGCCGAGCGTGACCGGGTGCGCGAGCTCTACGAAAACGACAACGCGTCGCTCAGCCAGTGGGACCAGGCACGGGCGGTGGCCGAGTCCGCCTCGGCGCAGGTGGAGTCCTATGAGAAACGGCTCGAGCTTGCCCAGCTGCAGCTCGACTACACTCGGCTGCCTGCACCGGTTGCAGGAGCGATCGCGACTGTGGATGTCGAGGTCAATGAAAACGTCCAGGCGGGCCAGCAGATCGTCACATTGTCCTCCAGCGCCTTTACCGAGGTAGTGGTCGACTTGCCGGGGAGTGTTATCACCGCCATTCGCGAAGGTGCGAGCGCTGTCGTCGAGTGTGACGCCCTGCCCGGTGAAACCCTCGAGGCGTTCGTCACAGAAGTCGGAGTCGCGGCCTCGGGTGCGACCACATTCCCGGTGACCGTCCAGCTGGCGACTCGAGACGACAGGGTTCGACCGGGCATGGCAGCCGAGGTGACATTCCGTCTCGCCTCGTCGGACACTCTCGTCAACCGCATCTTCGTTCCAGCTGTGGCGGTCGGCGAGGACCGCGATGGAAGATTCGTCTTTCTTGCTGCGCCGGAAGAGCAGGGAAAAGCCATCGCCAGGCGGCGGCCGGTGACTGTCGGCGACCTGACGACCGATGGCGAGCATGATCTGATCGAGATCCTCGAAGGACTCACCGAAGGCGACATGATCATTACAGCCGGTGTTCGGCGTCTCGAGGACGGCCGATTGGTGCGGTTGGCGGATGCGCCGGCGGGGTCACAGCCATGAGCTTGACCCGGTCGGCAATCGAAAAGAACCGTGTCACCGCGGTAGTGCTCGTGGTGATTCTACTTTCCGGGACGATTGCCTTTTTCAACATGGAACGGGCCGAGGATCCGGGTTTCATCATCCGTGTCGCGGCGGTGGTGACGTACTTCCCAGGTGCGAGCCCGCGGCGAGTCGAGCAGCTGGTCACCGACAAGATCGAAAAGGCGATCCAACAAATGCCGGAGCTCAAGTTCGTCTCGAGCGAATCGAAAAACGGCATCTCGATCGTCTACGTCAATATCCGCGGCGAATACCGCGAGATGCGTCCGATCTGGGACAGCTTGCGGCGAAAAATCACCGATGTGACGCCGGATCTTCCCGACGGTGTGATCGGACCGTTCGTCGACGATGAGTTCGGCGACGTGTTTGGGACCATTATCGGGATCACCGGCGACGGCTTTGACTACGCAGAGCTCAAGGACGTGGCGGACGAGGTCAGAGACGAGCTGTTGCTGCTGCCGGAAGTGGCCAAGGTCGATGTCTATGGAGATCAAGAGGAGCGCATCTTCATCGAGTACAACAATGCCCGCCTCTCCGAGCTCGGGCTGTCACCCTACCAGCTGCAGCAGATCCTATCGAGCCGCAACATTATCATCCCTGGCGGCAGCATCGACACCTCCGAAGAGAGGATTTCCCTCGAGCCGTCGGGCAACTTCCTGGCACTCGAGGACGTCAAACGTGCGCTGATCTCGGTGCCGGGCAGTGCGGAGCTGATCGCTTTGCAGGACATCGCTCGCATAGAACGCGGTTATGTCGATCCGCCGCAGACCAAGCTCCATGTCAACGGCGAGCCTGCATTGGCGCTTGCAGTCTCGATGCGCGAGGGTGGCAACATTCTCGATCTGGGCCGGCAGGTCAATGAGACGATTCAATTGGTCGAGAGCCAGTACCCGATCGGCATCGACTTCACCTTTGTCCAGTTCCAGGCCGAACCGGTCAACAAAAAGGTCAACGAGTTCATCGGCACGCTGCTTCAGGCAATCGCCGTGGTCGTCGTCGTGATGTTGGTGAGCCTGGGAATCCGAACCGGATTCGTTGTCGCGAGCCTGATTCCGATGGCCATCGTCATGACGCTGATGATTATGGGATTTTTGGATATTGGTCTCAACCAGATGTCGTTGGCGTCGCTGATGATTGCTCTCGGAATGCTGGTCGACAATGCCATCGTCATGTCGGAATCGATCATGGTGCAGATGGAGGAGGGGAAACCGGCGGTCGAAGCGGCGGTCGATTCGGCTGCCGAGCTCCGGGTCCCGTTGTTGATCTCATCGTTGACGACCATCGCCGCTTTTCTCCCCATCTACCTGGCCGAGTCGGATACCGGCGAGTACACCGCACCACTGTTCAAGGTCGTAACCATCACGCTGCTGAGTTCGTGGATCCTGTCGTTGACCATGATTCCGATGCTCAGTGTCAGGTTCCTCAAGGTCAAGAAACGGCCGCCCAAATCGTCTTATGACGGCCCCTTCTTCCAGTTTTACCGGAAATTCCTGCTCTTCGGTCTGACCCACCGTACGGCCGCGATCGGCGTCATCGTCGTGGTCTTCATACTGGCGATGCGCCTCTTTGCCCTGGTGCCGGTGATGTTCTTCCCGCCCAATGATCGCCCGACATTTCTCGCCGAGCTTCGCCTGCCGGTCGGCTCGAGCCTGGAAAACACCGACCGCGTGGTGACCGGGATCGAGCGCTATCTCCACGACGAGATGCTCGTCGACCCGGACGCGATCGAGGGCGGAGAGGAGGGTGTCTTCAATTGGGTTGTTTTCATGGGTGAGGGCGCACCACGTTTCATCCTCTCCATGAATCCGGAGCAGACCACCCCCGAATATGCGGTGTTCATCATCAATGCCACCTCGCGCGAGGTGATCGACGAGTTGGTGCCGAAGCTGCGCCGGTTCTGTTTCGAAAGCTTTCCCGAACTCAAAGCACAGGTCAACCCGCTGCCGTTGGGCCCGCCGATCACAAACCCGATCGAGATCCGCATCTCGGGACGGGACGAAGACGAAATCTTCGCGATCGTCGATACCGTCAAGGCGGAGCTCTATTCATTGTCCGGACCGACCGGTATTTCGGACGACTGGGGAGCGCGAGCCAAGAAACTGATGGTCCACATCAACGAGGCCCGCGCTCAGCGGGCCGGGGTTTCGAACTTCGATATTGCGATCTCGCTCCAGACGGCGTTGACCGGTTTCGACACGACAGATTTTCGCGAGGACGACAAGGTCATTCCCGTCACTCTGAGATCCGTGGCCGCGGACCGTAGCGATCTCGGCAAATTGGAGAGCCTCAACGTTTTCTCCCAGGCGACCGGTCTCTCGGTGCCACTCGAACAGGTCGCCGATATCGAGGTGGCTTGGGAGCCGGCCAACATTCGCCGTCGGAACCGCCTCAAAACCGTGACCGTGCAGTCGGATCTCGAACCAGGGTTCACCGCCATCGAGGTCATCAATCAGCTCACTCCGTGGCTCGAAGAACAGCAGAAGCAGTGGGGTCTGGGTTACTCGTGGGAGTTTGGTGGCGAGTATGAAACCAGCATCGAGGCCAATGAATCGATCATGGTCAAGCTGCCGATCGCCGGCCTCGCAATCGTCCTGTTACTGGTCGGTCAGTTCAACTCGTTCCGGAAACCTGCGATCATCCTGATCACGATTCCGATGGGAGTCATCGGGGTCGTTATCGGTCTCGTGCTGTTGCGCTCATATTTTGGGTTCATGACGCTTCTCGGGATCATCGCCTTGTCGGGAGTCGTCATCAACAACGCGATCGTCCTGCTCGACCGCATCAGGATCGAGATCGAGGAAAACGGGCTCGATCCACCTCGCGCGGTTGTGGAGTCTGCGCAGCGCCGGCTGCGGCCGATCCTGCTGACCACCGGTACGACAATCGGCGGTCTCATCCCGCTCTACCTCGGAGGTGGCCCGATGTGGGAGCCGATGGCTGTGGCTATCATGTTCGGTCTGTTGTTCGCGACCGTGCTGACCCTCGGTCTGGTGCCGATTCTGTACTCGCTGTTCTACAAGCTGAACTTCGGGGAGTTCGAGTACTGAGGCCTTGAGGCTTGAGACCTGAGGCTTGAGACCACCCACCCATCCGAGCATTTAGGCAGTCGTTCCCCAAGCCACAAGCCCCAAGCCAAAAAATGCGCCCCGCGGCGAACCGCGGGGCGGAAAAGCAATCAGACCGTATTGCGATGAAGCTTGTTTTCAGCCGTTTTGACTCTGGTAGAAGCCCATGAGGATCTTGGCGACCTCGGGCCGTGCGAACTCGGGGGGCAGGTCTTCGCCGGCGGAGAGCATGGCGCGCACCTTAGTGCCCGAGAGAAAGACGAAGGACTCCTTCTTGTGACCTTCGGGGGCCTCGCGCATCATGATGACCTTGCCGAGCTCACGCGAGTACGCCGTGTGGTCCGCCTCGAAGATGGCGATCTCGAGGGCGCCCTCCGGGACCTCGTCGTGGAAAATTGCCTGCGCGTCAAAGGGCCCGTAGTAGTCGCCGACACCAGCGTGATCGCGACCGACGATGAGGTGGGTGGCGCCCATATTCTGGCGGAAGACGGCGTGCAACACGCCCTCGCGCGGACCGGCGTAGAGCATGTCGTAACCGTAACCGGTGATCTCGACACTGTTGGGCGGGAAGTAAAGCTCAGCCATCTTGCGGATGGCTGCGTCGCGGACGTCGGCTGGGATGTCGCCGGGCTTGAGCTTGCCGAGCAGCATGTGGATCACAGCGCCGTCGGCATTCTCGCGCTCCATCGCCATGCGCACCAACTCCTCGTGGGCGCGGTGCATCGGGTTGCGGGTCTGGAAGGCCACAACCTTGGACCAGCCGTTCTTCTCGATGAGCTCACGGATCTGCGTAGCGGTGCGGAAGGTTTCGGGGAAGTCTCTCGCGAAGTAAGAGTAGTTGAGGACTTCGATCGGGCCGGAAATGAAGGTCTTGCCCACGGAGTTGAAGGCCTTGACGCCGGGGTGCTCCATGTCGTCGGTGCGGTAGACCTTGTCGGTCATGAAAGCCATCTGTTCGTCGGTGGCGGTCTCAACGGCCTCGACGGTCTGGATGGCCAGGACCGGGTTACCGGAGATGTTCGGGTCCTTGAGCGCGATCCGCATGCCGGGCTCGATGCCGGAAGCGTCTTCGACGACGTTGACGATGGGCACCGGAAAGAAGAGGCCGGCGGTGGTCTTCATATTCTCCGCCACGGCCATCGAGTCGGCGAGATTCATGTATCCGGTCAACGGATTGAAGTAGCCGGAGCCCATCATAACGGCATTTGCGGCCGCCTGCGAACAGACGACGATGGATTTCAGGCCCGCCGCCTCGGCTTCAAGGGCTGCACGCTTGGCGTCATCCGCCACGTACAGGGGGTTCAGGGTGTCGGAGCCATGTGGTTTGATCATTCTGCTTTCTCCCTATGTATTTTTCACGCCTCTGCCGAGGCTTGTTTCATGCTTCCGTTAATTGGACGTCAACCGCTCGTGTGCCATGGCCAACGTGCGGTAGAGAATATGTGCGAACTTCGAGTAGGGCAGGGTTAGAAACAGGCACAGCACCACTCCGAGGTGAATGATGTAGACTCCGAAACCGACCATCGGTGTGATACCCGGCAGAAAACGGAAGATCTCAGTGAAGACGCCGGTGCCGATGACGGCCAGCACGATCCACAGGAAGAAGCGGTCAAACGGAGTGGAGCTGCCAACAAGCTTGTCGCCGGTCTTTCGGCGGTTGACCCACAGCAGCAGGCCGCCGACCACCAGGGCGACGGCCGAGGCGTTTCCGAGCAGTTTCACCCAGTGCGTGATTTCGACCGGGTAGCCCGGTTTTTCGAACGGGAAGATCTTGAAGAACCACGAGAAAAAGATCGTTTCGCCATACAGATAGACCACCGCCCAACCGGACGTGATTGCCGCACCCACAAACCCCCACATGACCAGGAAGTGCCCCCATCTGCGTTTGGGTACTCCGTGGTCGCAGGCCGAGAACTTGCTGTGCAAGGCGATGCTGACGAACACGCCGGTCAGCGCACCGATCAGTGTTCCGGTCCTTTTCTGTCTCGTTCCAAGCATCTTCCAGAATTTCGATCCTTGTATGAACAGCGCCAGAGCGACCCAGCCCACGGCCGCAAAATACACGATGTAGATCAACGAGTGGGGCACATACGAGTCGTAGAAAAACTGCCCCAGCAGAGCCGACGGCTCCAGATTGCTGTGTCCCTCGATTTCTCCGAGACCCGTCGTGACAAAGAGCACCACGAACCAGAAGACGATCGGCGTGATGACGAGCAGTGGCCAGGTCTTTTTGACGTTGCCCACCATCGATCCGAGGAAGCCGGGAAAGGCCATTTTTTCCACCGCCACGGCGCGGACCGCTGCCATCACGTCCCCCGGATTGACCTCCCTCGGGCAGCGCACCGAGCAGTCGTTGCACTGGTGGCATAGCCACGGACCCGGGTCGGAGATGATCTGGTCCTCCAGGCCCCACTGGGCCATTAGGACCTGACGGCGTGGAAATGGGGCATTGGCAGGCGCGAGCTCGCAGACGCTCGAGCACGTGGCGCACTGGTAACACCTGGCTGCTTTTTCTCCGCCACGCTTGAAGAAGGTGTCGCGAAATTCGGATGACGACTGGACGACCGGGATCGAGGCCATGTGCTTCCTCCTAGAAACCCTTCAGCGGGTTTGGACCCATCTCGTCGAGCTCTTCGGAGAATTCGTCGAGGATTGTCGGAATGCGTCCGAATTCGTCGTGCGACAGCTCGACGAGCTTGATGCGCTCGGGTTCGAGAGCGAGCCGTTCGAGGGTTTCGCCGACGTTGTCGAGCCGGGTGTTGGCGAGTTCGGAGCCGCGGATGTAGTGGCACTGGTAATCGTCTCCGAATTTACATCCGATGAGGATCACGCCGTCAACGCCTCGCGAAAGCGCTTCGGCGAGCCAGACGATGTTCATTGAGCCGAGGCACCGAACCGGAATGATGCGGGTCCACGGGTTCCAGGTCGCGCCATTGGCGGCCGCCGCGTCGAGCGCCGGCAACGCGTCGTTTTCGCACATGAGCGCGATGATCCGCGGTTTTTCCTCGTAGTCCTCGGGCACCTCGAAGGCCTTGATCATCTCGGCAACCTGGTGAACCGAATAGTCGGGGAAGGAAATGATGCGCTCCGGGCAGGCACCCATGCAGATACCGCAACGGCGACACCTGAGGGTGAAGAGCTCCGGCGTCCCTTTCTCGTCTTCATTAAGAGTGCCGAATGGACATTCCTCGGTGCAACGCTTGCACTGGGTGCAACGCTGGAGGAAGAAGTCGGGATAACCGGTGTCACCGGCACGCGGGTGCACCGCTTCACCCCGTTTGGCCATCTCGATGGACTGGACCGCCTTGAGGGCGGCCCCGAAACCGTCTTCACCGGCCTGCGCTGATTCCATCGGCGCGTGCACCGTGCCAGCGGCATAGATGCCGGTCCGCCGAGTCTCGTATGGGAAACAGATGAAGTGCGAGTCCGGGAAGCCGTACTTGAGGGCTGGAAGGTCCGGACCCTGGCGATATTCGAGGTGGAGGATTTCGGTACCTTCGTGGTCCACCAGCTCTTCGGCGCGCGCCGCAGAGTTTTCGCGGACCTGCGAACTCTCGGAGTGCTCTGCCTGGTGGCGCGAGTCGTGCAGCTCGCGAATCAGTTCGCCATCGGCAGCGTTCGGAACCATGCCGACCGCCAGTACCAGGAGATCCGACTCGATGGCGACATTGTCACCGAGCAGGCTGTCCGAAAGCTGAACGGAAACCTTACCGTTTGTCTGCACGCCGTTGACCTCTCCACGGGTGATCATCACCCCGGTCGTCTCTTGCGTGGCGAGGTAGAAATGCTCCATCAGGCCGGCGGCGCGCATGTCTTTATGGACAATCGCGCTCTCTATCGCTGGGTCGAGAACCTTCAGTTCGGCCACCTGGCGTAGCGTGTTGACGCAGCATTCTGACGAGCAGTATATGAGGTGCTCGGGATCCCTCGAACCCGCACACTGGATAAAAGTCACCCGCTTGGGAGTTCTGCCATCGGAGGGACATGAGACCGCGCCGTCCAGCAGCATCTTCTCGAACTCGTGCGAGGTCACGACGTCGGGCGACGAACCGTAGCCGAGGTGCGTGAGCTTGGAAGCATCGTAAGGGCGTGCGCCCGTAGCCTGGACGATCGCGCCGACCGTCATTTCGAGACCCGACGAGCCGTTGAGCTCGACCTTGAACTGCCCGGGTTGGCCGTTGATCTTGACGATATTGGTAGACGTCAGCACCTTGATCAGGTCGTTTGCCTTCACCTCTTGAATCAGGCCTGGCACCGGGTTGGGTTGGGGCTTGTCGTAAGGCGGTTCTTCAGGCGGAATCGATTTCTGGAGTGCGAGCAGGCCGCCGAGCTCGTCGGCGGTCTCGACCAGAACCACTGGATGGGCGAGGCCGGCGGCCGCGACAGCCGCGTCGAGGCCGGCGCGGCCGCTGCCGACCACGAGCACCGTATCGTTGACCTCCTCTTGGAGGGGCTCGAATGACTTCATCCCATCGAGGCGCGCGAGACTCATCTGCACCATATCCTTAGCGCAGAGCGTCTTATCTTCATCATCCTCGGCCTCTTTGAGCGGCCAGGCGCAGTGCTCGCGAATGGCGCTGCGGAACATCACCAGCCCGTCCTTGGTCAGCGAGGCAAACTCCTCGGTCTTGGCACGCTCTGAGCAGGCGGCGACGAGAATGCCGTTGAGCTCGTTTTCTGACACCGAAGCCGTGATTGCTTCCAGGCCCTCTGGGGCACACAAGCATTCGTGAGTGAGTGTGGCAGCACAACCTTGTTCGTCGGCGGCCTCGATGACCTCGTCGACGTCGACGGCATCACCGATGCCGCAGCCGGTACACAGGAAAACGCCGAGCTTGTCCATTACGCACTCCTTCCAGCTGCAATCAACGCCCGAGCGGCGGCGCCCGTCGCGTCACGTACCGAGGACGCGACGTCCTCGGGCCGGCGTGCTACGCCAGCGACCGTTACGTTGGATCCGAGGTCGTCGAGAATGAAACCGTCGTCATCCTTGCGCGAGAAGACGGCCAAATCCAGGTCGCCCGCGGCGGGCGCCATGCCCGTCGCGAGGACCACGAGGTCGGCCTCCGCTTCGATCAACGCATCGTTGGCGACGTCTTCGACGTGCAGCTTGAGTGAACCGTTAGCCTGCTCGATTCGTCCGACCTTGCCCTTGACCAGGCTGACGCCCTCGAGCTCGGAGACCTTGAGGAGTACGTCCTCATTCCGCCCCGGTGTACGGCGGTCGATGTAGTACATGGTGACCTCGGCTTCGGGCAGCTGGTCTTTGACGTATGTCGCCTGTTTGAGGCTCGCCAGGCAACAGATTCCCGAGCAGTAGGGGAGGTGATTGACGTCGCGGGATCCGGCGCACTGAACAAAGGCGACCTTTGCCGGCGGTTCGCCGTTCGATGGGCGGAGGATCTTGCCCGCAGTCGGTCCGGCAGGCGCAGCCAGGCGCTCCATGTGGACATTGGCGATGACGTCATCGAAGGTGCCGCCAAGGTCGTCGAGCTTGTCGATCGGGTACGGGTTCCAACCAGTCGCAACGATCACAGCGCCAACCTCGATGTCTTCGGTGGTGGGCTTGGCGTCGAGATCCACGGCGCCGTAGGCGCAGGCGTCCGCGATCTTCTTCGCCTCGTCTTCCGGCACTGCCTCGCGGTCGAAGAGATAACGTTTCGGCCAGGCATTGAGGTGTGGTAGCCGGATGGCCTTGACCTTGGACAATTCAAGATTGAAGGGATCTTTCACTTCGGTCGAACAGGCCTTCGTGCACTCGTCGCACGCTGTGCACTTGTCGTTGACCCAGGCAGGGTTGGTGGTCACGGTCACCCTCCAGCCGCCGTCGGCCTGTTCGGCCGCGGTGACCTGGGAGGACGTGAGAACCCGGATGCGAGGGTTGCGCTCGATCCGCTTCACGTTGATCTCCATACCGCAGGTCGGCGGGCACATCTTGGGGAAATAGTTGTGGCTCCGGATCACGCGGCCCCCGACGTACGGTTCGCGTTCGACAACCACGACCTCGGCCCCGGCCTCGGCGGCTTCAAGCGCGGCGCTGATCCCCGCAATGCCGGCACCGATGACGAGCAGACTCTTGGCTTCGCCCATTATTTACTCCGATCGACCACTCCCTCGCGCACCCTCAAGGTCGGTTCCGCAAACATCGCGAAACGGAGCCATCTGAAGGCGAAGCTGAGGAGGGCCTCGTCATTTGTTTTGAGCTCTTCGAGCACCTCGGGCTCGATCTCGAATTTTTCACAGAACGAGGACTCGAATACGAAGTCTCGGAAAGTGTCGAGGTCGTAGCAGGCGGTGTAGAACATATGCATCCGTTTGGGATCGAGGGTGCGGCCGCCGATGAACCACGGGTGGCTGACCAGATCGCGGAACCCGGCCTCGAGGGTCTCGCGCTCCTCGATGCCCTGATCGTTACGCCAACTCTTTGCCGTCCACTCCTTGCAGTCGGGCTCATGCCGTCCCTTGCAGTGGTCGTCCTCGAATACGAAGAAAATCGGCGCGGGCTCTTCTCCGGCACGGGCCGGTGGAATCGCCATACCCAGCGGGTACATCCGGCACGCCCAGGGACGGTCTACATAGACCGAGCAGCCCCGATCACCGACGAAGGGGCAGGGTTTGTTTTCCTCGTCCTTCATTCTCAACATCACGATCGGCAGCTGCAGGTCCTTGGTGATGGGGTTCGAGGTGTAGGTCTCGAGAAATTCGCGGGTATGCATGTCTAATCTGCGCGCCAGATGCAGGACGTCGATTGGGGTGAGGATGATGTTGACGTCGGCGCAGCAGGAATTGAAACAGGGAACGCCAGGATGGCAGGCAAAACCGAATGTCTCGCCCTCCGCGAGCTGCCGTTTGTCCACCAGGAACTGTGGCAGACTCGCGTCTTCGGTGCTCATGTCGAGCCTCCATTCTCGTCGCCGTTATCAGCGACGTCGGGATCGGTTTGTTGACCGATCGCGGCGTCGATGATGCGGTCCTTGAGGGCGTCGGCTGACCACACCGCCAGGGGCGTTGTCTGACCGGTGAACGGGTCGAAGCGATAGCGATACGACGCATTCACGGCGTAGTTCGACTTCATGTGCTCCCATCCCCGCACGAAGTAGGGACATTCATTACTGAAGCACGCGAGTTGGAATTCGCTGTCCCAACCGGCGGCTTCCGGGAGCTCGAAAGCCTGAAGCGGCTCGTTACAGTGCGGGCAGACGGGGTGTTCTTGAGTGGTCAATATGGGCCTCTGGGAAAAAGGCCCCAGGCGCCGAAGCGCCTGGGGCCAGAGTAGAGATCGGAATCAGCTCATCGGGAGAATGTCTCGTTTGAGCATCTCCCACTCTTCCGTTTCCGGATCCATTTTGCAGTTGACGAAGCACAGCCAGTTGTCGTTGTCCAGCTTGGGGAAGTCGGCGCGGAAGTAGTATCCCGGCCAACGGGTTTCCTCGCGGAACAAGATCGTACGGACGTGCGCTTCGGCCTGATACATGCGATGCACGTTTTCCCAGCACCGCATCAGCTCGTGAAGATCTTCGGCACCGAGGAACTCGGCGTCTTCCTTGAGCAGTCCGAGGAGCTCGAGCCCGCGCTCGCAGAGCATCTTCGAGGTTGTGAACTGGGAGCCCACACCACCGGCGTACTCGTCCATGAGCTTCTGCAGACGGAACATGAACATCTTCGGAATAATGTAGTTCGGGTTGACGTCCGTCTGCGAGGTGAAGTCCTTGTGCTCCGCGAAAAGCTCGAGGGGCTTGAGGGTCTTCGCCTTGAGGGCTTCGATGGTGGAGTCCTCGACGGTCGGCATCGGCGGGTTCTCTTTGACGAGGTAGCGGACCGCAGCTTTACCCGCGATACGACCCTCGGCGTGGGAACCCGAGGAAAACTTGTGCGACGAGGCGCCGGTGGCGTCGCCAGCAGCAAAGAGACCCTTGGTGGTGCACATGTTCTCGTAACCCCAGAAGTACTCCGGCGGTGCCAGATCTTCGGGACCGCTGACCCAGGCGCCGGAGGCGCCGGAGTGCGAACCGATGAAGTACGGCTCGGCGGCGGCGATCTCGGAGGACTTCTCTTCCGGCTGGACGTCACTCGCGGCCCACAGAATGGCCTGCGAGATGGTCATATCGAGGAAGTCTTCCCAGGCCTCGCTCTCGAGCTCTTTCATCTTCTTCTTGTAGGCCTTTGGGTCGTCCTTGTACTGGTCGGCGATCTTCTGGAGCGCCTCTTCCGTCCGCATGTAGATCGGGCCCTTGCCTTCCATGACGTCAAGCATTCCGAGCCAGTTGCGGAGGTTTGCCGGAATCGGTTTCACCAGACCGTAGGGCTGCCAGTTCTGGAGCTCGTCGCGCCGCTCGACCATGTACTCGCCACCGAAGGCGTTGGTCGCGCGGGACTTGAAGAGCAGGAACCAGGCGCCGACTGGCCCGTAGGCGTCTTTGAAGCGGACCGGGATGAAGCGAACTTCCTGGCAGGTCATCTCGGCGCCGGCCTTCAAGGTGAAGTACGTCGAGGAACCGGAGTTCCAAGGCGGATACCAGGCGCGGCCGAGGCCCTCACCGGAGGAACGTGGCTTGAAGACGTGGACTGCGCCGCCCATGGCGACAAAGACGGCCTTCGCGAGGAACACGTAGAATTTATTCTCGCGAACCGAGAATCCATATGCACCCTTGCACTCGCCACCTTCCATGATCGGGCCGACGATGAAGACGCGCTCGATGATGTTGTCGGTGCCGAGGTGGTTCTTGGCGGCCTCAGCGACGATGACCTTGTAGGACTCGCCGTTGATCATGAGCTGCCAGCGACCCTCGTGCACGTATCCGCCGCCCTCTGCCTTCCAAATGGGGAGGCCCCACTTTTCGAAGAGGTGGACCGAGCCGTCGACGTGACGTGCGATCGAGGCCACGAGGTCGTCGCGAGCGACGCCCATGAGGTCCTGCTTCACGTAGTTGACGTAGTCTTCGACGGTGTTGTCGCCTTCTTTCAGACCAACGTACTGGTTGATGGCGGAGAGGCCCATGGCCACCGCGCCGGAGCGGTCCACCGCGGCCTTGTCGACCATGGTGACCTTGAGGTTGTTCTTCTTGGCCCAGTGGGCGGCTTCAACCGCGGCGCCGCAGGACGCCATTCCGCCACCGAGGATCAAAAGATCAGTTTCGACTTTGACAGTTTCAAAATTAGCCATGATCCCCCCCTACTTCGTCCACACGTCGCAGCCGAGGGAGTCCGGCTCGGTGAAGAGAACTGGACCTTCGAGGTCCGGGTCGGTGTTCCAACCGCCAGTGGGCTCAGCCTGGCCTTCCGGGGTCGTGCGGATCGGGAACTTGAACCGCTTCACCTGGCCGCTGCGGAACTTGACGGTCCACATGATCGAATCGGTAGAGCGCAGCGGCACCACCGAAGCACCCATGGGCACGAAGTCCGCATAGCCACGGACATCGACGGCCTGGGTCGGGCAGATTTTTACGCAGTTGTAGCACTCCCAACACATTTCGGGTTCACGGTTGTACGCCTTCATGCTCTCCTTATCGAGAACCATCAGGTCGTTTGGACAGATGTGCTGGCACGCGGTCTTATCGAGCGCCTTACATCCGTCACACTTTTCCACATTCACGAAACTCGGCATACAGGGTTCCTCCTTTCGATCTCGAAAAATTTGTAAGCCGGAATAGGTACACATTTCCTCATCGGGGGCATCCCAAGCAAGAGCTGTGCCTGTTTTCACAATCGATTTTGAGATGGTGTCTATTTTAAAGCGAAAGTACTGCGTCACAGCCACTTGACACGTGTTTTGACCTTGCTTTGCATCAGGCCTTGGCTCGTGCCCAACGGGAGTGCGGTTCCTCGATCAAAAATGGGGAGGAATGAGCATGGGCGATGAAGGCTCCGTCGGAAAGTCTTCGATTCCAACGTAAGTCGTGATTTTGGAGTTATTACGGGAGCCAGGGCGGACGATGATTGAGTTTCTGTGAAAATTTTCACTTGCAATAACGAGAATGACTTGCGCCGCCTTCCGGCCGCGCAGTGTTACCGGTGCGTTACGCGAATGCAACGTCGTGACCCTAAAAGCTTGCGGTCAGGTGTTTTCCGGGAATTTTTGAGCTGTTACCCGGGTGGAACAGCTCCACCCTTTTGGCGGCAATCGTAACCTCTTTTGGGTGGTGGAGGAAACGCGCCAATTCGGGGTCTGAAGAAGCGACGGACGTCTATGCGCCAATTCGGTTGAGGACCGACATGGCGGAAAGGGATATGGCTCAGTATTTTCCTGGTTTGCTCCGTTGATGAGATTCAATATCCCTCGCTTGCTGAGGCCTTCTGGCCCTCGAAAGAAACCCGGCAATGAAATTGCAGAGGTTTCCCGATACATCAACGCGGTTCGCCGCGGCTCAGGAGGCTCTTCATGCGACTGATTCTTCTCGGACCCCCAGGTGCCGGCAAAGGGACCCAGGCCAGATACATTTGCGAGCAATATGGAATCCCACAGATCTCGACCGGAGACATGCTTCGAGCCGCGGTGGCGGCCGGCACCGAGCTCGGAAAACAGGCCAAGACGGTCATGGACAGCGGTGGCCTGGTTTCAGACACCATCATCATCGGTCTCGTCAAAGAGCGGATCAAGGAGCCCGATTGCGAGCTGGGATTCCTCTTCGACGGGTTCCCGCGGACCCTCGCTCAGGCCGAGGCGATGCTCGACGCCGGAGTAGCCATCGACGCGGTGGTCGAGATCGCTGTGCCCGATGACGACATCGTCAGTCGGCTTTCG
>Ga0316198_10000101_pt1 | contig 35363 bp, 28 predicted proteins | sample OudBieAanoxic_MG_FD_204935 | JGI IMG/M metagenome (GOLD analysis project Ga0316198, IMG submission 204935) | Coastal sediment microbial communities from Oude Bieten Haven, Netherlands - site A anoxic | ecosystem: Environmental > Aquatic > Marine > Coastal > Sediment | place: Netherlands... | reverse complement strand
TCTGGATGGGGATGAATTGGTTCGGTTAATTAACGAATCGGCCCTGACAGCCTACCGTGAAAAGGAAAGAGAGATTGGTGAGGCGGATATCAGGAATCTGGAACGCTATGTGCTGCTCCAGACGATTGACAGCATGTGGAAAGACCACCTGCTTTCCATGGACCACCTTAAAGAAGGAATCGGCTTGAGGGGATATGCCCAGCAAAATCCCTTACTCGTATATAAAAAAGAAGGGTACGAGATGTTTGCCGACATGATGGACCGGATAAACGAGGAAACCTTGGGCATTCTGTTTCGAATTGCCGTAGCCGCCCCTCGGGAAATTGAGGACATGCAAAAGCCCCGGGAGCAGGATCTGATGTTTTCAGGTAGTGGGGATGCGGAACCACCGAAGCGCCAACCGGTCAAACGAAAAGAGAAAAAAATCGGGAGAAATGCCCCGTGTCCTTGCGGTAGTGGGAAAAAATATAAAAAGTGCTGCGGTCGTTAAGCGCTGATTTAGTATCACCCCTTTACAAAGCGGGATTAGAGTGATTATTTATTAATAAAATATGCTTGGGCGCGTTAAGCGAGGCCTTTGAAAAAGACCCGCTTATTGCTCAAATTTGCTGTCATGATCAAAATTTAATCCTCGAAATATTTGATAATATTCATTTGATTAACTTATTAAGCTTACATGACTTTGATCCAAAATTGCTATACTTCGATGGCCGCTTATAAAAATGCACATATAGGCATGAGGACCCATTGGAATATAGTTCAAGTTTTTAATTAATATGAGTCCATATGTTCCTGAAATAGAAAACGATGTTGTTACTGAGTCTGAAGATGAGGTCCGGCATCCGTCCATGTACCGGGTGTTTCTGCTAAACGATGATTACACGACCATGGCGTTTGTGGTGGAAATCCTGGTTCACGTTTTCGGTAAATCCATTAATGAGTCGGAACGAATCATGCTCTTGGTTCATCGGGAAGGGGCCGGTTTATGCGGGGTATACCCGTATGAAATTGCTGAAACCAAAGTCGATACGGTTCACCACCTGGCCCGGGAAAACGGTTTTCCATTAAAATGTATCATGGAGAGAGACGAATCATGATTAGTAAAGAACTGGGTGAAACGCTTGGAATGGCGGTTCGAGAGGCGAAAAAGCGTCGGCATGAATACGTCAGTGTCGAACATGTTCTTTTTGCGATCCTGTTTAATCATACCGGGATCGATATCATTGAAAGTTGTGGCGGCGATATCGATCGTCTTAAAATCGCATTGGAATCTTTTTTTGATGAACATATCACATATATACCAAAGGAACGGGAATACGTTCTACAGCAGACCATGGGATTTCAGCGTGTCATCCAACGGGCGGTGGATCATGCCCGATCCGCCGAAAAGGGTGAGGTGTCCGTGGGGGATATCATTGCATCCATCTTCATGGAAAAGGAGTCCCATGCCCAGTACGTCTTACATTCCCAAGGAATCTCGCGCCTCGACGTGGTAAATTATATTACCCATCAGGTATCAAGCGAACCTGGGGGTCAGCCCAAAGAAAGTGCACCGCAAGAGGCCCCTGGCAGTGGGAGAAAAAAAAGCGACCCCCTGGCCGATTACACCATGGATCTTGTCCAGTTGGCGGCCGAGGGAAAGCTCGACCCGTTGATCGGGCGCAAGATGGAACTGGAACGAACCGTTCAGGTCCTGTGTCGGCGGCGAAAAAATAATCCGGTTTTCGTCGGTGACCCCGGGGTTGGTAAAACCGCCATGGCCGAAGGATTCGCATTGAAAATCCATGAGGGTAATGTACCTGAAATGTTTACTGATTTTAAAATATATGCGCTTGATATGGGGGGGTTGCTAGCCGGTACAAAATTTCGCGGTGATTTTGAACAACGGTTAAAAGGGGTGATCTCCGCCCTGATGAAAAAGAAGGACGCCATTTTATTCATCGATGAAATCCACACCATTGTCGGTGCCGGGGCCACCAGCGGCGGAACCATGGATGCGTCTAACATCTTAAAGCCCGCGCTTTCTTCGGGTGATTTACGGGTGATTGGTTCGACCACGTATGAGGAATACAAGAACCACTTTGAAAAAGACCGGGCCTTGTCACGACGGTTTGAGAAAATTGAAATTGCTGAACCCACCCAATCCGAATCATACAAAATACTGAAAGGGCTGAAATCGAGGTACGAAGCCCATCACAATATCATCTATACCGAAACGGCGTTGAAGGCGGCCGTGGAACTTTCCAGCAAGTATTTAAATGACCGCTATTTGCCGGATAAGGCCATCGACGTAATCGATGAAGCCGGTGCGTATATCCGTATATCCGGTGGGTCGCGCCGCAGGAAAATTAATCCCGTCGACATCGAAAAAATAGTCGCGAAAATGGCGCGTATCCCGGCGGTCAATGTGACCACCAGTGATAAGGAAAAGCTTCAAACTCTGGAAGACCGATTGAAATCGGTGATATTCGGCCAGGATACGGCCCTGAATGCCCTGGTAACCGCCATAAAGCGTTCCCGGGCAGGTTTGAGAACCGCGGGGCATCCCGTGGGTTCGTTTTTATTCACCGGTCCCACCGGGGTGGGTAAAACGGAGGTGGCCCGACAGACGGCGCAATTGCTGGATGTGCAATTCCTGCGATTCGACATGAGTGAATACATGGAAAAACATGCCGTAGCACGGTTGATCGGTGCCCCGCCCGGGTATATCGGCTTTGATCAAGGGGGCCTGCTGACCGATGGTATTCGTAAACAGCCCCACAGCGTGCTGCTTTTGGACGAGATCGAAAAAGCGCACCCCGATCTGTTCAATATTTTGCTTCAGATTCTGGATCATGCCACATTGACGGACAATAGTGGCCGCAAAGCTGATTTTAGAAACGTGATTGTCGTCATGACTTCCAATGCCGGTTCCCGGGAAATGAGCGCCCGGAATATCGGATTCGGGGATCAGCGTAAGGATGCCGCAGATAAGAGCCAGGCGGCCGTCAAGAAATTTTTCAGCCCTGAGTTTCGTAACCGGCTCGATGATATCATTACCTTCAGATCCTTGAATGTGGATATCATGGAGCGGATTGTGGATAAATTCATTGGTGAGCTGAATGACCAACTCGCTGCTAAAAAAGTATCCTTGATCCTTTCTCCGGAAGCGAGGCTGTGGCTGGCTAAAAAAGGCCACGACCCGGCTTATGGTGCGCGGCCTTTAACGCGGGTAATCCAGACCGACCTCAAGGAGCGGCTATCAGACCAAATCCTGTTTGGTGAGCTTCAGAAGGGTGGGGTGGTTTTTGTCGATATCGCCGATGATCAACCCATCTTTGAATATAAATAATAGTGTCTAGCTGATGGCTGATTGACTTTTAAGGGATGCCGGTTTATCGCCTCTCATCCGAGTTGGTGTTTCCCTCTCCCCATCTGGCCGTAGATGAAGGATTGTTGGCCGTTGGAGGCGATTTAAGCGTCCATAGGCTCTTGCTGGCTTACGCCAAAGGCATCTTCCCCTGGTATTCCAGGGGAGAACCGATCCTCTGGTGGTCCCCCGATCCCCGCCTGGTTTTATATCCCGCCGATCTGAAGGTATCCCGAAGATTGAAACGAACCCTGAGACAGAACCGTTTCCAGGTCACTTTGGACCAGGCGTTCGATCAGGTTATTCATGGCTGTGCATCCGTCCTGCGGGATCGCGATAAAGGGACCTGGATTACCGAGGAGATGATAGCTGCCTATATTGCCCTGCACAAAGCCGGATTTGCCCACTCCGTGGAGGCTTGGCGGGATGGCCAGCTTGCCGGGGGGCTATACGGAATTTCTCTGGGCGGGAGCTTTTTCGGTGAGTCCATGTTTCACCTATTCAGTGATGCTTCCACCATAGCCCTGGTAACATTGGTTCGGTATTTGGCTAAATGGAATTTTACCTTGATCGACTGCCAGGTGACCACCGATCACTTAATCCGAATGGGTGCCCGGGAGATATCGAGAAATCGGTTTCTGAACCAGCTGGACGAGTCATTGAAAAAGCCGACAATGCGCGGAAAATGGCCCCCCGTGGGAAAAGAGAAAGCATGATTTGACAAAATAACGCCCAGATAAAAATACCAGAAAATCCCCCTCAATATAGCAAATCGACCTTTCATCCACAACGGTTTTTCTCCCATTTAGTTGGAGAAGAGGGGTCAAGGATGCAAGGGCTCAAGGAATCAAGGAAAGGCTTGGATGGTCTTTTTACTTGCCCCCTCGAACCCTTGGATCCTTTGACCCCAAGCCTTCGGCTTTAGCCGAAGGTGGTTGACCTATAGCTTGTTTACCGCTCATTTTTGATCATCCCTGGTAACCGTCACAGTCTCTGCATGCCAGATATCACGGTTATATTCGGCAATCGTTCGATCGGATGAAAACCGGCCCATGCGGGCCACATTAAGTATCGATTTGCGGGTCCATGCTTTAATTGAGCGATAGGTCTGGTCGATCTGCATTTGGGCCTGATGGTAAGCTTCAAAATCATTCAGGTTACGGAAACGGTCCACATTCAGTAAGTCATCGATCAGCAGGTGGAAAAGGTCGGGCGCGGCGGGGTTGAAGAAACCGCGGCGGATTAAATCCACCGTTTCTTTCAGAAGAGGGTCTTTTGCGTAGAATTCACGAGGATCATAGGGGTTGTCAGCGGAGACCTCCTCGGCCGTCAATCCGAAAATATATGCATTCTCAGCGCCCACCGCCTCCATAATTTCAATATTGGCACCGTCTAGCGTGCCGATGGTCAAGGCGCCGTTTAAAGCAAATTTCATGTTGGAGGTGCCTGAAGCCTCGTAACCGGCGGTGGAGATCTGTTCGGAGACATCTGCCGCCGGGAAAATTCTTTCGGCCAGTGACACACGGTAGTTCGGCAGGAACACCACTTTGATCCGATCATTGGTGGAGGAATCGCGGTTGATCGCCGAGGCGACATGGCAAATGAGCTTGATAATTGCCTTGGCCGTAAAATAACCTGGTGCCGCCTTGCCACCAAAGAAATAAGTTCGTGGCACCATATCAAATTCGGAGTCATTTTTAAGCTTCAACCAGCAGTAGGCAACATGGAGGATGTTCATCAACTGACGTTTATATTCATGAATACGTTTAACCTGGATGTCAAAGATAGATTCCGGATCTACCTTGATGTCGGTCAGGTCAGAGGCGATACCGGCCAGCGTGGCTTTATTTTGGGCCTTAACCTCTTGCCAGGCTTTCCTGAAATCAGCCTCATCCGCCAGAGGCTCGATTTTCTTTAACTGGGTAAGATCGCTCGCCCATTTTCCGGATATATGTTTGCTGATAAGGCCCGCTAAATCCGGATTGCAGGCCAAAAGCCAGCGCCGAGGTGTTATCCCGTTGGTCTTGTTGTTGAAGCGATCCGGAAAAAATTCAACAAAATCAGGGAATACTTTTTCTCGCAGCAGGCGGCTGTGCAGCTTGGCTACACCGTTAACCGAATGGGAGCCGACAATGGCCAGATGGGCCATGCGGATCTTTTTATCAGTCCCTTCCTCGATTAGTGACATTCGTCTCTGCAGATCGTTATTTTCCACATAACGGATAGACACATCTCGTATAAAGCGCCGGTTGATTTCATAAATAATCATCAAATGACGCGGTAAAAGTTTTTCAAACATTGCGACCGGCCATTTTTCAAGTGCCTCACTCAGTAAGGTGTGATTGGTATACGCACAGGTACGGGTGGTGATATCCCAGGCTTTATCCCAGCTCAGACCGTGCTTATCGATCAGGATCCGCATCAATTCAACCACCGCCAGGGAGGGATGTGTATCGTTCAACTGAATGGCCGCCTTATCCGGAAGTTCATCAAAAGTCTTGTGCGCCTTAAGATATCGCCGGAGAATATCCTGGATCGAGCAGGATACAAAAAAGTATTGCTGTTTTAGCCGCAATTCCCTGCCTTCATAAATTGCATCATTGGGATACAAAACCTTAGAGATATTTTCCGAGACGTTTTTTTCTTCCACCGCCTTCAAATAATCTCCGTGCTGGAAATAATTCAGATCAAACTCCTTGGAAGCCCGGGCCGACCAAAGCCTTAAAGTGTTGACCGTGTTATTATCATATCCATCGATAGGTATATCGTAGGCAATGCCAATAACGCTCTGGGTATCCGTCCAATTGGTTTTGATATCTCCATCCGGCAGTTGTTTTTGCTTGACCCGGCCGTAAAACTGAACATTGTAACTGTATTCCGGGCGGGCAATTTCCCATGGATTACCGTATTTCAACCAAACTTCAGGTTGTTCGACCTGCCCTTTATCGTGAATCACCTGATCGAATATCCCGAATTCATAACGGATGCCGTAACCGTGGGCAGGAATTTCCAGGGTGGCCATGGAATCCAGGAAACAGGCCGCTAGCCTGCCCAGCCCGCCATTGCCGAGGCCCATGTCCGGCTCCATTTCAGCCAGATCGGACAGATCGATATTGAGTGCCGCCATTGCCGTTTTAGTCTGTTCGTACATGTCAAGATTGATCAAGGTGTTGATCAACACTCGTCCCATCAGGTATTCGGCCGAAAGGTAGTAAACCCTTTTCACATCCAGATCATGATACATTTGCTGGGTACGTATCCATCGCTCGATCATCCGGTCTCTGGCGGCCAGAGCCAGGGATTGATACAAGTCCCGATAAGTGGCGGTATATTGGTCTTTGGATAGAGAATATTCCAAGTGATTGGCGAATGACAGCTGAATACTATCGGGATCCATACCCTTTTTAAAAGTTCCCCAATTTTTAAATAAGATACTATTCTTCATGAAAGGTAAGCTCCTGTTATAGCCCGTTTATTTGAGTTTAATACGGATAATAAGGCAACCCTGGCAAAAAAACCGGTGTTGCAAATAAAATATACCGAATATACAGGCATGCGCTCTTTATATAAGTATGGCCAAAGGATAAGAATTTCTATTTTTTGAAACCTGTGAAATTTAGCTTACAGCTATTTTTTTAGAATAACCGGCATGGCCTCATAATCGCCGGAAGCCACTCGGTCCCAAAAGGCCTGCTCACTTTCCATCCATCGGGAACCGAATTTTGTAATGAACATGCCACCCAGCCGCAGGAACATCTGCTTCAGACTGGAGCGGTGTTCCAGAGTCAGGACATCTTCAAGAAAATCAGGGAGATCCGCCATCTTTTCTTTGGGGATGTACGCATGGGCACCCAGTTTAATGGAGCGCTTCAGGTCTTCGACAGAAAATGCGTGGGCAGTGAGCATTACCGTTGGAAACCCAAGATGAACTGCGGCATTGAGAAGATCGTATCCCCGCACGCCCATGATATCAAGAATGACAGCATCATATGTCCATGACCGCAGCAGATGGTAGCCAGTGTCGTAATCCATGGCTTTGTCCAGGATCAGGCCTTCGTAGTCGTCAAGGAGATCCTCCAATGTGTCGAGTACATCGGGTTCATCGTCTACGGCAAGGACCCGCTTGCCGTTTATAATACTATCAGCCATCTTTCATGCTCCAAGTGTTGAGGCGGTACCGGCGGCCATGGTATGAGGGCTCTCTGTTTGGCAGTAAAAGCTACGGAACGGCTCCGTCAAGGTATGGTAGTGGTTTTTTCCTTTACATTTTTTCTCGGAACGGATTCGGGCATCTTCTCGGGTTTTCCGATGCAAACCAGCGACACGGGTGTCTTTTCAGGGGGGATCTCAAGTATTTTTCTCAAAGCATCCTTGTCGAAAAGGGTAAACCAGAGGCTGCCGAGACCCAGCGCGTGAGCGGTCAACAGCATATTCTGGATAGCTGCTGCGCAGGCCATCTGATAGCCGACGGTTCCCTCCGATTGAAACATATCCATACCGGTCTTTTTTGGGTCGCCTACGACAGCAATAATGACAGGGGCCTGTTTGAGGAAATCCATTTTGTAGGTGCCGAGCCACTTCCAGCCGCTTTCTTGAATGGCCCATTGACAACACCGGTTGCCTTCGTTAAAGATTTCACCCTTTTTTGCTGGATCGGTGATGACGATAAATTCCCAGGGTTGTGAATTAAGAGGGGATGGCGCCCAGGATGCGGAAGCGAGAATGCGGTCTATGGCTTCCCCGTCCACGGGATCAGGCAAAAACTCCCGGCAGCTTCTCCGCTTTTCAATCGCCGAAAAAATGTCCATGTTATGCTCCTTTGCTTGTAAACGATGTTTTGTCCTTTGAAATCCGGCGTACCTCGTCGTTCCTGACCTCTCTTCTGAGTAACTTGCCGACCTTAGACTTGGGCAGCATGTCCCTGAACTCAATGTAGGAAGGTACTTTATAGGGCGCCAGTCTCTCCCGGCAGAAGGTTGTCAACTCTGCACCGCCGACCCCCCGGGCATCCTCCTTTAATACCACGATCGCCTTGATCCGTTCGCCTACTTTGGGGTCTGGAATTCCCACGACGCAAGCGCCAATGACCGTAGGATGATCCTGAAGAACCGCTTCCACCTCGGATGCCGACACCCTAAAGGCCTTATGCTTGATGATATCGGCGGATCTTTCGACATAAATCAGCTCACCGGTTTCCAGTTCACTGACGAAATCGCCCATGCGGCACCAGGTTTTCCCATCGATCTCGATATAGGTTTTGCGGGTCTCTTCGGGTTTATTGAAATAGGTCGTCTGCATATAGGGGGACGTGACCAGCAATTCCCCGCTGCCACCCGGCTCAGTGGGTTTAAGTGTTTCCGGGTCGACAACCTGACACTCCCTGCTTTTGAGAGGAAAGCCGATGGCCCGCGGGCTGGGTTCGACACCGATTTTGCTGTAGGTCACATGCCCGACCTCGGTGGACCCGTACACCTGGTATATGGGTATGTTGTACCGCTGTCGCCAACGCTCCTTTACTTCCTCGGGAAGCACATCCCCGCCGCAGTAACAATAGGTCAGCGAACTTAGGTCGTAACGGTCGAGCCTGTCATTTTCCAAAATCATCCGGTAGAGGGCCGGAACACCGAGCAGCCATCGAACCTGGTACCGGGCGATCGTTTCCAGGATGGCATCCACATGCGGAACCGGCATGAGTAAGGTGGCGTTGCCCTTGTTCAACCCCACCGCCATGAAAAGCCCCAGGGCCATGATGTGAAACAATGGATTAATGGCGATATAGGTATCCCCGCCTTCCGCAAGATGGTCGCCGGCGACATCTTCGGTGACGTCGTTGACATAGGAGGTCATACCGATGTGGGTACCCGGGACGCCTTTGGGAAATCCGGTGGTCCCTCCGGTATAGAGAATATAGGAAAGATCTTTCCAGGGATTGATCTTTATCTTTTTATCCAGGGGCGCGTGTTCGAGCAGGGCTTTAAACCGATACACGTGGGCATCGAAATCCACTTTCCCCGTTGGGATCTTATCGAAGAGGACACCGAGATACCGCTTCCAGGGCGGCAGCAAATCGGTAAGGTTTGTCACAATCACCCTTTTTAAATCGGTTCCGAGAAGCGCCTGCTTGACGTAGCAAAAATTGGTATCGGCACAGATGACCGTATCCACTTCGGCATCTTTAATCATATAGATAATTTCGTGGGAGGTATAGATGGGTGCCACCGGGACGATCACCGCACCGATTTTCTGAACGCCTAAAAAGGCGATCACCCATTGGATGGAATTGGCAATGTAAAGCATCACCCGATCTCCTTGGCCAACGCCCCTATCGAGAAGGCCGGCGGCGAACCGCTCGCTCAGATCTCGCAGCCGCCGATAAGAAAACCGTTCCCCAAGATAGATGATCGCCGGACGCTCCGGGTAGGTTTCGCTCATCCGGTCAAACCGGGTAAATGTCAATTCGGTATCCAGTGTATCCACGGAGGGTTGCATCTAAAGTCTGGCTCCTTTCATCGCTGGTGGAAGCCATATCCAATATTTCTGATCACGCGGAATCTGAGCATATCTATTCGTAAATACGTTAACGGTTTTTTTTCCGACTGGGTAAGATGGTGACCAAATACCTATGTGTATTTACGAATTTAAACACTTCGCTTTTCTTTGACCTGTATTTCGTATTCGGGTCTCACACTCCGAAATAGGCCGCGCGGATGTCGGGGTTGCCCATCAGTTCTTCCTGCGAGCCCTCCATGACTGCCGAACCGTTTTCCAGGATAAAGGCATAATCGACAATGGGCAGAACCGGGCGGGCATACTGCTCGGTGATGATGATGGAGATCTTGCGTTCATCCCTGATTTCCCGTGTGGCACGCATGAGCATCGCCTGCATCAGAGGGCTTAAGCCCAGCAGAGGCTCGTCCAAAAGCAAAATTTTCGGTTGGGCCATGAGTGCCCGACCGATGGCAAGCATTTGTTGTTCACCGCCGCTTAGAAATCCTCCCAGCCGTTTCTTTAGTTTGAAAAGGGCCGGAAAAACGTTGAAAACGTACGCCAGGGTCTCCGCCGCCTGGGCGGCGCTGGCCAGATAACCGCCGATTTTTAGGTTTTCAAGCACGGTGCTCTCTTTGAAAATTCGACGGCGTTCCGGGCAAAGGACAATCCCGATTTTGGCCCGACGGCTGGGTTTTACATTACTGATTTCCCGACCCAGATAGCGGACGCTGCCGGTCAGGGTGATGCGCTCGCCTCCAGCCATATCTTCTTTTTTGCGGATGTCGAGCATGATACCAGAGAGCGTATACATCAGAGTAGACTTGCCGGCGCTATTAGCACCGAACACCCCGACAATCTGATTCTTGTCGCACCGGATGCTAACGTTATTGAGCGCCAGCATATTTTCGTAGAAAACCATCAGACCGCCGGCCTCAAGCATGGCTCATCACCTCCTCGACATTCTCCGACCCGAAATAGGCCTCCTTTACCCTGGGATCGGTCATCACTTCTTCAGCACTTCCTTCTACAAGCTTTTCACCGAAATTGAGGACCATGATCCGGTTGGCCACCTGAAACAGCTCCCGAAGCCTGTGTTCAATCATGATCAGCGTGATTCCGTCCATTTGAAGTCGCTCGATCAGTGGGACCATGCTGGCGATTTCGCTCATGCTCAGTCCGGAGAAAACTTCATCGCAGATGATCATCTCGGGTTTCAGCGCCAGGCAACGGGCCAATTCCAGGCGCTTCAAATAACCGGTGGGCAGGGTTGACGTGGTCTTGTAAGGTACATAGGAATCTCGCTCGAAACCGATCTCCTCTAAAATATCAATGCTGACCGTGTTCCGATCACCCAGGCGCCCACCGCCACGCCATCCCCCAGTGCGCCGGGCCCTGGGTGAATACAGAGGAATGACCAGATTTTTATAGGCCGGCAGGCTGTAGTAGGGCCGCATGATCTGGAAAGTTCGGGTGACCCCTAAATCAGCGATCTTGTGGGGTGGTTTGCCGGTAATCTCATCGCCGCGGAAACAAATACTGCCGGATGTCGCTTTGATAAACCCGGTAACACAGTTGACGATTGTGGTTTTGCCGGATCCGTTGGGACCGATGATGCCCAGAATCTCTCCGCTGTTGACCTCAAAACTGACCCGGTTGAGGGCGATGATGCCGCCGAAAGTTTTGGTCACCTCCTTGACCTGCAGAATCGGTTCGGCCGTCATATTTGGGTCCACCTTTCAAACTGATGATACTTCCGCTGGCCATAGGCCATCAGCCCTTCGCTGCGAAATACGACAAAGGCCAACAGAATCAGGGAATAAAACACGATACGAAGGGTGCCGAAATCCCTCAGCAGTTCAGAAACCGGCACCAGAATCAGACAGCCCAATACGGGTCCCACTAAGGTGCCGCTGCCACCAATGACTGTTGCGGCGATGGGCAGTACCGAAAAATCCAGAGCAAAAGTGGAAATACCCGTCCACATGTAGATGTGAGCCAGGCAGGCGCCTGCCAGACAACCGATGGCCGAAGCGATGAATACGGCCAGGGCTTTGTAACGGGTGATGTTCATACCTGATGCCTTGACGGCCTGATCGTTGTCCTTGACCGCACGTAGCACCAGCCCCAGGTCCGTGTTGACCAGTCGCCGAAGACCAAAAAGAAAAATAAGTACCACCACAATCATCCCGTACTGCTCTACCCATGCACTGGGAAAGCTGTCAATTCCCATGATGCCGTCTGTCCCGCCGAAAATATCCAGCGCTTCGATAACCCGGGCCATGAAGAGGGGATACATGAGGGTTACAATGGCGAAATAGACGCCCCTTAGCGGCAGGCATGGCAACAGCGCCAGGGTACAGATACCTCCCCCTGCCAGGGTGGCGACGGGAATTGCAATAAGAGGAGGAAATCCCAGGCTGGTGTTGAGGATGGCAGACAGGTAGCTGCCAACGCCCACGAAAAACGCCCCGCCCAGGGATACCAAGCCCACATAGTGAGCCAGGAAATCGAAACTCATGGCCAGCAGGGCGTAGATGCAGACAATGGTAATCACCCGTGGCCAGTACAGGCCAGGCATTACGAGGGGTAAAATAAGCAAACCCACAATGAGAATCGACCGGGGCGCTATCAGGTAGGATAGCTCCCTCCAGGACATCAGGGCGTAAAGCCCATCGGTGCGAACCTTGATCCCCCTGTCGATTCTCTCCTTTCGACGTTGTTGTGCTGCCGTGCTCACACCCGTTCCTCCAATTCTTTCTGTTGGCCGAAAAGCCCCGACGGTTTGAGAATGAGCGTCAGGATGATGGCCAGCAACGCGACCATCATCTGATAATGTGAACCCAGGTAGACAACCGTCAGAATCTGTGCAAATCCGATGAGAAAGGCGGCCAATACCGCGCCGACCCAACTGCCGATCCCCCCCACGATACAGACGGCGATGGCAAGGATCAGCACATTGTAACCGGATTCAACTACGATGTTGCCCAGCGGTAGCAGCAGAATGGCGGCACAGGCCGCTAACATAGATCCGAGGGCCATGGCCACGATCGCCATGATGTCCGAGTCGATCCCCAGCATCAGTGCCGCCCGCTCATCTTGTGCCATCCCCCGCAAGGCCAGCCCGATCCGGGTAAAGTGGGTAAACAACCACAGAAAGGACACCAGGGCGGCGCCGAACCCCACTACCACCAAACGCTGGTAGTCCACCGAGATACCCGCGATGACCGTACTACCCTCAATGAAGGCCGGTAGGGTGTAGGTCATTCCCTTGAATCCACCCCATCTCAAGCCCTCCAAAATGGCCAGGGCGATGGCATAGGAGGCGATGATCTCCGAAATCTCCATGCCCCTGACGCGGATCAGGAAAAAATAGTAAATCAGGGCCCCGATGACCGCCATGACAACCATCGTCAGCAGGATGCTGAGGGGATAGTTGAGACCCAGAGTATTTAGGGCACTCCAGGTAATGAAACCGCTTAAGACGTACAGAGCGCCGTGGGCAAAATTGGGAAGGCGGCTGATGCCGTATACCAGGGCGAATCCCAGGGCGTATAGGGCCAGCGCTACACTGTTGATTGTTCCGTAGATCAGGATTTCCATGATATTCGATTCAGGGGTTAGGAAAATAAGGATTAAGGAATTGAAGATTCTGCCTTGAATCCCTCAATTCCTTAATCTTAAATTCCGAACTCGGTATTCCCGAGGTTGTTTTTATTTATTCATCCAGGGCGGGAGCTGAATCTCTCCCTTGGCAATACTTTTGGGATAGACTACGACCCTTTCGCCATCCTGCCATTGCAAAATACTGCCGACGGCACCCTCCTTCGGATCGTTTGCCGGGATGACCTGGTGGCTCTTGGGATCAAACCGCAGCCTACCGTAAACTCCCATGATGTCGGTTTTTTCCAGACCGGCCACGACTTTATCGGAATCCAGGCTGCCGGCCCGCTCAATGGCATCTTTCAGGACGTAAACCGCCATGTAGCTGCTGGAGGTACCCAGCCCCTCCGGCTCAACCCCCCAACGATCCGTATAGGCATTGTAAAACTTCATTGTCCACGGGGTGGCTTCGGAGGGGGCATTGCCAGCGTTGACCACATTGCAAAGCGTGTAGGCGCCCTTACCGTCAGTGGCCTTCCAGAAACCGGGCTGCTCGGCGGCGGCCAATGTGGAACCGAAAGGCAGCGCCGGGATCTTCATTTCGTACCATTGTTTCAGCAAAATAGCGCTTTCCGGCATATCCATCCAGATGTTAATGATTTCGGATTTTGTCTTTTTGGCTTTAAGCAGTCCTATGGAAAAATCGGTGGCGCCAGTGGGATAAATTTCAACGCCGGTGACATTCCACCCTTTTTTGGTGGCAACTTTTTCCATCACCGCCGCCGCCCCCCGGGCATGCGACACATCCTGGGCAATGATAAACAGATTGTTAAACCCATATTTTTCCTTCAAGGCACCGAAGTTGGCGAACATTTCACCCACCAGCTGTTTGGCTTCTCCGTGGATGCGAAAACAATACTTGAACTTGTCATACTGTTCCGCCACCATGGCATGGTATTTCGGTGTCAGCACACCGGTGGTAAGAATGGAGACCTTTTTATATTTGGACAAAAGGGACATGGCCGCCAGGGCCGCCTCGGACCGGACCGGACCGCCGATAAGAAAGTCGGCTTTTTTGTCCAATATCAATTTTTCCACGGCCAGAAGGGCTTCGCTGACCGGGACACCCGGTTCAAGATCCCGCGTGTCGATCACCTCCACCGCAAAAGGACGCTTCTTGCCGCCGACATCGACGCCACCGGCGGCATTGATCTCTTCGATGGCTAGTTTGATGCCCCTTTCCGCAGCCCACCCATAAAGAAAGGCCGTCGAAAGCGGACTGCCGATGACGATCGGATTTTCCGCCAGAGCCTGGTTGCAGGGAACGACAAGCAGAGCCAGGGCAATCAATAATGTAAAGAGTCTCAAATGTTTGAATTTCATTTTGTCTCCTCCTTCTATGGATACGACCGGTTTTTGGTTTGGATGCTGCCTATGGTAGGCCCCATCACAGCCATTTTTTACTTCCGTGACACCCCTTGAAGGTATAGTCGTCAATCCCTTTCCGCTTTCAACTTGCCGTGTTTTCGGACTTTTTTTGGGATTGGGGACGAAAACAATTGAACAAAGATTGCGAGGGATTTCGGTCCGTAGCCAAGACGCATTAAAGGGTGAACCAAACATCAAAATTAAGATTGTATAAAGGCTGGGGGCCAGTAACAACATTTTGTGCCATCAGTGATGCGGCAATATGTCCCAGCCGACTTTAGACAGTAAGGATTCCAATACCGAATAGGGGTTGTAATGTCAAAGCTATTTTCAAATTAGGTAAAAATGCTGATTCTGGACGTAGAACACCGCTTTTCGCTGGCTCGCATAGATCCAAGTATTAGATTCAGTAAATTCCCAACATTCGACAGATTGCCCAATCGCGCTTACTTCGCTGTTCCGGATGACACGCTTTGAATCCAGCCGTTAAGGATCTTTCGGTCAGCTTGATCAATATAGGTGATCCGGAGGACGTGGATGGTTTTATGCGGCTTTTTTTGAACAGTAGTGACTTTGGCATAAATATCACTGAAACAATGCACATCGGTACAGAAATCGAATTGCATTTTAATGTCGGTTAACGGGGGTAATTCCTTTTTCAATCTGGCGATAAACTGGTTTTTATTTATGGAAATGGTTTCTCCCTCAATCGCTTCCGGCGTAACAACTTTATTTTCTACGATCCAGCATCGAAATGAAATCTCAATAGCCGTTTGATCCTCGGGTTGGTTGGTATCATCCAAAGATAGATTATACGGATCGCCGATTCGAAGTACGGGATAGCTGACCAGGGGCTTGTGGATACCTTTCATCATGACGCTGATCGGTGGATCGGTTTCGACGAGATCCTTGACCAGATTATAGGTCTTTTCTCCAATCACCACCTGTCCACCGGTGGTCTGGGATTCCAGACGGGAAGCAACGTTTACGGTCGTACCGATTAGGCTGTATTTCATACGTGTTTCCGACCCGATATTACCCATGATCACCGGTCCGGTTTCGATCCCGATGCCCATTTCAAAGGGTGGTTCGCCCTTATGAATCGTTTCGCGATTAAACTTTTGGAGCGCTTTCTGCATGGCTATTGCGCAGGCAACGGCACGGGCAGGATCATCGTCATGTTTCTTAAGCGCGCCGAAGATCACCAGAATGGCGTCCCCGATAAAATCATCGATGATGCCATCATATGCGTGGATGACTTCAGACATTTGATCAAGGTAACGATTGAGCAGGCGAACGAGGTCTTCAGGTTCCCTGGTTTCGGAAAGGCCGGTAAATCCCCTTAAATCCGACATCAGGACCGTCGCTGTTTCGCGTCGGCCACCTATTTTACGTCCTTGTGGGGATTCAAGGATCTCATCCACGACTTTTTTGGGCATATAGCGCCCAAAGGTATCACGGATAAAATTGGCCAGTTGGAGGCGCTCTTTGGACTCTTTCAGGATCGAATCAAGCATCCGTGATCGCGTCGAGGCAATCTCCTCAATTTCATGAGGGGTGTCTTCGGCCAACGATATGGATCTTCCTGTGGATTCGTCTTCCATGAATTGGTGATTGGCCATGGCAATGGTTTCCAGGGGCGTGATGATTTTTTTATCGAGAAACCGTCTAAGCGTCAGCATCATGAATGCCAGAATAATCGTTATCAGGATAATGATCCGTACAGCGTACCAGAAGAGCATGACAATATTTTGGCCTTCGGCAAAATAGCGAGCCCCAAGTGACCAGACCAGTAATATCGCTTCAATCAGGAGGATGCGCCAGAAAACTCCTGACAGTAGGATTCGGCGGACGCTGTTTTGCTCTCCCTGGTTCGAGCTTGAATTTTGATCGATGGTCCCACTTGCTTTCATGGCAATCTCTATGTTTATTGAAGAAGATGATAAGTTAGGTACTAAACGGCTTTAAAGCAAGCCACGCTGTGTGTATCGCTCAGGTGAAGCATGGTTGGGCGTTCATTGGCGCATTGATCCAGATCGGCCCTGCGGCAGCGGGGAAAGAACGGGCAATGATCATGGTTGGGCATTTCACGGGGTGTTTTCAACAGCGTATTGTGGAATTTGCAGGACGCATCCTTGCAATATACCGGCAGGGCGTCTAACAGCGCCATGGTATAGGGATGAGTGGGATGCCTGATTATTTGACGGGCGAGTCCCATTTCAACCAGGTAGCCGCGATAGATAACGGCAATGCGGTCACATAAAAAGTTGGCGGCTGCCAGGCTATGGGTAATAAACAAAAAAGTGACATGGTACTGGTCTCTCAAAGCGGATATAATGCTAAAAATCTGATAGGACGTCGTAGCGTCCAGCATGGAGGTGGGTTCATCGGCCACAATGAAATCCGGATTCAGCACCATCGCCCGGGAAATTGCCACGCGCTGACGCTGTCCGCCGCTTAACTCATGGGCATAGCGGGGGAAAAAATCCTCGGCGGGTGTCAAACGAACCGCGGACAACACCTGAGCGACCTTCTCAATTCGTCCGTTATGGTCACCCCGGTGATGGACGATTAAAGGCTCGACCACCGTATCATAAATCGACAGCTGGGGGTTGAGGGATTGGTAAGGGTCCTGGAATATCATCTGGATTCTGGCACGAAACGCCTTCAGCATATTTCCCCGGATGCGGGTCATATCCTGTCCGTCGAGAAACACCCGTCCCTTATCGGCCTTTTCCAGCTTCACCATTAAGCGCCCCGCCGTGGTCTTACCGCTGCCGCTTTCGCCCACGAGACCAAAGATTTCCCCCCGGTTTATTTGAAAGGACACCTCATTAAGGGCTACGATTTTATCTGCCGGTTTCGATCCGAAAAGCGAACGCTTGGGTCGGTAAATTTTGCTAATCCGGTCCATTTTGATGACGGGTTGAGAGGTATGATTCATTCTGGTTCTAAACCCCCCGTCACATTTTTACAGAACACACGGTGAGAAGACGAAAGGGTCACCCATTTATACGAATCCGTACGACATTGTTCGGCGTGTTCCGGGCAGCGATGATAAAAAGGGCACTGGTCTGGTGATCTTTCGATGTGGATGATAGGCTCAGGTATTGAGGTTGAAGTATGCATGCCGACTTTCAATGTCAGGTTCGAGGCGAGCAACATTTTCGTATACGGATGGGCTGGCGAAGAAAGGATTTCCTCTCTACTGCCAAACTCAACCATCCAGCCATCGTACATCACGGCAATATTATGGCAGACATCGGCCACTACGGAGATGTCATGGGAGATGAAAACCATGGCAATATTCAGTTTTTTCTGAAAATTTCGAATCTCCTTTAGAATCTGATCCTGGACAATTACATCTAGCGCGGTGGTCGGTTCATCGGCAATGAGCAATACCGGCTGACAGACCAAGGCCATGGCAATAATCGCCCGTTGCTTCATACCGCCGCTGTACTGGTGGGGGTAATCCCGAAGTCGGTTTTTAGGGATACCCACCATGTCGTATAACTCGGCCGTTTTTTTAAGGGCTGCTTGTTTATCCAGTCCGGGGTCATGGGTTAGAAGGGCTTCGGCGATTTGATTATCCACACGCTGGACTGGATTTAAGGCATTCATGGCGGCCTGGAAAATCATGGCGATTTTTTTCCAGCGGATCTTTCGCATATCGTTCGGTGATAATTCTAAAAGATCCTGCCCTTCAAACAGGATTTTACCGGAAAGTACCGAAGCGTTTTCAGGCAGGAGTCGCAGCAGGGCCATTCCGATGGTCGTCTTGCCACACCCGGATTCCCCCACGAACCCAAGGGTTTTCCCCCGATCCAGGGTAAAGGATACCGAGTCAACCGCGGTGGTTAGGCCATTGCGTCCGTAATATCCAATGGATAGGTTGTCTACTTCCAGAAGGGCCATTTTATACGACCGTTTTTTCTTTTCGCAATCGGGGATCCAGCACGTCGTCCATGGCACGGCCGAGCATATAAAAAGACAGTGTGATCAAAGATATACAAAGCCCGGGTGGTAAAAGCCAGTAGGGTGCCTTGAACATATGCCCCGTTTTCCATACCCACTGGAGCATCATCCCCCAGCTCACCGTACCCGGGTCTCCAAAGCCAAGAAAGGCCAGTGCCGCCTCAACGATGATGGCGTAAGTGACCATAAAAGTCATGTATAGAAAGGAGAGGGGAAGGACATTGGGCATAATATGCCTGAAAATGATCCTGAGGTGAGAAGCCCCAACCACCCTGGCGGCGTCGATAAAAGGTCTCTCTTTCAAAGAGAGAGTTTGCGCCCTGATCACGCGGGCCACGCCCGGCCATTTAAAGATGGAAATGATAAAAACAATGATCCAAATGTTCAATTGACCGAAAAGCGAAGCCAGGATGAGAATAACCAATAGGACGGGCAGAACCATAAATATGTCGGCTATACGCATGAGCAAGGTGTCCGTCCATCTACCCATGTAACCGGATATCATACCGATGATGGTACCCAAAAAAATGCTCATGAAAGCGGCCGATACACCGACCATGAAAGCGATCCTGGCGCCCGCCAAGAGCTGGCTGAAAATATCCCTGCCCATGAAATCTGTTCCCAGCCAGTGCTTCAAGCTGGGTCCGGTTGAATCGTAGATCTGGGGGTCAACGCCCGTCATGGGATGGTACATGGGGTCGATATGGGGAGGAATAAAGGAACCGATAGCCATCAGTGCAAAAACGGTGAGAAACACCAAACCGATTTTCCCAAGGAGGTTATCCCTGAAAACAGCCCATCCTGATAGCAAACGTTTAGCCCGCGCATGCTTTTTTGGGATTCTTTTATCCATTGATGTCTGTTTGGTTATCATAAATCAGTACCGAATTCTAGGGTCAAGAAAAGCATAGATGATATCCACTACCAGGTTTGCGACGAGTACAACCAGCGCGATGAGTAGAAAACATGCCTGGGCCAAAGGATAATCATTATTGCTGACCGAGAAAACCAGTTCCCGCCCAATTCCTGGCCAGGTAAAAACTGTTTCCGTGAGTGCCCCGCCGTTTATTGAAAAGGCAAGGTTAAGGCCCACAGTAGTAACAACAGGTAGAGCGGCATTGGGTGCGGCATGATGATTTCTGACCACTTTTTCAGTAAGGCCCTTGGCTCTGGCAGTAAGAATATAATCCTCATTTAGCGTCTCCAGCATGCTAGTACGCATGATAAGCAGATAGCTGCCGAAATGAATCAGGAAAAGGGTAGTCAGCGGAAGAATCATATGGTAAATAATATCCAGCAGTTTGGCCAGTGGGCCGGAATCAGGGTCCAGCCATACTTCTTCCGAAATCATCCCAGTGATTGGGAACCATCCAAGCTTATAGGCAAATATCCAGATAAGAATCAGAGCCAGCCAGGGCACAAAAACCGTGTGCGAAGCCAGGGCAACGATCGTCATCCAGACATCTTTTTTTGATCCTTTTTCCCAGGAAGCGATTTTTCCAAAGAATACACCCACAAGGGCAGCAAGTATAACCGAAGTCGTAAAAAGGATAATGGTATTGGGAAGCCTATCCAGAATGATCGATACCACCGGCTGCCCGTAATTAAAGGAATGCCCGAAATTACCGGTAAAAAAATTTTTTACAAAATAGACGTACTGAATCCAAAGAGGCTTATCAAGCCCAAGTTCAGAAATCAGGAGTTCCGCTTCCTCCGGGGTCATATCCGGATCGACCATTCTTGAAACCGGGTCGCCTGGGGCAAGGCGGAAAAGCAGAAAGAGTACCGTTAAAATGACGAAAAATATAACGGCAACTTGATAAAGACGCCGTATAATATACCTTCTAAGCTCCATTGAAGCTTGCTCGTAACATTATTTATTTAGGCTTTAATTGACAAAAGGACCAGAGATTTCCAATCCCGTCAAGCATTTCGACCCAACCCTGGAATCGTTCGGTACGGACGGCCTCGATCAATTTGGGGTTGTATAAAGGGACAACGGGAACATCCGTCAAGATTATTTTTTGCATTGCCCAAATAAGTTTCTGCCGTTTTATCGGATCCATGGCGTTGGCTGATTCATCCGCAATTTTGTCGAAATCAGGGTTTTGGTATCCGGTTTTGTTAAATCCCCGCACTTTGTCATAGCGGGAGTGGTAAAAGGACCTGACATAATCGGGATCAAGTGAAAGACTTCCATAACCGAGGACGAAAGTGTCAAAGTCGCGGCTTACTTTTACCTTTTCAAGCAGCGCACCAAAGGACATGGGCCTCGAAGATGCCGGCATTCCGATGGCTTTTAACCATTCCTGGATAACCAGGCCCGACATGGCACGATGGGGATCATAATCCGCCGGTGGGGTAAGGATAGTAAATTTCTCCATTTGTTCGCCGTTTGGCAGCCTTAGGCCTTTTCCTTCAACGACTTTTCCGTCTTCTCCGATCGGAGCTGACTCCCAGCTGTAACCGGCGTTGTTCAGTATCTCATAAGCTTTCCGGATGCGCTCCTGGCTCGTCAGTCCCTGGTCGTGCAAAGGGACATCGGGATTATGCCAAAATTTGTTTCCCGGAGGGATCACCGAGATCATCTGAGTTGCCTGTCCCTGAAGGACTCTCTTCAGAATGAAATCCTTGTCAATCAGCATGGCCACCGCTCGACGTAAATGGACATCGTTAAATGGCGGTTTCCGGCAGTTGAACCCCATATAGTAGAGTGCACTTTTTTCATTGGAAAACAGCCGGATATTTTTCCCTTTTTTTAGATCTTCAAGATAACCAGGTTGAATTTTCCACCAGAAAAAGTCGATCGTACTTTTCCTCAAGGCCAGGATAGCTGCATCAGAAGTTCCGAAGACTTTAAAGATAAGGCCATCTATGTATGGTCCCAGGCGACGGCCGGCAATATCCTGATTCCGGCCAAAAAAGAACTCATTTGTTTTAAGAAATAGATACGCACCCTTGCGCCACTCCTTCATAACAAAGGGCCCACTTCCCACCGGAAATTTCACTTCGTGGTTCAGCAGCGTCACCAGTGGTTTTTCAGTTTGTCTTGCTTTTTCAACTATCTTTTCCCATTCTTTTTTCTGAACTATCGGAGTCGTTAGTGTCCTGCTTAGAAAAATCGCTTTTGGCTCCTCAAGGTAGAATACAGCGGTTTTTTTGTCAGGGGTTTCTATCTTTTCAACAAACTTCCATTTTGAAGCGTACCTGGGTATATTGAACTCTTTGATTAACCGGCCCGTAAAGGCAATATCTTCTGAGGTAACTTCAGAACCGTCGGACCACTTTGCATCTCTCAGTTTCACCGTGTATGTATTGGCTTGAGCATCATAGTCCGGCTCATTTTGTGCCAGCCAGGGTATCAGTTCGAGTGATTCGGGGTCTCGAATGTAGAGGGTTTGATACATCAACCTGAGAACCTTGCGTGACCAGGCATCACTGGCAAGCCAGATATTTAATGTTTTGGGCTCTTCCAAAAGACCGACTTTCATCATGTGCCCACTCCAGGCCTTTGGGCAAGCGGTCCCAAAGAATACAAATAGGGCAGCTAAAGAAATGATAAATACCGCGACACGATATCCGGACTTAATTCGGAAAGGATGAATGGTATGCATAATCACTCCCTGTAAAGGTTTATTTAAGGCAATATTATTATTGTCCCACTCGGGGAATGGGAGAAAAACCCTCGCCATTAGGCGAAGACATTAATTTAATTGTTGATGATGCCGTAAGGATTCAAGGGTTCAAGGATTCAAGCAAAAGCTTGGATGGTCTTTTCACTTGACCCCTCGAACCCTTGGATCCTTGGACCCCAAGCCTTCGGCTTTAGCCGAAGGTGGTTGACTTTGAAACCGAGGTTTTTTTTGCCATTGTCTCAACCAAATCAATCACCTTGGTTTCAAGTTTAACATTATTCAGTCGATTAATACGTGGAATCCCGCCGGGGCTGACACAATTGATTTCCACCAGCTTATCACCGATCACATCGATTCCGACAAAATAGAGCCCGTCGCTTTTCAGACGATCTCTGATGGTCCGGCAAATATATCGTTCTGCAGGGGAAATTTTGTGTGGAAATACCTTTGCGCCAGCATGCACATTGGCCCGAAATTCTCCTTCGGGCGGTTTCCGTTGCATAGCGCCGATGATTTCCCCATTAAGCAACAGAATGCGTATATCACCTTCGCTGCGAACCTCATCAAGAAATTCCTGTACCATGATGGGTTCCCGATAATGATAAGGTTCATACGCTTTAACATAGTAATTGATCAGAGAAAGTAAATTCTCCTGGTCTTTGGTACTTACCTTTATAATACCTTCTCCGCCGTAGCGTTGCAGAGGCTTTACTACCATGGCCCCGCCAAAGTCATCAATTATTTTTTTCAACCGGACCGGATCACGGGATACATGGGTTTCGGGGATAATATCAGGGAAATTGAGGGTGTAAAGTTTCCCGTTTCCCTGGATTTGACCGGTGGTATCATTGAGCATGAAAACCTGATCGCTAAAGGGAGCTAAAAATTCCATGGTTTGGTATTGCAGGGGCGGATTTTTTCTTAAAAATAGAGCGTCCAGTTCAGAGATGGACTCAAAAATCCGTCCCTCCTTCTTAAGGCAACGTATCGCTGATCGCCAATACTTTCGTATGGATTGATCCGGTGCAACCGAGATATCGTACATTCGGGCCATTACCATGTTTTCCCGGATATAGATATCATGAGGTTCCAGGAAATAAATTGTATGTCCCCTTTGATTGGATTCATACATCAAATGGCTGGTGGTCTCCCAGACAGGATTGATGTCTTCAAGTGGATCCATCAAAAAGGCAATTTTCATGGTGTTTTCCTTAACTCATCAATTCGGGTGCACATTCAAGTGCGCTCGCTTTTTCGTCCAGGGTCCGCAGTCTTCGGGTGAGTACGCGACAAAAATTCAGGGCAATTTTGGGATATTCATTTATTATCTCAACCAGCTCATCTTTTTGCAGACTTAAAAATCGTGAGGGTTTATCCGTTCTGATGGTGGCACTGCGGGGTCGGCCGTCTTCCAATAATGACATTTCACCAAAGTAGTCATTGGATTTGATACGGGCTAATTTCATCTCACGGTCGGTATCATGGTTTTTAATCACCGAGATTTCTCCTTCGATGACCAGATACAGGGCCTGACTCATTTCTCCCTCTCGAATAACGATTTCGTTTGTTGAAAAAACTTCCTCTTCAGCAATGGCAGCGATGGCAGCGAGCTCGCTGACACCTAAATCCTTTAAAATTTCGACCGTTCTCAATTGAATGATTTTATCCGGCAAGGTCATCATGTCGGCCATCTTGGTTTCCTCATGAATTGCGGTTTTAGCTGTTGAGAAGGTGTCTATTGCTACCATTTGTTTATTCGACGGGATGATTGAAGTCAACGCATCTTTATTAATTTGTTCCGGGGTCATACTATCCACAATATAATGGATAAGGGTCATTGTTACCCAATCTTTTTGGTTGACAAGGTAATTCACCAGCCTCACCGGATCGTCATTAAACTTAGGCAGGTCAAAATACTTTTGTCCTGCAGCCAGGCGCCGGGTTGGACCCGACTCCTCTAATAGGGGGATGAGGATTTTCGCAAGAGGTTTTTCAACCAAATTTTCAAGTGCTTCCACGCTATTGCCTCTTTGATGGCGATCCGCCGAATTCAATCCCCGATGAATCGTTTTTATCTGGCCACTGGTATCCATGATTGAAAGAACCCTTAGCGTGCTTGCTATGGGAAGCATATGTTTTTCTGTCAAGTGCCGATGTAGTAATTGCTGGACAGGGCTTTCGGGAAATAGATCAACGGCAACGGCTTCAGCCAGGTGGATATAACTTTTTTCAACTTGCTCGCGGGTAAATTGAACCGTATCGATGTCCTTTATTTTCATCTTATCGATCAAATCGAAAAGACCTTCGCGTATCTTCAGCTGCGGCAAGGTAAGCGATTCCAACAGTAATTCATCATGATGGTAATCGGCGTTTATGATTTTGTTTTTGATTTTCTCAATTACCTGATCGGATGTGTCCATTAACAGATTGACAATGGTGCGCAAGGAATCGTCATTGTTAATCTCAAAAGCCTCCAGCGCGGCTAACCGAACGGTTGTGTTTTTATGTTTAAGAAACGGCATGAGTATCTCGTTGAGGCCCGGAGCGTTCAGTCGGCGCAATCCGGTGAGTATCTCTACGATGACCCCATCTTTTTTTTCACCGGTTAAAATCGTTTTGAAAGCGTCTATATAAATTGCCTGACCAGTCCGGCCCGCGGCTATTACGCCGGCCAACCGTTCGGAATCATCATCCGAACCAAGCCAATCATCAATAATTGTCTGATATTTATTTGTGTTTTTGTCAAAAAGGGCCGCCACCGCGTAACCTTTCGCTACCGGATAGGTACTTATCGCAAGTTGATTTTTAATAAAGTCTGAAAAAATGTCCGGTGAAATGCGGCCAGCCGTCCTCACCAGGGCAATATTTAATTCCGGTGATGCCGATAGGGCCAAACGATCAAATACATCGGGAGCCGACTTGTCCACGGACGGGGAGAGTAGATCGAGCAAGCCGATCCGGGTAGGAGAATCCGTATCCTTTTCCAGTTTATCCATTATATGGGCATCAAGGCCCGGTAGGTTAAGCGTCCGCATCAATCGGGCATACCATAGGCAATCCTCCCCCGTGGAAGATGAGAACGTTTGCAGTAAGTGGTTGCGAATAGTTTTATCGTTAAAAAGCTGCTGAATTTCTTTGGATTCAAAGGATTTCATATCGAACATATCGTGCGAAACAAGGTTTAGAAGAATTCGGGCATATCTTTTTTTCAGAACAAAGGTGGTGATCATCCACACGACCACGAACGGGAGCGCTACCAGTGACAGATATCGGGGGTGAAAAAGATTGCTGGAAAGTAGAATCAATCCGGAACCTAAAAACAGGGCGATTCTGACCACTGTACCTCTCAGAAAAGGTCTGACCAGATTACGGTAGGATGGGGGAAAGAGACCATAGACGATGGCCATGGCCGGTATGTTGATAGAAGAACGGATAATATTGGATGACATCCGGGCGTACACGGCTGTAAATGCATCAAACCGTAGTAAAAAAGCGATGAAGACGAACATGTAGTTAAAAGGATGGAACATCAGGGCCACCGGTATACCCCAGCGTCCGTAAATCCGGCCGACAAACAAAAGGATGAACAGGCTGACGGTATTCAATATGCCTCGAAAGTATGCAAAAAACTGGATCAGTGCCGTTTCTGAGCCAAATTGATCATTCACCGCGAAGTTAAACTGGTAATTCATGATAGGGATAACCACATTGGGGACAAAAGTCAGCAAAATCATGAGGTTGATTAGGGGAGACGACTTCATCAATGGGATTATTTTTTTTATTTCCCCGATCATATTGTTTCGGGATGAGGGTTTTGATGAGGGCTCAGTTAGCTTTTTGCTGGAGAAGAGGAGGGTTGGAAATCGGCTGCCCATTTGCTTCACCACAACCGCGCCCATTAGGGTGATGACCAGATAAACAAGTAATAGATTGTCGATGGAGATGGCGTTGACTATTAGGGGAGTGGAAAAACTGCCAAGTATCTGTCCGATGATCCCTCCGGCGGTTATCAGTGGAAACAGGCGTTTCGACTGGCGTGTATTGAACAAATCGTTGGCCAGGTTCCAGAACAACAGCGCCAGTAACACCTCATACTGAGACTTTAACATAAACAGCAACGGGTAGACGAGGTCATATCCGAGGGGGATGATAAGGCGCAGGGCGGCAACCGTGACACCGCAGAAGACGAATAGGCGGGCGAGCAATCGGGCGCTGGGGAGTCGCGCGATCATACCGGTCATTGCGCCCATGATCAATAGCGTCGCCACGGCGTTGAGCATATTTACGATGGGCAGATATTCGACGCCATAGCGCTTAAGAAAGGTTGTTTCTGCGTAATTATTAAGGTAAACCCCGCAGAATCGGACGAGGAAAAGGAGGGCGGCGGTCCATAAAAACAAGTTTATCTCATTTTTATATATGTTGAGCCATCGGCCGAGAAGTTTGGTCATTAATTTTCCCGATATTTGAAACTAGGGGTCAATTCGAATCTTTGCTCTTTAGAAAAGAGGTATCCTCCGGGCGTCTTTGTCTTGTAAATGGAAGTATGAATGTCAATAGACTATCTATTGGGCGTCACGAACCAGTCGAAAGCCGGTGGTCTTATACCGGGTGCCCGCATGGCTAAAAGTCCGGTTGGCCGACCGGCAGGAATACCCGCTTCCGAACCAACTCCCTCCCCGCCGGACACGATTACCCCCCGAATTGCTGATTGACGGGTCAGTTAGATCGTCTATCTTATATAACTCAAACCGATGCTGTGATGGATCAAATCGGTCTTGGCACCATTCCCAGACATTGCCATGCATATCGAATAGCCCCCAGGCATTGGGTGCATAGCTTTTCACCGGCGCTGGTTGATCGATTTTGAGGCCCTTGGATCGCACATGATCTACGCAAGGGCCGCGCCGACGGCTGTTGTTACCATACATGGCCAGTGTGCAGTCAATATCCGATCCCCAGCTAAAAGCCGTCGTAGTTCCGGCCCGGGCGGCATATTCCCATTCAGCATCAGTGGGCAATCGATACGTCCCCTCGGCCCGCGAGTTGAGCCGTTTTATAAACTTCATGGCGTCAAACCAGGATACCCTGACGACCGGCAGGTTATCGGATCCCCTGTTAACACCGAACAAGCGCCGGCCCATGACCTGTTGCCATTGTTTAACGGTAACCTCGGTGGTTTGCATATAAAAGGCGCGGCTGATTGTAACTTTATATTGACTCTCCGAAGTTCCCCGGCCAGGTTCATCCTTGGGACTTCCCATGGTAAAGCCGCCGGCGGGAATTAGGGAAAAATGCATGCCAAATGAATTTGTAAAAATAGTATCCTTGGCCCAACCGGCAGGGTGAATGAATAGTCCAATTACAAAAACAGATAACACCGTCAGCAATGTTTTAACTATTCTTGTACCTATTGCACGCATGGAATCCTCAGCTTAGTCGGTTTTATCTTTTTCCTGAATGACGGTCTATTGCCTTATGGTTCGATCCGGCTGGTGAACGAAATGCCTGAATTTCGTATATGGATACGAAATCCCAATGGCCGCGTTGATAAACTTTCTCCGATCGCCTTTTGCCAACTCATAACGATTGGTAATCCCCATGTGAGTATCGGTATAACGCAGGGTTGTGAGTCCTTTCTGGATTGGCTTGCCGTTAAAGAAATAATCAAACCAATTGAATTGATATGCCACGTTCGTTCCAATGGTGGGATCATAATCGAGGGCCAGCATCAACTCCTTCTGATAAAGCAGAAGGTCCTCAATCTTTTGATCGACCTCAATCCCCTCCCGAATGAAAAACTTACGCAAGCTCGCGTAAAATTCATCTTTTGTTTCCCCAATGGACAGCCAGAGATAATCCCATAGACGCCACCCTTTACGTTTGGGGTTGTAGGATAAAAGGAATGCCAACATGTCCGGTTGGGTCAGGATTTTATGAATTTGAGGCATATTAGGGTCGTGGTAATAGTCATCGATCAAGGCCATCACCCGTTTAATCGCAGTATGCGATTTCTCTTTCGAGCTTAGCATAAAATCTAGCAGATTGTTGTAGAAGTACTTGTAGGGCATCTGTCCGGTGTCATTTAAATAGATGGCGATTTGACGCGTATAGCCGCCGTTATGCAAGGCTTGGATGATTTCCCCGAAAAGAAAACAATAGGCCCAGTCTTTATACGGCATTGCGTCGGTCTCAAAAACGATTTCGACCTTTTCTTTTTCACAGTGATCCGCTGGTATCCGCAAGGATTTAATTTTGGTTTTAAGACCATATTTCTTGCGGGTTGTTTGTTGGCTCAAGGGGGCATTGGGTAACAAGGCCAGTTCATAAACACGAATATCATCATGGATACCGATGTCTAACAGAGCGCATATCCCATCTATAAAGGACTCACGGGTTTCTTTGGGGAGGCCGAGAATCAGTTCGGTATAAGTGGGGATCCCGACCTGGCGATACCGTTCTTTTAAGAGCCGATAATTGCGGGTACCGATTTGGCGCCGATTGACTGCTGCCAGTACATTATCATTGACGCTTTGCATCGACAAGGTGGTCCCCCACAGCATATCATTGGCATGTAAAAAACGACTGATTTCAAAGACCGTGTCATTTGAATTTTTGGCAAATTGAATTCGGACCCTCTTGGGATAACCGAACTTTCTGCGGGCTTGGACCAATAGCTTGGTGATTTCCAGGTCACGCTTCAATATGCCGAAATTACAATCGGTTACGTAAAGATCGTCAAGTTTGTGGCGGGCGATGTATTCGATTTCCCCTTTGATTTTCTCCATATCGTGACGTCTGATCTTGTTGGTGGAGCGAACGCCCCAATCACAAAAGCTGCATCCGTATGGACATCCCCGGTTGGTTTCCCACAAGCCAATTTTATTTGAACCCCCATCTAATAAAAAGTTTTCAAACGTGCCGTTTAAGAACGGACTCGGTACTGGGAGATCATTGGCCAACCCAGCTGTGGTTCGGGTCTTGGTGGCTTGTAGCTTATCATTGTAGCTGATGTTGGCAATATGGTCAAGGTTGGGGTGATCGTCCAGAAATGAAAGTAGGAGGTTGTAAAAGGGTATTTCACCTTCACCGTGCACGAGCACATCTACATAAGGGTGTTCTTTAAAAAAACCATCGCTGGCATCCGGAACGTGGGGGCCGCCAAATATTACCCTGCAGTCAGGATACTTCTCTTTTACCTGTTTGGCGATTGCCGACTGCTGATTATAGTTCCATAGGTAACTGGACGCACACAGGATATCGGGCGCATTGATTCTTGCCACTGTCGTTTTCACCGCCTCGATCCGGGTGAAAGGTTCAATCCAGCTATAGTTTTCAACGATTCGCTGGTCCTGGCGAGCATAACTCTGCAAAAGGCCATAGGCATAAGGTATAAATTGAAGTGCGTTAAGCGACAAAAAATAAATCGATTTCATAAAGGTAATTATCTTAAAAATCAGTTAGTAAGCAATTTCATTTGCTCTCATTTGTAATGATCTAAGTTACGGATTGTAGGTCAATTGTCAAATCATCTATAAAACATTTGCCCCACCAAATAGGTTTTCCGCGTGGAGTTATCAATATAATAAACTTACCTGCGCGGCGAGGCCTTTGAAATAAACCCTAACGGCTGAATCTTTATATGGGCTATAGGCTGGGTGTGTTATCGTTCGCTTAGGTAGAGGTATGATAACATAATTGACTTATCGTTCATATCTGCATAGTTTCCATATTTGAAAGGCAAACCTGATGGTCAAAAAAGTTACACCTCCGTTTCATATTCTTTCCGTTAACCCGCCGGCGGTAAATCTTTTACTACCGCCCCTGCCGTCCTCAACCGTCCTGACGGCTCAACCGGGAGCTATCAAACAAGCAGGTGCAGAATCACTGGGGGGGTTGGCTGCCCTGTTAAAAAAAGAAGCAGCGAGTCGACATGCCAACGGCATCCGCCTAGCCGATCCAATTGCACTAGGGCAGATATCCGCGTTGGGTGATGAGCTGGCCAAATTCCCCCATTCATTCTATCTGGCCGTAACGGCCCGATTGGATACAGAATGCGATTATCTTGCTAAGGCGCCTTCCACTCAATCCGGAATCAAACTGGTCGACTGGATTCATCCAAAGGGTGATATCGCCGCTGTAACACAAGTTTTGAAGCTATTTTCAAAAGCAGGTATCTGGAATCATGTCCGTATATCGGCAAAAAAAGACCATCATTTAATGGAACCATTTATGGTTTTTGCGGCCGCCAATCCGAATATCGTTCACTCTTGGGCATTCCAGGAAACTGGAGATTCATCTTTTGATGGTTCATTGAACGTTGTCGATTCCTCTTTTTCCACCTATTCCCGGTATTCACCTTTGCCGGGAAGGCCGTTTTGGAAATGTATATCCGATCAGGTTCACTTGCTGCAATATTTGGAAAAATACGGGTTAAAAAAGGTGATGCGCTGGTGGCTTCCACGCAGGGAACGCTCGCTGACCACCCTGGGAGAGAACCTCGTCTATCATTTCCAAAAACCTGAAGCGGTTTCGCCAAAACGTCTGGATGAAATTTGCAAAATGGTGGAGGCCGGTGGTACCATTGGAACCCAATGGGTGCGGCACAATCTGAAATGGGCCTTTTTAATCGCCTATGTGACGGAAATGGATGTGGTCGTGGCCAATTCCAGCCTCAAACATCCCCGACCGGAATATATTGCGGTATTGAACGAACAGGCCGGGATGGACCTTTCAAATTATCTGGAGCGCGGATATACATCGGTCCGCCCTGAATACCGGGGCATGGGGATCGGGACCCGGCTTCTGGAGGAGTTGACCTTACGGGTTGGAGACCGGAAGGTGTTTTCCTTAATTAGCGAAGACAATATTGCCACGCAAAAAATTGCTCTGCGAAATGAGACTCGTAAGGTATCTACATTTTTCAGCCAGAGAACCGGTAAACGGATGGGCATCTGGATACCGGAAGCGATGCTGGCTGCCCCCTGAAGGATAAACGCTATGAGCGTTTCTATCGGTATCATTACGGTCAGAAATATGCAGTATCATCCGAATCGGCGATTGATGGAGGCTGCCGCTGAGCGGGGTCATACCGTCATTAGAGTTCATCCCTACCAGGGCTGGCCCGGATTCCAAAATCAGGGGGAAGCCGTTTTTTTGCAGGGTGGGGAAAAAAAAGTGCCGGATGCCGTAATGCCGCGTCAAGGCGCCGATGTGGGATCTTCATGTCTGGCCCTGATTCGTCAGTTCGAACTGTTGAACATTCCGGTCGTTAATGATTTTGAGGCCGTGCGCATCAGTCGTCACCAGTTCTATACCCTTCAAGCCCTCTCTTCGGTCGGAATTCCCTTTCCCGATTCTATTTTTATCAATTCGGCTGATGGTTTTTTCCGGGCCGTGAAAGATTTAGGCGGATATCCGGTGGTGGTCAAGCAAGTCAGCCGGCGCCAGGGAAGGGGTGTAATGAAGGTAGATTCCGCCGCATTGGCTTGTGCAATTATCGCCGATCACCTGGAAAAGCCACAAAAAGAGCGACGGGGATTATTGATACAGCGCTACCTGCCTCTTTCGGGTCGGCAGGATATTCGTGTACTGATTGTCGGCCAACAAGTTGCCGGTGCGCAGGTCCTGAAACCAATACCGGGTGATTTCAGGGCCAATTTTCACCTAAGCGGTCAAAGCCGGTTGTTCGAAATGACACCTGAAATCGATGACCTGTCCATACGGGCGGCGCGTGCTATCGGACTCGATATTGCCGGAGTCGACCTGATGGTGGAAAAAGGGGGATCTCCTCAAGTGGGTGAGGTAAATTACGCACCGGGATTTAAAGGCCTCGAAGCGGCCTCGGGTCGTGATATTGCCGGAGAAATTATCGATTACGTGGTCGGAAGGATCAGAAGCCAATGAAATCGTGATGAGAACGCGGTTTTTTTTGAATCAAAAGCGTAAAAGGGTCACATTGGGGAGATAAAGCCTTGCGTATATCGAATTTGGAAATTATCGAATATAGCGAGCGGATTCGTCTAACAAGCCGGGTTTCGTGGGAGGACTGTGATCAGCCCGACAGAGAGGTATATATCGAAACGGAAAAATCCTTTGAGACCGATCTTTCATTGAACCCGGATGCGCTAATAGTGGGCTGCCTGATTCCCGCCATGCATTTCGGGGAAAAACGCATCGTGATGGAAGCTGCCATCTGCCCGTACCTTAAAGAGGGGATCGAAACGGTGATGGCGATGATGCAGCTATGGTCGCATGGCCGTTTAAAACCACTTGATATCGTTGCGGCTGTCAAGCCTCACGATAATCCGGATCATCGCAAACCCCGTGCGGCGATGGTTCTATCGGGTGGGATCGACTCTCTGGCCACTCTAAGGCTGAACAGGCGTCATTTTCCCGAAAATCATCCGGGTGCTATCAGGGATGGTATCATCATTCACGGATTTGACATCGGTGGCGTGGTGGAGCGGGGCATGAAGTACCCTGTTTTCGATCGGGCCAAACGTGCCATGGAGACCGTGGCCGAAGACAGTGGTATATCCCTGATACCGGTGTATACCAATATTCGACATTTGTGCGATGACCGGTCACTTTGGCTGGATTATTTTTTTGGAGCCGTCCTGGCGGCTGTCGGCCATGCTTTTTCGTCACGAATTAATCTGTTATATCTGGCCTCATCCTTCGATCTACCCAATCTGGTTCCGTGCGGATCTCATCCCCTCTTGGACCCTGAATATGCCAGTTACCGTCTTCGTATCCGGCATTCCCATGTGGTCCTGCCCCGCATGGCTAAACTCAAGATTGTATCGGAATGGGATGCAGCCTTTCAAAATTTACGTGTTTGCCTGGCCAATGTCCCGGATCATCTCAACTGTGGCAAATGCGAAAAATGTGTTCGGACGATGTTGGGATTCGTAGGTTTGGGAGTGCTCGATAAAACCCGTGCCTTCGTAGAAAATGACGTCACGACTGACATGTTGTTGCCATTTAAAATAACCATTCGGCACCGTCCCCCCTTTTACCAGGAGTTGTTGGCACCTCTTCAGGCCCGGGGCAGAGATGACCTGGTAACCCTTATCGAGCAAAAACTCTCCGAAAAGAAATAACATCCAACCGATTCATTCCTCTTTTCCCATTGTGAAAAAAAGTTCACATTATCCGACTAATTAGTTGCTGATTGGGTTATTTATTTCACAATTTCATACGGATAATAAATGTCTGATTTTTTCTATCTATTCGATTTTTTTAGATTTAAGATCCATTTAATTAATTGGCACACCGATTGCTTTTCATAGCTTTAAAGCAACATGAAAAATTACCGACGACGATAATTATAACTAATGCAACCGGGGATTATGATGATAATTAAAGTGAACGGATGCGAGCTCAGCGTTAATAGAGACCAGGATGTTTACGTGGGTGGTTCCTCCCATGGCCAAATGTTTATTAACTGGAGCGATCTTAAATCCAGTGAAAAAGCGAAGCTGGTCGAAATAGAAGCACAGGCGCTCAATTTGCTCAGACAATCAGAACAGGTACTTATGGCAATAGAATCCTGACCGTCATGGTATTCCCCATTTGACATCGCCAGGAGTCATCATTACTCATTCAGAAGGCACGCCATATAACCGGTAACTTTTCTTTTAAAGGCCATTGTAAAGTAAAAGGGAGGTGGTTCATGGACAAGGCCGGACCCAGGAATGTGGGTATTAAGATGTTGATTAAAAAAGGTAAAAAAAAGTTTCGAATATCCGAAAACCTATCTTACTATTCAGAAAAAGATTATAAAAAAGCTGAAAAAAAATATATTAAAACCTGTGTTCTGGGCGGGCGGTGTTAACCTGCCAATGGGGAGGCGATTTAAAATTTTCGTTTTAGATAGTGCCCATTCGTTAATTGTTTATTTAAAGATGGGCAGCTGGTGATGTTTCCAATTCAGAAATGCGGATTCTTGTCCAAGGTCAAGGAATTCAAGGAATTACTTGGGAGGCATACGGTGGTATGCCGCCCAAGCGATCCCGCCGATTGACGCCGAGATTGGGCAAAAAGACCATTCATGGATGGAAACTAGATAGCTTTTAGTCGTCCTTACGTGTCTATTTTCGTTTCCTGCCAGAGTTTATCATGCCAAGCCATCTCCTTGCGGGCGATGGTATTAACGAAATAATCGATGGATTTAATTTCACGAAAAGCGAGGTATCCCTCGTTAATAAAATCCAGGATTTTACCCACTTTTAAAAGATGCGCTGCAACAGTAACGGTTTTTAAGGAGGCGGCCACGATCCATTTCTGACTCAGGCCATGGAAAACACGGATTACGTCGATGGTCAAATTGATTTGATATACACGCTGGTCATAGTTGTCCAATTGTCGATAAACCATTCGATACTGATCCAAGGACAATTCCGTTCCGATCCCGGTTTCAATCATTTTAGCCACCATGAGCTCATCGAGACCATCGGATAATTCATGCAGTTTAACAACTTTGAGCATCGCCGAGGTTATAGGACGGTAGATTCGCCCTTCCAGAATGTGCTGAAGGTTTTTGATGCTGGTATCTCTGAAGGCAAAATCTTCCGGCGCATAAAGGCGATTGAAAAAAAAGTCACCGATGGCGGTATACTGGGGGTCCGCTTTCAGTTCGGCGTATGTCCGGTTAAGACGCTCACTCTGGAACCGTTGGAGCGTGCGCTTTAAAGTTGTGAAATTCAAATCTTTATTTTTACCTGTGATTGCCATGAGTTGACCTTCCACTTGATCGGAGACCCTCAATCTGCTATGCGTCAATCCGGCTTGAGTTGTTAATACCCCGATTGAGCGAAAGTCGAGGATGCCCAGGATACAAGGCATCAAGGGTGACGCTGTAGTGTACTACCGCAAACCCTTGA
>Ga0316198_10000100_pt1 | contig 35372 bp, 28 predicted proteins | sample OudBieAanoxic_MG_FD_204935 | JGI IMG/M metagenome (GOLD analysis project Ga0316198, IMG submission 204935) | Coastal sediment microbial communities from Oude Bieten Haven, Netherlands - site A anoxic | ecosystem: Environmental > Aquatic > Marine > Coastal > Sediment | place: Netherlands... | reverse complement strand
TGGCGAGGCCCTTATTTTTGAGGCAGACGAAAAAAAAGCGCCGGAAGCATGACGCCAACACAATATTATACCGGTTAATGCATCCGGAGTTGACAATTACGGGAGAGGATTCTGAAAAAATAACAGAAAAAGCGATGGCGACTTTTGCCGGCAGTTGATTCTGGTGTATGGAGCCTCCATTCGATGCCGAAGCAGGCGTTCTCAAAACCATAGTCGGTTACACCTGTGGTTCGATGGCTACCGAAACAGTGCCAACAAATACATTCTATCCGGCTGAAGAGTATTATCAAGAACACTATAATAAATGCGCTTCGCCACAATTTTTATCACTGAACATGCTATAGTGGTAAGCGATCAGCATAGCTTTGGGATACTTGCTATAAACGGTAAACAAGAGCCTTATTGGACAATTTGCCATTAAGTCTAAGAAGAAAATAGAGCTGGGATGCAACCTCTTATTTATACAATTTCGTTACTGCTGGCAGCCCTGTTGGGATTTACGATCCATCGCACCAGCCTTTGCACAGTCAGGACCATGGCCGAGATCTTTAGCTCCCGAAAGGCATACATGCTGGTGGCGATGCTAAAAGCGGTACTATGGGTTATGGCCGTTTCAATGCCTATCTTGATATTCTTGCCTGAAACGGCAACGCCAAATTGGAGTCATGCAGTAACAGCTGCGGCAATTATCGGCGGTTTTATATTCGGAGTCGGTGCTGCGGTCAATGGTGGGTGTGCTTTTTCCACTCTTGGGCATTTGGCCAGTGGTAATCTATGGATGCTGACTACACTCTTTGGTTTCTGCTTTGGTGTGGCGTGCCTGTCGGTGATGATTCCCATGATTGAACCCTGTCAGACAATGCCACCTCTGCTTTTCATGGTACCAAAAACGGTGGTTTTTTCAGCTTTAGTATTATTGTGGCTGTTCTTAATCTGGGAAATATTTCGACTCTGGAAGTCACGTGCCAAAGAAACCAGATGGAATCAACTGCTTTTATCAAGGTATTATCGCCTGTCTACAGGTGCTTTAGTAATGGGATTCAGTGGAGGTGCGCTTTATGCTCTCCATGGCTCCTGGACTTACACAAACGCGTTAAAACGGCAGGTACAATCGCTGATGCAATCCATTGAGCAGCCTGTAACAATCCATCTGATTTTGTTTATAGCGTTATTTAGCGGGATGCTTCTATCAGCTTGGCAGCGCGGTAAAATAAGATTTCGATGGCGTCGCATAAAGGCCTGGCCCCGCCATCTTATCGGAGGGTCATTGATGGGTGCGGGAGCAGTAATGATTCCCGGGGGCAACGACACCTTGATTCTTAAAAGCCTTCCCGGATTATCACCGCATGCGCTACCGGTATTCGTTTCCCTGCTTTTCGGAGTAGGCGTCACTTTACTTTTTATGCAGTTTCTCACAGGAAAAACTCTAAAAGTTGCATGCACCAATGATATCTGCCAAGCTAAAAATCTTTAGGATATTATGAAATCTTTGACTATACACACAAGTCTTTATGTCCAGACGGTGGGGGAGTTCTGAGGCTAAAATGCTACGGAAAGCTCCTTCCGGGTGAAGAGGTGAGATATGAACCATCAACAATTCGATACGGTTGTAGTAGGCTCCGGTACCTCCGCCTACTATGCAGTTGAATCACTCAACAAGGCCGGGCAAAAAGTTGCCATTGTGGACGAACGTCCCTACGGGGGAACCTGCGCCTTGCGCGGCTGCCAGCCTAAGAAGTATTTGGTGAGCAACGCCGAGGCCGTGGCAATGGCCAGTCATCTCGTTACCCGTGGGATCGTGGCTGCACCGAAAACTGACTGGCAGTCCCTTCAGAACCTCAAGAATGCATTCCTTGACGGTCGATCTGAAGCAGAGGTCAAGAACTGGCAGCAGGCAGGAGTTACCACCTTTCACGGCCGAGCCGTCATGACCGGTGAGGATGAGGTTACCATCGGCCCCGATCGGCTAAGGGCACAGCACATCGTTCTGGCGACCGGTGCCAAACCGCGACGTCTTGATATCCTTGGTTCCGAGTACGTGAATGATAGCGAGCATTTCCTAAATTTGCCCGACCTTCCCAATCGAATCGTGTTTATTGGTGGCGGTTATATTTCTTTCGAATTCGCTCACATAGCCATTCGTGCCGGAGCGAAAATGGTTGCCATTTTGCATCGATCTTCCCGACCATTGAAGACCTTCGATCAGGATATCGTAAAAACCGTGATTAAAGCTGGTGAAACCGATGGAATAAGGGTTGTCCTTAATGAATCACCTCTATCAGTTGAATCCAAAGAAAACGAATTGATCCTTCACGGGTCGAAAAACGCGGTTTACAGGGCAGATCTGATCATCGCGGCGACAGGGCGCATTCCCAACCTGAGTGTAATAGAAGGCAACCACGGTAACGTCGAGCATTCGCGACGTGGCATTATAGTGAACGAATTCCTCCAAAACGTCTCCAATCCAGTGGTCTATGCGGTTGGTGACTGCGCGGCAACCAAGTATATGCTGGCGCCCGTGGCCGATGAGGAAGGCAAGACTGCCGCCCGCAATATACTCAAAGGCAATATCAAGACGGTCGATTACTCCGTAATACCTAGTGTGGTTTTTACGATACCCAGCATCGGGTCAGTTGGGTTAACAGAAGAGCAGGCGAAACAAAAAAAACTTGATTTCCGCGTTAACCAGGGTATGACGACACACTGGCCTTCGTCGAAGCGAATCGGTGAAGAACACGGCGCCTACAAAATTATTATCGACAAGCATACAGATGAAATCCTGGGGGCGCACATCGCAAGACATAACTCTTCCGAAGCGATTAATGTACTGGCACTCGCAATGAAATACAAAATTAAGGCTACCGATCTGGCCGAATTCATGTGGTCCTACCCGACGGTTACGTCTGATCTGAGGTATATGGTGAAATGAGTGATAACAGAACCCGCCCACCAAAAACTGATCCAGAATTTAAGTTAAAGTAACGGCTATCATCAACTTTTTTAAAATCTCATATTGGGAAAAAGAGTTTTATCCATCGTCAAAGAAACAAGGGTAAGTGGTTGGGGTAGATGGTTGTATACCAAAAAGAACGGCGGACCACAAAGAAGAGATGATGGATAAAACAGGCGAGAACTCAGCCGCACTCCGCAGCGGGTATTGAAGAGAGGGCCTATGGGTATTTAAAGGCGTTTTTAACTCAAAAAACGGGTCAGTTGCTATCAAGTTGAAGCCAGATATTAAATGGTTCATAAAAAATCCACATTGCACTGGCCGGATAAGGTTTTATCTTGGACGGTATTTACCGCTGGTAAACGTATTTTCCCGGATTTTGGGTGCTCCCGTCCAATTGTTTTCCCAAAGACGTAGTTCAAGTTTTTACCCAAATTCGTTATCCGGCCTGGTGAACCCGGTGATTGGGGGGCCGGATACGATGGAACCGATCAAGCAATAGGTGGAGAAAAAATCGGCGGATGAACTCAACCGCGCCGATGGTTAGCCGTTTTGTGGTATAAATATTCAATTCGGTTAAAGTTCCATAATGCTTCAATGAATGAGATGTATAATAATAAAACAATCTCATTTTGTTTACCCGGTGGGAAAGCCGATCATACCCCACCTACGGCGTTATCAAGGGTTTGCGGTAGTACACTACAGCGTCACCCGTAATGCCTTGTATCTGGGGCATCCTCGACTTTCGCTCAATCGGGGTATAATTGTTCTTAGGTTGCCTAAACGACCAGAAAAGGGTATTTAAGAATTGAAACCCTCTTTTTTATACACCCGATTTGTTTAAAACCTTTCGAAGACATACATCAAAGAGCTGAATTCATTGAAAAAGGGGGGCTGGGGTAAAATGTCCGGACAGGAAAAGACTGACTATACTGTGGGTCGCGCGTACGCCGATGGGCTTGATCTTCTTATCAAAAAATGAGCAGACAACTAAAGGTAAATCATCTGTGGGTTACATTTTTCAATAAAAAGGGACAGCTACTTTACTCATTTTATTGCTGTTATATTCTTATAGGAATCGCAACTTTAGGCATCTTCGGGAGAATCATAGACGAGGAAAAACTTTGTTGGCAATTATTGGATTAAATGCTTTTTAAAAGGAAAAGGTGATTAGATGGGCGACAAGGGAAAAAGAGATAAAGGCAAACGCGAAGCACAGAAAAAAGGCCAGCAAACACCAAAGGAGAAGCGGAAGCAAAAAAAAGACAAAAAGAAATCGATTTGGGCAATTGGAAGATAAGCGTAAAGCAAATAGGTAGCGGTTATGACATCTGTTATTAAGTATTATGAGGGAATCGACTCGGTTGCCGTAATCGGCAACTATCTGCCCCGCCTGTGCGGAATCGCGACCTTCACCACGGACTTGGTTGAAGGCTTATCTGCGGAAGCCCCTGATATTTACAACTGGGCGGCGGTCATGAACGACAGACCCGAAGGATATGCCTATCCTGACAAAGTGCGCTTTGAGATCAACCAGAACAAATTGAGCGATTACAGTATGGCATCTCAATTTCTCAATATTAATCAGACGGATATTGTCTGTGTACAACATGAATACGGTCTTTTCGGTGGTCCGGCCGGGAGCCATCTGCTGAAACTATTAGCTGATCTGCGCATGCCGGTGGTGACGACGTTACACACGGTTTTGAAGGACCCCGCGCCGGAATATCGTGCTGTCATGAGTAAGCTGGCCGATCTGTCGGACAAACTGGTGGTGATGAGCCATAAGGCATTTTACTTCCTCAAAGATATCTATGCCGTGCCCGAAGATAAAATTGTCTTTATCCATCATGGCATTCCGGATACGCCGTTTATTGATCCCAGCTTCAACAAAGACAAGTTCGGTGTGGAAGGCAAAAAGGTGCTGCTCACCTTCGGCTTGCTGTCCCCAAATAAAGGCATTGAAAACGTATTGCAAGCGCTTCCGGCGGTCATCAAAAAACACCCTGATGTGACCTATATTATCCTGGGTGCAACCCATCCACATATTTTGAAATTGCACGGAGATGCATACCGTATCATGCTGCAGCAACTCGTGAGCAAGCTCGATATCAGCGAGCATGTCATTTTTCAAAATCGTTTTGTTGAACTAAAAGAGTTATGTGAGTTTCTCGGCATTGCCGATATTTACGTAACTCCTTATCTTGAAGAAGCCCAGATTACCTCCGGGACCCTTGCCTATGCCATGGGCACAGGCAAAGCCATCATTTCGACACCCTATTGGTATGCCACCGAGATGCTTGCCGAAGGCCGGGGCCGAATTGTCCCCTTCCGCAATCCGGATGCCATGGCGGAACAAATCATCGACGTTCTGGACAATGATGTCGACCGGCACGCCATGCGTAAAAAAGCCTATACATTCACTCGTACGGCAATCTGGAAGGAGGTTGCCCGGAATTACCTCCAGGTTTTCAGTGAAGTGCGCCAAAACCGCACCCGGAAACCCCGCCCCCGGCATTCCTATGTTGAAAACATCAAGGTCATCACGAATTTCGAGCTCCCGGAGATCAACCTCGATCACCTGAAGGCCTTTACCGATGATACCGGGATTTTGCAACATGCCAATTATACCATCCCCAATCGAACCCATGGTTACTGCACCGATGATAATGCCAGAGCACTACTGGTTGCGGCCCTGGGTCAAAAACACCTGCCGACAAACGGCTGGGGCCTTGATTCCCTCAGCGGTCATTATCTCGGATTTCTCCTGTATGCCTTCAATGAAAAAGAGGGGCGCTTTCGCAACTTTATGACCTATTCGCGGCAGTGGACGGAGGAGGTCGGATCCGAGGATGCCCATGGCCGGGCGATCTGGAGCCTCGGCAACGCGGTGGCTTTTCTTCAAAATCCCGGGCATCTCGCCATGAGCACGACCCTGTTCAACAAGGCCCTGCGAGCGGTCGAGAATTTTCATTCGCCCCGCGCTATCGCTTTTTGTCTGGTGGGCATACATGCCTACCTGGATAAATTCTCCGGCGACAGTGATGTGCGCAGAGTCCGGCAAATTCTTGCCAACAGGCTTTTTAATCAGTTTAAAAATCATGCCACAGACGGTTGGCCCTGGCTTGAAAACGCTTTGAATTATGCCAACGGCAAACTGCCCCATGCCTTGCTGCTGTCCGGCCAATGGATACAACGTCGCGATATGATCGATATGGGACTCAGATCCCTCAAGTGGCTGCTTGCCATCCAAACCGAAGACGGCCACTTTGTGCCCATCGGCAGCAACGGTTGGTATGAAAAAGGCGGAACCAAAGCACGTTTCGACCAGCAGCCCATTGAGGCCAATAGCATGATCGAAGCCTGTGTCGAAGCCTTTAACCTCACCCGAGACAAAACATGGATCGACAATGCGGTCATGTGCTTTAATTGGTATCTCGGGCACAATGACCTGAATATGCCGCTCTATGATCCCAAAACCGGCGGTTGCCGAGATGGATTGATGGCGGACGGCATCAACCAGAATGAAGGCGCCGAGTCCTCCCTTGCCTGGCTACTCTCACTGATGACATTGCAAAAACTTAATACCGACGAGATTTTAAACCAGCCGTCATCACAGAAAACCGAATAACAAAAGGATCTGTCATGCACATTGCCATGCTCGCGCCCATTGCTTGGCGCACACCGCCACGTCACTACGGGCCCTGGGAGAGTGTGGCGTCACTTTTAACCGAGGGGTTGGTATCGCGCGGTCATGATGTGACCTTGTTTGCGACCGCGGATTCGCAGACCAGCGGCAAGCTGCATGCCGTTTGCCCGCGCGGCTATGAAGAAGACCGGTCACTCATACCAAAAGTCTGGGAGTGTCTGCACATTTCAGAACTCTTTGAGCATACCGATGTGTATGACGTGATCCATAACCACTTTGACTATCTGCCACTGACCTATACCGGCCTTACCACCATCCCGGTGGTGACCACTATACACGGCTTTTCATCGCCCGGGATTCTGCCGGTTTACAAGAAATACAACGGCAAAGCGTTCTATGTTTCTATCAGCGATGCCGATCGATCGCCGGATCTTGATTATGTCAAAACCATCCATCACGGCATTGATATCAAGCAATTTGATTTTCATCCTGTCCCGGACGATACCCTGCTTTTTTTCGGACGCATTCACAATGACAAGGGTGCCAGACAAGCTATTGAAATCGCCAGGGCCTGCAATAAAAAGCTGATATTGGCAGGTATTATCCAGGATCAGGCTTACTATGACCAATATGTCGCACCTCACATAGACAACGACAAGGTGATTTATACCGGCAGTGTCGGGCCCGCTGAGCGCAACCGGCTGCTCGGCAAAGCCTGTGCGCTATTGCACCCAATCCAGTTTGATGAGCCTTTTGGTCTGTCCGTTATCGAATCCATGACCTGCGGTACGCCTGTGATCGCCTTTGACAGGGGTAGCATGCCCGAGCTTATAGAAAACGGCAAAAATGGTTTTTTGGTTAACAACGTGGGCGAGGCCGTTGAGACCGTAGCAAGGATTAAAGAGATTGACCGTGCGCACTGTCGTCGTCATGTTGAACGGCATTTCACAGTGAAGCGCATGATTAGTGAATACATACAAGTCTATGAAATGATTTTACAGGACAGGCCACTATGAAAACGCTTACTCCAATAATAACCCGTTTTAAGAAAAACCCCATTCTGACGAGAAAGGATGTGCCTTATCCGGTAGCTACCGTTCATAATGCGGGCATCGTCAAACACAACGATCGTTACATTATGCTTTTCAGGTCGCATCTGCTAAACGGGCGCTCCATCATCGGCAGAGCCGACAGCGAGGATGGCTTTTCGTTCACGGTTCATCCCAAACCCTTTCTGATTCCTTCAACGGATACTGTTTTTGCTGAATATGAAGCGTTCGGCGTCGAAGACCTGCGGATTTCCCCAGTAGAAAACGAGTACCTGCTGACCTATAGCGCCTATTCCCGTCACGGCGTGCGGATTGCTCTGGCGCGCACCCGGGATTTTAAAAAAGTGGAGCGTATTGCGCTGATTACCCAGGCCGACCTGCGTAACGTGGTCATTTTCCCTCAAAAGTTCGGCGATCGATATGTGCGTTTGGACCGGCCGCATTCTGAAATTTCTTCCTGGTCGATCTGGATTTCCTATTCTCCCGACCTGGTGCACTGGGGCGATTCCCGGGTGATTATGAAGCCGGTGGCCTATCACTGGGATGAAATGAAAATCGGGCCCGGCGCACCGCCATTTAAAACCGATAAGGGCTGGCTCCATATTTACCATGGCGTTTTTAAGACCATGTCCGGAACGGTATATCGCCTCGGTGCGGCCCTGCATGACCTTAAGGATCCGGCCAACATCATCGGCGTTTCCGATCAATGGATATTGCAGCCTGAGGATCCTTGGGAGATAAGTGGCTATGTGCCCAATGTTGTCTTTACCTGCGGCGCTGTCCCGGAAGACGACGGTACCGTAAAAATATACTGGGGCGGCGCGGATACGGTCATGTGTGCCGGTACGGCCGTGATCGACAAATTGGTAGCGCTCTGCCTCTCGGTTTCCCGACCTCCGCTATAGATGACCATTGCCGGATGATAGCAGACCGGAAAATCAACTTCGAGGATGGGCTGGAATTGAAAATCTGTCCTGATGAACAGACTTTAGATGCAGGATATATAGTTTCAATAGACATTAAGGACTCAATCATATGAAGGCAAAAAAGCATCAAAGACTTAAAGTTAAAAGAAAAGCGAATAAGATTATTGGGGATACTTCACGGGTGATCACCCGGCTTCATCTTCCCGATGACAGGTATCGCTTATCTAAAATAATTCAGCGGATAATGAGCCTGTCTGAAGCAGCGGCCAAAAATTTAATTACTCAAATAATGACTGACTTTGCCGGACGGCACGAAGACATCGGGCACATTTTTGAGCGGCATTTAAATGAGGTGAAGGATTATCTTCCCCGGGATACAATACTCAGCGATGTTCAAAGGGCCCTCATCGGAGCCTATTTTACAAAGGAGTACTCTATTGAATCGGCCGCTCTATTCAACCCTTCCATCGTCCCCCATCCTGATCAGAGCCATCTGAAAAAGGGCAGCTTGCGATTTATCATGAGCTTGCGGGCAACCGGCGAAGGCCATGTTTCGTCCATTGTCTTTCGCAGTGGCGTCCTTGACCGGCATAATCGGTTTCTCTTCGACCCGATCAGTGATTTTGTGGAAACACCGGATCTCCATTTAGACCCGGTTTACAAACGCAATCCTTTCCAGCTGAAGCTGAACGAAATGGGGGCCGGCAATGAGATAACCGCCCATATTCTTAACCAGCTGCCGGAAGATTTTACTTATAATGAATTAATAGAAAAAATTGGAAACCTTCGCGCAAAACCGCAATTTTCTGAAGCGCGCCAAAAAAGGACCTTCAAGGCCATGTGCTGGCTGGCGGATTCCAATTATGAGGTAAGTTTTCACGTTGATCATCTCATATCCGAACGGGTGATCTTTCCTGTTTCGAAAAACGAAAGTAGAGGCATTGAGGATGCCCGGTTCGTTCAATTTTTCGATGGCAACAGTGAGGTCGTCTATTTCGCGACCTATACCGCCTATAACGGCATTACGATTTTGCCGCAGTTGATCGAAACAAGGGATTTCATCAAATTCAACATTTTAACACTCAACGGTAAAGCTGTACAAAACAAAGGCATGGCGCTCTTCCCGCGGAAAATTGGCGGCCGCTATGCCATGCTCTCGCGCCAGGACGGTGAAAACAATCATATCATGTTCTCAGACAATATCCATTTCTGGCAAGAGTCCCAAATCATTCAGGAGCCTGAATACCCTTGGGAATTCATCCAAATCGGCAACTGTGGTTCCCCCCTCGAAACTAATGAAGGCTGGATTGTGCTCACCCATGGCGTCGGGCCTATGCGCAAGTATTGCATCGGCGCCATACTGCTTGATCTTGAAAATCCGACAAAAATCATCGCCCGCTTGGATGAGCCGTTGCTTGCCCCGCATGAGAAAGAGCGCGAGGGTTATGTTCCCAATGTTGTTTATTCCTGCGGTGCGTTAATTCATAATAACGAGTTGGTCATTCCCTATGCCATGTCCGATATCAATTCCGGTATAGCAACCGTTGTAGTCAGCGAGTTGCTTAACTGTATGCGCGCGGTAAATTAGGGTCAAAGAAGGAAATCCATTGTGCTCAAAATAGAAAACGTTACCTTGGTAATTGTTGATATTCAAGGCAACTTAGCACACCTAATGCATGGGAAAGAACTTCTGTTCAAAAACGTATAAAAGCTTATTAAAGGGATTCAGGTTTTAGGAATTCCTATTCTCTGGGTAGAGCAGAACCCTCAAGCACCCGGATGCCTTCCGGCACCACTTCATTGCCGATCCCGTTGCCTGCAATCACCGCAATTTTGTATTTACTCATGGGTTTTCCCCGGAAATAATAAGTACTCGCTACAAGCCACCTGGGTCGGTTGATGCTCGTACCTAAGGGATGGCGTTTTCAAGAAGATCAAATATCATGAAATTACATAAACATTATCAAAACCGCTGATTTCTTTGCATAGCCTACGGTCACATTACCATTTCAAAACCGGGGGCTACAACCCATCACGTAAACATAAAACAGCCGGATTATCAGAGCGCCAATTTAGTTAACTATTTAAATTTCCCTTGATCAAATAGTTCCCAGAATTGTTGCGGAGGCATCCGTTTCTCAAAGCTCGGTCCAATTTCATTTATCGAGGCCATTTCCCTGATGAGATCGATTCCTTTGGTTATTTTTCCGGGGTTGAAAATCAGCCTTTTTAATGGAACGTCCCGCAGGGGCGTCAAGTCCGTTACCGAAGTTTCACCGATATGGAGGCGTTCGAGGCGGCTCTTCGATAAAGGCCGCAAATCTTCTACTTTCGTTATATGAAGGGTCAGGCTGACCAGCGGGCATTCTGACAGCGGAGTAAGGTCAGATACCGGTGTCTCATTCAGCCATAGAAAATGAAGGGGCATTTTATGTAGCGAAGCCAGATCCGTCACTTGTGTCCCGAATAAATTCAGGGTCTCTATCGGCATTCCTTTCAGCGGCCCCAGATCTCGGACCGGTGTATTGTTCAAATACAGCCGGATCAGCTGCATGCCTTTTAAAGGCGCAAGATCTGCCACATCTGTATCTTCCAGATAAAGTTCTTTTAACGGCAGTCCTTTAAGGGCCTTGATGTCGGCTATCTTCAGCCCCCGTAGGTCCAGCGCCGCCAGATCCATTTGAGCTAATGGGGCCAGGTTGACAATGTTTGTTCCAGACAGGCCGGCGGCGAGGACTTTTCCGTTGTCAATTTGAAACTGGCCTTTTCCGTTGTATTGGGGGTTGTGCATGCGGATTATCGTATGCACCATGGGCAGCGTCCAGTCATTGCGTTTTACACTTGCTGCCGGTCCGGCTGATTTCTCCGATGTCTTAGCTTCATTGGCTGCAGTTTGGGCATGGAGGGTAGTCAAGGCGGGGAAAAGACCCAAAATCAGAAAAATGACCCGCCCGGCCCGAAACAGCCCCGACATTTTGAATCGGTTACACATCAAGTTCCGGTTACTTTTTCTCATTCGGGACCCGGCTATGAATAAATTCCCGCATCTCTCGTCCGGCCGGATGAGTCGGATGGGCTTCAGACAAGCGTTTTGCAAATGGTTCGGCTTCACGATATTTTCCTCGTTTTAAATAAAATTGGGCCAAAGCCATCAAGTACTCGGCATTGTCCGGTGAGATTGCCAGTGCTTTTTGTAAGGCTGCTTCAGCTTCCACATCTTTTTGAAGAAAATCCATCAACATGCCCAGGTTATAGGAAACCCGGGCGCGATTGGGCATTCCACGTGCGGCCGTGGAAAGATAGAGTGACGCATCCTGATACTTTTTTCTTTCCGCCAGTAGTAACCCCAGGGAGTAGTGCACCTCGTACATATCCTGTTCCTGATGAACGACCTCCCGGAGCAGCTTCTCGGCTTTGTCATTTTTTCCCTGCCGGTTATAAAGCATGGCCAGGTTCACCTTGGCCGGATAGAACTGGTCATCAATCCGGATAGCATCCAGATAGTTCGAAATTGCTTTATCTGGTTGCCTCAGATCGGCGTAGAGATTTCCCAGGTTGTGCCGGGAAGGCGCAAAATCGGCCGTGTAGGTCATGGCCTGTTTGTACTCTTCCAGCACCGTTTCAAACCTGATTTTTTCTCCCGGGTCGAGGGATTTTTCCGGAATGGCGGCCAGACCCCTGGCCGCTTCTGTGCGAACGGCCTTAACCGGATCGTAAAGCATCGGGACCAGGTGACGGACTCGTTCCGGGTCCGGCATGGCATCTATACCGGACAAAGCAGTATGGCGCACGAGGGGTTCCTCGTCGGTAAGTGCCCGAATGAATGCTTCGCGCACATCGGAACCATCGTAGGATCTTAAAAGAGACAACGCCGTGGCCCGAACGATCACCGGATATAAACGGTCGCCTGCCAGCTTGATCAGGTTTTCTCTGGCCGCGGCCAGACCTTTTCGACCGGTATCAAGAATCGATCCGTAATGGGGCCGGTAGCGCTTACCGTACCATTTGGCGATGGCATCCACCGACCATTGGGTGGATTTGTCCACGTGACAGCGATCGCAGGCGTTCGGGGTGCCCATTTTCAGTGTCAGGTCCGGTCTGGGTATCCTAAAACTATGATCAGGACGATAGTCGATCCCCATGTAGTTGCGGCCGGGCATGTGGCATTGCTCGCATTGTGCGCCGGTTCCCACCTCAAAGAGAACCTCGCCGGACGTTGATCGGATAGGTTCACCTTTTTCTCCGGCCTGTTTATGAAAGTGATGCGCTTTGGTGTCATAGATATCGGCACGATGACACTGAAGACATAACGCATTACCCTCCTTGATGCGCTTAATGCTGTGCACATCATGACAATCGGCGCAACGCACATCCCGGTCGTACATTTTACTCTGCAGAAAGGAACCGTAAACGTATACTTCCTCAATGATTTGACCGTCGGCGAAGTACATGCCCGGGTTCAACAGCTGGGGCACGCCGTAGTCCATGAATGAATGGATCTCGTGGGTATTGTCTCCCAAGGACATCCGCCGGGAATGACAGGGTGCGCATAATTCGATCTGCTCCCGGGGCGTCATATTCGCGGTGCGTACCACCAGGTCATAATTGTCGACTTCGGGGCGGCCCATTTCCGGGAGTTCCGCCCAATTGACATGGGCCGACCCCGGACCGTGACAGGCTTCACAGCCGACATCGATTTGTGACCAGGTGGTATTATAGGAATCGGAATCCAGGTCGTAGTTTTTTTTTAGGTTGGTGCTGTGGCATTCGGCGCACATACCGTTCCAGTTCTGGCCGGCATTGGTCCAATAAAGCCAGTCATCCGGATCGATGGGTTCATCGGGGTATAGGTGGTACCATTTTTTTTGCCTCACATCCCAGGCGATGGGCAGGCATTGTTTCCGGCCCCCCGGGAAAGACACCAGAAATTGTTGCAGGGGAAAATAACCGAAGGTGTGCGTAACCTCGAATTCCGCCATCTTGCCGCCCGGGCCTGATGTATGCACATAGAACCGATCATTTTTCCGGTAAAACCTGGATTCAACACCAAAATGGGTAAATGTCGCATCATTAAAGTCGCCCAGCACCGTCGTGTCCGTGGCAACATCCATGGCCAAATCATGATGAGAGCCTTTCCAGCCATCGTATTCCGTTTTATGGCAGGATTCACACTTCTGGCTGCCGACAAATACAGCCGTCTGATTCGCCGCCTGCATGTCAGTCGCCCGGGTATCCATTCGCTGTTTGAGAATATAGGCCGGAATCGATAATACGATGATTGCCGTGGCGATGATACCAATGACTTTCCAGTGATCCATGGGGCCTCAGGCGTCCTTTTTAGTATCAGCGTTGGGATAGACAACCTGCTCCCGTCGAAATCCGCTGCGCTTGATGCGATGGCCGGTATCGACCCGAACCACGTTGTTTTCGATATCTACGGCAAATAAATCCAACGCCCGGGTAGCCGGCGCTGAGAGAACATTACCAGTGATATCAAAGGCCGACGCGTGGCAGGGACAGATAAATTTCTTTTTTTCACCATCCCAGGGGACGGTGCAACCCAGGTGGGTGCACTGCCTTGAAAGAGCTAAAAAGCCCCCATCCGCAAGCCGGGAGAGATAAAAATGTCCCCTGGCAAATGCGGTAACCGATGCTTTCGCAAAGCCTTCGACCGGTCCGCACGCCATCCGTGCGCCGAAGCTGCCGGCTTTAACTGCCTCTTTCCGGGGCCGTAAAAAAGAAAAAACCACCCAGACAATTTCAGCCAGCGCCAATATGCCCAGCCCCGCCCAGAGACGGTTTAAAAACGATCGTCGCGATGACGGTGGCACCAGTGGCGATGGCAGTGGTTTTGATTTTTTTATTCTTTTTGTCATGGCGCGGAATCGCCCTGTGTCTTGGTGATCATATCCACGGCCAGTCGAGTTTCATCTGTTCGCCTCGAAACCACACACAAATAACGGTCATCACGATCCAGGCAACTACCAGCATCGTAAAAACGGCCTGGATTGCTTCATTTTTGTCGCCTTTCCACTGAATCCTTACGATGATGTACATGCCGGCGGCCACGGCGATCAACAAAACGGTGGGAATCAATCCCTCCTTCAGAATCGATGGCGCCCAGGTAAACCAGGTATTAGGTCTTAAAAAAAAGTCGCTACCGACAATGACGATAGGCGTTAAAATAAGGGCAGTTACGGTTGCGATGATGGCTGTTCTTCTTCCCACGTCCGAAACAAACCACACGCCGGCGCTATTTTTTGGGAAAACTAAAAACGGCAGCGCTACCAAACCGCCGAATACCAGCAAAGGGATCACCAGTACGGCAAAAACAGGATGCATGTGAAGTAAAAGTTCCTGAAATGCGGCCATAAACCAGGGTGCCTTGGTGGGATTGGGACTCAACCCAGGGTTGGCGGGATCACCCAGGGGTGCATTTAAGAACACCGCCAGCAACATGATAAGCGCCATCAGGCAAAGGCTCGTGGATGCTTCCCGTACCAGCAGGTCCGGCCATACCGGCAACCGCGGCGGTGACGGGTCTGGTGGTTCTCCCGGGGAGCGCGGAAGAACAAGCCCGCCGGCCTTGCGAATGCGCCAGAAATGATAGGGCAAAAGGACAAGCAACATCACTGGCACAACCGCTGTGTGAAGCGTGTAAAACAGTTGGAGCGAGGCTTGGCCGATTTCATCGCCACTGCGCAAGGCCTGCTGCAGCCTTTCTCCAATACCCGGCACATATCCCAGCATAGAGGTCCAGACGGTGGTGGCCCAGTAGGCCAGTTGATCCCAGGGCAGTAGATAGCCACTAAAATTAGCCGTCAGCACCCCGATCAGCAAGCCCAGGCCGACAATCCAGCTAGCCCGCCGTGGTAAACGGTAGGCGCTGGTAAAAAATACACGCAACAAGTGCAGCAGCATTATCAGCAGTAAGACGTTAGCCCCCCAATAGTGCAGATTGCGAATCAAGCGACCGAACAATAGCTCGTTTTGAAATGCAACGATGGAAAGGTAGGCGCCACCGACGGTCGGCTGATAGACAAATTTTAAGAGGACTCCGGTTGCGAACTGATTCAGGACGAGAACGGCGGCCATACCGCCCAGCCCCCAGGTCAGAGAAAATTTAAGTGTTTTGGCCGGTACGCTTTTAGGTCGGAAGTGAAGAACCAGCGTGCTTAATGGCCGACGCAGGGATTTCCGTAAGCGTGGCGGCTGGGTTGATTCAGAAGATTTACTCAACATTCAAGCAAGCGGTTTGTCTATTCCTATCCTTAAAATGAGACCTTTGAAAAGGTTGCGAAATGAACCCAATTCCTCTCCTTGGTCCTTATAAAAAAGGTGCTTTTTTCAAAGGTCTCTTGTAAGTTTGCCGGATCAGGGCAGGAGCCCGGCTTTCTCCATGCTCGACACGATCAAATCGGCGTTTTCGGTTACCACCTTTTTGGCCGAACCCGGATTGAAACTTCGTGTGCCGCCGGCCCATACCATCTTCTCGGTTTTACTGTCATATACCGTTGTTTCCAGCTTGACGATCGTATCTTCCGTGATGTAACCGGGCGTATAAATCGTATCGTAGGCCCTGCCGTAATAGCCGTAGTAGCCATATCCGGGGCCGAAAGTTGGCATATAGTCGACTCTCCCGGGTACCTCGCGCTCCTTTTTTTTCACGGAAATGAGATGTGCAAGAAGCACCGCGTCCGCACCGGATTTTTTAACCGCTTCCAAGATTTTCGGTTTGCTGCCGTAGTCTTCGTCATTCTCAATCAGAGTGTTACCGGCGATACCGGTCACCTCGTTGCGGGTAATCCGTTCGGTAAATGTCTGTTCATAAGCACGACGCTGAATATCATCCTTGATCACGGCGAGTATCAGTATTCGTTTAAAAGGTCCGCCCTTGAAGGCCGGATCGCTCCAGTCATTCACCAGCTTGGTCGATGAAGCGCAGGCCATGATACCAAATATCAATACAGTCGTCAGCATTGCGTTAAACATGATTTTTTGTATTTTCATAACACCCTCCGGTTTGTTTGCAATCACCTCTGATTCAATATATACTCATTATGTTGAGCCATTGCAATTATTTGTCCCGCATTTTTCCCTACAGAATTCTGTAAACTGAACATAAATCGTCACGAATTGCAAGTATGATATTTTAGCTACGACAATCATTTGCTTGCTTTCAAATTAAGCAGCCACTGGTTCAATGCATTGCTGGGTTTGATGCACATACAGATGATTGAACCAGAGTTGTAGATCCATGTCGTGATATGCACCATGAAAACAAAGATGGATAATGCGCCAATAGGGGAATCGTCGCGATAGGATCAAATTATAAATGCGGACATTGACAAATTAGATAACCCGCATATTATTAATTGATAACTTTTTCCCCTCAACATGAGTAAAGTAATAGCAAAGGAGATCCAAATGAAAAAATCAGGCCTAAGAGCCGTTGTTTGTTTCGCAGCATTAATCCTATTGATGATCAGCGCCCCGGTATTTGCCGCTGAAAAGCCCAATATCCTGGTCATCTGGGGTGACGACGTCGGGCAGTCCAATATCTCATACTACACTCATGGCCTTATGGGTTACCAAACCCCCAATATCGACCGCATCGCCGAAGAGGGAATGACCTTTACCGACTATTACGGTGAGCAGAGTTGTACGGCAGGCCGCTCTTCGTTTATCACCGGACAGAGTGTATTCCGCACCGGCCTTTCCAAGGTGGGATTGCCCGGTGCCGAAGAGGGGATGCGGGTAGAAGATCCCACCATTGCCGGTCTGCTCAAGGCCCAGGGCTATGCGACCGGCCAGTTTGGCAAGAATCACCTTGGTGATCGTGATGAGATGCTTCCAACCAATAACGGTTTTGATGAATTTTTCGGTAACCTTTATCATCTGAACGCCGAGGAAGAGCCGGAGAATGAAGATTATCCAAAAAATCCTGAATTCCGTAAAAAGTTTGGCCCCCGTGGCGTGATCAAGTCTTTTGCCGATGGTAAAATCGAGGACACCGGTCCTCTGACCAAAAAACGAATGGAGACCGTTGATGATGAAACTTCAGATGCGGCCATTGACTTCATCCAACGCCAGGTCAAAGCGGGCGAGCATTTCTTCTGCTGGTGGAACGGCACCCGTATGCACTTCCGCACTCACGTAAAGGAGGAACTGCGAGGCATCTCCGGGCAGGATGAGTATTCCGACGGCATGGTCGAGCATGATATGCACGTGGGTAAATTCCTGAAGGTGCTCGATGAGCTGGGCATTGCTGATAATACCATTGTCTTCTACTCCACCGATAACGGTCCCCATATGAATACCTGGCCAGATGCGGCCATGACACCCTTCCGCGGTGAAAAAAATACCAACTGGGAAGGCGGATGGCGGATGCCGGCCATGGTGCGTTGGCCTGGGAAAATCAAACCCGGCACCTGGAACAATCAGATCGTCCATCACATGGACTGGCTGCCGACCTTTTTGGCGGCCGCCGGTGAGCCCGAGATCAAGGCCAAGCTGAAGGAAGGTGGCGTCGAGGCTATCGGCCGAAGCTATAAAGTCCATCTGGACGGCTACAACATCCTGCCGCTGTTAACGGGCGAGGCCATGGAAAGTCCCCGCCAGGAGATCTTCTATTTTTCAGACGACGGCGACCTGACCGCCCTGCGCTATCGGGACTGGAAAGTTGTCTTTATGGAGCAGCGCGCCGAGGCGACCTTCCAGGCGTGGCGTGAACCGTTTATTCCGTTGCGCATCCCCTTACTTTTCAACCTGCGCCGCGACCCGTATGAGCGCGGTATGGTAACATCCAATACCTATGATGACTGGTTTCTTGATCGGGTTTATCTGCTGTTGCCGGCGCAGGACTATGTCGGAGAGTTCCTGAAAACCTTCAAGGAATACCCCCCACGACAGAAGGCGGCGAGCTTCAGTATTGACCAGGTGATGGAAAAACTCGCCCCGCCGAGCCATTAACCGGGACTGGTTATAAGAATTAAATAGTCAAAAACAAACAGGGTCGAAAGTCGAAAAGGTCGACGCGTAAGGTAATACACCCTTCAACATTTGGTCCTTTCGACTCTATGACCCTTTGACTATTTTTTCACTTCCACTCGGATAAAACAGTGCCTGTAATCGATTCAATTGAAAAGGAGGACAGAAGAATGAACATTAGAACAAAGACGATACCCATCATATTGACGTTGTTTTTTTATCTGGCATCGCCGATGAAATTACAGGCAAATGCGGATCCCTTGCCGTCATGGAAAGATGGACCTTCAAAACAGGCCATTGTCACGTTTGTTACCGCAGTCACTGAAAAAAATGGCACTGATTATGTTCCTCCAGCCGAACGCATTGCTGTTTTCGACAACGATGGCACGCTATGGTCAGAGAAGCCCGTCTACTTCCAGCTTTTGTTTGCCATCGACCGAATCAAGACGCTATCGCCCCAGCATCCGGAGTGGAAGACGCAACAGCCCTTCAAAGCGGTGCTGAAAAACGATATCGACGCCCTGGCCGCATCCGGAAAAAAAGGTCTATTCGAGCTGATCATGGCAAGCCATGCTGGCATGACCACCGATGCGTTTGAGCAGATTGTCATGGAATGGCTGGCCACGGCAAAACATTCTAGATTCAATCGACCCTATACTGATCTGGTATTTCAGCCCATGCTCGAATTGTTGGACTACTTGCGTGCAAACGGTTTCAAAACCTTCATCGTCTCGGGTGGTGGCATCGAGTTCATGCGCCCTTTTACTGAAAAAGTATATGGCGTTCCCCCCGAACAGGTTATCGGTAGTTCCATTAAAACCAAGTATGAGCTGCGGGATGGCAAGCCCGTTCTCGTCCGGCTGCCGGAAATCTTTTTCTTTGATGACAAGACCGAGAAACCGGTTGGCATTCAGAAATTCATTGGCCGCCGACCCGTTGCCGCTTTCGGCAACTCCGACGGTGATTTGCAAATGCTGCAGTGGACCACTTCAGGCAAAGGAAAACGGTTTGGTCTGATCGTTCACCATACTGATGCCGAGCGCGAATGGGCTTACAATCGTGAATCACACGTGGGCAAACTGGATAAGGCGCTTGTCGAAGCGGGGGAGAAGGGCTGGACGGTCGTGGACATGAAAAAAGACTGGAAAGTGATTTATGCTTTTCAAAAGTGAAAAAATTGATCACCTTTTTAGGAGGGACTACGAATTTCGGATAAACGGTATGTCTTGCGATCAGGATACTGCTTCTTCTCAGTCTTTCACATTCTGGGGCATCCTGTTAAAGAAAATGGGATCATCGGAAGGCGGCTCTACCGGAACTGAAATATAATAAAATTAAAGGAATAACCGATGCGAAGAAAAAACATCATCTATCTAGTGATGTCCTTAATTTTGGTCGTGGTCTTTACATCATCTGTTAGCGGTAATGAGTTTCACCGGCATCACCTGGCCCTATCTGTGGGAAACACCCAGGAAGGCTTTGGTGAGCATGGCTTGTCCATTGCGGCGGATTACGAATATCGATTCAGCCGGCTGTTCGGACTTGGCGGCATGGTTGAATACGCCGGAGGAGATTTTGAACACTGGCTGGGTTTTGTCACGATGTTTTTTCACCCAGCTGAACATTGGGAAATCATTCTTGCGCCTGGTACAGAAATTGAAAAAGGAACGCGCGACCGTGATTTTATTTTTCGCACGGGTGTCGCGTATCTGTTCCATTTGGGTGCAAAGTACTCAATAGCGCCTGAGTTTTTTGTCGATTTTTCAGAGAATGAGACGCTGTTCGTTTATGGCCTTTCGTTCGGAATCGGTTTTTGATTCGCCTCTTCGATTCAGGTTGTCAATTAACCTGATTGCCGTTTTCGGTCATTATTTCCGGTACACCTGAAAACGGATCCCGTGTTTTTTGGCCTTGTAAGAAAATTTTCGAACGGTCGTCTGCAGCATGCCAGCTGCCCGGCCGACATTACCCCGGGTATTTTTCAGTGCATCAATGATCATTTCCCGCTCCAGGCTCCCAACAGCGCCTTCGAGGGATAAAGAGGGCAATGTGTTCGAGGCCTTGCCGGTCTGTAAGGTCGGTGGCAGGTGGTAGCTGTGAATGACGCCATCGGTACAGAGCAATACCGCCCGTTCAATACAATTTTCCAGTTCCCGGACATTACCCGGCCAGTGGTAATCAATAAGCATATTGATGGACGGGGTTGAAAACCGCCGAATGCTTTTTTCGTTTTCCCCGGAATATTTTTCGAGAAAATGGTCGGCCAGAAGCAGGATATCGGTCTTTCGTTCTCTCAAAGGCGGCATAAAAATGGGGAACACATTTAACCGATAGTAAAGATCTTCCCTGAAAGTACCCGCTTCCACGGCCTGTTCTAGATTCTTATTGGTAGCGGCAAGGACCCTTACATCGCTTCGAATGGTTTTGTCGCCCCCCACGCGCTCGAACTCTTTGGCCTGGATAACGCGCAGCAACGCCACTTGAATATCCGGCCCGATCGATCCGATTTCGTCCAAAAAAATGGTTCCTTTATGCGCCAGTTCAAACTTGCCGATTTTTTGTCTGATGGCGCCGGTAAACGCCCCTTTTTCGTGACCGAACAGTTCGCTTTCGATGAGACTGGACGGCAAAGCGGCGCAATTGACCTTGACAAATGGGTGATGAGCACGATGACTGTTATAGTGCAGAGAATTGGCCACCAGCTCCTTGCCGGTACCGCTTTCCCCCCGGATGAGTACATTGGTCTTGCTTTGGCAAACCTGGGAAATCATTTGATACACTTCCCGCATCTTATTACTGTTGCCGACGATCTCCTGGATGCGGTATTTGTTTTCCAACTCGGCCTGGAGGCGTTGATTCTCTTCCCTCAGCCGTTTTCCCTCAAAACGGATGGTCTCCAGATTGACTACATGCATGGCAATCATCACAGCCACGATTGCCAACAACCGCCGGTCGGTTTCCAGGGAACAAGATTCATCGTACGCGCGATCTACGCTCAGGGCACCAATGACATTATTCCCTCTTTTAACCGGTACGCAGATGAATGAAACTTCTTCGTCAGACCCGTTCTGGCGGGATGCGGTCCGATCAAGAAATAGGGGTTCTTCGCTGATCTTAGGGATTGTTACCGCTTCACCGGTCGCGATGACCCGGCCGGTGATCCCTTCCCCGACTTGATAGCGACCCCGTTGCATGGCATCTTCGCTTAATCCGTGGGCTACCTCGATCACAATTTCATCCTGGACCGGGTCTCGCAGACAAATCGTCCCGCGCACCATCTGCATGGAGGTGGAAAGAACCTCCAAAACCTTGTACAAGGACGGCTTCAATTCCAGATTTTCGCTCAAGGCTTTGCTGATTTCGTATAATGCCGTAACTTCGAGCTTACTTTCCATTCTTTTTTCCATTCAGTGCCAAGCGGCTTGCTAAAAAAATCTGGGCCGTGGCCCCAGACGTTAATTTTCCTGTGACGGCTAAAGATTCAACGCTTTTCTTTCACCTTTTTCCCTTCGCCTATCCCCAGGCCGAACTGATGAAATCGTTGAACAACGGTATAATTATACAAATCTATCACAAATCGCAAGGAGGCTAAGGAGACTTTTAAACCTGATCAGCGATCGATTTGGTTACAACCGCCCTTTCATGATAATGGCAATCAAGAGCCAGATACCCATCAGGGCGGCAGGAAAAAAACCGATAATACCGATTAAAGAAATGCCGAAAAAAAGCGGCGGGATTTCGGAGATGACAATCAACGCTGAACCGATAACCAACGCCGCTATAACGATCGCGAACGAGATCCGATTGCTGATCTGGGAGTAGGTCGCCAGCATTTTTGGCATGTCTGAGGATTCATGACGGAAAGTGAGCTTGCGGCTGCGAATCAGCCGGGTAATCTCTATCAGGTCCTGGGGAAATCGGCTTAAAAACTCGTACCAATCCGCCGCCAGATGGGATAGTTCATCGGCCACCCGCTGGGGATGCATTCGTTCAAGTTTGATCCGTTGGATAAAAGGCGTCGTTTGGGTGACCATATTAAAATCAGGATCGAGCATACGGGCCACCCCCTCCACGGTAGCCAACGCTTTCATCATGAGGAAAAGATTGGGAGGAACCCGGAGTCGATGGCGGGCGGACAGCTCGAGCATGTCCTGCAGTAAAGGTCCGAACTCGATCTCTTTGATGGGCTTATAGAGATGACGGCCCGTGAACTCGGCCACGTCTTTCTCCAGATTGCGAATGTCCGGTTCTTCTTCCCATTCGGTCAATCGCAATAACACGCGGGTGCATCGGGTTTCCTCATGCTGCACGATGCTATCGACCAGATCGACGAATAATTCACGCGTGCGCCGATCGACGACCCCCATCATACCAAAGTCGAGCAGGCAAATGACATGATCCGGCAGGATAAAAATGTTGCCGGGATGCGGATCCCCGTGGAAAAAACCATGCTCAAAAAACTGGGCTAAATAAAGATTGGCCCCACGGACGGTGATACGTTTTTTATCGAAACCCTCCGCTTCGAGTCGATCAACTTCGGAAATCTTGATCCCTTCCACAAACTCCATGGTCAGAATGCGGAGGGTCGTCAATTCCCGGTGAACGGCAGGGATGTAGACGGTGGCATCGTTTAAAAAAAGCCGGGCCATCCGTTCCATACTGCCGGCTTCAATCGTATAGTCGAGTTCTTTTTCAAGGGTATCGGCGAACTCCTCAACGATTTTTACTGGCCGGTGTAGCGAGATTTCTTCCACATGGCGTTCCATTAAGGTTGCCAAGTGAAGCATGATCTCCAGATCGACCTCAATGGTTTTACGAATCCCCGGTCGCTGAACCTTGACAGCCACCGGTTCCCCGTCCCTGGTCAGGGCCAAATGAACCTGGCCCAAAGAGGCTGACGCCACCGGTGACGCCTCGATGGAATCAAACAGCGTGGTCGGGGCTTCATGGAGTTCTTCTTGAATGATTCTTTCAACCTCGGAGAAGTCGAACGAGGGTACTTCGTCCTGAAGCCGGGCCAGTTCAGTGACAAACTCCACCGGAATCAGATCGGGCCGGGTTGAAAGCACCTGCCCCAGCTTAATATAAGTCGGCCCCAGTTCTTCAAAAACAAGGCGCACCCGCTCGGCCCGGGATAAACGATCCAGTCGATCGCGTTTTTTGCGGGAGACCACCTGGAGCCCCACTTCGATGTATTGATCGATCTTCAACGTTTCGATCAGATCTCCGAAGCCATAGCGAAAAAGGACGGACAATATCTGCCGGTAGCGGTTTAGATGACGATAGGTGCGGCCAATGACGCCAATCTTGCGGATGCTGAGCATGGGCATACCACCGTTTTTCACCGGTTAAAGAAGTGAGACCTCTGAACGGCCTGTCATTTCAACTTTCCGATGACAGCACTGGCGATTGTGTTTTTCTGAATTTCCCGGGTACCCTCGTAAATTTCGGTGATCTTGGCATCCCGGTAAAACCGCTCGACCTCATACTCGGTCATATAGCCATAGCCACCTAGCAGTTGAATGGCCTCATCAGCCACTTCCACCGCCGTCCGGCCCGCGACCATTTTGGCCATGGAAGTCAGTTTCGGGTCGATGCGGCCCTGATCGAAATTCCAGGCGGCTTTATACGTGATCAGCCGGGCCAGTTCAATCTTGGTGGCCATATCGGCCAGTTTGTGCTGGTTTACCTGGAACTGGGCGATTTTTTTACCGAACTGCTCGCGCTGTTTGACGTATGCCAGGGCCCGATCAAAAGCCCCCTGGGCGATTCCCAAGGCCTGGGCGGCCACTTGAATCCGACTTTCGTCGAAAAAGCTCAGGACCTGGTAAAACCCCTTACCCAGCTTGCCAATCAGGTTGGCTTGGGGTACGCGCACGTCTTTAAATGAAACTTCGGCGGTAGCCATCATGTGGATACCCATTTTGGCACCGACATCGGCGGTGGTGACGCCTTCCCGGTCGGCCTCCACCAGAATCAGGCTTTGGCCCCGGTAGGTCGGATTGACTTCGGGATCGGTTTGGCACAAGACTGAATAAAATCCAGCCAGGCCGCCATTGGTAATAAAGGTTTTGACCCCGTTGATGACCCATTCGTCACCCTCTTTAACCGCGGTGGTATCCATAAAGGTAATGTCGGAACCATGAGCCGGCTCGGTAAAAGCGCCGGCGGACAGCATCCGTCCTTCAGCCACGGGAGGAAGAAATTTTTCTTTTTGTTCATCACTACCGTTATGGAGAATCAGCTCAGAGGCGAAACCGGCCAGTGCCACGGCACTGCCGATGGTTGAATCTCCCCGGCACAATTCCTCGATCACCAGGATATCTTCCATGGAACCGAGGTCTTGACCCGAATATGCTTCCGGAAAATGAATGCCGAGCAAGCCCAGATCACCGGCCTTTTGCCAGATCTTAGTGGGAAATTCATGGGATTGGTCCAGTTCCAGCGCCAGGGCCCGATCAAACTCGCCCTTGACGAAATCTCTTACCGCTTTCTGGATTTGTTTCTGGGTTTTAGTTAATTCGAATTCCATTCAATCCTCCCAGTCATATTAAAGAATTATTTTGGAGCTGAGATTACGGTACGGTACAGGTATTGACCAAACAAAATAATATCTACAAGTTTTATTTACCACCCTTAAAGATCGGGCTCAAGGGGAAGTTTTCCCAATTACCGGTTTTACCCGGGTTCTGGAGTTAATCCCCCTTGAATATGATCCGGCCTTGGACTACTATTGATTTCCAAAGAAGGGATATTTCGTCTGGCCGGGTGGACCAGCAATTGATTTCACCCAAGAACCGATCAAAGAGGCGGGGACTGTGCGGTCCTTGAACAAAATGGCATTTCTATCTCATCTGAAGATTCGCTTTGGTGACATCGATCGTGCCGGCATTGTTTATTATCCGCGTTTTTTGCACTACTTCCATGTGGCCTTGGAAGAATTTTTTACAAGTGACTTGAAAATTGATTATCATACTGTAATCGACCAGTATCGCCTTGGGTTTCCCGTCGTTCACCTGGAAACGAATTTTTCACGACCCTTTACTTACGGTGATCAGATTGATGTGGAGGTCAAGGTGATGAACATCGGCCATACGTCCATCACTTTCGGATATCGGGTGTTTAGAAAGGGTGATGACAAACCTCGGATTATTGGTCACAATGTAACGGTGTGCATGGATATGGACACATATAAGAAAAAATCGATCCCGGATTGGCTTAGACAAAGGTTGGCCAGCTGTCTATCAAAAACCTAAGATTAAAAATTTTCAAACCTTATATCGATGACCATCGAACTTTACTTCAGCAACCAGCTCGAATATTTGGCTGAAAAACTGGCCCAAGTTTTGGCCAAGGGTCATCGCCGGGTTGACAATCCGTTTCTCCCTTTCAAAATTATTGTCCCCAACAACAATTTGGCCAAATGGCTGACATTGATGCTGGCCCGTCGGGAATCGATCGTGATGAACGTCGACTTTCAATTTCTCGAAACCGGGCTTTGGAAAATGATCGCGACCCTGGATACCAGTCCACAACCAGCCGAGATGCTGAGCAAAACCAAAGCCCGCCTCCTCATCTTGTTCGTGCTCACCCAAATAAAAAAAGACGATCCGGATCTTGCACCGCTAGTTGGCTATCTTTTTAAGTCAAACGGGCAGAAACATCCGGATTACTCGATCAGGCTCTGGCAATTGTCGGAAAGACTGGCTCGCCTGTTCCAGGAGTATGAATATCATCGTACTGACATGGTCAGAGAATGGCTGAATGGTCGAATGGAAAGCGACGATCTGGCCCGCTGTGAGCAGTGTATTTATTTGGCGATGATCGAAGCTCGCAATGCTGCGGTGGTTACTGCCGATGGGCCGATCCTCTCGTTAATGGAATACGCCGATCGCATTCTACCAACCGTTATAAAGATGAAAGATCGGCCCGATGATCCTGAGCGGATTCATTTTTTTGGTCTCTCCCAGGTTTCCGCTTTCCATCTATCCGTCATTGACCGATTAAAGCCATTTTACGATATCCAGATTTACGCGCTGAACCCCTCCCGGGAGTTCTGGGAGGATATTCGAACCCCGGCGGAGAAGCACTGGGTTAAAAGTAAAAAACCAGGACTATCCATCCGGGATGAGGAGACCCACGCGGGTGAGCTCTTTGAAACCCAGGATCATCCCTTGCTGGCCGCCTGGGGTAAACCCGGTCGCGAAAGCGTCCGGCTGTTGTGCCAGTTGACCGACTACACATTTAACGCCGGCTTTTCGCCGGTTGACAAGATCGATACGGTTTTAAAGCAAGTGCAAAACGACATCCTCACCCTGGGCACACAAATCCCGTCGACACGCTTGAATCAGGACCACTCCCTGCAAATCTATGGCTGTCCCGGCGTCCATCGCGAAGTAGAAACCGTCTATCAAAACATTATCTTCAACCTCTCGCGGGATGATCACTTGCAACTGACCGACATCGCCGTGCTGGTCCCGGATATTACGGTCTACAAACCTGTTTTCAATCTGGTTTTCAATCGTTCGCCCAGATGCCTTTTCTACAACCTGGTCGATTCACGGGCCGATATTGAAAGCGTTTACGGACAAGCTATCCTCGAGCTGCTGTCCTTGGCCACGGAGCGATTCTCCCGAAAAACCGTGTTCGCATTGATTTTAAATCCATGTTTGCTTTACAAGTGGCGGATAGGGCCCGATGATGTCCGTACCTGGGCAAAATGGGCCGAGTCACTCAACATTTTTCATTCCTTTGAACGGATAGACCAAGCGCCCGATAATTCGCCGGAAAGTGGCTGCTACACCTGGAAACAAGGGTTGCAGCGCCTTCGCCTATCCCGAATTTTTTCGAGTGATGCCACCCAACAAACCGATGCGATTCATTTTAAAAATCTGGTTCCATTTGCCGATATGGATACCGGTGACACGGATTTAATGGAAAAGTTCTGCTTGGTGGTGGAGGCTCTGGCCCGTGTAGTCGACACTTTACGAATGAGCCGGGCTTCGGCGGCCCGGTGGCGAACTGCTCTGCTGAACATCAGCCAGGAACTATTGTCGATTCCACCTGATTATAAGGGTGAAATGACTGTCCGGCAGAGCCTGTTTCGGTCGTTGGACGAGCTGACTTTTTTTGACCGGCTGCGCCCGCCTGGGGATTCATCCAAATTAGATGCCACCTTGGTGTCCGAATATCTTCGTTTTAACCTCGGTGCTATTGCAGGAGGCAGCGGGGACTACTTGACCGGGGGCGTCACCGTCTCCGAATTGCAACCCATGCGGCCGATCCCCTTTAAAATTATCTATGTGTTGGGAATGGAAGAAGGGACCTTTCCCGGCCGGGTAGAAACCACCCTGCTGGACCTACGGCTCAAAAAGCGCCGGATCGGCGATATCAGTCTTCCCGAACGAAACCGGTATCTGTTTCTGGAAACGCTCCTGGCGGCCCGGGAGAAGCTTTATATCAGTTTTGTTTCCCGGGATCTTCAAAAAGACCGGGTGTTGCAGCCCTGCAACGTCGTTAGCCAACTAAAACGTTATCTTGAGGAAAGCGTAATCCCCGTGGAAGAATCATTTCAGATGGGTACCGTTCCCCTGAAAGGCAGCAGTACACGGTATTTAGAACCGACTACGATCACTTCCTGGTCCGATGTGCGGGTCAACTATGATCTTGCCGACCGGGTGGCCTGTTATCGGGCCGCCGGGATCTGGCCAAAGGCGCGGTCGCGGATTGGAAAAAGCGGGTATCAACGGGTGGCCCACCTGGATCCGGATCTTTCCATATTCACCGGAGCGTCACCGGATGCTGATAGGGGCGACGATCAGATCCAGCTGTGGCGCCTGAAGCAATTTCTATTACAACCGCTCGATGAAAGCGTGCAGCGTCATCTCGGCCTTTTCGAGGAAGAAATAGCCCTGGAAGAGTTTATTCAGATTGAAGACGAACCGTTTTTTTCCGATTATCCAATGGATTGGCGCCTGAAATTCTTACCATTGCATCACTGGCTGGACACTATTTTTACCCGAGTCGATCCAGCGGATGTCCAGTGGTCTCTGGATCGAATTTTCGACCATTTCTATGCCGATTATCACCGCCAAAGCGCCACGCCGGAAGGGTTATTTGCCACTGTGGATAAAGCGTCACTTTGGGAAAAATTATCCGGTCTGGAGACAGTGATCACTCCCCTGGTGGATCAGATGCGATCTGCGGATGAGTCCCTGGCCGCTATTGTCATCGGTACACCGGGCGACCTGGCGGGTACGGTAAATGGCCGCAATATCGTCAGGGTCGATCCGATAGCCATACCTGTTTCTGGTCAGGACCCGGTGGGCGGCCAACCCATATCCGGCCATGTTCGGCTGCACGGTCAGCTTAGGTGGTTTTGGCGTGAAAAAGAAACCGGCTGGCATGTCCTGGTTCCCACCGGTATCAAAAGCCTGGGCAACAAGGTGAGTAAATATGTGATTGAACCGGTGCTGTTTTATTTGTTTTGCCTGACAGGTGAATCCACACGCGATTGGATCGGGAAATCACCGTTTACCTTTCACCTGGTAACCGCAAAAAAATCATATGGGTTCACTTTTCAGGCAGAAAAGGATGAAGCTGTAAAGTATCTGTCCCACTTGACCTCAGAATACCTGGATAGACAGAATCGCTTCTGGTTACCATTCGAGACAATTGTCGGTTGTTCTGTCAATCCGCTCGTTCTGAACCCATCCGCCATTGATGAATCCCGTCGTGCCCATTTCAAAGACGAAATGATTGAGGCGTTTTCAGAAAAAGCCGGCGAACTGGATCGGCTGATCAACCCGGTTTTTCCCAACGACCTGCTTGACCGGGCGATCGATCGGTTTGGGATTTTTGGAAAGCTTCAGCCGACGACAATTTGAGTAAGAAAACGAGTGATCGTAAAACCTATAGAAATGATGCCATTTTTTGGACAATATGGGGCTTCGGTAAGGCACCAATCAGGGTATCTCTAAGTCGGCCGCCATCAAAAACCAGCAGGGTGGGAAGACTGCGTAGATCATAGCGAGTAGTTAAAACAGGATTGGCTTCCACGTTGAGTTTTCCCACCCGGATTCGACCTTTCCAATCCCTGGCCAACGCTTCGATTATCGGACTGACCATGGCGCAGGCACTGCACCAGCCGGCCCAGCAATCGAGCAAAACCGGCAATGGCGATTTGATCACCATTGTTTCGAAATTGCCATCCGTTACCATTACCGGCTGAACCAGAAAGAGATCCTTCGTGTTGAGGGTTGTTGCACATTTCCCACATTTGGCTATAGCACCGGTTTTATCGGCTGGAATCCGGTTTTTGGCCTGGCAATTGGGGCATCTGAATAAATACGGCCTGTCGTCGGTCATCTTTTGTCTCTCCTAATTGTTTTGGCTATGTAATAGTCAATCCATTCCCAGGTCGTTCATGGCGTGTTTGCTACCCTTCCAGGACCGCCCCTCCTGTTTGCCTGGGTATCATCTTGAATGTAAAAAGGAACTTGCTTCAGGCTGGAGATGAGAACTCAATGCATCGATAATTTCGGTCATGTCTTTAGGTATGGGTGCCTCGAATATAACTTTTTTACCGCTGGCCGGATGAACGAAACCCAAATATCTGGCATGCAGCATCTGGCGGGGTACCCGAACCCGGTTGCCGGGAGACACTTCAAGTGGTCCGACCTTCCGACGGGGTCCGTAAACCCGGTCACCAACCACCGGATGGCCCAATGCGTTTAAATGGACCCGGATCTGATGGGTCCGTCCGGTTTTCAAATAAAGCCTGATGAGTGTTGCCGATGGAAAACGGCGGACAATCCGCCAATTGGTTTGGGCGGACCGTGCGTGGCGGCCATTGACGGTCATTTTTTTTCGATCCACCGGGTGCCGCCCAATGGGTCGATCGATCCTACCAATATTGTCTGTGACGATTCCGTGAACCAGCGCCAGGTATTCTTTATAAACAGTACGTGTTTTAAACAGACCGGATATTTCCTGATGGGCCCAGTCATTTAAGGCCACCACCAGACAGCCGGAAGTATCTTTGTCCAGTCGATGTACAATTCCGGGCCTGAGCCGGCCGCCCACGCAGAAAAGGTCGGGAAAATGATATAAGAGGCCGTGAACCAGGGTGCCGGTTTCGTGACCCGGTGCCGGATGGACCACCCGACCGGCTGGCTTATTAATGACGATGAAATGGTTGTCTTTATACAGAATATCAAGTTCAATGGGTTCGGGTATAATATCAACAGGTTCGGAAGGGGGGATGCGACCCTGAATTTTCTCTCCGGAGCGCACCCGGTACGCAGGCTTCACCACAAGGTTGTCCAGACGGATAAATCCGTTCCTAATCAAATTGGCTGCCTGGGTGCGGGAACATTGGATAAGGTGGCTGGCAATGACATAGTCCAGGCGCTGACCGGCATCGCTTTCGTCAGCGGTAATGATAAAAGCACCAGGGTCCGTATTCATTATTTTGAGGTCAGTTCTCGGGATTGACCGGTGGAGGAAACAGGGCGTTTATTTCCGATTGAACGGTTTCTTCGGTAACGTTTTTGGCGGTAGATATTTCTTTAACCAATAGGACCTGGGCGGTATCGTAAAGTTTGCGCTCACCGAAGGATAGATCCTTGGTATATTTTAACAAGGATAAATCTCTGAAAACTTCAGCCACGTCGTAAAGCGAACCGGTTTTTAATTTGTCCATATATTCTCGATAACGCCGGTTCCAGGTCTGGGTCTCACTGCCCACATCCGAGTCGCTACTCATCAGATTGTAGATTTTGGGGACATCTTTTTTGTCAATCACATCCCGCAGACCGACATGGTTGACATTGCCGGTGGGAATCATAATGGTCATGCCGCTTTCCACTACCTTGAAAATATAAAAATCATGCTTCTCTCCATTGATATCCCTGTTTTCAACTGATTCGATCCGACCCACACCGTGAGCAGGATAAACAGCGACGTCTCCCACATTAAACGGGGAGATTTTTGAATTGATCTGATCTTCGCTATTGGTCTGTTCTTCGCTCATATTTGCACCGATTATATTTGGTAGGATACTATGATACGGACCCATACCCCTACGGTATCCGTATACGGTTTTTCAAACCGTATTTGAAATGACTTTTTCTTAATTATAACACGAATTGGGGGATCGATCAAATAGAAAAGGATTGACGCAAGCGTCAATCCTTTTTTTGGGTGATGATTCCCCCACTTATTTGATGCCGATTACATCAGGAAGGGCACCATCAGCAAGGCGACCACATTTAGAATTTTGATCATCGGATTCACAGCCGGACCGGCGGTATCCTTGTAGGGATCGCCAACGGTATCGCCAGTAACAGCGGCCTTGTGGGCATCACTGCCCTTGCCGCCCAGATGACCGTCTTCAATATATTTCTTGGCATTGTCCCAGGCCGCGCCACCGGTGGTCATGGAAATAGCCACGAAAACACCGGTAACAATGGAACCAATCAACAATCCACCCAGGGCGACTTTTCCAAGGACAAAACCGACCAGAACTGGTGCGATAACCGGTAACAGGGCCGGGACCAGCATCTCTTTTAGCGCGAATTTGGTCACGATATCAACACAGCGCCCATAATCGGGCTTGGCCGTACCTTCCATGATCCCCGGGATTTCACGAAACTGACGACGCACTTCGTCTACGACCGCACCACCGGCCTTGCCCACCGCTTTCATGGCGATGGATGCAAACAGGTAGGGAAGCAGCCCGCCGATGAAAAGACCGATAATAACATTCACGTCGGCAAGATCGAACTTCATCCCTTCCTCGCCCCCATGAATTGTAAATTCCTGTACGTAAGCGCCAAACAAAACCAGGGCGGCGAGGCCGGCTGATCCGATAGCGTATCCCTTGGTAACGGCCTTGGTCGTGTTGCCGACCGCATCCAGCGGATCGGTTACCGCGCGAACGCTTTCATCCATTCCAGCCATTTCAGCGATCCCACCGGCATTGTCGGTGATCGGCCCATACGCATCGATGGCAATGACCATTCCGGTCATGGAGAGCATCGACATGGCGGCCATCGCGATTCCGTAAAGCCCACCAAAAGAGTATGCCAGATAAATTGACAGGCAGATCGATAGAACCGGCAAGGCGGTGGACTGCATGGAAACGCCCAGACCGGCGATGATATTGGTCCCATGTCCGGTGGTTGATGCCTCGGCAATGGCTTTCACCGGGGCGTAGATGCCAGTGTAGTATTCGGTGATAATGACAATCACCACGGTAAGAACCAGACCGATCAAGGTGCAGTAATAGATATTCATTGCCGAAATATCACCAAGATCGCCCATGAATTTATGGGCTGCAAAATAGAAAACAATGGCTGCCATAATAGCGGAGCCAAACATTCCCTTGTAAAGTGCCCCCATAATATACTCGCTCTTGCCAAGACGTACAAAGAAAACCGCAATCATGGAAGCGATAATGGAGATAGCACCGAGGATCAGCGGGAATTCAGTGGCCATGGGAATTTTCGGATACAGTAGGTGCCCGATAAGCATGGCCGCTACAGCGGTGACCGCATAGGTTTCGAACAAATCGGCGGCCATCCCGGCACAATCACCGACATTGTCACCGACGTTATCGGCAATGGTGGCCGGGTTTCGCGGATCGTCCTCGGGAATACCGGCTTCGACTTTACCCACCAGATCGGCACCCACATCGGCACCCTTGGTAAAAATACCACCACCCAATCTTGCGAAAATTGAGATGAGGCTGCCACCGAAGCCGAGGGCAACCAGGGCAATGACATCATGTGTCAGTGAGTAATAGCCGGCAACGGACGTCAAGGCCAGACCGGCTACGATCATACCGGTGACAGAGCCGCCCTTAAAAGCCATGGAAAGACCGGCGGCCATACCGTTTTTAGCGGCTTCCGCCGTCCTGACGTTGGCGAGTACGGATACTCTCATGCCAACGTAGCCGGCTATAAATGACGCCACCGCCCCAACAAGAAAGCCGATGGCGGTTTTGGCACCCATGGTGGCAAAAATAATGCCAAAGATAATGATACCCGCAATCCCCATGCTTTTCATCTGCCGGTTGAGATAAGCCACCGCACCTTCCTTGATGGCATTGGCGATCTCTTGCATTTTTTCGTTGCCGGCAGGCGCACCCTTGACGATTCCGGCAAGAATGATTGCAAATAATACACCTGCTACCCCAACCAGGGTACAAGTCAAAGGTATATTTCCCATCATAACATTTAATACAGAATCCATTCTACTCTACCCTCCGTGCAAAGTTAATTAATTTCAGTTACAGTTGTCGATTAAATCTGTTCATTCCTTCCAATGTCCCTTCGTATAGAATCGTGTGAACCGCCTCTTTGGCCCGATCAATGACTTCGGCCAATATTTTTCTTTCCGGTATGTCAAAAGGCCTCAGCACATGATCCGTCGCATCGATCCCAGGTACCGGACGCCCAACCCCGACGCGAAGACGGGTGAACACTCCCCCTCCGAAGGCTTCCATAATGGATCTTACCCCTTTGTGTCCGCCACTCCCCCCTTTCTCTTTAATTTTTAATCTGCCGAATGCAAGGTCGATATCATCATGCACGATGATCAATTCCTCGCATGAAATTCCCAATCGATCCGCCAGCCGTCGGGCGGGTGGACCGCTTCTGTTCATATAAGCCATGGGCTTGGCTAAGCATACCCGCATTTCCGTCAGAGGGCGACAACCGTATTCGATGTCTTTTAGGCCGCCGCCCAGTTGAATTCCCCATTCAGCGGCGAGTGCATCCGTGACCATGAACCCCAGGTTGTGACGGGTGCGACGATATTTTCGTCCGGGATTTCCCAACCCGACCACCAAGCGTATTTTCTGGTTCCTCATCCTGCCAGTACTATATTCTCCTATAAGCCCGCCTGGTGATCTCGGCTTCTTTTTAAAAATGAAAAAACCACTCTATATTGATTAGGCTTCTTCGGAATCGGTGTCTTTTTTAGTACCTTCAGCCTCCTCTGCTTCGCCCTCAACCGCCTCGCCTTCAACCTCCAGGCCTTCAATTTCTTCTACTTCAGGTTCTTCGATTTCCACCTTGGCACTGACAACCGTCAGAACGGTAAAATCGGTCTCCGTCTGAAGCTCAACCCCTTCAGGTAACGGGATCGATTTAACATGCAGAACATCTCCGATTTCCAAATCGGTGATATCGACCTCAATGGCTGCTGGGATCTGGTTTGGAAGACAGGTAATTTCCAGTTCGCGACGAATACTCTGCAAAAGGCCCCCTTCTTCAACCCCTTTGGATATTCCAACCGGCAATATCGGCACGTTCAATGTGATTTTGCGATCCATGTCGATTTCGTAAAAATCAGCGTGTAAAAGGGCCTCGCTGGTGGGATGGGTTTGCAGCTCTTTGACAATCACCGATTTGGTGTACATCTCACTATCGTGTACAACCAAATTGATAAGCGCTTGGCCTGAAGCGGTTTGTTTGAAGGCCTGCTCCAGTTCCCTATTGTCTACTGATAATAGCACCGGATCCATGGCGGTCCCGTATAGTATGGCCGGAATACGACCCTCTCTGCGAAGGACGCGAGCCGGACCGTTCCCCGTCGCAGTTCGAATATTTGCATTGATTTTTATAAGTTCCAAAAATTTGCCTCCTGTTTAGAATATGCTATTTTCAAAGGTTTCCGTATACCATCCGGGGAAAGATCCCCGGTCACACAAAAAGCGAGGTAACCGAATCCCCCCGGTGACTTCGTATAATGGCCTCACCGATCAGGTCAGCAATGGTCAGTACTTTAAATTTATTACTGGC
>Ga0316198_10000099_pt1 | contig 35373 bp, 22 predicted proteins | sample OudBieAanoxic_MG_FD_204935 | JGI IMG/M metagenome (GOLD analysis project Ga0316198, IMG submission 204935) | Coastal sediment microbial communities from Oude Bieten Haven, Netherlands - site A anoxic | ecosystem: Environmental > Aquatic > Marine > Coastal > Sediment | place: Netherlands... | reverse complement strand
TCACGATGACGCAGTTGCCGTTCAGCTAACACTTCCCCCTGACGGGTGTGTAGAGGACTTGACTTCAACAAACGCTGTCGAGTCGCACCTCCAAGTGGGTGCGCCCTGCCGGGCGCACAATAAAAAGCCAGCCGGGGAATGCCTCCGGCTGGCTAGTATCACTACTGTTTGTCTTTCGATCGATTTCAGCTTGTGGAAAAATCCATTAAGCTTTCAATGAGAATTTCGGCGAGATGCCGTTATAGTAAGCTTTTTCCGAAATACTGCCCCATGTGCCGACCTCTTTTTGGAACTTTTTAAAGGACTCATTCACTTTCGTGGCCATCGGGGTCTTGGCCGCTTCTTCTTCCCGGACTGCTTCCGCCAAAGGTTTCAAAGCGTCCAAAACAGCATCGGGAAAAGGAACAACCGGCACTTTGTGCTTGTTGATCAGTGTTTGAAGAGCCGCCCCGTTTCTGGCATCAAACTGCGCCAGTACCCAGTGTTCGTTCTCCACACAGGCCGCATCAACAATCTGCTGCAAGTCTTTGGGCAACGATTCATAGGCTTTTTTATTAAAAAAGTACTCCAGATAAGTTCCGGGTTCGTGCCAACCCGGGTAGTAGTAATATTTGGCGGCCTTAAAAAAGCCGAATCGCAATCCATGTAAAGGTCCGACCCATTCGGTCGCGTCGATGACACCGCGCTCCAGGGAGGTGAAAATTTCACCACCCGGCAGAAGGACAACGGTTCCACCAGCCTTGGCAATGACCTTGCCGCCTAGTCCCGGGATTCGCATCTTCAGACCTTTAAAATCGTCAATGGTTTTGATTTCTTTGTTGAACCAACCACCCATCTGGACCCCGGTGGACCCGCCGGGTCTGGGGATCAGGTTGAATGGGGCGTAACACTCCTCCCACAGTTTCAGGCCGTCGGCGCCGTGGAACCAGGCCGACATGCCCTGGGCGTTCAAGCCAAAAGGTACGGCGGCAAACCACTGGGTGGCCGGTTCTTTGCCGGCCCAATAGTAAGAAGCGCCACTACCCACTTCGACTGTTCCATCGGATACGGCCTGAAAGCTTTCCAGAGCCGGTACCAGTTCGCCGGCGGCAAATACCTGGATCTGAAGCCGGCCATCCGAAAGCTCTCCAATACGCTTGGCCAGGCGGTCGCAGCCTTCCTGGAGAACATCCAGTTTGGGCGGCCAGGTAGTGACCATCTTCCATTTAAAGCTTTTATTGGCTAGAACTGCAGGTGCATTAACCGTAGTCGCAGCGACTGCCGCTGCACCCACCCCTGCTTTTTTCAGAAACTCACGTCTTTTCATACATTCCTCCTTGCTTTGGTGGTTTAGGTAGCCCGTATGGCCAGCCTATATGGTCTTGAATAAATAAAAAACATAATACAAGATCTGATGGCGTCAAGGGCCATAAACGATCTTGGGTAGCCAGGTCGCAAGCTGTGGGAAAAACACGACAATCGCCAGCCCGATTAATTGAAAAATAACAAACGGGATAATGCCCCGATAGATGTTTCCGGTAGTGATCTCGGGTGGTGTCACCGCTTTCAGATAGAACAGGGAAAAGCCAAAAGGCGGTGTCATGAAAGACGTCTGCAGGTTAATCGCCAACAGGATGCAGAACCAAATCGGATCATAACCAAATTCGAGCATAATCGGGGCAAGCACCGGGACATGGATAAATGTAATTTCGATAAAGTCAAGAAAAAAGCCGATAATAAAAATAAGCCCCATGACAATGAATAGCACCATCCCCCGCGAATACTGGTCTGCCAACCCACCCAGAAACTCCCTGACAAGCCCGTCGCCTCCCAGCCCCCGAAAAACAAGCCCAAAGGCGGCGGCCCCACATAAAATAACGAAAACCATACAGGTCAGTTTGACCGTGGTGCGCATGACTTCACGAAGAATCGTTAGGGAAAACTTTCGGTTAGCGATGGTTAACACGGTGGCCCCGACGGCCCCGACGGCAGCGGCCTCGGTGGGAGAGGCGATACCGGCAAAAATAGAGCCCAGGACGGCCACCATTAAAAAAAGGGGCGGAAACAAGGCTTTGCCAACCCGTACAACCATCTCTTTGGAAGATATAGCGCCGATTTCTTCTTTAGGAATGGCCGGGGCAATACCGGGACGGAAAAAGGCCACCACTAGGATATAGAAAATGAATAGGCCCACCAGTAGGAGACCCGGCAGGACGGCGCCCATGAAAAGATCGCCCACCGATACCCCGACGATGTCTCCAATCAAAACCAGGACAATACTGGGTGGAATGATTTGCCCCAGGGTTCCCGAGGCGGACACCGTGCCGGTGGCCAGTTCTTTCTGGTAACCTCGTTTTAACATGGTCGGTACCGCCAGGAGTCCCATGGTGACGACCGTGGCGCCGACAATACCGGTGGACGCCCCTAACAAGGCCCCGACGATCACCACGGACATGGCCAGGCCGCCACGAACACGGCCGAATAAAACCCCCATGGTATCCAGTAAATCTTCGGCCAGACCCGAACGCTCCAACATGACCCCCATGAATACAAAAAGGGGTACGGCAATCAAGGTGACATTGGTCATCCGGCCCCATATCCTGAGGGGCAGCAGATTAAAAAAATCCCACCCAAAACCGATCATGCCAAAACACAGGGCAGTTCCCATCAGCGTAAATGTGACCGGAAACCCGGCCATCAGCAGAATCGTTAAAGCCAAAAACATCCATGCCGGTAAATACTCCATCAGGATTTATTCTCCTTCTCCGATTCTAACCCCAATAGTTGCAAAAGGCTGTGGATGCCAAGAGAAGCGCCCTGGAGTAAAAGAAGAGAAAATCCTACGGGAATAGTCCCTTTAACGATAAAACGGTAAGGGATGCCGCCGGGGTCGGGAGAGCCTTCCAGCATGGACCAGGAATTATAGACAAAATGGAAGGAAGTAAGGATAATCATGATACAGCCGGGAAATAAAAAGAAAATCACGCCAATTAGATTGATCCAGGCGCGACCTTTTAATCCCAGCCGCTGATAGATAATATCGACGCGAACATGACCGTCATGGAGCAGGGTATAGCCCGCCCCGATCAGGAAAATAAAAGCGAACAGGTGCCATTCCAGTTCCTGGGTAAAAACAAAGCTGGTGTTGAAAATGTAGCGCATACAGACATCAACAAATACCACCAAAACCAAGCCCAGTGTCACCCAGGCCACTCCCCGGCCGACCCACTCATTTAATTGATCAATTAAGCGGCTAATCGTTGTGAGTATTTTCATAGGGTGGTTGATTTCCCCTCGTATCCATTAGAAGGGGTGATTCTGCGTATTAAGTAAATTTGGAAATAAGTATATAATATTCCTCACATCGTCAAGGGGTCATGCCCCCAAAACATAATCGATATAACCAAGCATTGGTGGCTGTCTCATTTGAGCAAATTACAAACAGACGAGAAGTAATATGGGTTTCATACCGGAGCTAAATTTTGAATAGACTGAGGGGTTGATCACCCAGAAGCGGGTTGGCCTCTTTCAACCGGTCTTCACCGGATATGATGGCCACGGCGCGTTTTTCGGGTGGTAAGGTAAAATACTTATCGGCCGCGGTGATCACCTGTTGGCGGGACATTTCCAAAACATCTTGTTTAAATTTCAGACGCCGTTCATCGGTGAGCGAGACCAGCGACCGGAAAAATGCTTTGCGGGCGGCCGGACCGGGGGGGTCGGGCTTGTCGATATCCGCACACACTTGCAATACGGCCTCTTTGATATCTTCGTCGGTGAAGTCACCCGAGCGGATATAATCATCGGCACCTTGAAAAGCGCCGAGGGTCGCCACGATGTGGGGGTCACGATAAGAGGCCATGGCAAAAAAACCGCTTTCCGAATTGTAGGCCGCAAAGCCTCCATAGGCACCGCCTTTTTCCCTGATTTCACGGTGCAAGTATAACGATCGCAGCATCTTGGCAATCACTGCCAGGGTCGGCGCATCGTCGTGCCCCATTCGGACGGTTTTAAAGGTCTGGGCCACAAACGAAACGGCGGTGGCGGTGTGCCAGCCCTCTCTTACAATCTCCGAGGTTAATTTAATTTCGGGTGACCCGAAACCACGGTTTTCCTGTCCCGAACCCAGGGCGGACGTCCAATCGTTAAACGACCGGGCCGCTGCTTGGACGGAAGCTTCATTCCCTATCAGGGCTGTTTTCATTTTTCCGGCCTTAAACGCCAGCTCCCGGATCTGAAACAATTTTTGGGCCAGCTCGCTCAAAGCATTTTCATTCAGGTCTTCGGATAATTGTTTTACCGTCAGAAGCTGATGAATACCGCTGAAGGTTTCGTTGAAAGCGGCAGCGTGTGAAAATGTCCTTGAAGCCAGTGAGATGGCCAGCTGGTGTCCGTTTTGTACCACCATGGCTTCCATGGCGGCCCGATACTCGAGGAGCAACGTTTTTAAACGGGTTAAATCCGAAAAATCACCCTCTCCAACCAGCTCAGCAACAATATCAAACAGGGCGGCCCGATTTCGATCCAGGCACTTGCCGCCCAGATGAATCATTGGCAGGCAAGCCCCGCTTTCATCGAAACGGGTACGGGCCTGAACATTAAAACCGACCCCACCGGTGTATCGATCAATCCGTCGGGCCATGGCCACATAATCACGCTTTCGCGTTCCCATTTTCGTCAGGGCATGGCAGAAAAAAGGAAGATACGGGACCAGGTCTTGATCAAGGTGACCGATTCCCACGGCCGATATATGGTAGAAAATTCCGGACGTCGATTGAACGTAACAGTCGGCATCCACGTCAATATCCATATCTGTTGGCCGGACTCGGGAAACATCAGGCGGTATGTCTTCACGCGCCAGGGTTGGCAGTACCGACACATCCTCCAGCGAGGCCTGTCGGGCCGCCAGGGCTTCGGTATCGCTCCGAATCTTTTCCTTTTCAGGTGTGGACAGGCCATCGCGGATGACGGTTAATCCATCGGATTCCCGTCGGGCATCACGTGTAGCCATCTGTTGATCCGGAGCCAGAACGAATCGCACCCGGTGGGGATTGTCCAGAAAAAGGGTTTGAAGTTTGTTTTCAAAAAAATTACCTCTGGAAACGGATCGACGGATTTTGTCCATATCTTCATCGAAACGCAGAATTCGTTCCGGATCGCCGCCGTGGAACCAGGTGGACGCCAGGCTCATAAGTAATTTCAATCCGTAAGGAAAGGGGGTGCTGGTAATCTCGCGGCGATGGAATTCCATCTGGTGAATAGCCGAATCGATCAACTCAGCATCAATACCGTTCTTAACCAAGTCATGCAGGCATTTAAGAATCAGGGTTTCCACTTTTTCGGCATCGTTTTCTTGTACATCCTTTAACCCACAGGCAAAAAAGATATCCCGGTTATCCGTATCCAAACCGGTGCCGTCGCTTAAAGCTGATCCGATCCCGGATTCGATCAATGTCTTTCTCAAGGGGGAGGCCGGATTTCCCAAAAGGATTTGCTCCAGCAACGTTAATGCCAGAACCTCGAAGGTGTCCTGGATATCCGCCGTCAGCCAGGCGACACAGGCCTGGAATTTTTTCTGCGGGTCTTCACTTTCCGCCAATGGATAGGGATAGCGCACCTGTTTGGGCGCCGACCAGCGCGGCTGGTTGGGAACATCGGTTCCGGGATCGATCGGGTCGAAACGGCGCAATACGATGTCGTCAATGGAAGCCAACTGCTCCACCAGGGGCATGTCGCCGTAAGTATAAAAGAAGGCGTTGCTGGGATGATAGTGCCGTCGATGAAATTCCACCAACTGCTGATGCGTTAAGCACGGGATCTCGGCCGGCTCACCGCCCGAGTTGAATCGATAGGTCGTGTCCGGATAGAGGGCATTTAATAGGCTGCGAACCATCACCTGGTCGGGAGACGACATGGCCCCTTTCATTTCGTTGTACACGACCCCTTTGTAAGTCAGGCGGTCGCTGGGTTGACCCCCTGCGGGTTGATCGAATTCAATCCGGTGTCCCTCCTGTTTAAAACTCAATTCATCGATATTGGGGAAAAAGGCCGCGTCCAGGTAGACATCCATCAGGTTTTTAAAGTCTTTGCGATTCTGGGTGGCAAAAGGGTACATGGTCCAGTCCGACGCGGTAAACGCATTCATGAAAGTACTCAGACTTCTTTTCAGCATGGAGAAAAAAGGATCCCGCACAGGAAACTTAGCCGAACCACACAAGGCGGTGTGTTCCAGGATATGGGCCACACCGGTGGAATCTTGCGGGACGGTTTTAAAGGCGACCCCGAAAACATTCTCTTTATCCGGCCGGCTGATATGGATGTAACGCGCGCCGGTCCGCTCATGGATCAATTCGTAATAAAAGCCGTCAATAATATCCAACGCCGCTATACGCTCAATCGTAAATCCGGATTTACACTGGCCGGCCTTAAGACCGGGGTTATGGGGATCTGCGCTATGTACCATAATGGTTTCCTATCTCAATATCGCCATGGGCCGAGGCAATGATTAGTTGACTTTCAGTTCTTTGAAACTACAAAATACTCGAAATAGCCGAAAAGGGTTGGTTGACGAATCATTCGCCCATTTTCGTGCCTTTCGCGAGTTTCGTAGTCCCATCCTCTGGGCAAAAATAAATTTTAAACAGCGACGTAAATTCCGCGACGCTTGCGGGTAATTTTTTTGGTTTTATCCAGGCGATAGATGATGTTGCGAATTTTCTTACCTTCGAACCCGGTGACGGCTTGGATATCACCGAACCCTGCCCCCTGGGGATAGCTCCGAATGACTTCAAGGACCATATCGATCGCCGTAATCACCGAACGTCCACCCGGGCCTCTCCCGCTCGCGCCGGTAACCGGCGATGGGCGTCCGCCAAACGACGCACTGGCCCGGATGAGTTTCTCCAGCCGATCGAGCCGGGCGTTAAGTTTATCCACATCCTTGCGCGTGGGAATATTGTAGTTTCTCATGAAAAATTTGACCATTGCGTCAAAACTGACGGGTTTACTTTTTCTTTTGGCCATGGTCTCCTCCTTTGTCCTGATCGCGCTAAGATTATAAAATTATATCTTATAATTAGGCATATTTTCAAAAAAAGTCAAGATTGCAAGAGGTATTTGCTAGAAATAAGATGATGGGCTAATCATCAACCCATTGATTATTCATGTTAATAGTGCTAAAATGAGAAAACACTATTTACTTCAATCTGAAAATAATACTATGACTTCTCCCCGAACGCTGTTAAATGCTTGGCAGGTTCAGGCTAAAAAACAACTTGGGCAGCATTTTTTAAGACACCCGGCTGCTGCCGAAAAAATCGTCGCTGCAACCCAAATTAGGCCGGACGACATCGTCCTTGAGATAGGCGCCGGGCTGGGCGCACTGACCATCCCAGTTGCCCGGAAAGCCGCCCGGGTTTACGCGGTGGAAACAGACCGCCGGATTACCGGCCTGCTCAAAACGGAACTACTTGCGGCGGAAATTGACAATGTGAGTATTATCGAAAAGAATATTTTGGATTTCGACATTGCCCATCTGGCCGCTGAAACCGGTCAACGCCTGGTCGTCATCGGCAATTTACCTTACCATATATCGTCCCAGGTACTGGTACGGTTAATCATGTCTCGACACTGGATCGACCGAGCTGTATTGATGTTTCAAAAGGAACTGGCCGAAAGATTGATGGCTTCGCCGGGCACCAAAACCTACGGCCGGATCACGGTGATGCTTGCTTATTGCGCCGGGATTGGACGGCTTAGCGATTTCCCGGCCGAATCCTTTTTTCCCCGACCCAAAGTCGATTCATCCGTATTGGAAATCCGGTTTCGGCAAACACTTGAAACGGACCCTCGTGACGAGACGTTTCTTCACCGGGTCATTCAAGCGGCGTTCTCAAAACGCCGAAAAACCCTTAAAAACGCGCTTACCGGTAGTTTTCTGGACCTATCTCCGGAAACCGCCATCAAGGCCCTTGCGGCAGCTGGCATCGATCCCATCCGCCGCGCCGAAACCCTCTCCCCAAATGATTTTATACGGCTGAGCAATTGTTTGATATCGGTTAGCCGGTCTGCCCGTTAGCCGGTTTACCGGTTGTCGTTTACCCGGCTGATATACACTCCAGAAGGGCATGAATGAATACCCAATCGAATGACCAGCTGATGTTTGCTTATTAAACAGATGACTCACTTTGTTGAATAGCTCTATCTTCCTTCTGGCAACGTTCTGAAAAATTTTTTATTTTACGAACAATCAGAAGCATCCTTTCACCCTCGGACTGGTAAAACGGGTTAACCGGCTAACGGGCTAACCGGCCAACAGAACTCATAAATCCTCCGCGACGGAAATTGTCCGGTCTCCCAACATATTGACGTAACTGCCCATCTCATTGTCATACCATCCGTAAACCACCGCCTGGGTGACCGGTGCATAGATCAATGTGTTCCCAAGCCCGGCCAGCAGATCCGGCGGAATACCGGGCAAATTGGCCAAGTCGAGGGTTACTTCCGCCGTACGGGTATGGGTTTCATTCCCTTCGATAATGGCGGCCGCCCGGGGGATACCCACAATATCACCGGAAACATTCTGTTTTTCCGAAAAATGGAGGTAGCCCCGTTGATCGGCATTATCAGTCTGCCGATAAATATCGTTAATTATTTCCCGGCGGATGGGGGGGCCGGCGGGGTCGTCTTGTAAATTTAATACCAGAATGATCAATGATCCGGTGGCGGTGGGAATCCGCACCGATTCGGCTATGAAACCGATCTGCTCCATCTCGGGAATCACCAGACGCAGAGCCCTGGCAGCTCCGGTGGTGGTGAGGATGATGTTGTTCATTATGCTCCGATTTTTCCGCAGATCCGATTTGCCGCTCTTGGGAAGTTTGTCAAGCACTTCCTGGGAGCCGGTGGCGGCATGGACAGTGGCCATGGATGCCGAAAGGATCCGCTTGGGACCGAAGGCGTTTACTAAAGGTTTCATCATATGGGCCAGGCAAGTCGTGGTGCAGGAAGCGTTAGAAATGATCTTGTGCCGCCGGGGGTCATACTGACTGTCGTTTATCCCCATAACGGTGGTGACGACATCCTCGGGCATGGTCGGATTATTCTTTATTTTAAACGGGGCCGACAAGATGACCTTTTCAGCCCCGGCCGTTAAATGTCCCCGGGCCGACCCCTTGGCACCGTCCGCCGGTGCGATCGGGTCGAGAAACTGGCCGGTGGTGTCTACGACCAGTCGCACGTGTTCATCCCGCCAGCCAATTGCGGCGGGGTTTCGCTGGGTCCTGAGCAGCTTGACCGAAACACCGTTTATTTCCATGGTGCCGGTCTGCTCGTCGACGTTATGAATGACTGATTGCCCATGACACCCATTTAAGAACCAGTTCAGCCGACCGTAGGTGGAATCCCGCTCAATATAATGGGCCACATCTTCAAGAGACCGACCGGCCGGGCGGCCGATGTTGATCACAATATTTTTAAAAAAATGTCGTTGGACATGGTGCCACAATGTCAGCTTCCCGATTCGGCCCAGACCGTTAATTCCGAGGGTCAGATCACTTTTACTGCTCGCTTTAATTATCATCACCACTCCTTTACTTTGCGAAATCGATTACAATAATCTTGACTTCAACCGAAGTTGAGCAATTTTTCACCCAAGTTGGCGCCGGGATATTAGTGTAGACGGGTTTGCGAATACCGCCATCATATCCATGGCTATGACGAGAATTTTCGTGAGCCTTTGCGCCAAATGATCGCTGCAGGCCAAGTACAATTTGCTCAAATCGGATTCAAATATCCATTGAATCGATAACTGATTTCGAACGGGGTTCCTCTTTAACCCGGATACGGCCTTTGTATACCACCCCTTCCCTGCCATCCATGCTGATAAAATCACCCGAAGCAAGCCGAACCTCGCCGAATTGACAAGTTTTTTGTTCCTCATCGCAGGTAAGGGTGTCACAGCCGACCACGCAGGTTTTATCGAGTCGATGGGTCACAACCGCGGCATGGGAAGTCAATCCGCCCCGGGCAGCGAGCAGGCCATCAGCGGCGTTTATCTCGCGGATATCATCCGGCACCGTATCATTCCGTAATAAAATCAAATCCGTGTCCGGTTCTTGCTTGCGCCAATGCTCGACTTCTTTTAAATCAAAGACGATCCGACCGCTCATGGCGCCGCCGCTGACCCCGATCCCATTACCGAGATAATGTTCCGTCTGGACATCATCGGTTACGAAAGTGAGCATTTTACCACGCGCCCGGATAGTCATGTCTCGGGTTTGCAGCAGGTATAATTGATCGGCGGAAGATCCCTCGAAGGTAAACTCCAGTTCTTGGGGGCTCCAGCCCTTCTTTTCCGTCAGTTCCACCGCCCAATCTTTCAAGGCGTTATATATTTCAGGAAAATGCGTTTCCAGAATGATATCCGTATCACGCATTTCAATGTCCTGCTGGGTAATGGAAATCGGCAGCGTACTCACCAGCCCGGAGACGACATCCTCACCCTGGTTACCAATCGTAAAATCCCCCCAGAGTCGCAAGGTGTCTCCCGCCCAGCGGGGGTTGTGGGTAAATGCCACTCCGCTTCCCGATTGCCTGGACCGATTTCCGTATACCATCTTTTGTACCGTAACCGCCGTCCCCCAGTCCTCGGAGATACCCATGATATCCCGGTAGGTCTTGGCCCTTTTGGTATACCATGACTCAAGCACGTATTTAATAGCCATGAAGAGCTGATCCATGGGATCTTCGATGGGATCAAGATTGAAACCGGCTGCCGCAATGCTCTCTTTATACTTCAAGGCTAGTATTTTCATCTGCTCGCCGGACAGGTAACGTTTTAATGACACCCCTATCTGCTGCTTGTAGGCACCGATGATGGCATCAAAGTGATCCCGGTCCATCCCCATGGCCATGCCGTAACATTGTAAAAAACGCCGGTAGTTGTCCCAGGCAAACCATTGATTGTTGGTTAGATTGGACAGACCTTCGGCAATTTCTTCATCCATACCCACATTGAGAAACGTGTTCATCATTCCCGGCTGGGAAATGGCGGCGCCGCTTCTAACTGAGAAGAGAAGCGGTTTTTCGGGATCCCCGAAACGATGGTTCACTTTTTGTTCCACGAGCCCAATGTGGCGGATGACCTGTTCGGCAAAATTGCGCTTGGCTGGCGGATATGAATTGACAATCTCCCAGCCGCGAAACACTTCGGTGGTGATAATAAAGCCCGGTGGCACCTGCATGCCAAACTCACTTAATTTGATCAGACTATATCCCTTGGCTCCCAGATGAATGGCACCCCTGACATAACCACCCCCCTTGTCAATGGAGGTAATGGCCCGCTGATGATCGAACAACAGCAATTGATGGATTCGATTTTCCGGCAGCTCTTTGAACTGGTGAAACAGAGTGCTCAAAATCCGGGTCAAAAAGTTATCCAGTTGCTGGAGCCCCAAAGATGTGGCCAGCCTGTCCCGGATAAACTGCTCGAAAACCTGGTGTTTGAGGGTCTCCCGGCTGGATGATGTATCAACGGAAAAGCGGTACTTGGGAAGTATTTCCGAAGGAATGAGGATCTCAAGGATTTTTTCCAAGTTCTGATCGTGAATATTGTAAAAGCAGTCACTGACAATATTTTTTACCGCCTGGTGAAATCCTTTGAAGATGTCCAGGTACTGGGTGAAGGTAAACCCCCGTACTTCGAGCGAATGGGAAAGAAACGATAATTGTCGCTCAAACTCCATGATGGGCATTCCATCGAGTTTTAAGGCCTGGCCGAATAGAAAAAGCAGGTCGTAAATGCGATAAAAAGTCGCCTTGGTAATCAGCGCGAGATCAATGTGATGGATGAGTGATTCGAAAACAACATTTACCATCGACTCGATCCGGAGCATGAGGCCCAGCGCATCGAACTTTAGCTCGTGGTAACGCCCATACATGGAGGGGATGTCGACCGTAAAGTGACGTTTCTTATAAATATCCTCTTTGATTTCGTATTGCTCGGGTGAAAGGACTATTTTTTTGAGTGTTTTCAGATATTCGAGCAACCCCCGAAGTTTCTCAATTTCTACTTTTTTGGAAAGTGCTGAACTGATCTGATCAAGCCCTGGAAACCCTTCTATTCTGAGGCGTTCGACCGACTGGTCAATCCGGGCGCTACCCAGATTGTACTTTTGATCGAGCAGTTTATAAAACGATGCCATCAAGGCTATCCGCTCACCATCTATGGCCGGTATTTTCGGTACTTCCGTCACCCAATTTTCAAGCTGCTGCGCATTAATCTCGAGCAGTTCGGAGGGAAGGGTCAGATCCTTTTTTTCCAGGGCAAGCATCGCCCGATGGACGCCATCAATGTAAAGTCCCTCTGTCTCAATTCTGGCAAAGATATCCGGGGGAACCAGGTTCTTTAGTCCATTTATGTCTTTGGTATGCCAGTAATGGATCACAGCCTCTATCAGGGTCACGGTCCGATTGCTGCTTTCCACATGACTTTGCTTACGTAAAAAATGAATCAACACGTCCCGGCGATGGGTGATTTCATCCAGTTCAGTGGACACATCCCTGAGCTCGCCTTCGGCGCCGATATCGTGAAAAAAGACCGGAAGAAGTCTGGCCAGTTGCTTCACAAGGTTAAAAACCGGTTCAATATTACTGTTTAATAGTTCGGTGACATCCCTGAAAAACAGATCGGTATCTTTGATAAAGGCACCGGATAACGAAAGATGAATAATCAAACCGGACAGCAGCCGGGCCGACCATCTCGGGTTTAATTCAATAATCGACAGCCAGGTACGGATATTTTGAATATGGGCGCTACTTGCTTTTATTTGCCAGTCATCGCCAACGCCGCCGAGCATGGGTGGCTCAAAACCTAAATCGATAATCGCATCGATGAAAAAATTGACTAGATCCCGCTCATCGGTCCGATAAACGCCCTGGCCCATGTTTAAAATACAGCTTAGGGCCGTGATGGGAAACTGACGATTCCTTGCTTTAAGAATGGAGAAGGTCTCTTGAATCAGACGTCTGACATTCCGGTAAGATTCATGATCGATCAGCCAGCTCAACGTCCGGTTGATCTCCCTTAAGACCTCTTCATGAATGGCCGACAATCCCGACAGATTCATGATATGAAACAAAAACAGTACCTTCCAGTGATGTCCGGCACCGCTTTCTTCCCCAGCCGATAACAGTGTGTCAGGAACCTGACGATAGGCATCAACGATTTGGGTATACCCCGGCAAGGTCACAATTTCTCCAAGCAGATTTGGGTCGGAAAGGTTCGTTTGTTTAGCAATATTGTCCAAACGGGAACCCAACTCTGCAATTCGCTCCCTTGAAATTTCCCTGAACCATCCATCCATCAGGGGCGCTGCGTAAAGATTTTCTATTTTTTTTTCAAACCAGGCCTGGGGATCATCCTCGGAAAGCCAATACGCATAAGTACGCCGGTAATATTTTAAGGTCAGGCGATTGATACACTCAAAATCATAATCTATTTCGTAAGACGCGATCAGAAGAGATTCGGCCAGCCGTTTAATCTGGTAATAGCCCTTAACAAACAGGAAGAACTCGTCATCAGGTAAATCGGCAATACGGCGGAAAGCAGTATTGATTACCGGGCAGAAATCAGGCAGGTTATCACCGCCATCTTTGATGATTTTCTGGAGAAATAGCATGAGATTGTCTACGACATCGGCTCTGGCGGCAGATTGACCGACCTTTTCAAGCGCTTCAATAAAAATATCCACCAGCAGGCCCGCTGCTTTGACACCCTGGGAATGACTTTTAAGCAGGTGGAAATAGTCGAGGGAATATCCTCTAATTTCCTGAATGATAAACGGCCAGTTGCGATAAGGATGGGAAAGTTCGATCAGAAAAGCGTTAAACCCCTCCATGATACCGTAATATTGGGACATAACGGCTTGAAGGGGGGCATACTTCGGATCAATGGTCACCTCGATACGATACCGGTCTATATTGGCTTTCAGAGCATCGGAATCAATGTTCAATTCATTTCTCCATGATTGGCCGCTTTCCTGAAAAAAGTGGCGGCACTGACGAAATACCTGGCGTGACCACGGATGGCACGGATCTTGAGAAGTCAGTATTCGTGGCGCCCGTGGTAAAAAAACGTTATGGCACGAAACAATTTGAGTGTTATGTTTGCGCCAACGCCATCAGCCGATAAACGACCATTCCGGCCATCCAGGCCACATCTTCAGGTGACAGGATGGTACCGATACTGTCGTCAAAGAGGATATTTGCTTCCGGAGGAAATTCCTCATCACCTGCATGCAGGATCAGCTGCGTCGGCACATGAGGAAAAACTGTAAATTCAATGGCGGCATCCCCCGCTTCAACGGTTGTTCCCCCCAGTTGATGGGCCGCCCGGGTAAACCCATCGATATTCTGCCCGAATACCTGTTTGAGCGGATCGATGGCCCTTTTAACAAAAGCGGCAAAGTAAAAAGACGCACCGGGAATCTCCCGGTAGGCAATCCAATTTCTTGCTATTTTCTTACGGCCAGCACCCTGGAGATAATGCAAAATCAAGACCTGTTCCTGCAAAGGGATTTTTTTTTCCAATTCGGCTTCATCCCGAAATGAAAAATCCGGATAGCTAACCATATACATGCGATCAAGAAAGGGAACTTGAAATAAATCAACGCCGGTCCCTTTGAAACCCGATTGCCGGACAATTTCATCGTAAGATATTAAGACCAACTTCTCCCTGGCAATTTTGTACGCCGCTTTATAATCGTCGATACGCGCCATGTTCTCATTCACTCCTTTGTTATAGTTTTCTATCCACCTGTATATTTATGTATTCAGTATATATGACTCTCACTTCAGCATCAAGCATATCAAATTCTCCATACAAAAAGGCCCCTTTCCGCACAGGAAGGGGGCCTTTATTGAAATAACTGGAAGGGTTATCGTTTACAATTCCAGCCAGGAATCGGAGTAAAGACTCTTGCCGAGTATCACTTTCACCGTCTTGACATAATCCTGCAACTCTTTAGATAGACTGCCCATATCGGGGTCGTTACCATCCATGATGCCGTAGATGAGATCCACGATATCCTGGCGCTCGCCTTTGGCAATGGCGATGAGTTGATCATCGCGAGGATCGGCGATACAAGATACCATGCCGTATTTCTCCAACATGACCATATAGGTCTGGTTTAAGATGGGTCTCAGATGTTCCGGTGGTCCATTGGAAATGTTGGAAAGCCCGCAGGTGCTTTTGGCGCCGGGGCACATATCCGGCAGCATTCCCTGGAACTCCATCAGACTGATGGCCTGGGGTTGCTGAATATTCACCGGTGTGACAATGCCATCAACCCAAATTTTCTCATTGGGTATGCCGGCTTCATTGGCGAAATAGAGCAGTTCAACGCACAGAGCCGCTCGCTCGTTTTCATCCCGGGGGAGCCCTTCCGGTCCCCACATCAGGGCGACAAAGTCGACCCCGGCCTCAGCCGTCATAGGTACCATCTTCTCGTAACGCTCAGGACGAACCATGATGGAATTGACGATATGGGATTGTCCGGGAACTTCTTTAATCACCTTGAGTGATTCTTCAATAGCGGTGATGTTGGATGTGTCCAGCGCCAGGGGCACATCCGGCACGACCTCCTGGACGGTTTCCACCACCCAGGGCATGAGTTCATGGCCGTCTTTTTTAGCAGGACCGAGGTTAATGTCGATAATATCCATTTTCTTCTCTTTCTGAAATACGGCCTCTTCCTGAATCGGCCCCGGATCGCGCTCCTTAAAGGCCCGACCGATCTTGGTCGAAATCACGTTTAAACTTTCACCGATAAGTAACATACGCCCTCCCTTCAATAGGTTTTTACCTTATTTTGGGACAAACCGGCTTTGGTGTCATCGCATCGGTCAAACCAATGTCACCCGGTAAGAGGGAAGCGATTCATCCCGATCACGGATTTATCTATCTTTCAAAAAAGCCGGGATATGCGGTGCTTCTCTTGGCCCCACCGTAATGGTCCAGTCGGGCAATTCTTCTTCAATTTCTCCGACAATGGCTGCCGCGTAACCGGGAATCACCAGTTCCCGGGTTTTAACCTTGTCCGCGATGCCGGATTTTTTCACGAACATGCCCACATCGTCTCCAGCAAATTTACCGGCCGCCCAGGCGGTCAATACGCTTAATCCTTCCGAATCCTTGATCAATAACCAAGTCGGTACCCGACTCCCTTCTATTTCTCCGGAAACGATAAAGTAGGTCAGGGCGAAGTTGGTCGTTACGAGAATCGGGGAATTTTCATCAGGATTATTGATTTCATAAATTCCTTCGGTAACCGTCATGGGTCGCTGGGGATCGGTGAAGATATTCAGCCGGCTCACCAGCAGGGGAAAGAGGCTCTCACCGATAAAATCGGAGAGGATAACAATTCCTCCGTACTTGGCGATATGCATCCCGGCGATCAACGACTCCATGTCCAGGTTGGACGCCATTTCGCATGGAAACGTAATGGTCGGAAAGCCGACATCCCGGTTGGCATCTTTCAACGCGGCCCGGCGGATAGCGATCTGGTCTTCGTTGGACTGTTTGATTTCGCGAGATCCGGGATCAAGCACCAAATCCTTTAATCCCATCCCGGTTAACTTGGTGCTCAATGGAACCAGCCCTTCCACCGAATCGGCCTTAATGGCCAGGGGCAGATCGTTCTCTTTGGCGAGGGCACCGAAATCATCCGCATTGGCTTCGGTGGCCGCGTACATCAACGGCCGTTTGAAACCACAGGCTTCCACACCGGCTTTCATCACGTTGAGGTCTTCAGTCATCAGCACCAGGTTGAATTCCGATGTCTCCGCAATTTTTTTGGCTGTGGCGGCAAATGCATCGGCATTGCCACCGACATCCTTGACAGCGACAAGTTCCGGCCGGAGATTGAAACCAACCCGCTCAAACTGAAAGGCATTCCAGGTTTTCAACTTGGCTTCCAGGTCCGCTTCGGCAATATCCGAGCCCACCAAAGTACCCACCACAGTGGGGTTATAAAAAGTCTTCTCGTGGCGATACTGAACCGTCTCCCCACCGGCGGTTCGCTCCCGAACGCCTCTACCAATCTTAACCGGCCGGATGGGCGGGGCCGAGGCTTCGGCCAACTGCTCCCGGGCTTCATCGGATACATACGGGCAGCTATCCAGCTCTGCCTTGCTCGAAGCCAGGTTCATGGCAAAAGCCAGGCAGGTCGGCACGCCACATTCCTTGCAGTTGGTCTTCGGCAGGAGTTTAAAAATCTGTATACCAGTTAATGCCATTTCTATCTCCTTAGTTTAATAATATTCAGTTTCCCCATAAGGCATGGTACATTTTCTTCCCATGCCCTACAGGGACCATCCGGTTCAACTCATCAACCGATTAGGGAATCCATTTCAAGGGCCGGATGCTGTTTCTCCTGGAGGAAGGGCAGAATCTCTTCTTCCGTAATACCGACGGTTTCATCGGCAATCCGGTCGACCAGATCCGGTACGCCCATTCGTTCACCGGCCTTTTCGAGCCGATCGCGGATCTCTTCCTTGAGGGCCTTGGGCATCCAAACCATCCGCAACAGACCGCCATCCCCCTTGATAAATTTCCCCTGGGTGATGTTGAACTTGGAGTGGCCGACAAAGCCCGGTGAGGACTGACCGCCGCCCATCACCCCGGCCAGGGTGGTGAATTTCATTCCGCAGGGGGTCTCGCCGGTGTATTCCCGGTTGACCGTCATGATGCCATTACAGGATGGCAGCATGGCGGCGATGCATTCACAGCACCCGCAGGTCGTCATGGGATCGATGACCAGGGAGTAGAAGTTATAATGATCGATGGCGCCCCGGGATGCCTTGGCGATAAAATCGTTGACCCCTTTCCACTGGCCCAGAACCGGATCGAGACATTCACCCTTTTCAATGGGCTGGTTGGGACCGGTGGGGTTGATTTCAAAAGAGGCCTTGCAGTCCATCCAGTTGTAGGCTCCGCAAAGCCCGGTCCGCTCGGGACTGACCGAGCACACATGGGTGGGAGCGAAGGACTGGCACAAGGTACAGGAGTAGTAAATTTCGACATCCTCGTCGGCCATCTTTTCAACGCGTTCGTCACGGGTCCTGTATTCGACCCGAGCCCGCTTGGTCAGATCGTCCACGTCCTTTTTCTTTGTGTAGAGCGTAATTTCGACCTTATCGAGGATCTTACCGAAATCCTGATGAAACTTGGCATGCAGGACCACGCCGATATCCTTGATGGTAAAGCCTTTTTCGATGGCGGCTTTGCTAACCCGAATCCAGGAGATATCCCGCTGACCGATGTGCATCACACCCTGGATGTAGTTGATCAGGTGGTGAATCTGCCGTTCGATGATCGGCTCGAAATCGGTCTGGAATTCGCGCCCGGCAACCTGGACATAAATACCCAGCGGAAAGGTGTCGCCCTCTTTCAGATCGGTGATATCCGGGCCCACCACATTCACTTTTGCATCCTCGATCTCGCTCATCTCGGCCATTTTGACCAGCTCGGTGCACTGGGTCTTGCCACCACCGGTCTGGCAGTGCAGATCAGCCCCGCGTACGCGCTCACCCTCAAAGGCCGGGCCAAAAGAACAGGGAATATCAATCTCGGAAACCGTTACCTTGAGGCCGCGGACTTCAACGGATTTCTGACAAATTTCGTCATGGGGAACATTGGCCACCACATGCTCATAAGTACAGATTCCGGTGGGCAGAATTTCCGGAATGTCGGTATCGGCCAGGGTCGGAAAACCCCAATTGACACAACCGGCCGCAGCCACACCCCATTCGGTACCGATATCACCGAAGGCGTTTACAAACGCAAAGACCCGATCTTTGTTGTAATGCAGGATTTTCTTGTAGTCGCCCGGTTGAACCCCGCCAAATGCCATGGCCGCGCGGTTGGCAAAGCCGAGAGCAAACACGGCCGAAGAGATATCCGGTCCAAAAGGCACGATCCGGGTGCCCCAGCCGATCTGAACGCCGGCTTCGATGAGCTGCTCGATGACCGAGGTCCCGTTATGATGGGCCGCGCAGAAAATATACAGGTTCTTTTTCTGATAGTCTTCTACGATCATCTTGGCCGTTTCGGGATCAGGACAGGAACCGACCACGGCGGCAAAACCGGGCGCGCTGCCATCCACGAATTCGACCCCTCTCTTTCTCAGGATAATATCATCCGCCGGTCCGACCCATATTTTTCCGGCATCTATGTCCGGGTCTTCCTGGGGAAAATAAAAATCAGGCTCTCTGAGGATACGGAGGGCCTCTAAGATCTCATAGGAAAAAATGGCTGCCATACCCGCATCCAGGAGCGGGCCGAGGTAGGGCAGGTGGTGCTTGCCCTTGATATGCGGCGGCAGGAGGCCGCGTGCGAACTCCAGCGGTTTTTTCAGGTCTTCTAAGGTTTCCACTTTCATGCCGGTGAGTGAATAGATGACCGGCAAATAATAACCGGTATTGGGAAATTCTATTTTCGAGGCGGCATCAAAGGTATCAAGCGCGTTTTTAAATTCACCTTCAGCCGTGGAAACAACTTTGTAACCACCCTGTATTCCGGCAAATGCAACTAATTTGGACATATCTTCCTCCTTCGTTGAGGATATTTTTTAATTGTTTACGCTTCCAGAGCCTGCCGATCGGCCATATCCATCAAGACTCGATCCCGGGCCTTGTCGATGCCGAGGGCTTTACGCTTCTTGTCGATATGGGCAATCATGGCATGGGCATGTTCCATGGCATCCGTATACATATCCCACATGCCACCATAAATGCTTTCCATCTCTTTAAACAGATAATTCTGGAATACCGGTGCGCCGTTTGTCTGCAGGACGCCGCCAAAGACGGTGTATACGCCTGAAGAGACAAAATAATGGCCAATCGAAATGGCCTTTTCGCTCATCCATTCCGGTGCACTGCCAGCTGCGGGAAGGTCGGATATATCGTTCCCCAATCCCCCTGCCTTAACCACCTCGGTGGCGGCCAGCAGAATCCGGCTGTTGTCCACGCAGGATCCCAGATGCAGAACCGGCGGGATACCGACCGTTTCGCACACTTCCGCCAGGCCGGGACCGCACATGACGGCCGCCGTCTCCGGCGTCATCAACCCTTCGGTTGCACAGGCGATGGCATTACAACCGGTCGTTAAAACCAGCACATCATTTTTAATCAACTCTTTGATAATGGTTATGCACTCATTGTTGTGCTGGGACCGGGCATTGTTACAACCCACCACACCGGCGAGCCCTCTGATTCGGCCGTTGATGATATTATCGTTTAGGGTGTAATAATCACCCCGGAAGGTACCGCCCAGGTGATACTTAATCGATTCCACCCCAAAACCCGCGATTTGAGCGGATTTTTGTCTCGGAATCATCACCTCTGTCGCACGGTTCTCAAAATTGTCAATGGCCATTTTGAGGATCCGCTTGGCATCTTCCATGGCATGGTGTTCGTCAAACTCAATGTGAATCACATTGTCCTGTTCCATCTTGGCGATGGGATGGGTGGTGATCAGCTTGGTGTGGAAACACTTGGCCACATTGGCCAGGTTTTGGAAGATACACTGAACATCCACCACCATGGCGTCACAGGCGCCGGTGACGATCACCAACTCCTGCTGCAAAAAGTTCCCGGCCGGCGGCACACCGTGCCGCTGGAGAATCTCATTAGCCGTACAGCAGATCCCACCCAGCTGAATTCCGTTGGCGCCTTTTGATTTGGCATAATCAATCATTTCCTTGGACTGGGAAGCCGCCACGATCATCTCCGACAGGACCGGTTCATGGCCGTGAACAATCACATTGACATGATCCTCTTTCATAATGCCGATATTCGACTCGGAATGCAGGGGGAACGGTGTTCCGAAAAGCACATCCTGAAGATCGGTGGCCAGCATGGAACCGCCCCACCCGTCGGCAATCGACGCACGCGTGCATTGTTTAACAAGGTTTTTGTAATCCTGATCAACCCCCATATGGGTGCGGTGCATGATTTCGACGATCTCCCGGTCGATGTTTCGGGGGATGACCCCGTTTTTCTTCCATTTTTCATACAAAGGCGCGGGTGCTCTTTTGGCATAGAGAAGTTCGCCTTCCATCTTTCCCCATTCATTCATCGCCGCTTTGGCCACTTCAAGGGCGATTTCATCGACGTCTCTGTCTTTTTCCTCACCGTCTACCTCGACTGTGGTTGCCACATTGAGATACGGGGCGATATCCAATAGCTTCCCGATATCTTTTATCTGGTAGTCATTTGTCTCTTTGCGTGCCGCTGACATAAACACTTCCGCCACGGAACGTCCGTGATCCGAATGAGCAGCCGCACCGGCGGCCACCATCCGGGAAAAATTCCGCGCGGCAATGGTATTGGCGGTCGCACCGCAGAGACCCTTGCGGGTATCCTCGCCTTCGATCCCGCCCTTGGGCAATGGCAGGCGGCAGGGACCCATGGCGCAGTTTTTACAACAGATGCCCTGTATGCCGATATTGCAGGGTTTCATCTTGACCGCCCGGTCAAATACGGTTTCAACGCCCAGTTCCTGGGCTCTTGCAATCATCTGTTGACTGGCCAGATCAATACTGGCTGCCTTGGGATCAGCCTGCTTAGGTGCTTTAGCTGCGGCAACCGTCGCTTTTTTCTCTATTGCCATTTGAGGTTCCTCCTCATCATTTGTTTTGGGCAATCCCTGAAATAAGATATCAACCAGGGGAAATTGCCGAATTTGTAGATATATAGTTAATACAGCTTTACCCGTCTATGAACCCATTGGAGCTTGTCGAGCATTTTTTCCAGATCTGTTTTCTGCACGGCGGCAGCGGTCATAGGCACTTCGACGTCTTCATCTTCCGCCGGGCGGTTGGCCGCATGGGCTTCCCGTTCGGCTGCCCGCTTTTGCCGCAGCGCGGCTTCTTCTTCTTCGCGCTTGGCTTTGGCATCCGCCGTAGCCTTGGCTTCGGCATCCGCTTTGGCTTTAGCTTCGGCCTCGGCCTTGGCTTTTACATCCGCTTCCGCTTTGGCCTTGGCATCCGCTTCCGCTTTGGCTTTGGCATCCGCATCCGCTTTGGCTTTTGCTTCGGCTTCGGTCTTGGCTTTGGCCGCTGCTTTTTCGTCGACTTCTTTATCGGCCTTTTCATCTACCACGGCCTTCTTGGCGGGCTCGGCTTTCGCTTGCTTGGCTGCCGGTTTAGCCGCCGCTTTGGATTTGGGTTTCGCTGCCGCCTTGGCTTCCGGTTTCGCCGCTGTTTTCTTGGCGGGCGCCGCCTTTTTCTCTTCCTCGATGCTCAGGTCTGGCTCCGGTGCCAGGGCAGCGTAGTCGATATCCACATCATCCAGACGCTTTTCGATCCCAGCAATATCGGCGGCTGAGCCACCATCGGCTACCAGATCGATAAATGCCCGAACCATGCGGATCGCTTCGGGATGACGTAAAATCAGGATATCCGAACCGGCCATCAGGTACGTTACCGCGCCGATCGCCTCCATCAGAATACCGCGTCTTTCAGGGTCTCCCAGGGTCGGTGCTTCATCCGCCGTCTGCTTGGCTTCCTTGCATTTCCAGATTTCATTGGCCAAATTATTGATAAGGGGCAATTGGAGTTTGTCGTCTCCCTGCTGCAGAGCCGCCATGCGCAAGCGCTCCATCACCGAATAGGAGTACTCCATCCCGTAACCCAACCCACCGGTGGTCGGATCGACAATGATCTTGTCCATGGAAACGCCGAGGTTTTCCAGCAGAATGTTAACCTGTTTGGCCAAGTTTACATCGATGGGTGAAGACGAAATGATCGTATGCCCATAGCCCATGGCGGCGGCGCCGATACCCTTGTGATTCTTGTCTTCCACCGGGCCGAGGACCAGGTTTTTGTCCTGGCATTCTTCCGCGATTTTTTTGAGCACGGCTTCGTCTTTCTCCACATTGGCCGTACCCCAGATGATCAGGGGCACATCGACGGCATCCGCCACCTTTTTTACCAATGCGGCGGCTTCCTCGGGAGACGCATCCTCGCCATTGGGATCGGTACTTTTCAGTTGAAGCACGATCATATCCGCGCCATATTCAGTGGCGCACTTTTTAGCCCAAGCGGCGGGGTCGGAAACCACGTCCTTAAACGGCTCCAGGGCGGGCGCCGGCCAATCATCAGGCGTCATGTCCCAGATCTCCATGGCAATTTTGGGCTTATTTGGCATGCTCCCTTCAAATTGATAGAACGGATAACATGATTCACCACCGACAGTCACCGCGCTATCGCCCGAGCCAAGGGTGATTTCCTTGACAGTGCCGGAATAAGCTTCGTTATAAAACTGGAAACTCAAGGCTGCCTCCTTCTCTTATAATGGTTAATAATAAAAACCGTCTCACATCGTCATCCTGACCGTACTGAAGTCCCATTGAAATCTCAAGGCATTCACATGTACGGCCTTAATTAAATCCTCCTTTCCATAATTACTTTAATTACTTTTATTTTCTCTAGTTTTTCTAGTATATAGCACCTGTATATTGTCAGGTGAGACATTGCTTTCCTTCTGACGAGTATTTCGGTTATCATTCTCAAATAAACTTCCCCAAGGAGGCGAGATTATACGGAAACAAACGCGCATGTCAATGAATTTGCCCCGTGAATTTTGTTTATTTTATTAGCAGGGTTCACGCCCAAATCTGACTACAAGATATAGTGGTTGGATGGGCGGATAACCCCAACAAAAGGTTAATATTGCCTCCAACAGGGTGAAGCTCATATAGCCGCCGATCAATGGATTGAGCGGCCGGCCGCTTTCCGTTTTTCAAGGCGGGTTTTGAGTTTGGGAAAGAGGTTCATATCGGTGTGAGGCAGGAACAGAGCCGCCACGTAATTGTTCATATAAGACGCGGTTTCCGATAGCTCAAAGCTAGTCATCATGCGGGTTACTTTAACGACATCCTGCCGGATCCGATTGGTCAAGGCGCTCATCCGCGCCCCTGACAGAGAACCGTTGCCGATGAACGTTATCCCGGCCGCATTGATTTCCGGCAGCAACCCAATGGTCATGGCTTTTTCCAGGTCCACATAACTGCCGAATCCACCGGCCAGAATGATCCGGTCCAGGTCCTGGATACCCATGCCGACTTCTTCGAGTAAAGTCACACATCCACTGTAAATGGCGCCCTTAGCCCGGATGAGATTTTCGATATCGATTTCGGTCAGCACAATGTCCCGGTCGATTTGGGTTTCATCGGCCCAGGCCAGTACAAATTCCCAAATACCGTTATTCTCTCTCAGGCGGGGGGTATCAAGCTCCCGCTCGTATTTTCCCAGGTTATTAATCAGCCCGATTTCAAACATCACCCCGACCATGATGATCAGGCCGGAGCCACAAATCCCCTTGGGACGAGTATTGCCGATGGTCAGGAGCATCGGCTCAAAGGTGATCGGGTCAATGGAAATATCCTCGATGGCTCCTTTGGCCGCCCGCATACCGAACTCGACCCCGCCTCCCTCGAAAGCAGGTCCGGCCGAGCATGCGGCGCAGGCCATCCAGTCCTTGTTCCCAATGACGATTTCAGCATTGGTGCCGATGTCCATATACAGGGTTAGGGCCTCTTCGCGGTACATGCCACACCCCATGACGCCGGCCACAATATCCCCCCCCACATAACTGGAGACCGCCGGGTAGACCAAAGCGGTCACGTGTTCTTCAAGCCCAAGACCCAGATCAATGGCCCGAACCGGCGGATAAAGGGTGGCCGCCGGTACGTAAGGCGCCCGACGGATGTACTTGGGATTGACCTTGAGGAACAATTGCGTCATGGTCGTATTCCCCGCCAGGGTAATAGTGGAGATACATTCCAGATCGATACCCGCATGTTTGGTAATCCACCCGATAATTTTATTAATCGTCGCGATCACCCGTTCGTGCAGCTTCTCCAGCCCGTCGGGCTTTTCGGCAAAGACGATTCGGGTAATCACGTCCTCTCCATAGCTGATCTGACTGTTAAAATCGCCCTTTTCTGCCAGCACTTCACCGGTGATCAGGTCGATGAGCTGGCCGTAAACCGTGGTCGTACCGATATCGATCGCGATGGCCATGTTACAGCCACTGGTATCGCCCGGCTGGACATTGACGATCCGTGTCTTGCCCACTTTGCGTACCGGACGGGCCAGCGAGGCGGTCACCTTAAAATCATCCTCCCGCAGGACGTCGGGTATTTTGCGGATAACGGTCAAGTCCACTTCCAGCCGGTGCTCTTCGCGGGCCAGGGTTAAATGACTGACCAACCGGGTCACATCGGGGAGATGATCCAGGGCATTCGGTGGCGGCAACTCCAGATAGGCTTTTTCCAGCGGCGAGATAAACAACCCCTGCTCTTTGAGTTCTTCGAAATCAACGGTGCGGATACGGGCGGTCTGGCGGGGAGTACTCAATTGATTGAGGACACTGGCATCTACCTCGGATTCGATGGGAACGCGAACGGTGACATCACCGGTAACAATGGACTGACAGGCCAACCGATACCCTTTTTTAATATCATCATCTCGCAGTCGTTTGGTAATCCCTCCGGATAGTTCACCGGATTCAATCAATACCCGGCATTTCCCGCAGGCACCCTCTCCACCACAAGAAGCATTGATGTGAACGCCGGCTTCCATGGCGGCACGGATAAGCGTTTCACCGGCCGGCACCTTGACTTCCTTGTTATGGGGGAGAAATTTAATTTTGTAATCGGACATTACGCCTCTTCCTTGGGTTGATCAAAATGACAGGTGAGAAGCAGCACATCTTCCTCGGCCTTTGTGGTGGTTTTATAGGGCAAGGTTTTAAAGAGGGCCACCATGGCCCGATTATTTGGAGTGGTGTAGGCCATCAAGCCCTTGATCCCATTTTCGCTGGCGGCACGGGCCAATTTTTTCATCAGGATTTGGCCCAGCCCCTTGCCCTGCCAATCCTTGTTTACCGAAAAAGCCACTTCGGCCAGGTTGCACTGTTCATCGAGAAGATATTCACCCACCGCGATCACTTTACCAAAACCAAACTCACCGGTGACACCGATAAGCGTTAAATTGTTGGTATAATCGATCTGGGAAAGCCCTTCCACATCACTGCGCACAAACCGTCTTTTTTCATGAAAAAAACGGGAGATGACATCGCCCCTGTCCAGATTATAATAATGTTCCTGCAACCGCCGTTCATCCACCGGCTTGGTGGGCCTGATGGTCACGCTCTGGCCGCCCAGGGTGAGATTTTCTTCGTATTTAAGCGGGTATTCCCCGCGAATCGATTCTTTCAGACTCCGCCCGGCGCTGAAAAGCTTCATCTCTTTCGCTTCGTGAAATAACTCGTCCCGATAATCCGGATGGGCGATACTGATCATGGCCAGCGCCCGTTCCTGAAGGCTTTTACCGTTTAAATTAACCACGCCGTATTCGGAAGCCACGTAATGCACATCCGCTCTGGGCACCACCACGGCCGTATCGCTGAGAAAAGGCACGATCCGGCTGATGGTACCCTTTCGGCTGGTAGACGGCAATAGAATGATCGATTTGCCGCCTTCTGCCAGCGTTGCCCCCCGCATGAAATCAGGCATGCCGGAGACCCCGGAAAAATAGTTCTGGGGCAGGGCGTCGGCAGCAACCTGGCCGGTCAGGTCCATAGTCATGGCCACGTTCATGGAAACCATTTTGTGGTTACGGGCGATAACCGCTGGATTGTTCACATAATCGCAGGGATGAAATTCAATAGAGGGGTTATCGTGAATAAATTCGTATAATAATTCATCGCCGATGGCAGCCGAGGCCACCAGCTTGCCGACGTTGATCTTTTTTTTCCGATTGGTTACGACTCCCTGGGCCACAAGATGCATGATCTCCCGGATTAAAAACTGGGTGTGGATTCCCAGGTCGTTTTTGTCGGACAGGGCTAGAAGTATGGCCTGGGTGGTGGTGCCTGGGCTGATTTGGATCGTGGACCCGTCGTCAATCAATCGGGCGATCAGCCGGCCGATGGTGTTAGCGGCTTCCATTTCCGGCAGATTACCAATTGTCAGTAACGGCTCATCCTGTTCCACGAATACATCCACGTCATCGACGTGCAGAAAGCTGCGACCCAACACCCTTGGCATCTGGGTATTGACCTGGGCGATTACCAAATCGGCGGACTGAGCCGCCGACAGGGTAATATCCACTGATACGCCCAGGCTTAACCACCCGAAATCATCGGGCGGGCTCACCTGAATCAACGCCACCTGGATAGGGAGCTGCCTGGTTTTAAACAGATTCGGGATATCGGACAGGTTTATCGGTGTCAGGAATCGGGAATTTTCCGCCAGGCGACGGGGCTTGGCCGATCCCAGGTAAAAAGACCGAATAATTAGATTTTGATCCTGTGTTTTTTGGGCAACCAGGGTCAGCGGTGTATTTTCCAGGGACATCAACCGGACGATTTCCACATCCGAATACCAATCAGCCGCTTCGGAAAGAGCCCGAACCAGGTGTTGAGGCTCCCCGCAGGAAGAGCCGATGAACACCCGTTGTCCCGGCTTGATCAGCCGGATCGCTTCTTCGGCGGATCGCCGATTTAGAGCATAGTGATCGGCCCAGTATTCTGTCATCGTTCTTACCTTTCTATTAGGGTGATAAATCGAATCAGCCTTGTAAATCAAAATCCCGATGGCGTGTTTTATAGCCTGCATTTATAGAATGATCAAGGCGTGGTTATATTGTTCGCGGTTTTTGAAATGGATAATTGTATTGACGGACAAATCTGTTTCGAATAATTATATAAAGTTTATATAGCGGTAATTAAAGGTCTCAACGGATAAGTAAAAAATGATTCAACTAATCAAAGGTTTCAAAGATATCCTGCCGGAGGAAGTGGCGCTTTGGCAGCAAATTGAAAAGACCGCTGCCGATATTTTTGAGGATTTCGGGTTCCGGGAAATTCGCATTCCGATGATGGAACGGACCGAGCTGTTTGCTCGAAGCATCGGCCAGGATACCGATATTGTCGAAAAAGAGATGTATACGTTTGCCGACCGAAAGGGTGATCTGTTGACTTTACGGCCGGAGGCTACCGCATCCGTTGTCCGCGCCTATATTCAGCACAAACTGTATACCCCCGATCCCGTCCGCAAACTCTACACCATAGGTCCCATGTTTCGACGGGAGCGTCCGCAGAAAGGGCGGTACCGCCAGTTCTACCAGATCAATGCTGAAGTATTTGGGGTCGCGTCACCATATATTGACGCGCAATTAATCATCATGCTGGCCGTTTTATTTGAACGGCTGATGATCAAGGATATCAAGGCGCATATCAATTCCCTGGGATGTCCCCAGTGCCGCCCGGCTTTTAAAAAAATACTGGGTGATTTTATTTCTAGTAAAATCGATCGACTCTGCACTGACTGCAGACGACGGAAGGACCGGAACCCACTGCGTGTCCTTGATTGCAAGGTCCCTGCCTGCCGTCAAGCCATGGCCGATGCTCCCGCACTGACCGATCATATTTGCGAAGCCTGCCGGGAGCATTTTAACACGGTTCAGGAAATCCTGAATACCCAAGGGGTTGAGTATATTCTAGACAAAGGGTTGGTCCGGGGTCTCGATTATTATACCCGCACGACCTTTGAAATCCAGACCAGTGCCCTGGGCGCCCAAAACGCCATTGCCGGCGGAGGACGATATGATCGACTGGTCCATGCGCTGGGAGGGCCGGAAATACCCGCCATCGGTTTTGCCATCGGACTCGATCGGTTGGTGGAGGTAGTCCTTCAACAGGAGCGATCCCTCGGTCGCGGCCCCGATGTGTTCATCGCGGCATTGGGAGAAAAAAGCCGACAGATGGCCTTTGATTGGTCCTGCGATCTGAATCGGGATGGCATATCTACGGAAATGGAATTTGCCGATAAAAGTTTAAAGAGCCAGATGAAGCGGGCCCACCGGCTTAATTCAGCCCACGTATTGATCGTGGGAGAAAATGAACTGGCCAAGGGTGAGATCATTCTGCGAAATATGAATACCAAGGAACAGCACGCCCTTACTATCGAAGGACTCGTAAAATCGGTTAAGGATCGGATTCGGGGAGACCTTTGAAAAACATCTAATTTTGTTCAGGTTTAACCTAAATTGAGCGATTTTTTATGAAGCTATGCGCTGAGATATTGAGATGATCAGGCTTTCAAAAAACGCAGTCATACCCAGTGGATATGGCGAGTATTTTTGTGAGCCTTAGCGCTCAATAGATTGGTGCAGAGCGATTAAAAAATCGCTCAATTTAGGTTTAAATTACTGGGAGGATAACATCATTGACAGATAAACTCGGGAAAATGCGGCGCACCCATCATTGTTGTCAACTGACGTCCGATGAGATCGGCCAAGAAGTCGTGCTGATGGGGTGGATTCAGCGGCGACGGGATCACGGGGGCGTTATTTTCATTGACCTGCGGGATCGTGAGGGAATCACCCAGGTGGTTTTTAACCCGCTCGTGGATGAGGCGGTTCATCAAAAGGCCCACGTCTTGCGGAATGAATATGTGATCGGGGTGATAGGCAAGGTCGAGGCACGGCCGGAAGGGATGATCAACCCCAACCTCGTCACCGGCGAAATCGAGGTGCTGGTCACCGAGTTGAAGATTCTAAACGTTGCCCAAACGCCGCCCTTTTTAATTGAGGATCAGATCGATGTATCGGAAACCGTTCGGCTTCAATATCGACATCTCGATTTGAGGCGTTCCCGTCTGCAACATAATCTGATTCTCCGCCATCGGGCCGCCCGGGCCGTTCGCCGCTATCTGGACGAGCTGGATTTTATGGATATCGAGACACCGGCTTTAACACGCAGCACACCCGAAGGTGCCCGTGATTACCTGGTCCCCAGCCGGGTGAATCCGGGCCAATTTTATGCCCTTCCCCAATCACCACAATTGTTTAAGCAATTGCTGATGATCTCCGGATTTGATCGCTATTACCAGATTGTGCGCTGTTTTCGTGATGAAGATTTGCGGGCCGATCGGCAGCCGGAGTTTACCCAGATCGACATGGAAATGTCGTTCGTGGGTGAAGACGACATCATGGCCATAACCGAAGGATTGATGACGGCGATTTTTAAAGACGTGCTGGATCAATCCCTCGAGCATCCTTTTGCCCGCCTGACCTGGAACGAGGCCATGGATCGCTACGGCCTTGATAAACCCGACACCCGGTTCGATCTTGAGCTGATCGATATCAGCGATATCGTTGCGCACAGCGGGTTTAAGGTCTTTTCCGGTGCGGTCCAAAAAAAGGGAATCGTCAAAGCTTTAAACGCTAAAGGATGCATCGATTTTTCCCGCAAGGAGATAGATGATCTTACGGATCTCACCGCCGTATATGGGACCAAGGGCCTGGCCTGGATCAAGGTCAGGGAAGATCGCTGGCAATCACCCATTGCCAAGTTCTTCAGCGATGAGGAAAAAGTGGCATTGGCCGAGCGGATCGACATGGCGCCGGGGGACCTGATTTTTTTTGTGGCCGATACACCCAAGATCACCAATGAATCCCTGGGGCATTTGCGCAACCATCTGGGGCGAAAGCTGAAGCTGATTGATGATAGCGTATTCGCTCTCACCTGGGTCACTCATTTTCCCCTTATGGAATACGATGAGATCAAAAAACGGTTTGAAGCCCTGCACCACCCATTTACCGCACCACTTGAGGCAGATTGTGGTAGGCTGGAATCCGATCCGGAAATGGTGCGATCCCGGGCCTACGACCTGGTGTTAAACGGTACTGAAATCGGTGGCGGCAGTATCCGCATTCACCAGCCATCGTTACAGGCAAAGGTTTTCCAAGCGCTGGGATTGAAGCGGGAAATATATGAAAGAAAATTCGGATTTCTTCTGGATGCCTTAAAGAGTGGTGCGCCACCTCACGGGGGAATCGCGCTGGGGTTTGATCGTCTGGTTTCGATCCTGTGCGGGGAACCTTCCATCCGCGATGTGATCGCCTTTCCGAAAACCCAAAAAGCGGCTTGTCTTCTTACCGGCGCCCCATCGATAGTGGCCAAGCCCCAGCTTGATGAGCTCTCAATACGGCTGAAAACGTTGTAAATTTTTCTTGACTTGTTCCACCATGTTTAATATTTTTATTGGTTGTAGCGCAGATTGATTTTCATTGGCCATTGGTGGCGAGATCAACCATCGCGACATAAAGCAACGTATCCGTCGTTCGGTAAGATGAGTTAAAACGATTGATCCCCAGTAGCTCAGTTGGTAGAGCAGATGGCTGTTAACCATCGGGTCCGCGGTTCGAGTCCGTGCTGGGGAGCCAAAATTAATAGAGGCCCAATTTTTATAATTGGGCCTTTTTATTTGGATAAATCGACATGCCGTATCGGGTTTATATACTTCAAAGCGAAACAAGCGGTAGGTTATTCAAAGGCCAAACTTCAGACCTGAAAAACGAATTGAACGACACAACACCGACGAATCGGTATCAATGCGATACACCCATAAACAAAAGGGTCCCTGGCACCTTATCTATTCCAAAGAATATCTCACGCGCGCTGAGGCAATGAAAAGGGAGCGTTTCCTGAAAAGTGGTCAGGGTCGCTACCTGCCCCTAGTTTTAGTACCACTTGTTAGAATACCGAGCATATTTTCTCTACCTGATGTAAACCAAAAAGGGCTCCAATAGTTTTTTTACATTTTTTTACTCGAATTACCTGGCATGGGTCACCCCCTTCGTTGGGGTTGATATACGTTTCTGGAGAATGCTCAGCCGATGCATATGACAAACGGAGAGACCTAAGATTACGGGCTGAAGGATTAAAAAAACCAGTTTGCGATTGAAATGTATCTTTTAAATGACTATCAAGATCATCATTCGGCCCCACCTTTCAGGAGGTAAGACCGGCATCCTGGATGTGGCAGTGATCCATGTGGGCACACGCGTGGTCGGCAAATCCAACGCCGGCTTCTGTGTATAAGCTGCAGGCGGCATCGATCCCCTCCTGTTTCAGGATGCGTATTTCATCCTCGTAGCGCACCGACGCCGTGACTTGACCCTGGTAACCTCTCTGATGCATCTGCCGAATGGCAAATATACCGGCTTTTGGATCCGGCAGGGCCAGCAGTATCCCGAACAGCATCAGCAGCTCGCCGTGTCCACATTGGGTCATCAATCTGGTCAGCAACGGTCTGATGATAAAAAGCGACACTGCAAGGACCGCCGCCCACGGGGAGGGGACCTTCCCGGCAGAGGCCGATAGAAAGACAACTGCAATAATGTCCTGCATGATCAGGATACCGATTGCTGTAGCGGCGTGGCGGGACGCCATCTCTTTCTTTTCCTCGAGCACTTTTACCGCAAAAACCGTACTCGAAAAACTCAAAGCGAACGCGATCAGTATCGTGGTTTGCCAACCAAGAAGATGAAAGTAGGGCATCCCCGCCACACCAAGAATCCAGATACCTGCCCCGAAGACGGCGACGGTGATGAGCATATGGATCGTTGCACCGGCCCACACTTCGGGCTTGGCAAGACTCTTCAACTTCAGTTTCAGGCCGATGGTAAAAAGGAGCAGCGTGACACCAGTGTCGGCAATCTTTCCAAGAGTGTCGCTGCCCTCGATGCCAAACCCGTTAAGGACAAACCCGGCAACCAGGTACCCCACCAGAGGCGGCAGACTGATTCTGCTCGAAGCCGCTCCGAAGATAAATGCGGCAACAATCCATAATGGATCCATACTTGAATGCCCACCATAAACAAGCTATTGCCCACCCACATAAATAACTATCTGTATTTCAGAAAAAAAACGCATTTTATAATCGTACGGTTGTGACCTGAGCAGGCCAAAAGAAAAAAATACACTCTCAAAGGACGAGCGAACCCGTTTATCGTCCCCTGCAGAAACACGATGAGATGCCTGGTGGCAGTTATGATGATCCGGATGATTTGTTTTACCGGGGTAGAAAAAGAAACCGAACATCCACCGACTGGCCCTACCCGGTGGGTATTTATATTGCGCAGGCCAACAGGTTCTTTCGTATAATTTCAAAAATATCGCCAAAACGGAGCGCTCAGGTTACGACGTTCTCCCTCTGAACAATGAGGGGCTGGTGAGCCCCCATGACGTAGAGGTGAAGTGCTTTTTCAATACTGTCTTCTTCCTGTATATACTCTGCATCTGTGTGTATATGCATTATCTCGGAAACCCTTTTTGCTTCCCCTCTTTTACAAATGTCTTCTGTAGGTTCTACCCAAAGGTCGAAATCATTTAAGATATTCATCAGCACTTCTTTGTTCAGCTCACCATGTCCACCTGCTACAATATCATCCACATTGACCTTCTGATAATTTGGCTGTAGAGCCCTGAAAACATCGACCATGGTTACTTTTCCAATAAAATTTCCATTCCGGTCCATCACGATGGCATCTCTGTGGGCGTGCTCTTTTTCTGTAGGTTTTGAATTTTCCAGAACCTGAATGACATCCATTCAATCCATCTTCCTCAGTTAACCTTACATACCGGTCAATCGGAATCATTATTTATTTCACTTTAATATCTCGCATATGCTTTCTCCATTCGATAATTTAATAATCGATAATTATCTATTACCTGGTTATCCATAAAGCCCACGTCAGAACTCAAAAGGAGCGGAGGCCTGGCGTCTTACTTAATAAATGGACAACCTGTGGTACGATTCTCATGAACTTTTTCCCAACGGAACGGGATGTTTTGTAATTGAACCTGAAAAGATATTCATCCAGATAGTTTTGTAGATACTGTGGCCCAAACCGGCCTTGATGGAGGCCGATGATGACACGCTTGACCAATGAGGTCGCCAGGTGAACACCGGGCAAAACGCTGTCTTTATTCACTGCTTTGGTCTAGGGAGCTCGATGGTGACAATAGGTTTGGTCATCGGCCATAGCTCCGTTAAGCGTCCAAGGAGGAGGGCTAGGTTTGGGCTCTAGGGAACTACCCAAAGCGCCCTGTTTGAAATCTTGTCAATCAGGTAACGGGAAACACTGCCCATGAAAAAGGACTTGTTAGCACCCCGTCTGCCGATTACCACGGTGCCGTAATTTCCGTTTTGGGCGAAATCGAGAATCGCTTTACTGACCCGTCTTCTGCCATCGACGGTTTCTATTTGAATTTGGTCTTCAGAAATCCCGGCGTCTTTGAACTTCTTAATCGCATGAGGATAAAACTGGTCGATACACGCCTTGTCCCCGCGAGCCACGATTTTTTCCAGTTCCGGATCGGGTTGCTCCTCCATATCGATTTCGCAATAATTGCGGGCATTGCTCGTGACATGCAAGAGGGTCAGGCGGATGTCGGAATTGCCGGAAAGAATCAAACTGACATGGTCGACGGCACGCAGGGAAGCCTCAGAACCGTCTATAGCCATCAAGATCTCGCTTGAGGCTACTTCACCATCGACCAACCAGACTGGAATAACCTGCGATTGCTCCAGTATGTTGGTCGTGACGCTGCCAGCATACATTTTGACAAGGCCGGACAACCCCCTGCGGCCGACCACAATCGTGTCATAACGCTCCTTCTGTGCGTAATCTATAATATCTTTTGCATATCCCAAATTTCTTTTCTTGGTGATGCATTCGATTCGATCAGGAGCAATTCCCTTGTTTTCCATCTCGTTTCGATGGTCATCGAGAAGCTTTCTCGCAAAATGATCGTTCTTTTTTAAAACCGTTTCCAGCTGCCTTCGTTCCGATGCACTCTTACTTACCTCTTCCTTAAGGTAATCGGAAATCATCGGCTGAATGTGAATAAGGACATAATGTAATTTCTTGACAACAGAAGACAGTTGAACAGCGTAATGGATCGCTCTTTGCGACGGACGCGTATTGTCGACAGCCAGCAGAATCTTTTTTTTCATTCTATTTCTCCTTTTTTCTGTGTTTGTATCGATAACATATATCATCATATAAATTGATTGGATGGCAAGCAAAAAATATTCCAACTGTATTTTGTACGTGTGATAGGTAGGGCTCAATTTTTCTTTTTTCGTGCCTGACTTGTCCATAGAAAAAACATCGGTTAGGGGGAAACATGAAAATTCTTGTTGGTTTTGATGGCTCTAAATTAGCTGATGATGTAATAAAGCTGACCCATAAACATGCGAAGGCATTTAAAGCCGATGTTTACAATTTGACTTCATTGGAACAAGGTCCTGAATTGAAAAAAGAAGATATCGATAAAGCTGAAAGCAAAATGGAAAAATTAGAAACTTCCTTAAAAGCAGACGGCATTCCCTGTAATACCAAGATATCTGTAAGTTTACAGTCTGCCGGAGAAGATCTGGTCCAATTTGTGAAGGATAACGCTGTTGATGAAATTATTATCGGGGTTAAAAGAAGATCAAAGGTTGGAAAATTGATCTTTGGCTCCACAGCT
>Ga0316198_10000098_pt1 | contig 35490 bp, 37 predicted proteins | sample OudBieAanoxic_MG_FD_204935 | JGI IMG/M metagenome (GOLD analysis project Ga0316198, IMG submission 204935) | Coastal sediment microbial communities from Oude Bieten Haven, Netherlands - site A anoxic | ecosystem: Environmental > Aquatic > Marine > Coastal > Sediment | place: Netherlands... | reverse complement strand
GTACCGCCAATGGCAATGTCGACCCATCGACGATGACGCCATTGGATCCAACCCGCACGGTGTGCCATCCAGATGGTCCAGGCTCCGAGCAACTCGGCGACAACCAAGAGGATGAGCGGGTGGTAGCGGAGCGCCTCGACGACGTTGCCGCGGACGAGTTGTCCCGCCGCCCTGGTCATGCCGCACCCGGGGCACGCGATACCCGTGCAGTTGGCGAACCCGCAGATTGTCGGACTCGAGTCCGACGGATTGATCGTTGCCAACGCGATGGCCGCGACAAACGGGATCACAAGCAGCGATCCCTGACTCAGGCGGGACTTCGTCGCGATTGTTGTGATCACGACGTGCTGGCGACGAGGCCGATGACGAGGAAGACGAACAAGAACACAATACCGATGATCATCAAGACCGTCGAGATGATCCCGAGGATCCGTCCGGCCTGGGCCGTGCCGCGGTTCTGCGGCGGCCTGCGGCCGGCGTCGATTCCGGCGAGTTCCTTGTTGCCCATTACCCATGCGATCGGGCCGAGGATCTGGCACACGACAAGTGAGAGGATCCCGAGTACGAGGACGGTCGTCGCCTGGCTGTCTTCCGGGTAGTACTGGTCAGTCATGGCACCAGTATGGTCCGACCGACCCGTTCCGCGCTAGTTGTCGGGCGCGCTTGGTCGCCGGACATGGGCCACCCACGGTGCGGACGGCCCGCGGTTCACAGCGGGCCCTAGCTCCGCCCCGAACCGGTCAGAGGTTGGTCGTCCTCGACGGCTGTGAGATCGATGATTTCGGCGATCTGCTCGGTGTAGGGCGTAGCGAGCGCCGCCAGGTCGTGGATCTTGATCTCGACCTCGGTAATCGCCGCCCGTAGATGATCGAGTCGGGACGAGATTCGCAGTTCCTCGCGGCGTGCCTCACCGACGATCTCGTTTGCGATACTGTCGGCCTCTTCGGTGACTTCAGCCAACCGAGCCTCGACGGCCCGATCGCTCAACTCCCGGACTCGTTCGCGGTCGCCGACTGCTGCAGCCCGAGCATTCTCGGCTTCGAGCAGCATGTTGAAGGAGTCGTCCTCCGCCGCTGCGACCTGGGTGACCCACTTCTCGTGGGCATCGATCACGACGTCGTCGCGTTCGAAGTGCATCGTGTCGATTTTCGCGGTCGCATCGGCCAGCCGTGTTTCGGCGTCTCTCTGAGCGTCGCCGACGATCTTGTCGGCGCGAGCCGCGCCCTCGGCGATCATCTCTTGCCGGGTGGTCTGCGCAGCCGCAAACGTGCGCCGGATGGCGTCGACCGAATCGTCGGCTTCTTTGACTCTGGCCTCGAGGGAAGCTGTGTCCTTCTCGTAGGCCTGGAGTGTTGACACCAGGCGTTCCATGACGCGGTCAACTTCGACCGGGTCGTAGCCCTTGCGGCGTACGTTCCCGAACCGGTGCGCCTTGACGGTTGATGCCTCGATCTTCATGCGTCGTTCTCCCCCGGATTGCCCCGTCCGCTGCTAGCCCCTGCAAACCTTGCAGAGCGACCGGGTTGGTCGCAGTCAGGGGGAAACCCTACGACGTGTTCAACCACGCCGCAAGGGGATATCGCCTCCATTCGGAGCTTGAGCGCACGATTTGTCGGCAGAGTCCTAGACGAGCGGCCGTGAGTCGGGTAGAACGGACACATGAATCGCATCACTGTCGACATCAACAAGGAATGGCTCTCCGTCGCCGACATTTGCGAATACATGGATGTGTCTCCGTTTGTTGCGACGAGTCAGTTGCGGTCCGGCGGCCTTCCCGCGGTCAAGTTCGGTCGGGAGTGGCGGGTGGCGCGGCAGGACTTCGAGGATTGGATCAACACCCAGCGCGAGCAGACAGAAGTCGTTCTCGACACGTAGGTGACGTCGGTGCCCTTTCCCCGGTCCAGGCTCGGGCGTCAATCGTGGAATAGGCGCAACCCTTGAACGCCGATCCGCCGTCCGAGTTGTCGCGCGCTGACAGAATCCGGCGAGTGGTTGAACCATCGGTCTCTCGGCTCTATCCGGCTGCAGTGTGGCGGGGTAGCCTCGGTTGTAGCCGGCCCAGAGGAGGTCAAAGTGCTGGATCAGGATTCGATCGATCGGCTCAGGAAGGCCGCCACCGGGGACTACCCCGTGTTGTCCCTCTACGTGAACCTCGAACCAGGCCCTGAAGCCCTGCGAACCGTTCCAGCTCGGATCAAGGAGCTCCTCGCACACGCTGAGGAGGAGTCGGCGACCCTGCCTCGCCCACAACGAATCTCCATCCGATCCGATATCCAATCGCTGTTGAGCGATATCGGACGATTCGGATCCGACCTCGGCAGGAGTGTCGCGACGTTCCGGTCGAGCGGTGCCGATCTCGACGAGCACTTCACACTCCCGGGCCCGGTGCGGGACCGGGCAATTGTCGATTCGGTTCCGTATCTCCGTCCGCTCGAGGCGATGATCGAGCACTACCCCCGGTTCTGCGTGGCGGTGGTCGGCAACCGTCTCGCCTCGATCTTCCGGTTCTCAATGGGCGAGCTCGAGACGTGGGAGGAGATGAGAGACGAGGAGGTCCGCAAGGCGAACTTCGGCGGCTATTCCGGGTACGAGGAGCGACGCGTACGGGCACACTCGGACGAGGTGATCAAGAAGCACTACCGGCACCTCGGCTCACGGCTCGCAGACCTGCGGCGTGCCGACGGTGGATTCGATCTCTTGATACTCGGCGGTTCCGATGCACATGTAGCGGGCGCACTCGCGGCGCTTCCGCCGGATGTCGCGAATCTGCTGGCCGGCAGCTTCACAATTGACCCCGGAATGATGACGCCGTCGATCGTTCTCGCTCTAGCAACCGACGTCGCGGAGGAGTGGGAGGAGCAGAATGAGAAGAGACTCGTTGCTGAACTCTTCGACGCGGCGGCCTCCGGTGGGTCGGCGACCCTGGGTCTCGAGGGAGTTTGTGCGGCGGTGAATCGACGTGCTGTCGACGTCCTGTTCGTCCAGGTTGGCCATGCCATCCCCGGCTCAGCCTGCGCCAATTGCGGGTGGGTGAGTTGCCGCATGGAGCCCGGTTGTCCCGTGTGCGACTCAACTCTCAGGCGTGTGCCCGATCTCGTTGATCGGCTTGGCGAGTCGGTGCGCTCGGCGGGCGGTACGGTGCAGCACATCCTCAGTGACGGGCCGCTCGCCGAGGTTGGAGTGGGGGCGCAGCTGCGGTACTCGATCCCGATGGTCGATCCGACCTAGCTGCCACTGGAGTAGCGTTACCGGTCCCTTGAAGGAGGACCTGTGCCGCGGACCGTTGCTGTGGTCCTTGCAAACGAGCCCGGATCTGGATTTGCCGGATCAAAGTACCTTGGCGATATCGGCGGGACGACGTTGATCGACCGGGTGCTTGCCGATGTTTCCCGTTGGCCGGTCGACGACACGGTGGTTGTGCTCGGTCCAGATGCCGAGGAGATCCTCGAGTCCATGGCGCCTACCGACGCGACGGTCGTGATCGATTTCGAATGGAGTGAGGGGTCGGCAGCTTCGCTCCGGGTGGGCCTCGACGTCGTCATGCGGGGACCGGCAACGGAGTTCGTTGTGATTGGTCTCGCCGACCAGCCCGGGATCAGCGCTGAAGACGTGGCGGATCTCATCGAAGCGGCTGAAGGTGCTGCTGCGTCGGTCCCGAAGTACCGATATCGCCGTGGTTTCCCGGTTGTGCTGGGGCGGAGCATCTGGGAGCGCTTGCTCGGTTCAGAGGGTGACCTCGACCTGCTCGACCTCCTCGGGAGCCACCCTGACGGTGTCCAAGAGGTGTGGTTCGAGCATCTTGCGGGACCACGAATTCTGACACCGGACGACATTCGGAGAAGCTGATCGCGGCGGCGGATGGACCGACGTCGATCGCATCCGGTAGCATTGCGGCCGCATCGTTCCCGGATCGAAGGAAAGAGGGGGCTCGGAATGGCATCGATCTCGGCGATCCAATCGATGGATCACCGCAGCGCAACCAAGCTGCGCAAAGCCGGAGTCCGCACCACCGATTCGCTCCTCAAAGTCGCGGCGACTCGCACCGGACGTAGACGCCTGTCTAAGGAGACAGGATTGCCCGAGGCAGACATTCTCGGATGGGTGAATCGGGCAGACCTGTTGAGGATCACAGGCGTCGGGTCTGAGTACGCCGACCTGCTCGAAGTTGCGGGTGTGGACACAATCCGAGAGCTGCGCCGAAGGAACCCTGATCGACTGCTCGAAGCGATGGCCGAGCTGAATCTGAGGAAACGTCTGGTCCGGCGACTCCCAACGGATGGGATGGTCCGAGAGTGGATCGAGGAAGCCAAACAACTCGAGCCGCTCGTCGCCCACTAGTGCCCTGAACGTGACGAAGCCCCGACCGGTCGGCCGGGGCTTCGTGTCGAATCGGAAGGTGCTACTCCTCAGTGGAGGCCTTCTTCGGGGCCGTCTTCTTCGGCGTTGACTTGGGCGCCGTCTTCTTTGCCGTTGACTTGGGCGCCGTCTTCTTTGCCGTCTTCTTTGCCGTCGTCTTGGGTGTGGTCTTCCTGGCTGTCGTCTTTGCGGCCGTCCTCTTGGGTTTCGGCGCTTCCGGTTCAACCTCGACCTTCACCGGCTGCGGACCGGCGACTCCCGGAGTGAACTGCTCACGCCAGTTGTGCAAGGCTGTCTCCAGTTGCTCGCGCAGGACCTCGACGCGCTCCTGCAACTGATCGACATCCACCTTCACTTGGAGCTGTTCGACGACCTTCACCTCCTGGATCAGGTCGACGCTCTCTTGGATCTGCTCGAACGTCTTGGAATCGCGGATCGCTCCAGTGACCTCACGACCTGCTGCCTCGAGATCCTCCAACGAGGTCTCGGCGAACAGATCGGTGCTGAAGTCGATGAACTTGCGGCCCGCCACCATTGGCGTTCCGACTGCTGCATAGAACGCCTTCTTGACGTTCTCTTTCTGGGTATCCATGACTGAGGTCATGTTGCCTCCTCTTGTTGGTTGCCGGCGAAACTCCGGTAGATCTCCGCCAGCGCCTGTTTCTGTGACTTTGTGAGGGTCGGGTCGGACGAGATTGCTTCCTCGACGCCGGAACGTTCGACATCGTCGAGTAGTCCGGCGCGTTCGTAGAGCGATTCGGTTCGAATGTCGAGAGCCCGAGCGATCGACATCAGGATCTCCGCCGACGGTTTGCGGAGTCCTCGTTCGATCTGAGAGAGATACGGATTCGAGATACCGGCCTGATCAGCGAGTTTGCGAACGGACATGGCGGAGCGTGTCCGCTGTTCTCTGATGAATGCTCCCAGATCCGGGACCGTCGGGCTCTTCACGATGATTGCATTATATCCCAGGGTGCTAGCTATTGCTAGCACTTGCCCAGGCGGCTCACCCGCCTCAGGAAAATGCGGTCCCGCGTGCCGCCAGTTGAGCGTCGAGTGTGCTCTGGACGGACCGTTGTATCGCTTCCGACCGTTCAAGCATGCGCAGCGGGTCCGGCTCGCTACCCGGGTTCTCCGGCATCACCGGCGGGAGGAACCGTATGTGCCAGCGAACCGGAAGCGGAATCGGATTGAGGAAGATGGCAATCTCTTCGACCCTCTGCTGCGGGAAGACCATTCGGACCAACTGCGCGAGACGTTTCGAAACCGCGACCGCAGGGTGGACCTCCTCGGCTCCGAGGATCGCTACCGGGACGATGGGCACACCGGTCGTTTCGGCGAGGTGGACGAACCCACCCCGACCGAAACGTTGCACGTGGTAGGCCTGCCAGACCGGCTTCATGAAGCCCGATTCGCCCTCCGGGAACACACCGAGCAGTCCACCGTGTTCGAGAATGTGGCGGGCATCGTCCCGGCTCGCGTATACCGCTCCCACCTTGCGATACATATGGGACACCCAGGGGAGCATGTTGAAGATCTCGGTCGCGCTCACGCGCACCCGGCGGGGCCTTTCAGCGGAGTTCAGGACGGCAAGGGAGAGCATCGCAGCGTCGTAGGGGAGGGCCGCCCCGCCGTGATTCGCCACCAGCATCGCCGGCCCATCCATAGGGACGTGCTCGATGCCCTCGACGTCGACGCGGAAGTAGTCGAAGTACAAGCCGTTCATCACATGCCACACCATCTCGTGGATCACCGGGTCGAGCCCGATCGGATCCACGTCGTACGTGGCGAGGTGAAGATGGCGGAACAGGGTCGGCCAGGTCTCGAATCCCAGGCGTCCGGTCGCCGGCACGGCCAGGTCGTAGCGATCCTGGCCGGTGTGGAGCGTGCAGGTCTCGAATCCACGAAGGTTCGGAAGTCCACATCCGTGCCCCTCGATACTGCGCCATCTGCAACGACGCTTCGGATCGACGAAATCGGAAAGACGTTCGTAGAGGCGCGTGCGCCGCGCGCGGGCCTCGACTCGATCTTCCTGGCTGACACCGGGGATCGGCAGCACCGAGCCCGTGAATTCCTCGGCCTGGGCCGCCGCTTCAGCTTCCTCGACGGCGAGTGCGTCGACGAGCTGCATCTTGTTCATCTTCGAACGGCCGGGGAGGTCAATAGCACGGGCATAGTCGAGGAGTCCAGCCTTCGTCATCGCGGCCAGGGTTTCACGGGTCACTGTCGAACCTCAGCCGGAACCCGTCCGTACCCCACCATCGTCGTCTGGCGGCACGTGAACTCAGGGACGAACCCGAGGACCGACTCCATGCCGGTCGTACCCATGACCCGGCCGTGCTTCAGCAGCGCGATGGTGTGCTTCGGGAGCGCAATGCCGCTTCGCTCAAGTCCGCGAAGCGCCGCGTGGAATGCCCGTTTCGGGAGCGGCTGCGGGACCCTCCGTCCGAGTCTCAGGATGCGGGAGAGGTAGAGCTGGCCGCGTCCTGCAACGTTGAACGTCCCGGGAGCCGGTCGCTCGATCGCGTGGAGGAACACCCTGAGAGCATCACTTTCCGAGAGCAGCTGGAGACGAGGATCGAAGCCGAGCAGCGTCGGAACGCCCGGAAGGGTCAGATAGGCGCTGATCGGGTTTGCGATCGTCGGGCCGAAAATCGGTGCGAGGCGGAGGATCGTGTAGTCGACGTGATCATGTCGCTCAGCGGTCTCGCGAACGAAGAGCTCCATCTGTTCGAGATCACGCTGGTAGCGACCTCCGGTCGGCTCCAGTCTCGATTTCACCGTGACAACCGATGGTGATCGGGGCCCGGCGCCGTACACGGCACCATCCGACTTGACGACAACATGACGGACCGTCGTGCAGCGACCGATTGCGCCGAACAAGGCCTGGGCACCAACCGTGGTTTCCTCATGGGCTCGCGTTGCCCCGTGGAGCGCCGAGCGGTCAACGGTCTGGAGGTGAACGACCGTGTGCGGCTTCAGGTCGAGGAGGTACCGGGCGAACGACAGGTGGTCAATGTCGAGTCGCTCGAAATGTGAGGAGAAACGTTCAACCGGATCGAGGTCGTCCACGGCGAACACCTCGGCGTTCGGAATCCGCTCGAGATGCTGAATGAGCCGGCCACCGGTGCGGGTGGCCGCACCCGTAACGAGGATGCGCCGCATTCCGTGAAGAGTAGAGAAGCCGGGATACCTCCGGCGAGCCGGAGGAAGGAGACCCGAGACCCGAGACCCGACACTGTCTCATGTCTCATGTCTTGGTTCGGCAGCCGGTGCTGTCGCTCTCGCTCCTACCCTGTGGGCTCTACGCGAAACGGAACTATGTCGGGAGACGGAAGCTTGATCATCGTGATGCGTTCGGATGCGACCCGCGAGGACGTCGATCACGTCTTGGAGAGGCTCTCTGAGGTCGGGGCCGAGGCCCATGTCTCAGAGGGGAGTCGGCGCACCGTCATCGGCATCGTCGGTGACCGAACGCGGGTGCAGCAGCTCCCATGGGAGGCATTCTCCGGCGTTGAACGCGCCGTTCCAGTGCTCAAGCCGTTCAAGTTCGTCAGCCGCGATTTCCAATCCGACGATTCGATCGTCGAAGTGGGCCCGGCGAAGATTGGCGGCGGGTACTTCGCTGCGATCGCTGGTCCATGTGCGGTCGAGTCGAGGGACCAACTCTTCGCCGCTGCCGAGGCTGTGAAGAACGCCGGCGCCACGATCCTTCGCGGCGACGCGTTCAAACCCCGTACCTCTCCGTACGCGTTCCAGGGCCTCGGCGAGGCGGGTCTCATTCTGCTCGCTGAAGCTCGTGAGGAGTTTGGTCTGCCGTTTGTTGTGGAAGTGCTGGACCCGCGCGACGTCGATCTTGTGTCCTCATACGCCGACCTGATTCGCGTCGGGACCCGCAACATGGCGAACTTCTCTTTGCTCTCGGAACTGGGACGCCAACCGCGGCCGGTCATGCTGAAGCGGGGATTCACGGCGACGGTGGAGGAGTGGCTCAACGCTGCCGAATACGTCTACAAAGAGGGCAACCAGGACGTGGTGCTCTGCGAGCGGGGCATTCGGACATTCGAGACGTCGACGCGCAACACGCTCGATATCTCCGCGGTGCCGATCGTCAAGGGCCTCTCTCATCTTCCGATCATCGTCGATCCTTCCCACTCCGGCGGGAGGCGTCAGCTGGTAGCTCCCTTGACGAGAGTGGCGGTTGCGGCGGGAGCCGATGGCTTCATGGTTGACGTTCACCCGTCGCCGGAGACGGCCCTGGTCGACGGGCCGCAGGCGATCCTCCCTGGTGAGTTCGCCGACCTCATGGACGAGGTCAGGGCACTCGCCGCTGCAATGCACGTCCAGGTCTGATTTCGTGTCGCGGGCACTCATCTCGGGTACGGGCTTGATCGGCACGTCGATCGCTCTCGGATTGCGGAACCTCGGGTGGGAGACCCTCGGGTGGGACGCGGACCCGACCGCCCTCGCGGGTGCCGTGAGCGCCGGCGCCGTTGCCCCTGTGGACGGTATCGATGCGATAACACTTGGTCCCGATGACCTGCTCGTGCTTGCATCTCCGCCGTCTTCCGTGCTCGCAGCAGTTTCGAATCTCGATACCGCGGCACTGGTGATCGATGTTGCGTCGGTCAAAGGCCCGATCGTCGCTGCAGCTCGCACTCCTCGATTCGTCGGCACACATCCGATGGCGGGTCGCGAGGTGACCGGACCGGACGCGGCTCGTGCTGCCCTTTTCCGGGGTGCGACGTGGGTGGTTGTTCCCAATGGGGCGGATGAGAAGGACGTCGAGTGTGTTGAGCGAATCGTGATAGACCTCGGTGCGCGGCCGGTGAGGATGAGTGCCGAGGGGCACGACGCCGCCGTCGCTCGAATCAGCCACGTGCCGCAGATTCTCGCCGCGGCCCTTCTCGAGGGGGCAGGAGAGGTTGCCGGGGCCATGGACTTGGCGGCAGGCAGTTTTCGAGACCTCACCCGCGTTGCGTCGTCCGATCCTGCGGTCTGGATGGACATTCTCAACGCGAATCGTCGCGAGGTCACCGCGGCCATCGAGTGGCTTCGCGACCGCCTCGCAGCGGTTCTGGAATCCGAGGACCAACTCGCGGCAGCCCTCGAGGATGCACGTCGCCTGCGCTCCTCACTCGGACATGGTCTCGGTGTTGTGCGCGTCACCCTCGAGGACAAGCCGGGAGAGATGGCAGCCGTCGGTCGGGCACTCGCCGACAGCGGCGTCGACCTCCGAGACCTTCAGCTGCGCCATGCACCGTACGGCGGAGGCGGGATCTTGACGCTGTCGGTTCGTGGGGGACATGAACCGGCGCTCAGAGCATCACTCGAGGCCGAAGGTTTCAGCGCGATTGTTCCATCAGATGAAGAAGGCTGATCGCTCCGACAGCGATGCCGTACTCGATCGCTGTCTCGTCGATCTCGAAGGTTGGTGAGTGCAGATCGACCGGATGCTCGTTCCTGCTAGCTCCGAGGCGGATCAGCGCTCCAGGTACGTGATCGAGGAACCAGGCGAAGTCTTCGGAACCCATCGACTGAGGTGTTGGCTGAACTCCCTCCGGTCCAAGCACTGCCGCGGCCGCCGACTTGATCGTTCCGACAACGGCACCGTCGTTGTCCACCGGTGGTGCGCCCCGAAGGTGGCTGACCTCGATGCCGGCTCCGAACGGCGCGGCGATCGCCTCGATCTGGCGGTCGATGATCTCGGCGAGACCGTCCCAGGCCTCGCTCTCCTGGACCCTCGCGGTGCCGGAGATATCGACATGCGTTGGTATCGCGTTTGCCGTGTCGCCACCGGCGATTCGGCCGAACACCATTGCCAAGTGTTGTCTTGGATCGAGTTCCGCACGAACCATTGCTGGAAGGTCGACCACGATCCGGGCTGCAACCTGGACGAGATCCACGGTGCGGTCGGGACGGGACGTGTGCCCACCGGGACCGGTGAGCCGGACGTGCAGCTTGTCTGCCGCGCTCGTGATCGGACCGGTCTTCAACCCGACCACGCCCGGCGGAATAGTCGGATCGACGTGGAATGCGACCAGCGCCTCGAGGTCGTCGACGACCCCCTCCTCCACGAGTTTGGCAGCGCCTGATGGAAGCTCTTCCTCCGCGGGCTGGAAGATGATCCTCGCCGTGCCCGGGAGATCGCCGAGCATGGCGAGCGTTCGTGCGATCCCGACGGCAATGGCCGCGTGTGCGTCGTGTCCGCACGCATGCATGACTCCATCGATCTGTGATCGGTACGGCGCACCCGTCTCTTCATGGATCGGGAGAGCGTCGATGTCGGCTCGGAACCCGACGATGGGTCGCCCCGTCCCGACCTCGACCGTCAGGCCGACGAGATCAGCCCGAACGACCGGATCGAGGCCGTAGGAGGAGAGCGCCTCAGCGATGCGATACGTGGTCCGCCGTTCCGTCCACGCGACCTCTGGATGGCGGTGCAGGTCCCGGCGCATACGCACGGCATCGGGCGCGAAGGCACGCGCGTGAGCAGAGATGGTTTCGGCGAGGGTGGCCATGACAGGGATTCTAAGGGTTTGGAGCGTGCGAGATGCTCTCTACGCTACGGGGAGAGGAGGAACCATGGCGCGAGAACCGAGCTACACGATTGGCATTGAGGAGGAGTACTTCATCGTCGATCGAGAGACTCGCGATCTCGTTCGCGATATGCCGGACGGCCTGCTCGCAGCGTGTGAGGAGATCACGGAGGGGATGGTCAGCCCGGAGTTCATCCGCTCGCAGATCGAGGTGGGCACCCCGGTGAGCGGTTCCGTGAAGGAAGTACGAGCGCACCTTGCGCAGCTCCGAAGCGATGTCGCGAACGTCGTGTCCGAATACGGACTCGCGATCATCTCGTCATCGACGCATCCTTTCGCAGCTTGGGGCGAACAGCTCCATACCAACCAGACCCGGTACAACACACTCGCTGATGCGCTCCAAGGTGTTGTCCGGCGTCTCCTGATCTGCGGGATGCACGTCCACGTCGGCATCGAGGACGAGGATGTGCGCATCGACCTGATGAACCAGGTGCTCTACTTCCTGCCGCACCTGCTTGCGCTGTCAACCTCGTCTCCGTTCTGGCACGGAGACGACACCGGTCTCAATTCCTACCGCACCGCTGTTTTCCAGACGCTGCCGCGCACCGGACTGCCGGATGAGTTCCTCGACTGGAGCCACTACCAGCGTCACGCGCAGATCCTGGTGACGTCCGGCGTCATCGAAGACGAAACGAAGCTGTGGTGGGATATCAGGCCCTCCGCCCGGTATCCCACACTTGAGATGCGGTCGACCGACATCGCAACGCGGATTGACGATGGGATCAGCCTCGCGGCGATGTACGTGTCGTTGTTGTCGATGCTGTTTCGGCTCCGTCAGGAGAATCAGCGGTGGCGCGTGTATTCACGGATGCTGCTCAAGGAGAACAACTGGCGAGCGCAGCGCTACGGAGTGTCGGAATCCCTGATCGACTTCGGCATCGGGAAACTGGTGCCGATGGCCGATCTCGTGGCGGAACTTGTCGAGCTTGTCGCAGAGGATGCACGCCGCTTGGACTGCGTCGAGGAGGTGGCCCACACGCAAGAGATCGTGAGGCGCGGCACCAGCGCCGACCGGCAGCGAGCGATCTACCAGGGAGCCATCGCCTCCGGTGCCGACGACCGGGAAGCCTTGATCGGCGTTGTCGACTTCCTCATCGAAGAGACCGTCTCCGACCTATGACACAGATCAGGGTCGCGGGAGCACAGATTGATCTCACCGTCGGGGACCTCTCCGGAAACGAGGAGCGGATCCTCGAGGCGATGCGCTGGGCCGAAACGGTCGATGCCGATGTGCTTGTCGTCCCCGAACTCGCCGTCGTCGGGTATCCCCCCGAGGATCTTGTTCTCCGTGAGGGGTTTGTCGAGGAAAACCTCCAGGTGCTTCGACGTCTTGCGGAGGCATCCGGTCGGTGCGCAACCGTGGTCGGGTTTGTCGACTCTCTCGAAGAAGGGGTGATCGACGACGACTCCGTCGAGCGCCGCATCGCGAACGCCGCAGCAGTGATTGCCGGCGGACGCGTTGTCGGTGTGTATCACAAGGAGCTCTTGCCGAACTACGGCGTTTTCGACGAAGCGCGGTACTTCGCAGAGAGTCGCGAGCCGACGCAATTGTGGGATATCAGCGGTGTTGCTGCAGGTGTCTCGATCTGCGAAGACATCTGGTCGCCGGAGGGACCACCAGCTCGCCAGGCAGCCGCCGGCTCCACGCTCCTTCTGAATCTCAATGGCTCGCCGTTCCATGAGGGCAAGAGTGGTGAACGAGCACGGCTGCTGTCGGCCGAGGCGAAACGAAGCGGCGCAGCGGTTGTCTACGTGAACTGTGTCGGAGGTCAGGACGAGCTCGTCTTCGATGGTGACTCGATGATCTTTGGTGCCGATGGTGAGCTCATCTATCGCGCACCTCAGTTCACGGAAGAGCTCTTTGTCGTCGATCTCGAAGTGTCGACAGACCGTGAGCGCGCGGTGAGCGCGGTGCCGGTTGTGGAACCGAGCGTGTCTCGGGCGCCCCATCCGGTGCCGATCTCCGTCGAGCGCCTGTCGGACGACGGGGCGGTCTATCAGGCGCTCGTCACCGGCCTTCGGGACTACGTGACGAAGAATGGGTTCAGGGAGGTCATCATCGGATCGTCCGGGGGAATCGATTCTGCTCTCGCCGCGACCCTGGCGGTCGACGCGCTCGGGCCGAGTGCGGTGCACACGCTGACGATGCCGACGCGCTACTCGTCCAAAGGATCGGTCGCCGACTCCGAAGCGCTCGCAGCCAACCTCGGCTGCCGGTTCAGCGTGGTCCCGATCGAAGCCACGTTCGAGTCGTTCCTCAAAACCCTCGATCCGCTCTTCCGCGGCACGGCATCGGGAGTCGCTGAGGAGAACGTTCAGGCCCGTATCCGGGGAACGATCCTCATGGGGGTGTCGAACAAGTTCGGCGGAATGGTCGTCGCCACCGGCAACAAGTCCGAGATGGCGGTCGGCTACGCAACGCTCTACGGCGACATGGCCGGTGGTTACGCGGTGTTGAAGGACGTCTACAAGACGCTCGTGTATCGCCTCGCGCGTTGGCGCAATCGAGACGGTGTTGTCATCCCTCAGGAGATCATCGACAAGGCTCCGTCTGCCGAGCTCCGGCCGGACCAACTCGACACCGATTCGTTGCCTCCCTATGACGTTCTCGACGCCGTGCTCGAGGAATACATCGAGCAAGACCGGACTGTCGACGAGATCGTCGCCCTGGGATTCGCCAGAGACCTGGTGTGTCGTATCGCCCGGATGGTCGACCGCAACGAGTACAAACGTCGCCAGGCCCCGCCGGGTGTGAAGATCACCCGAAAGGGTTTCGGGCGTGATCGCCGGTTGCCCATTACAAACCGGTATCTGAACCAGTAGCCGCCGGTCGGCGGCCAGCACGGAAATTGAGGGGAACACCGTATGAGCGATGCTGGTTCGCCGGGCGAGCTGAAAGCCGGCGCTTCTCCTGCGGTGGCGGGTGAAGCCGGCGCTATCGACGCAGCGAGCCGTCCTGGAACGGTGAACAGCCTGCTCCAGGATCTCCGGTCGTTTGGCGTGGCCGATGGCAGCTCCGTTGTCTCTTGTCTCTTGTCTCGCGTCATCTACGCTTGACCTATGGCTGTTCTTGGGTCCGTGCTGATCGATGGCGTTCCGTCGGACGCCGCTGATGCGGCGATCTCGGTCTTCGACATCGGGTTCCAGCGCGGCTACGGCTGTTTCGAGGCGATGCGCGTCTACGACGGACAGGTGTTCCGACTCGATCAGCACCTGACACGGCTCGAGATGAGCGCGCTGAAGCTCCGCCTGCCGTCGCCGGAACGCGCCGTGATCTCCGATTGGTGTCGCGGGCTCGCTGCCGAAGCCGGCGATGGTGTCGTTCGGGTGTTCATCTCCGGTGGAACCGATCCGAAGCGGCTCGGGACCGACTCACGGACCGTGGTATTTGCGGAATCGGCCAACCCCGGACCTGCTGCCATGCAGCTTCAGGCCAGAACGGCACCGTGGCACAGCGACGGCGAGTGGTTCGAACTCACGGGCGCCAAGGCACTCTCCTACGGCTTCAACCTTGCTGCCTCGGTGGCGGCTCAAGCGGACGGCTTCGACGATGCCCTCCTCATGGGTCGGGATGGTCATGTGCTCGAGGGCCCTACGTTCTCGATCGGCTGGATCAGCGACGGGGTTCTGCATACGCCGGGTCTCACGCTCGGCATCCTCGAGTCGATTACGCGAGGAGCCGTCATCGATGTCGCCGATCGGATCGGGATGGACGTGCGGCAAGGCTTCTACGGTCTCGACGCAGTATTGGTCTCCGACGAGGTCATCGCCATGTCCACCGTTCGCGAGGTGCGTGCGGTCGGCCGAGTCGACGATCAGGTCTTCAGCGCGGGTGAAGGCACGGCGGCGCTCCAAGCCGGCTTCACAGCGCTCGTGGACGAGGAGCTCGATTTGTGAGTGTGTCGTTGGCCATCGCAATCGACGACCTGTATCGAGAGGTCGTCCTGGACCCTGATCGCTGGGGTGACGATGCGTACGCTGAATGGCTCGAGAACATTGCGATCGATGCCGACGGCATCGATAGGGTTGCGGCACGATCGCTTCGGAGGGCCGTTCGGATGGCGATGAAGCTCCAGCGCTTCTGGTCATCGACCGATGCCGACCGTCACCGAGGCGAGAGGTCATGGGAGGCCCGTGTTGACATTGCGGTGGGTGTTCCCGCGTGGCGGCCGGGTCTCGAACTCGCGGAGCGCGAGCTCGCGGCCAATCCATCGGAGGAGGGTTTCGACGAAGTGCGCCGACGTTTCCGGGTAGTCAACGGCTCTCCATGGATGGAAGGTGTCGACTACGACGAGTGGTGTTCCGGCACCGCAGACGGGCAAGAGCGATAGAATTGGCGTCCATGGCATCGAGGATTCTCATGATGGCCGCAGCAACGATGGTCATCGCGTCGTGCACCTCATCGAGCGATACGACAACGACGACCACCACCACAACAACGACGACGACCACCACGACGGTGCCCACAACCACCACCACAACGACACCACCGACGACAACAACACTTCCCCAGGAAGCTCCCGCCTTCCCGGAGTATCTGATCGCCGAGCGGATTGTCGCTCCTGAGACCGGTGACACCGTGGTGTTGCTCCTCGATCCCGCGTCGTATCCCGCTTCCGGTCTGTCGGACCTCGCCCTCTACGACGTCATCGCCGATGCGGTTGATCGGTTCCCACCGATTCTCGTAGCCCACGTGGTCGACTCACCAGATGCGGTGGAGGCCGTGCTCCTCGAGCAACCGGACGAGGACCAGGAACTCATCCTGGCAAACCACTACCTCGCGCGGCTCGAAGACGGCTTCCGGATCGTGTACTTGGGCCCATTCGAGGAGTCAGGAACCGCAGTACTGGGGTCGTAGGAAGACCCGAGACCCGAGACCCGAGACCCGAGATCCGGCACGCGTCGGGCCTCATCTTGGTGATCCAGGCTCCCAGGCCGCCCCCTCTGCGACCGAGCATCAGCTCGGCCGCGTCTCCCCCACCTTCGGCGGTGGAGACAATCTCAAGTCTCGTGTCTCGGGTCTCTTGTCTACTTCAGAGCAGCAGCGCTGCGGTGATGAGGAAACCGCCGAAGCTCACGAGGTCGGTGGTCATCGTCAGGAAGATGTTCGACGCCAGCGCGGGGTCCTGACCCATACGGCGCAGGACGATCGGGATTCCCGACCCGACCAGACCTCCGACGAAGATCGACACAGCAACTGCCACAAACAGGATGAGGCCGATCTCCCACGGATCGACGCCGGACTGGTTGCCGAACAATTCGACCGTGAGGGCCCCCATGAGCGCTGCGAGAACGGCGATCGCCAAACCATCGACCATTGTGACCGCCATCTCTCTGCGTACCGCACGGCGCGCTCGACCGCGAGGGAGGTCGCCGACCGCGATTGATCGGATGATGACGGCCAGGCTTTGCGCTCCTGAGTTGCCGCCGAGCAGGGCCACGAGCGGCATGTAGGCGGCAAGGATCACGGCCCCTTCGAGCACCGACTCGAACTGCGCGATGACGTAGGCGATCACGAAACCAACCACGAGATTGAACGCAATCCACGGCAGGCGGCGGCGCACCGATACCGAGACGGGAGTGAAGATCGTCTCCTCCTCGCCGGCGCCGACCATTACGGCGATGTCCTCGCCGGCTTCGGCCTGGATCGCCTCGATGGCTTCCGAGATCTTCACCATTCCGACGAGCGAGCCATCGTCATCCACGACGGGGATGGCGATCAGGTGATAGCGCTGGATCAACTCGGCGACGATCTCGCGGTCGGTCGTTGGCACCACCGATACCGGGTCCGCAACCATGACCTCTTCGAGCGCGCGGCCGGGGCGGGCGAATACGAGATCCCGGAACGACACGACACCTCGGAGGTGACCGAGTTCGTCGGTGACGTAGACGTAGGAGATGTTCGATCCCAACCGATCGTGGAGGCGTCGCAACGCCTCGATTGCCTCACCGGCGCTCACTCCGGTCGGAAGTGAGGCGAAGTCGGTCGTCATCATGCCGCCGGCTGTATCGGCCGCGTAGACCAGCAGGTTTTGGATCTCGGCCGCCGCTTTCGGGTCGAGCGCAGCAAGGACTGCGGTGCGTTCAGCCGGTTCCAGGAGACCGATGATATCTGCCGCCTGGTCGGCGTTCATCATCGAAATCATGGCCGCTGCGGTGGAGGGAAGAATCGTCTCGAGGACGTCGGCTGCCGCCTCAGGACGCATCTCGTCGAGGACTTCGCCTGCGTCGTCCGGATCGAGGTCCTTCAGGAGATCGGCAGCGCCCTCCTCGAGGAGGGCCTCGAGGATGTCTGCGGCATTCTCAGGTGTTGACTCGGCGATCTCCTCCCACTCGTCTTGGTGCGAGTCGAGGTAGGCCTCGGCCTCCTCAGGGCGGCGTCGGGCAAGGTCTCGAAGCGTCTCGGTGACGTTGCGCGGTCGGGGGAATCTCAGACGCATGACAGAGGCAGCCTATCGCCTGGCGGATCGTGGCGAATTCACCCTCGAATAGGGCATGCCCCCACGGGGGGAGAGGGGGCATGCAGGATCGGCCCGCGAGCCGACCAGAAGCCAATTCTAGCAAGCGGATGAGGCCGACAGGGTGTCGGATTCCTCAGCGAAGCACGATCATGGAGGTGGGCGATGCGGACTCGATGTGACCGATGATTGCGGCAAGATCCCCTGCTGCAACAAGTGCCTCTGTGAGGTCCGTTAGATCCGACTCGGGGACGGCGAGCAAGAGCCCCCCGCTCGTCTGCGCGTCCGCTAGCACCGTGCGCATCGACTGGGGGGTGTCGCCGAAGTCGACAGAGCCCTTGACCGACCGGTAGTTGCGTTTCGTGCCCCCTGGAACATGCCCGTCCGCAACGATCTCCGCGACGCCTCCAAGCACCGGGACTGCCGATGCATCGAGCAAGGCCGATACCCCACTCGCGCGGAGCATCTCGGTGAGATGTCCGAGAAGACCGAACCCGGTCACGTCGGTCCCGGCCCGGACGCCGGCGTTGACCGCCGCTCTCGATGCGGATGCGTTCAGCCGGGTCATCGATGCGATCGCAGCGTCTTGTACGACCGCGGACGTAGCGCCGTTCTTGATCGCCGTCGCGATGAGCCCGGTGCCGAGTGCCTTGGTGAGGATCAGCCGGTCGCCGGGCCGCGCCGCGTCGTTGGTGATTATCCGGTCGGGGTGGACCGTTCCCGTGATCGCGAATCCGAACTTCGGTGTGGTGTCGTCGATCGAGTGGCCGCCGACAAGCGTGCAGCCAGCCTCGGTGAGTACTTCTACTGCACCGTCGATGACGTCCGCAGCAATACTCCACGGGAGTTCGTCCCTCGGCCAGGACAGGAGCTGGAGCGCCGTCAGCGGAGTGCCGCCCATCGCATAGACATCGGAGAGTGCGTTCGCTGCCGCGATACGTCCCCACATTCCGGGGTCGTCGACGATCGGAGTGAAGAAGTCGACGGTCTGGACCAGGGCGAGGTCGTCCGAAATCCGATAGATGGCGGCGTCATCCGACCCGTCGATCCCAACGAGGAGATCCGGGTGCTGGGTGATTTCGGTTCCGGGCAGGCGGCGCAGAACCTGCGCCAGCTCGTCAGATCCGAGCTTGCATGCTCAGCCGGAGCCGTGGCTGTACGCCGTGAGGCGGATGAACTCCATGCGATCATCGTAGCCCCCCACGTTTGCGGCCAGCCCCGTACGCATGCAGACTCTCCGGATGGCTGACAACACTGAGAAACGCCTCACTGCGATTTCGCAGTCGCTCGGCATCGGATCGCTCGAACGCCACATTTTCCTGTGCGCCGAGCAGTCCACTCCTCGCTGCTGCTCGGCTGAGGAAGGCCGCGAAGTATGGCGCTACCTCAAGGGACGCCTCAAGGAACTCGATCTGGCGTCAGCTCCCGCGCCGTGGCGCGGCACCGATCTCGAGAAGCCACCGCCCGATTTCGAGCCTCGCGACGGGGTCGTTCTTCGATCGAAGGTCGACTGTTTTCGTGTGTGCGAGCGCGGACCAATCGCCGTGGTCTACCCAGAGGGTGTGTGGTACCACTCGGTGACGGTGGACGTCGTGGAACGCATCATCACTGAACACCTCATCGGGGGAGTCCCGGTCGAGGAGTATGTGTTCGCGGTCGATCCGCTGGGGGAGTAGGAAGAGCCAAGAGCCAAGACACGAGACTTGAGACACGAGACTTGAGACACGAGATCCGATCCAATTCCTCACCCTCAGGGGGAGGTGGCAGCGGCGGAGCCTCCGCTTGCGCCACGCAACGGTTCACCGTGTCAGATCATGCCGAGGACCTGGGCGGAGCCGCTGACGGGCGTACGACCCGGTCCGCCGCCTGGCGGCGGTCTTGGATCTCGGTGAGGGCGCGGTTGACGCTTGGCCCCTTCCGCCTCGCTGCGCTCGCTCAATCCCCGTGGCTGAGCAGGTCCAGCGCTCGGTCTATCACCGTTTGTGGATCGTCGCGGTAGATGGAATGGCCTGCTTCCGGGACTTGCTCGAAGGTGAGGGCCGCGGCGTCGATCTGATGAAGCGCGAAGTCCTCCGCCGTGTAGAGGGGGTCCTCGCCGGCCCCGAGGATGTGGACGGGAGCGACGATCGAAGCGAGTTGCTCTCCAAGCGACCAGTCTCGGTTGTCGTTGAAGGTTCGGCGTATGACTTCAACTGAAGTGGCGAGCAGCGATGCTCGTTTCCGATCGGCGTCCTCGCGACGCCAGTGCGGATGCTCGGTCAGGAGCGTATCGACCGAGGATGGATTGGTAACGTCCTCGACGATCGACGTATGGACCTCCTCCGCGGTGGTTTGGTCGAAGGTGATGGCCGGATCGATGAGCAGGTAGGCAGCGGCGAAGCCCGGATCCAGCGATGCTGCCCGAACGGCTACGGCCCCGCCGAGCGAGTGGCCGATGACCAGATCCCACGGCCCGGGGCATGTCTCGAGTACGTCCCGGGAGTAGGAATCCAGGCTGTAGGTGTCCGGATGGGGGCTCTCACCATGTCCGCGAAGGTCGGGAGCAATCGCCGTGTGCCCCGATGCTTCGAGCGCGCCGGCGATCCGCCACCACACCGGACCGGCAGAGCTGAGTCCGTGAAGGAGCAGCACAGCCGCGGTTTCCGATCCGAATCGATGGACGTTCAGATTCATGGCGGCGCCACTGTACTTACCGCTCGAACGGCCAAAGCTCTACGCTGCGCCGGTGAGATTGCTACGGAGACTCCTCGGCGCGGTCGGACTCGGATGGGTGCTGTGGCGCTTGTTCGGCCCTGAGGTCGAGCCCACGTACGAAGGCGAACAGGAACGTCCGCTCTACCTTCCCGGTCGCACGGTTCTCGTTGGTGAGCAGGAGTTCTTCGTCCGAGAGGCAGGACCCGAATCGGCCCCACCGCTTGTGCTGATCCACGGGTGGGGATTCGACGGGGAGATGACCTACTACAAGCTGATCCCGACCCTCGCCGAACGTTTTCGAGTGATCGTTCCCGACCATCGGAACCACGGCAAGTCGGATCGAATACGTGGGCCTGTCGAAGTCGCCGACCTTGCTCTCGAGACGATTGGGGTCCTCGACGCGCTTGGCCACGACGAGTTCGACGTCTTCGGCTACTCCCTCGGGGGCATGGCAGCACAGGTCCTCGCCTATCAGTACCCGGAGCGGGTCCGGCGGCTGATCCTTGGCGGAACGGCTGCCTACCCGGTCGATCGCTTCCGCTTCCCCGCACGCGTCGCCTTCTGGATCGCCCGGGCAACGGCGCGGCTTTCGAAAAAGGAAGTCGTGATCTTGACGTATCGACTCCTCCTCCGTTCGGGAGTCATCGAAACCCGGCACGCCCGATGGTTCTGGGCGGCGATGCTCAATCGTGACCCCACCCTCTATTACGAGTCGGGAAAGGCGGCGTGGAGATTCGATTCACGGCCGTGGGTCGGCCGGATAGATGTGCCGACGATGATGATCATCCCGATCAACGACCAGATCGTCCCGACCAGGACGCAACACGAACTCGCAAATCTCATCGGTGCGGACCGGGTGGTTGAGATCCCTGGGGCGGGTCACGAATCTGTGCTCTCCCATCCGGAGGAGTATGTCGCTGCCATCGAATCGTTCCTCAGCGACGTCTGAGGTCTCTGGTGGTCAGTCGAGGGCGAAGTCTTTCAGCGTGGGAATCAGCGCTTGCGGAGCGTCGAGGATCACGTTGTGACCTGCGCCCTCGATCGATAGGTGGGTCCCATGCGGGGCTGCGACCGCCATCTCGCGAGCAAGACCTGTGTAGCTGGCGTCGGCGCTGCCTGACACGGTGAGCAGCGGCATCTCCAACTCGCCGAGCCGGTCACCGACATATGGCTGAGCACCCTGGCCCAGGCCTCGCAACGCCGCTGCCAGGCCGGAGGCGGTGTTCACTTCGCGAATGACCCGGTCCCGTTGGCGGATCTCGTCGTTGTGGTGGCCGGTTCCCGCGATCGGACCGTCCAACCACTCATCGAGAAAGACCTTGGTACCTGCGGCTTCGATGTGATCGGCGAGAGCTTCATCGCGGGCGCGGCGCACCTCTCGGTCCGTTTCTCCCGCGATTCCCGGCGAGGCTGAGACGAGAATCAGGCCTTCGACGAGATCGGGACGGTCCAGTGCGGCGAGAAGCGCCATCCTGCCGCCCAGCGAGTACCCGATCAGCGGGACCGGCTGCTCGAACGAGGCCAACCAACGGGCTATCGCCCCCACGGTTGTCGGAACGTCGACGGGGCGAACACGGGTTCCTCCATGTCCCGGCAGATCGGCGGCGTGGATCTGGAGGGCGTCGCTACCGAACGGTGCGAACTGAGCTCCGGTCAGCGTGAAGCCGTGAAGCGCGGCAACACGACGTCCGGTTCCATAGACCCGAACGGCGAGATCGCCTGGGGATTGGTCAGCCCTGATCCTCGACCGGGACTTCGACCGTCATCGCCTTGTAGATCTTGAAGCCGACGGCAAACAAGATGGCAACGATGATGAGGGTGACGAGAGGTTTCTTCATGTGTCCATCATACCGGCAGACGGGAAGGTGATTGGCCGACCTTCGCTTGGGGTGCTGAGCGACAGACCGGTAGCCTTCGGGTTGTGGAATCCCCCTTGACCGAACCCCAGCACCGCTACCGAACGCTTGCGTGGTCGGTGCTCGTGTTCAATGTGTTCGTGATTCTCGGCGGCGCAATCGTCCGTGCGACGGGATCGGGTGACGGATGTGGAGCGTCGTGGCCGACGTGCACCGATCGGATCCTTCCGTCAAACCCAGCGGTCGAGACCGTGATCGAGTTCAGCCACCGCATCACGAGTGCCCTCGCGATTCTTGGTGTCCTTGCCCTCTACGTCCTGGCGCGCCGCCTCTACCCAAGCGGCCATTGGGTCAGGAAAGCGGCGGGCATGTCGCTCTTGCTGATGGTCGTTGAGTCGCTCCTCGGAGCGTCGCTGGTGATCTTCGGATGGGTTGACCAAGATGCGTCGATCGGCCGGATGATTGTGGTGCCGCTCCACCTCCTCAACACCTACCTGCTGCTCGGAGCGTTGACGCTGACGGCGTGGTGGTCATCCGGGAATCCCCTTCCGTCGGAGTCCGCCGACAGCAGGACCCGCAGACAACTTGCGATCGGGGCGGGTGGCCTGCTGCTCGTTGGAGCCATGGGGGCGCTCAACGCACTGAGCGACACGCTCTATCCGGCCGAGAGCTTCTTCTCGGGCGTTCAGCAGGAGCTTTCGGCTGATTCTCCCTGGCTCGTGCAGCTGAGGGTTCTTCACCCGATCGTGGCTGTGGCGGTCGGTTTCGGCGTGGCCTCTATCACCATGCGCCTTTCCGCCTCCGCCACCAACACGACGAAACGTGTCTCTGCCATCGTCATCGGACTCGTCGTCCTGCAGTTCTTTGCGGGGCTTGTCAACGTGATGCTGGCCACGCCGCTCGAGACCCAGGTTGTCCATCTCGCAATCGCCGATGCCATGTGGATCGCCTATCTGATCTTCGCTGCCGCGCTACTGGCTGAACACCAGACCTCCAAGACACCGATCGAGAGAGTCGCGTGAACGAATCTGTGCGGATCACTGATCCTCGCCGGCCGAGTCCCACCGCAACGATCCGGGCGTATGTGGAGCTCACCAAGCCGCGGATCATCGAGCTCCTTCTCACGACGACGCTTCCCGCCATGATCCTCGCCGCCGGCGGATGGCCGGGGTGGTGGCTCGCCATCGCCACGCTGGTCGGCGGGACACTCTCCGCCGCCGGTGCCAACGCCATCAACCAGGTGATGGACGCCGACATTGACCGGGTCATGCGCAGGACCCGAGGTCGTCCATTGCCCACTCACCGGGTCAGTGAGCGGTCCGCGATGATCTTCGGCATCATCCTCGGGTTCGCCGGATTCATCTGGCTGCTCGTGACGACGAATCTGCTGGCAGCGTTGCTCTCCACAGCCGGACTCCTGTTCTACGTCCTGGTCTACACACTCGTGCTGAAACGAACCACCACACAGAACATCGTGATCGGTGGGGCGGCGGGCGCGATGCCGCCGCTCGTCGCGTGGGCGGCCGTCACCGGCACACTCGCGGTCCCGGCGTGGGTGTTGTTCGCGATTGTGTTCTTCTGGACACCACCACACTTCTGGGCGCTTGCCCTCCGCTACGACGAGGACTATCAGGCGGCTCGCATTCCGATGCTTCCCGGCGTCGTCGGGACATCGATGACGACCGATCACATCCTTCTCTACAGCGTCGTGACCGTCGGCGTCTCATTGCTGCTCGTGCCTTGGGTTGGATGGATCTACCTGGCAGCCGTGGTCGCGCTAGGCACGTGGTTGATCGCCGGCGCCGTCTACCTTCGAGCGAATCCGGACATGGCGATGCGGTACTTCACCGCCACGAACGGCTACCTGGCGGGGGTCTTCCTCGCTATCGCGATCGATGTGTTGGTGCTGGGATGAACCGGAAGCCGCCGGCTATCACTCACAAGGTGCCGGTCGGAAGAACGGAGTCGACCGCATGAGCACAGCGGACTTCTTGGTCGTTCTTTTTGGATCGGTCTTGGTGGTCGTCGGGTTGGTGGCGATTGTTGCGCGTGAACTGGGGACGCATCCGGAGCGGCGGCTTGTTGGATCGTTTCGAGACGCCGTGGAGGTGTTGTTGCCGCTCCTCGGCGCCGTCGCCCTTGTTGTCTCGGTCTGGATCTCTGTTTCCTGATCGACCGAACCGATCAGCATTGATGGGCACGGCTTTACTGTCGACGGGGGAGACAGTACGCTGCCGTCCGTGACCGCACGCTATCGATTTCCGTACCAGTTCACCGGGCCTTGCGCCCGGGTTCACGTGATACGGCGGTAGCGGCACCACACACCAACACACCCCCACGGAGACCCGGAGCCAAGGCTCCGGGTCTTGTGGTTCCCGGAGCCCTCCGACAAGGAGGAACCATGTCAGAACAACCGATCCTCAAAAGCCATCGACGACCCGGCATCGAGACGACCGTCGTCTCTGTCGGCACCGTCAAGTTCGGTGATGGTTCCTACCCGGTCATCGCGGGACCGATGGCGGTTGAGAGTGAGGAGCAGATCCTCGCCGCCGCCCGGCTCGTTGCAGAGCACGGCGGATCGATACTGCGTGCCGGGACCTACCTCGCAGGGTCCTCCCCGTATGCCTACCGAGGCCTCGGAAGTGAGGCGTTGTGGATGCTCGAGCACGCCGGGCGCGAGACGCGTCTTCCGGTGAGTACCGAGGTGCTCGAACCGGATCACATCGATGTTGTGGCCGAACACGTTGACGTCATCGAGGTTGGTCCAGACAACATGCAGAACTTCGTGCTCCTCCGTGCTGTTGGGGCCACGAATCGGCCGGTCATCGTCCATCGAGCCTCTGCGGCCACCATCGACGAGTGGCTCCTTGCGGCCGAGTACGTGCTCGACGCGGGCAACGAGGCGGTGGTGCTGTGCGAGCGGGGGAGCCGTGGATTCGATCCACGAACCACCGACACGATCGATATCTCCGCGATTCCGACCGTTCAGCGTATGTCCCACCTCCCGGTGATCGTCGACCCGTCCCCGACCGCCGGTCACCCCGAACTCGTTCAACCTTTGGCGCTGGCCGCCAGGAGCGCGGGCGCGGACGGTCTGATGGTCCCGTTCCACCCCGATCCTTCGGATGCGCTCGCCGGCAACGGATCGCACCTCGACCCGGATCGGTTCGCGGCATTGATGGATGCGCTTGGCATCCCTTCGCTGCGCGACGAAATCGACCGGATCGACCGGCAGGTGATCCGTCTCCTCGGTCGACGGCTGCGCAGCTCGATCGACATCGCGAAGATCAAGGCCGCGCGGGAGCTTGCGATGCGGTCTCCCGATCGTGAGGCAGAGCTGATCGCGGAGATGCGCGAAGACGCTGAAGCCGTGGGTATGGATCCGGGCTATGCAGAAGAACTCATGGATGTAGTCCTCCGACACAGCCGGGCTGCTCAGGCCGCCGCTGTCGGCCGCGCTGAGGAATCCCGCGCCGGGTAGCGTCCAGGGACATGGAAGCAGCCGAGGTTGGAACCGACGGCGTGATCCGGTGCAGTTGGGGCAGCGGGAGCGCGGAGTATGCCGCCTACCACGACGATGAGTGGGGCCGGCCCGTTGGCGACGATCGCAGGTTGTTCGAGAAACTCTGTCTCGAGGGGTTCCAGTCCGGCCTGGCGTGGATCACCATCCTCAGGAAGCGGGACGCGTTCCGCGAGGTGTTTGAGGGATTCGACATCGAACGCGTCGCCCGGTTCTCCGACGTCGACGTCACACGGTTGCTCGGCGACGCTCGAATCGTGCGGCATGAAGGGAAGATCCGCTCAACGATCAACAACGCCCAACGATCGCTCGACGTTGTCGCCGATGTGGGGTCGCTCGGCGCTCTCGTCTGGTCCTTCGAACCCACACCGGCCCCGCCCGCAATGGTCGCGATGACTCCCGAGTCTGTGGCCCTGGCGAAGGAGCTGAAGCGGCGCGGTTTCACCTTCGTCGGCCCGACCACTGCCTACGCCTTCATGCAGAGCATGGGTCTGGTGAATGATCATGCAGAGGCGTGCGCGGTACGCGAGGCAGTGGAGACGGACCGCAGCGAGTTCGTGCGACCAGGGTGAGACCCGAGACCCGAGAGCGAAGAGCGGGGGAGGCTTCGTTGTCTCGTGTCTCGTGTCTCGTGTCTCGTGTCTCGGATCTCGGGTCTACCTACTCCGCCTTTGCGGATCTCCCCATCAGCGTTGCTATCGCTTCCGGAACCGACGCGTCCTCGTAGAGCACCCGGCCCACTTGGTCCGCGATCGGCATCTCGACTTCATACCGGTCGGCAAGGGCCAGGATTCCGCTCGTCGACTTGACTCCCTCGGCGACCATGTTCATCTCCGAGACGATCTCATCGATGGTCTTTCCGAGCCCGAGACCGAGGCCGACTCGATGGTTCCGACTCTCGGTCGACATACACGTGGCGATGAGGTCGCCCATCCCTGCCAGGCCAGCGAACGTTGCTGTGCGTCCGCCCATGGCCACCCCGAGGCGGGACATTTCGACCAACGCTCGTGTCATCAGCATCGAGACGGTGTTGAGGCCGAATCCGAGGCCCTCCGCCATGCCGGCGGCGAGCGCCATCACGTTCTTCAATGCCCCAGCGCTCTCGGAGCCGATCACGTCGGTGTTGGTGTAGACCCTGAATCGCGGCCCCATGAAGACTGTCTGCATAACGGCCGACATCTCATCGTTCTCCATCGCGATCACGGTCGCAGCGGGCTGGCCGGCCATGATCTCTCGGGCGAGGTTCGGGCCGGTGAGGACGCCGATGTGGGAGCGATCGTGATCGGGGAGCACGTCGAACGTGACCTCGGTCATACGCATCAGGGTCGGCTGCTCGATGCCCTTCGTGAGAGAGAGAATCGGCGTCTCAGGGTTGAGGAGCGGTGCAGCGTGTTCGAGAACCGACCGGTAGCCGTGCGACGGCACGCCCATGACGATGGCGTCGGCACCGTCGACTGCGCTCTCGATGCTTGTTGTGCCGATCAATTCGGGAGGGAGTTCGAAGCCGGGGAGGTAGTCCGGGTTGGTGCCGTTGTTGATGCGTTCGGCCAACTCCACGCGGCGTGACCACAGGATGGTCTCGCACGAGGGGGCAAGCATCGCTGCGACGGTCGTTCCCCAAGATCCGGCTCCGATGACTGCGACCTTCATAGCCCCTCCTCTCTCGGCCACAGGGTACGACATGGAGGCGCCGGCGTCCCGGGTGCTTGCTTTCCGGACCGTTCCCGGCGACGCTTCCCGCAACACATACGTCGCGAGAGCGAGGCCCTTTGACGACCACGAACTACGTACTCGACACTTGCGTTCTCCTGGCCGACCCTCACGCCCCACTCCGATTTGATGAACACGACGTGGTGCTGCCCCTCGTGGTAGTTGAGGAGCTCGATCGCCAGAAGACACGAATGGATGAGGTCGGCGCCAACGCCCGATCTGCGATCCGGCTGCTGGAGGACCTCGGTGCATCTGAGCCGGGGGGTTTGGCAGAACCGACGGAGATTCCGACCGGCGGTTCCCTCCGGATCGAAATCAACGGGATAGCCTCGAAACGCCTTCCAGAGATCCTCGATCCAAACACCTCCGACCATCGGATTCTCGCCACGTGTCTGAACCTGGTTGATGCCGGAGCGCGCACGATCCTCGTCACGAAGGATGCAGCATTGCGCATCAAAGGAGCTCAGCTCGGTGTCACGGTCGAGGACTACCGAGGGGACACCGTCCCGGTGGATGAGTCGTATCGCGGGGTTGCCGAGATCGATGTCTCCGGTGAAACGGTCGACGAGCTTTTTGGGAGCGGGAAGGTAGCGATCGAGGACACGAATCTCGTCGTGAACCAGTTTGTGGTGCTTCATGGTCCGGGGTCACAATCGGGACTCGGCAGGGTTGTTGACGACGGACAACGCGCAACCGTTACGAGAGTGCCGGGCAATCGCCACGTGTTCGGCGTCGAGTCCAAGAACATGCGACAAGCGTTTGCGCTTGATCTTCTCATGGATCCCGATGTGGCGGCCGTGTCGGTGATGGGTATGGCGGGCACCGGCAAGACATTCCTCGCGCTCGCAGCGGCGCTTGAGCAGGTGCTCGAGCTGGGTCGATATCGCAGGGTCTCGGTCTATCGGCCGCTGGTCGCCGTGGGGCGCCAGGAGGTCGGCTTCCTGCCCGGTGACCTCACCGACAAGCTCGAACCGTGGATGGCCGCCGTACACGACAATCTGTATGCCCTGTTCTCGCAGGCGGAGGGATCACCCCGCGATGCCGTCGATGAATTGTTCGAACGCGACGTGCTGGAAATGGCTGCGGTCACCTATTTGCGGGGTCGTTCGATCACCGGGGAACTCGTCATCGTCGACGAGGCCCAGAACCTCGAGCTTCCGACGCTCAAGGTGATCCTGACGAGGATGGGTGCCGACTCGAAGGTCGTGTTCTGCGGCGATCTCACCCAAGTCGACAATCCCTACGTCTCTCCGTTCGGCGGTTTGGCGGCGATGATTGAGAAGTTCAAAGGCAACCCGTTGTTTGGTCACGTGACGCTCGATCGCACGGTGCGTAGCCCGCTCGCCGAATACGCCGCGAACATCCTCTGACGGCTATTCGCCCCGAAGGTAGGAGACCATGCGTTCGGCTACTGCTGCAGGCAGGCGGACCTTGATTTCGGTTCCTTCTTCGGCGTGGTGCTCATCGAGAACTTCGCCGGTCTCGTGGAGTGATGCGACGAGATCACCGCGATCGTATGGGATCAGGAGTTCCGCGATGACGGTGACGGCATCGAGCCCCTCAACGATGGCGGCGGTGACATCTTCGATGTTCTCTCCGGTGAGTGCCGATGTGGCGACCGATCCTTCGTAGACCGTGAGGAGCCGCCGAACCACCGCCGGCTCTGCGATGTCGGTCTTGTTGAACACGAGGATCTCCGGGACGTCGGCGGCGTCGATCTCGGTCAGGACTTCGCGCACGGCACCGATCTGGCCGTCGGGGTCCGGATCCGACGCATCAACGACGTGCACGAGCAGGTCCGCGTCCGCGGCCTCTTCGAGGGTCGACCTGAAGGCCTCGACGAGTTCGTGAGGGAGACGACGGACAAAGCCGACGGTATCGGACATCAGCGCCCGGTGCCCGTCCGGCAGGTCGAGCCTCCGTACCGTTGATCCAAGAGTTGCGAAAACGCGGTCCTCGACGAGCACGTCTGCTTCCGTCAGCCGGTTGAAGAGCGTCGACTTCCCGGCATTCGTGTATCCGACGATCGCTGCGACGGGCAGGCCGGACCGCTTTCGTGACTTGGCCCTCGTATCTCGTGATCGGGCAGCCTCCTTGAGTTCGCGCTCGATCTTGGAGACACGCTCGAGGATCCGACGCCGATCGGTTTCGAGTTTCGTCTCACCAGGGCCGCGTGTCCCGATCCCTGCACCCAGGCGGGAAAGCTCAATGCCCTTGCCGCGAAGCCGGGGGAGGCGGTAGCGGTGCTGCGCCAGTTCTACCTGGAGGCGCCCCTCGTGGGTGTGGGCGTGCTGAGCAAAGATGTCGAGGATGAGGGCAACCCGATCGACGACGTCGCACTGGAACGCCTGATGGAGGTTGCGTTGCTGGGCCGGTGAAAGCTCGTTGTCGAACACGACGACGTCGATGTCGAGCATGTGTGATTCGGCGACGAGTTCTGAGAGCTTCCCCTTGCCAATGAAGGTTGCAGCGTCGGGACGATCCCGGCGGACCAGCACGGATTCGACCGGTTCAGAACCGGCCGTGTCGGTGAGGAGCTCGAGCTCTTCGAGGCTTCGCTCTCCCTCGGCTGCCCGGCTGCTGTCCCGAATCATGCCGACGAGCAACGCCCGCTGCCGCACAACATCGAGGTCGGTGACCGACGCCGTGAGGCGCCGCCCGCTGCGAGCAACGTGAGATCGGGAGTCGTCGGTCATAGGGGGAGTATGGCGGGGCGGAGGGAGCTAGACCCGAGACCCGAGATTCGAGATCCGAGACTCGAGACCCGAGATTCGAGACCCGAGACCCAGGACCGGTCTCAAGTCTCGTGTCTCATTACCTCTTGCGTTGCACGGCGGGTGATCAGCCGGAGCCCATCAAGGGCTTCGGGCTCGCAGCCGAGGGCTGGCAGCCAGTGACTCAGTAGCTCAAACGCTTGCGCTTGTTGGTCTCTTCGGCCTATCTTGCGCCGACCCCGGCGTTCGGCCGGGGTTCCTGGTTATCCGGGCTTACATTTGGAGGCAAAACCATGAGCGACAATATGCGGAAGTGGCTTCCGTGGATCCTTGTTGCTGCTGTTGCTGTCATCATCATCGCTGTTATCGCCGTTAACTCCGGCGGAGACGACGATGTGGCGGCTGACACAACAACAACAACCGCGGCGGATTCCACGACCACAACAGTCGAGGAAACGACCACAACAGTCGAAGAGGCCACCACCTCATCGACCGAAGCACCGATGGCCCTTGAGCCAATTCCGGTTCGGATTGGAGCAATCCTGCCGCAAACGGGTGGACTTGCCTCCATTATCGAGGCCCTCGAAGAGCCGATTCGGATGGGCGTTGAGGAATTCAACGCAGTGTCGGCAGGGCTTGTGGCAGTGGACTTCGTCGACTCCGGGACCGATCCTGCGATCGCCTCGACCAACATTGACCAGTTCCTGACGGGTGAACACAACGCGATCATCGGTCCCGCATCGTCCGGCGTTGCAAACTCAATCTGGGACAAAGTGAACACGAATGAGATGGTGATGTGTTCCGGTTCGAGCACTGGTGCCGTCTTCAGCGGATCCGATTACAACCCGTACCACGTGCGCACCGCTCCGTCAGACGACATCCAGGGACCGTTGCTGGGCAACATCGTCGTCGATGACGGCTACGCAAACGTGGCCGTGATTTGGAGGAGCGACGAGTACGGTGAGGGCTTCGGCAACGCAGTAGCGGATTCGGTGGAGGGCGCGGGCGCCACTGTGGTGATGCGCGAGGGATACGACTTCAACCAGACGTCGTACACCGACCTCGCCAACAAGATCGCCGCTTCCGGGGCAGATGCTGTGGCGATGATCGTCTTCGCCGAAGGCGGTCAGATCGTGCTCGACCTCGAGAGCGCTGGATTTGATGGGCAGATCTACGTCGCGGACGGGTTTGTTGACAACGTCACCGCTGAAGCAGTGGGTGACAGGACTGACCTTGTGGAGGGTTTCAAGGGCACCTACCCGGCGCTGGCTCCCGCCACCGGTGAGGCCACGTTCGTCGACCGGTTCACGGCGTTCGCTCCGGACGCACCGACCATCTTCTCTGCGCACAAGTATGACTGCTTGGTGACGTTGGTGCTCGCTGCTCAGGTTGCTCAGAGTAGTGATCCCACAGTCTTTGTCGATGAGATCATCGGCGTCACACGCGATGGCGAGAAGTGCTCGCTCATCGAAGACTGCCTTGAGCTCGTGTGGGCAGGCGTGGACATCGACTATGACGGCGCATCGGGGAAGCTGGACTTCAGCGAGAACGGTGAGCCTGGTATCGGGACATACGACGTGTTTGTCTACGTTGCAGATATGGAGCGAGACACGCTCGCGCAGGTGGAGGGCAGCCTGCAATAAGGCGAACAAGAACTAGCTACAAAGGAGGGGCCCGGCGACCGCCGGGCCCCTTTCTCGTGGCTCAGTCGACTCTTCCGAGCGTTCCCAAGTACAGGTCGACGACCTTCGGATCGTGCAGTAGTTCGTGTCCCGTTCCGGTGTAGGCGTTTCTGCCCTGGTCGAGTACGTACGCACGGTCGGCGATCTGCAGGCATCGCCGGGCATTCTGCTCGACCATGACGATCGAGACGCCAGTGTCGGCGATTCGCCGAACGCGTTCGAATACGAGGTCTTGATTGCTGGGGGAGAGGCCGGCGGATGGTTCGTCCAGCAGCAGGACCGAAGGATCCATCATGAGGGCTCGCCCGATCGCGACCATCTGACGTTCTCCGCCAGAGAGGTAGCCCGCTCGTTGGTCCGAGCGCTCGGCAAGGAGCGGGAAGATCTCAACAACCGCGGCCAGCCGTTCATCCCATGCCTTTGGGTTGAGGTAGAGGCCCATCCGAAGGTTGTCCTCTACTGTCAGCGATGGGAACACGTTGGCGCGCTGGGGTACGTAGCCGACGCCAAGAGAGACGAGCGTGTGGGCCGCAAGATTCGAGATGTCGCGGCCGCGCAGCGTTACGAACCCGTCTCGAACGGTGACCAGTCCGAAGATTGCCTTGACAAGTGTTGACTTGCCTGCCCCGTTGGGGCCGATGATCCCCACGAGTTCTCCATCGTCGAGCGTCAGGTCGACACCTCGCAGGATGTCGACCCCCGGCAGGTACCCGGCGACAACCGATTCCGCAATCAGGAGAGGTCCGGTCACGACGCAGCCTCCCCGTGGTGCTCCCCAAGGTAGGCGTCGATGACGGTCCGGTTCTGTGCGATTTCCTCGGGTCTTCCTTCGGCGATGATCCTTCCTTCGGCCATGACGACAACCCAATCTGAGATCTCTTGCACTACGTCCATATCGTGTTCGACGAACACGACCGTCTTCCCACTATCGCGCAAGCCCGTGATGTGCGTGAGGAGCGACTGAGTGAGGGCGGGGTTCACCCCGGCCATCGGTTCGTCGAGCATCACGACCTCAGGATCCATCATGAGTGCGCGCGCCATCTCGAGGAGCTTGCGCTGTCCGCCTGAGAGACTGCCGGCGAATTCGTCGGTCATATGCTCGAGCCCGAACCTTTCGAGGAGTTCAGTCGCCCGTTCCTCGTTGGCCTGCTCGGTCGCGTGCCATCCGCCGGTGAGTGCTCCCCAGAGCCCCTCTCCCTTGTTGTCCTTCGCCGCTACCAGCATGTTGTCCATCACGGTGAGTCGAGCGAGCGAGCGGGTCAGCTGGAATGTCCGCACCATGCCGCGGCGCGCTACCTGAAACGCCGCGATCCCGATGAGAGCGCCGCCGTTGAGGTGCCATTCACCGGCGTCGGGCTTGTCGAAGCCGGTGAGAAGGTTGAACAGTGTGGTCTTCCCTGCCCCGTTGGGTCCGATGAGTGACGTCACCGTGTGCCGTTGCACTTCGAGGTGATCGATGTCAACCGCGTGGAGACCGCCAAACGATCGCTGGAGGTTGTTCGCCACCAGAACAGGATCCGGCTTGTGGACGCCGGGTTCCGGAGCAACACCGAGCATGGGATGATCACCGTTCATCGATCAACGCCTCCTCTCGGTTCCCCAGGATGCCCTGCGGTCTGAATGTCATCAGGAGCATGAGGCCGACGCCGACGAGCACGAGCTTGACCTGGCCGGCAGCGGACGGCGACAGGATGTTGCCGACGAAGTCGACGTCGGCTTGGGTCGTCGCCATGAGGGAATCGATTGTGAAGAAGAGGAATCGGAACACGACGGCCCCGACGATGGGACCGAGGATGGTCCCCGCGCCGCCGAGGATGACGATGACGTAGAGAATGAACGTGACGTTTGGCAGGTACGCATCCGGAGTTACGTTCTGCTGCTCGATGGCGAGGAGAATCCCGGCGATCCCCGCGATTCCTCCGCCGATCATGAGTGCCTGGAGTTTGTACGCGAACACGTTCTTCCCGAGCGAGATTGTTGCGTCTTCGTCCTCTCGGATCGCCTTGAGGACGCGACCCCAGGGGCTCTTGATGATGCGCCGGATCAGAAGCGTCAGGAGCGCCACGAGTGTCCACCCAATGAGTATGACCCAGAGCTGCCGCCCGGTGACCACGAGACTCCCGATCCCGTAGAGCCGCGAGGCGGGGAATGGGTTGAGCTCGAAGAAGAAGTCGGCAAACCCCTGGATCCCGAAGACACCCTTGGTGAGCGGCTGTGCCCAACTCGACCGAACGAGCAAGCGAATCACTTCGGCTGCAGCGATGGTGGTGATTGCCAGGTAGTCGGCGCGCAGTCGCAGGGTGGGCAGACCGAGGAGGAGTCCGAGAAGGGCCGAGGCAACGACTCCCACGATCACGCCGAGCCACAGCGGCCCGCCAAGGTCTGCGGTGATAGCGGCGCCGTAGGCTCCGACGAGCATGAACGCGACGTACCCGAAGTTGAGAAGGCCCGCGTATCCGAACTGGAGATTCAGCCCGATTGCGGCGATCGCATACGCGGCGGTGACGGGACCAATCGTGGCGAGGATGCCGTCAATGAATACGCTGCTCCAATCCATCAGCCGATCCTGACTTTCGTGCCGAACAGGCCTTGCGGCTTGACGAGCAATATGACGATGAGCAGGCCGAGTCCCACAGCTCCCTTGAGTTCGTTCGGGAAGAAGAGCGTGCTCATCTCAACTGCCATCCCAACGACGAAGCCGCCCACCATCGCGCCGTATGCCGTGCCGAGACCACCGAGCACAACAGCCGCGAAGATCAGCAGCAGTAGGCGGAAGCCCATGTCCCACTGGACTGCCTCGTTGAGGCCGAGGAAGCTTCCGCCGAGCGCAGCCAGTGCACCTGCGAGCGTCCAGGTGATGAGGATGATCCGTTCGACGTTGATGCCGGATGATTCTGCAAGATCGGCATCATCGGCGACAGCCCGCATGGCGGTACCCGAACGGCTTCGCTGCAGGAAGAGGCCCACTCCCGCCAGGACAACGACAGCGACCGCGATTGTGACAAGTTGTTTGGGCACCATCGAGATCCCAAGTATCTCGATCGGCGACTGGCCGGCGAAGTCGGGGTACGCGCGCGGCTCGCCACCAAAGAAGATGAGGATCGTGTGGCGCATGGCGAATGAGAGGCCGATCGACACCACCATCATCGCTATGAGTCCGGTCTGCCGATTCCGTAGCGGCCGCCACAGGGCTTCTTCTTGTAGCCAACCGAAGCCGGCACCGACAAGGACAGCCGGAACAACGGCAACGAAGAGAGGCCACTGTGGCCCGAGAGGCGATGCATGGAAGAAGTAGGCAGCGACGGCGCCGAGCGTCACCATCTCAGCGTGGGCGAAGTTCACGAGGCCGGTCACGCCAAACACCAAGGAGAGCCCAACGGCCGACAGAGCGATGATCGCTCCAAGCTTGAGGCCGGAGACGAAGAGTGCGCCGACGCGTTCGTACGTCGACACGGACGAGACGGTTCCCTCGCCGAGGGGGAAGATGACCTTTTTGGCCTGTCCGTCCCGGACCTCGACATCCGAGAGGTCTTCCTTTGTCGGGTCGGTCAGACCGACGCCGTCGGGGAGCGATGCGGTGTCGAGTCGGACCTGATAGACCCCGGCCGCCGGAACGGCGATCTCCCAGGCCCCTTCTGCGTCCGATTGGCCGGTGCCGATGTCGGCTCCATCCTGGGTGACGATGATCGTGACACCCTCAACCGGGGACTTCTCTGTACCGACCGTTTGGATGAGCTTCCCGCCGATGGTCTCGCCTGCCGCGATGGACGCGACAGGAGACAACACGACGATTGTGATCGCCGCGAGCCAGAACCATGCGAAGCGAGCACGTCGGGACACGTTGCGGCGAGTGTAGGTGGTGCAGGGGTTTCGGTGTCTAGTGATTCTTCTCGACGGATTG
>Ga0316198_10000097_pt1 | contig 35632 bp, 29 predicted proteins | sample OudBieAanoxic_MG_FD_204935 | JGI IMG/M metagenome (GOLD analysis project Ga0316198, IMG submission 204935) | Coastal sediment microbial communities from Oude Bieten Haven, Netherlands - site A anoxic | ecosystem: Environmental > Aquatic > Marine > Coastal > Sediment | place: Netherlands... | reverse complement strand
TCAGAATCAGAAACATTTTTAATGGCTACCAGACCCCCTGTTTTATCAGTTATGGATATGGTCTTAACCCCTTTACCTCCCCGATTGGTAATCCTGTAATCATCAATGCTGGATCTTTTACCATATCCATTCTCAGAGACCACCAATATTTCGTCATCAAAATTATTTACAGATACCATGCCTATTACCTCATCTCTTTCATTTGCCAATCTTATGCCGCGAACACCAGAGGCATTACGGCCCATAGGTCTGGTCTTACTTTCTTCAAACCTGATGGCCTTACCAGATCTAAGCCCGAGTAAAATCTGACTGGTACCAGTGGTTAATTTGGCTTCTAAAAGTTCATCATCTTCTCTTATGTTAATTGCAATAATTCCATTTTGACGCGGCCTAGAATACTGTTCTAATGATGTTTTTTTAACTGTACCTTTTTTGGTAGCCATAATTACATAATGGCCATTCACATATTCCTCGTCCTTTAAATCTCTGGTACAAATAAATGCTTTTACCTTATCGTCCTGTTCAATATTCACCAGGTTTTGAATGGCTCGGCCTTTTGATGTTCGGCTACCTTCAGGAATTTCATAAACCCGCATCCAGAAACACTTCCCCTTTTGGGTAAAGAACAACATATATTGATGGTTTGTTCCAACAAAAAGATGTTCAAGAAAATCCTCAGTCCTTGTTGACGAAGCTTTTTGCCCTACTCCTCCCCTGTTCTGTGTTTTATACTCACTTAAGGGAGTCCTTTTTATGTAACCTGCATGCGAAATTGTAATTACTACCTGTTCATCAGGTATCATATCCTCTATACTCAGGTCACCCCCCGCAAAATTTATTTCTGATCTTCTTGCATCTCCATAGCGTTCTTTAATATCTAGAAGTTCATCCTTTATGATCTGCATTCTGCGATCTTTATTAGCCAGAATATCCTTTAAGTCCGCAATTGTCTTAATAATCTCATCGTATTCAGAGCGCAATTTATCTTGTTCAAGACCTGTAAGTTGTCGCAGACGCATCTCTACAATAGCCTTGGCCTGAACTTCAGATAATTTAAATCTTTTGATAAGGTTCTCTCTTGCTTCATCTGCATTTGAAGACGCTCTAATGATGGCGATAACTTCATCAATATTATCGGAGGCAATAATAAGTCCTTCCAATATATGAGCCCGGTCTTCCGCCTTTTTCAAATCAAAAGTGGTACGTCTCACCACTACTTCATGCCGATGCTCAACAAAATAATGAATTATCTCCTTTACATTAAGCATTTTTGGTCTTCCTTTAACCAGAGCTATATTATTTACGCTGAAGGACGACTGTAGTGCTGAATATTTGTATAATGTATTAAGGACAATATTAGGAATGGCATCCCTCTTTAAGATATATACAATGCGCATCCCCTTTCTATCAGATTCATCCCTGATTGATGCTATCCCATCTATCTTTTTATCATTGACCAAATCGGCAGTTTTTTTAATCATATCTGCCTTATTGACCTGGTAGGGAATCTCTGTGACAATTATACATTCCCTGCCCTGAACTTCTTCAAAAGTGGCTTTGGCTCTCATAACAACCCTGCCGCGTCCTGTATGAAAAGCTTCTTTTACGCCGTCGTAACCGTATATGATCCCCCCTGTAGGAAAGTCGGGAGCTTTAATGTGTGTTATTAACTCATCAATCTCTATATCGTTATTGTCAATATAAGCGATGGTACCATCTACCACCTCTGAAAGGTTGTGCGGCGGCATATTAGTTGCCATACCTACGGCAATACCCGAGGCACCATTTATCAATAAGTTTGGAATCCTGGTTGGAAGAACTGTTGGTTCTTTAAGTGAATCATCAAAATTAAGCTGATAATCTACGGTTTCTTTATCAATATCGGCCAGCATCTCATCGGCAATCTTGCGCATGCGGGCCTCTGTATATCTCATTGCCGCAGGACTATCGCCATCCACAGATCCAAAATTACCCTGTCCGTCAATTAACATGTATCTGAGACTCCATTCCTGAGCCATCCTAACCATACTATCATAAACAGAGGTATCACCATGCGGGTGATATTTACCTAAAACTTCCCCAACAATCCTTGCAGACTTCTTGTGTGAACTTGAAGAACGAACGCCTAAGTCGTGCATGCCGTATAAAACTCTCCTGTGAACCGGCTTTAGACCATCCCTGACATCGGGAAGGGCACGTGACACAATGACCGACATTGAGTAGTCAATGTAGGCTGATTTCATTTCATCTTCAATGTTGATCGGGATCAATTTTTCTCCTTCAGCCATATAAAATTCTTATTGCCTTATTATGATTAAAATATCTGGCCAATATACACAAAATCATAGCATAGAAAGCACATTCCAAGTAGTTTATTAAAGAATTTATTAACACATTGGGGTAGTGATTTGGTTAATAATTAGGATGTTAATTTTTTTGTAAATCCGTGTTTTTTTCGTCATTTAGTCCAAGTTTGTCGAATATAGGTACGGTATTTGTCGTTCTTAAGAATAGATTTACTAATTTTATTGCTGAATAAGAAAATTTTATGGATGATAATTTTTCACCTAGAGTAAAAGATGTAATTGCCTACAGCAAGGAAGAAGCATTAAGACTTGGCCATGATTTTATTGGTACCGAGCATTTAATGCTGGGATTGCTGCGCGATGGAAATGGAAAAGCAATTAGTATTCTGGATGCACTCGATGTGGACCTGGATCACTTAAGGCGCAAAGTGGAAATTTTGAGTCCGGCTAATCCAAATTCCGGAGGTATTCAAAAAGATAAAAAAAATCTTCATTTGACAAGACAGGCAGAACGTGCGTTAAAAACCACCTTCCTGGAAGCAAAATTATTTCAAAGCTCTTCAATAAATACTGCACATTTACTGCTGTGTATCCTAAGAAACGAAAACGATCCTACCACTAAATTACTCCACAAGCTTAAAGTGGATTATGATGGGGTGAAAGATCAGTTTAAATCTATGATCACCAGTGAGGACGACTATATTGATTCTCCTACAGCAGAATCTTTTCCCAGTGATTCCGATGAACCTGTAGAAGGCAAGGAAGGATCTTTTGGAGGAGCTTCCGGTCAAAAAGGAAGCAAAAAATCCAAAACACCTGTTTTGGATAATTTTGGAAGAGATTTAACACGACTTGCAGAAGATAACAAATTAGATCCTGTAGTTGGACGGGAGAAAGAAATTGAACGTGTTTCTCAAATATTAAGCAGAAGAAAGAAAAATAACCCCCTTCTTATAGGGGAACCCGGTGTTGGTAAGAGTGCTATTGCCGAAGGATTAGCGCTTAGAATTATTAACAAAAAAGTATCGCGAATACTCTATAATAAAAGAGTAGTCACTTTAGATTTGGCTTCGCTGGTTGCTGGCACAAAATATCGTGGACAGTTTGAAGAACGGATGAAAGCCGTAATGAACGAGTTGGAAAAGAATGATGACGTAATTCTGTTTATCGATGAGATCCATACTATTGTAGGTGCAGGTGGTGCAACAGGAAGTTTAGATGCTTCCAATATGTTTAAACCAGCTTTGGCTAGGGGAGAAATTCAATGTATTGGAGCAACTACACTTGATGAATACAGACAGTATATCGAAAAAGACGGTGCACTTGAAAGACGTTTCCAAAAAGTAATGGTTGAGCCGACTACAGTGGAGGAAACCATTGAAATATTAATGAATATTAAAGGGAAATACGAAGATCATCATAATGTAAATTATACTGATGAAGCCATAATTGCCTGCGTCAAGCTTACCAACAGGTACATGACCGACAGGTTTTTACCGGATAAGGCAATAGATGCCTTGGACGAATCTGGTTCACGGGTACACATTATAAACATGGATGTTCCAAAACAAATTATTGAATTGGAAAATCAATTGGAAGATGTGCGTGAATTGAAGAATAGTGTGGTTAAGAAACAGCGATATGAGGAAGCCGCTAAGCTAAGGGATGATGAAAAAAGACTTGAAAAGGAACTGTCTATAGCACAGGAAAAGTGGGAAGAAGACAGTAAGCTCCACCGCGAAACCGTTAACGAAGAAAGTGTCGCTGATGTGGTTTCTATGATGAGTGGAATACCTGTAAATAAAATAGCACAGACAGAAAGCAATAAACTTGCCGAGTTACCAAATCTCATTAAGGGCAATGTAGTTGGACAGGATGAAGCTGTTGCCAAAGTCGCCAAAGCCATTCAACGAAACAGGGCTGGTCTTAAAGACCCAAATAAACCTATAGGTTCATTCATTTTCCTGGGGCAGACAGGGGTTGGTAAAACCCAGTTAGCCAAGGTATTAGCACAAGAACTTTTTGATTCTGAAGATGCTCTGATCCGTGTTGATATGAGTGAGTATATGGAAAAATTTGCAATATCCAGATTGGTAGGTGCACCTCCTGGTTATGTAGGTTATGAGGAAGGTGGGCAATTGACTGAAAAAGTTAGGCGCAAACCTTATTCTGTAATTCTTTTGGATGAAATTGAAAAAGCACATCCTGATGTTTTTAACATGTTACTTCAGGTATTGGATGATGGCTTTTTAACAGATAGTTTAGGCCGTAAAATTGATTTTAGAAATACGATCATTATAATGACATCTAATATTGGTGCCCGCCAACTTAAGGACTTTGGACAGGGGGTTGGTTTCGGTACAGCTGCCAAAAAATCGCAGGAGCATAGTCACCATAAGAGTGTGATTGAAAATGCGCTTAAAAAAGCTTTTGCACCAGAGTTTCTGAACAGAATAGATGATGTTGTTGTATTTAATCCACTGGAGCGCAAACATATTCACAAGATTATAGATATTGAATTAGATAAGCTGTATGAAAGAATAAAGGATATTGGATATGATCTGAATTTAACTGATAAAGCAAAAGATTATATCGCCGATAAAGGATTTGACAAACAATACGGTGCCCGACCTTTAAAAAGAGCAATCCAGAAATATATTGAAGATGCCCTTGCGGAAGAAATTGTCAATTCAAAACTCGAAGAGGGCGATAGTATCTATATGGATTTGGATGAAAAGAAAGATGAGCTGTCCATTAAGATAAAAAAATCCAAGAAGGGATCCAAAGCATAACAAAATGTAAGAATTTAGTTATAAAGGAATCAAGTTATTTGGTTCCTTTTTTTATTTCCCCAGATTACAACAAGTAAGAATAGGAATACAGTTTCTACATGCTGTAAACCATATAAACGATATATACGCTTTTGATCTAATATTTTTCGGAAACCTTGACCAAGCGCATACTTTCGTTTTAGACACACTAAACTATATGAAATGAAAGTCGGACCGGCTAAGAAAAAAATTATAGTTAAAGAATACAACTTAGATATTGGCACCGTTCAGGTATTAAAAAATCATATGGTTGTAATCTTTGACGAAGGGGCAACACTTACCCTGGAAAGGGCTTATCAAATTATAGGAATTTCAGAGATACACTTCAGAGACAAAAACTTTGGTATTATTAGTCTCAGAAAAAATTCTTATGCCGTTGATCCCACTATTTACAACTATTTAAGGGAATTAAAAAATCTTAAAGCATTTGCTATTGTTTCCGTTAAGGAGGTAGATATGCATAACTTTAAAATTGAAAAACTCTTCTACAAAAAACCAATGAAATTTTACATTGATTATAACAATGCACTGGCGTGGGTACAAAGAAGAGTCAGAAAGAAGTAGGGAACTAATCCTCTTTGGTTTCACTTTCAATATCTGTAGTTGGTACATTAAACAGATCAATATAAGCCGGGCCAATACCATTAATTATTGCCGTTGCTGTTAGCGCCTGGTATCCTAAATTTTCAATTGCTATATCTCCTGCTCTGCCGTGGAGGTATACTCCAAATATAGCTGCTTTCAAAGGTTCATATTTCTGTGCCACTAATGAGGTTATCACGCCTGTAAGCACATCCCCGCTTCCTGCCGTGGCCATTCCGGGATTTCCTGTAGTGTTAATATATCCCTTTTCGTTATAGATCACTATAGTATGAGCGTCTTTTAGTACCAGAATACAATCGTGTTTTTTAGAGAATTCCTTAGCTTTTTTAAGTTTATCAAAATCATTCTCCCAATTGCCCAATAAGCGCTTCAATTCCCCCGGATGGGGAGTAAGTATCGTTTTTGGTGGAAGTTTTTTTAATAGTGATTTGTTCATGGCAATCATATTAAGACCATCAGCATCAATAACCATAGGAGATTTAGTTATTCCTAAAAATTTGGAGAACGTTTCCTGAGTACGCTGCGCAGTTCCCAGTCCAATTCCAACCCCTATTACACTAGGCTCCAATTTCAAAGAAATATTTGTGATTTCTTTTTCACCTTGGTCTGTAATAACCATAACCTCGGGTAATGAACTTTGTATGGGTATATATCCACATTTTGGTACATAAGCCGAAACCAATCCACTTCCGGAGGTAATGCAGGCCTTGGAAGCAAGGGAAACAGCCCCAATTTTGCCATAGCTGCCGCCAAGAATCAATGCATGTCCATATGAGCCTTTATGTGAAAATTTTTCCCTTGGAATGTAATATTTCAAAACTTCATTTTTGCCAATAAGCACAAAGGAAGCCTCGGTTTGCCCGATATATTTTTGAGATAACCCAATATTTAAAACTTCCCATTGATTGGAGAATATTCCCGTTTCCGGTAAGAAAAAAATAAGTTTTGGAAACTGAAAACTCAGAACATAATTCGCTTTCACAACCGCTTTTGAATTTTTTACAGGCTGATCTAGAAACAAGCCTGACGGGATATCAACAGAAACAACGAAAGCGCTCGAATCATTAAAATGCTGTATAAGTCTTTCCACCCATGGATCAGGTGTTCTGTTTAACCCTATCCCGAAAAGAGCATCAATAATTATATCTTCAGAATCAATTGAAGGGAGTTCAGAATCCTGGTTAACAAAGTTTGGCCAAATCTTACGATCTTTCAAGCGCTCTAAATTACCAAGAAAATCATGAGACCTCTTCTCGCTATAGTTTACAACAAATACCTCAATATTGTAACCATGTTCCCATAAATGCCTTGCCAGAGCCAATCCATCACCACCGTTATTTCCAATCCCACAAAACAACTTAATTTTGACCTGAGCACCTTGCAACTTATGATGAAGCCAGTCAAAAAGCTGAATTGACGCCCTTTCCATTAGCTCGGCTCCGGTGATATCCTGATCTTCAATTGTGAATTGGTCAGCTGCGTATATCTGTTTGGCTGTAAATATCTTCATTTCTTATTTATGGTCAATTTATTGGATTCCTATTTATTTAGTGACAACTCCGCGTGAAATAGGTTTTTTACTCCTGGTGTCAGTTACAAATTCTACTTTATACCACTGAATCATCCCTAAATACCGTTATTTTTTATAAAAATATTTGAAAAAAATTGATGACTTCACAAAAATAGCATGAATTATTTGATAAGGGGTTCAAAAGTCCTACTTTTGAATTGTCATCAGAGACATTATGAAAAGCATATCGGACATAAATAAAAGGGCTTCATCCTTTACTAACCGGCGCCATTTTGCTGCTAGTATCACCACTACTACCCCTTAGGGGTAAGTTTCTACATATACGTCCGTATCCGTTTATATTCAGTAACAACAGCTGTATAAATCAAGCAATTAATACTAAAACAAAATGAAGGTTTTAAAATTTGGAGGTACTTCAGTAGCCAATGCTCAGCATATAAAGCAGGTTCAGAATATCATCAAAAATTTGGATGAAAATAACATTGTAATTGTAGTATCTGCTCTGGGAGGAATTACAGATCTGCTCCTCAGGACTATTGATATGGCATCAAATCAGGATGAAAAATATAAAGATAGCCTTCAGGAAATAGAAGACAGGCATATAAAGACTATTAAAGAACTCATTCCAATTCAATTACAAAGTGCTATTTTAAGCAAGGTGAAAAGCGAATTAAACACCCTGGACACTTTAGCAGAGGGTGCATTTCTAATTGCTGAAAAAACCCCGCAGTTAACAGACAAGATTGTTAGTTTTGGCGAGCTTTTATCTTCCTATATTATTAGTGAATTCTTTGTCTCCGCTGGTATGAATTCAGCATTTAAGGATAGCCGGGAGCTAATCAAAACTGATGACACTTTTGGAAAGGCTGCTGTGGATTTTGAAAATACCAATAAAAACTGTAACGCTTATTTTTCTAAAACCAAAAATAAAATAACTGTCATTCCCGGATTTATTTCTTCAACAGCCCAAGGTAATTCCACGACCTTAGGGAGAGGTGGTTCTGACTATTCTGCGGCAGTAGTGGCCAGTGCAATAGATGCAGAAGAATTACAAATATGGACAGATGTAAGTGGAATGTATACCGCAAATCCCAGGATAGTTAAACAAGCCAAAGCAATACCGCAGATTTCCTATGAAGAGGCAATGGAATTATCACATTTTGGAGCCAAAGTACTGTATCCTCCTACCATACAACCTGTGTTGTCCAAAAACATACCTATTCTTATTAAAAATACTTTTGCGCCTGAAGAGGCAGGAACATTAATTGCCAAAAATGATAACGCCCAGGGCAAATCTGTTAGGGGTATCAGCAATGTTGAACATATTACCCTTCTTTCGCTGGAAGGTCCGGGAATGATTGGCATACCCGGTATTTCAAAGCGGTTTTTTGAAGTCCTTTCCCAGACAGGGATCAGTGTGGTACTTATTACCCAGGCATCTTCAGAACATTCAATTTGTGTTGGTATATCAGATGTAGATGCAGCAATTGCAGAATCACTGGTTAATAAAGCTTTTGAATATGAAATAGCAACAAATAAAATAAAACCGGTGTTGGTGGAAAGTGAGCTCGCCATAATTGCTTTGGTAGGAGATAACATGAAAAGTCATCAGGGATTAAGTGGCAAAATGTTTAGTACCCTGGGTAAAAACAACGTAAATATAAGGGCCATAGCACAAGGAGCATCTGAAAGAAATATTTCCGCAGTTATAAGAAAAGATGATGTTAAAAAAGCCCTTAACACCTTACACGAAGAGTTTTTCGAGGAAAATATCAAGCAATTAAACATCTATGTAATGGGTGTTGGAAATGTGGGCTCAAGATTTATTAAACAAATCCAAAACCAGAAAAAATACCTCAAAAAAATCCTAAAGTTAAATCCAAGGGTAATTGGATTATCTAATTCCAGAACAATGATTTTTGATGAAGATGGTATTCCATTGGAAAATTGGGATGAGCTATTAGCAAAAGGTAAAAAAGCCGATAGAACAGTTTTTTTTAATACTGTTCTGAGTAATAATCATCGCAATAGTATTTTTGTTGATAATACAGCTAGTGAAACTATTGCTAATACCTATGCTGATTATTTAAAACACAGTATTTCTGTAGTTACCTGCAATAAAATTGCATGTTCTTCGGACTATAAAAAATATAGTGATTTGAAAGAACTATCAAGGGAATACAATGCACCATTTCTTTTTGAAACTAATGTAGGAGCCGGTTTGCCTATAATAGACACTTTAAAACACTTGATAGCTTCGGGAGATAAAATTAATAAAATACAGGCCGTACTTTCCGGGAGCCTGAATTTTGTTTTTAATAATTTTAACGACAAGACTACCTTTCATGATGTAGTTAAAAGAGCACAGGAAGAAGGATATACAGAACCAGACCCAAAAATAGACCTAAGTGGGGTTGATGTAATGCGAAAGATTTTAATCCTGGCAAGAGAAAGTGGTTATGTCCTGGACATTGAAGACATAAAGAACAACGCATTTTTACCAGAGGAAAGTCTTGCTACAGACAATAATGATAAATTTTACGCTTCACTTGCCGCCCATGAGGAATCGTTTCAGCAACTATATGATAAGGCCGTATCTTCAGAAAGCAAACTTAAATATGTTGCTGAATTTGAAAATGGCAAAGCAAGTGTTGGCTTAGAACAGATACCTAAAGGCCATGATTTTTATAATTTGGAAGGAAGCGACAATATTGTTCTTTTTTATACTGAAAGATACCCTAATCAGCCATTGATCATAAAAGGAGCCGGGGCCGGGGCCGATGTTACTGCATCCGGAATTTTTGCAGATATAATTAGAATAGGAAATTTTTAATCAAATGAATAGTATTAAGGTTTTTTGTCCTGCTACAATTGCTAATATCTCGTGTGGATTTGATGTCCTTGGGTTAGCACTGGATGCAATAGGAGATGAAATGATGGTACGTAAGACAAAACAACCAGGTATTAATATCTCCAAAATAACAGGACAAATACTCCCTTTGGAAACAAAGAAAAACGTAGCTGGTATTGCAGGATTAGCCTTATTGGCAGAAAGCGAATATTCTGGGGGATTTGAGATAGAAATATACAAAAAAATAAAAGCCGGAAGTGGTATTGGAAGTAGCGCGGCAAGTTCTGCAGGTGCTGTATGGGCTATGAATGAACTTCTCGGCAAACCATTTTCTCCAATTGAGTTGGTTAAATTTGCTATGCAAGGTGAGGCATTAGCCAGTGGTGTAGCGCATGCCGATAATGTAGCCCCCGCATTGTATGGTGGATTTACCTTGGTGCGCAGTTATGAACCTCTTGATATTATTAAAATAAACACGCCTCCGGATCTATACGCTACCGTTATTCATCCTCAGATTGAAGTAAAGACCTCAGATTCAAGAAAAATACTAAAAACATCAATTTCCTTAAAAGATGGGATAAAACAATGGGGGAATGTTGGTGGACTTATATCAGGGCTTTTCCTTGAAGATTATGACCTGATTGGCAGGTCCTTAGTAGACCATATTGTAGAACCTATCCGCTCAATGTTAATACCCGGTTTCAGTGAAGTGAAATCCGAAACTATTAAAGCAGGAGCCCTGGGTACGGGTATTTCGGGTTCGGGGCCTTCCATTTTTGCATTGAGTAAAGGAAAGGATACTGCGGACAAAGTGGCAGAAGCTATGAGAAATGTATATATCAATATAGGTGTGGATTATGATGTATATGTTTCAAAAATAAATACCAAAGGAATGCATAAAATATAATTTTTGCTTTTTCCTCCTTAAAACCGACAAATGAAATTTTATAGTCTAAATAAAGAAGCTGCTGATGTATCGTTTAAAAAAGCCGTTATTAATGGAATAGCTCCCGATAGGGGATTATATTTTCCCAGGGATATAAAGCCGCTGTCTTCCTCTTTTTTTGAAAATATTGAAGATCAGACTGATCATGATATTGCCTTTAAAGCAATAGAACAATTTGTAAGTGAAAGCATTCCTGAAAATAAACTAAAAGAAATCTTAATTAGCGTTTTAGATTTTCCTTTTCCTGTTATTGAATTAGAAAAAAATGTAGCAACTTTAGAACTTTTTCATGGACCTACCCTTGCATTCAAGGATGTAGGAGCCCGATTTATGGCACATTGCCTCGGATATTTTTTAGAGAATCAAAATAGTGAAGTAACTGTACTGGTAGCCACTTCGGGAGATACGGGAGGCGCGGTGGCAAATGGCTTTTTAGGTGTTCAAGGCGTTAAGGTGGTTATATTATACCCAAGCGGTAAAGTAAGTGATATCCAGGAACGACAGTTAACTACTTTGGGGCAGAACATAACAGCCCTTGAAGTAAATGGGAATTTTGATGATTGCCAGAATATGGTTAAAACTGCCTTTTTAGATTCGGACCTGAAGTCGGAAATACAATTGACTTCCGCAAACTCAATAAATGTGGCCAGATGGTTACCTCAGATGTTTTATTTTTTATTTGCATATAAAAAGCTAAAAAACAAAGAACAGCCCATTATTTTCTCTGTCCCCAGTGGTAATTTTGGAAATATTTGTGCCGGGATGGTTGCACAAAAACTAGGTTTACCTGTTGCTCATTTTATTGCTGCAACAAATGTAAATGATACGGTACCCCTTTTTATGCGTACTCAGGAGTATTCTCCCAAAATGTCAAAAGCTACTATCTCTAATGCAATGGATGTTGGAGATCCCAGTAATTTTATTCGGATAAGAAATCTATATAAAAACAATTTTACCGAACTAAAAAACCACCTGTCTTCTTATTCTTTCACCGATGAAGAAACGAAACACGCCATACTTAGTGTATATAATTCATGTAATTACATTACTGATCCCCATGGTGCCGTAGGGTATTTAGGCCTCAAGGAATATCAAAAAGATAAATCGGATACCTTTGGAGTATTTTTGGAAACAGCACATCCTGTTAAATTTTTAGACGTGGTTGAAGAAACTCTAAAATTGAAATTACCCATTCCTTCTCAAATTCAAAATGTATTAGAAAAAAATAAAGTTTCTATTAAGATAGATACCTATGATGAACTTAAAAGCTATTTGCTAAACAAATAGGACATCTTATTTTTATAAGTCATAAAACATTGTGAAATCCAATTTAGCTATCTATTAATTTTCTATAAATTTGCGCAGCTTAAATTGATGAAATATGAAGAATACAGCACTAACTAAAACCCATGAAGCCCTCAATGCCAAAATGGTTCCTTTTGCCGGGTATTTAATGCCGGTATCCTATGAAGGTGTTAATGCCGAACATGAAACGGTTAGAAAAGCTGTGGGCGTCTTTGACGTTTCTCATATGGGAGAGTTCTTAATAGAAGGACCCAACTCTTTAGCACTAATACAAAAAGTCACTTCTAATGATGCTTCTAAACTTACAGTTGGAAAGGCCCAATACAGCTGCTTTCCAAATGAATCTGGCGGTATTGTGGATGACCTTATTGTATACAGAGTAAAAGAAGAAGTTTATCTCCTCGTGGTGAATGCCTCTAATATTGAAAAAGATTGGGATCATATTTCTAAGTACAATAAGGATATAGGGGCCATACTTAGGAATATATCAGAAAACTACTCATTATTGGCGATACAAGGGCCAAAAGCGGTAGAATCCATGCAGTCTTTAACATCTGTAGATCTGTCGGAAATTAAGTTCTATAATTTTGTGGTTGGCGACTTCGCAGGGATAGATCATGTTATTATTTCAGCAACGGGATACACTGGTTCCGGTGGATTTGAAATCTACTGTAAAAACGAGGAAGTAAAGCAAATTTGGGATAATGTTCTGGAAGCAGGGGCAGATTATGGCATTAAACCAATTGGCTTGGCTGCAAGGGATACTCTTAGATTAGAAATGGGGTATTGTTTATATGGAAATGAAATTAATGATGACACTTCTCCTTTGGAGGCCGGTCTTGGTTGGATTACAAAGTTTAGCAAACCTTTTGTGAATAGCGAAGCGCTGGCTAAAGAAAAGGAGCAAGCTCCAAAACAGAGATTAATTGCCTTTGAGTTGGAAGAAAGAGGTATTCCAAGACAAGGTTATGAAATTGTAGATGGTAATGGCAATAAAATAGGTTTTGTCACATCGGGTACCATGTCACCTTCTTTGAATAAAGGCATTGGTTTAGGCTATGTGCCTTATGCATTATCTGAACCAGGTAGCGAGATTCATATTAAAATACGCAAGAATACAGTAAAGGCAAAAGTGGTTAAATTACCATTTTATAAAGCATAGACTATTTTTAGATACGAGGAGGAAAAAGGGTGAAAGACGGAGGAAAGAAAATACTGATACTGGGAGGAAGCGGATTTATCGGACATGCTATTTACAAGGAACTCTGTAATTATTATGACACCTATGCCACCTATTGTTCATCGGAAGGGGCTTTTGGAGATAATAAACAGTTTATAAGATATGATATGCAGGAAGATGATATCTATCAACTTCTCGAGAAAATACGCCCACAAATCATTATTTCAGCCTTAAGAGGCAATTTTAGTGCACAAGTTCAGGCACATCAGCACATCGTGGAATATCTCATTAAAAACGACTGCAAACTCTATTTTCTGTCTTCTGCCAATGTGTTTGATGCGTACAGCAAATTCCCTTCATATGAATATGACAAAACCTTATCCGAGAGTGTCTACGGGAGATTAAAAATTAGAATAGAGAACATGCTTTTGCGATTGCCTAAAACTAAAATGGCTATTTTAAGAGTACCAATGGTATTTGGAAATTCCTCCCCCCGGGTTAAAGAAATGAAGAAATTTATTTGGAATAATGAACCTATAGAAGTTTTTCCAAATCTGATTATTAATGTAATAACCGATTACAAGCTCACTCAGCAAATCCATTATCTCATAAATAGAAATAAGAGCGGAATTTTTCATCTGGGCAGCTATGACCTGGTTCACCATGAAGACTTTATTAAGGATATCCTTGAAAGGATAGGAAGCTTCAATCCTATTTTTAAAAGGGTTTTCACTACAAATGAAGAGCGTTATATGGCTGTTTTACCCAAAGACAATAAACTCCCGAAAAACCTTCGAATTAGTTGCCAGGAGATTATTGATCATCATGTTATCATTTAATTACAAAGAAATCTACCTATTATTAATTGCCTAAATCATATTTTTCTAACTTTAAGAAAAATAAAATATTATGGAAAAACTAAGCGAAGAAGAAATAACTAGCAGGCTAAAAAAATTGGCTGGTTGGGAATATAAAGACGGTGCCATTGAACGAAACTATAAGTTTAAAAATTTTAAAGACGCTTTTTCAACAATGACTCGGATAGCCTTTGAATGCGAGGCACAAAATCATCATCCGGATTGGACAAATGTTTATAACTCCCTACAAATTCGACTGAATACCCATGATGTCAGCGGTATAACCAACAATGATTTTAAACTCGCGGATAGCATTGAGAACATCGTGAATAACTAGATATTCTTCTCTACTCATTCATCTCTTGCCCCACCATTTAAATTTGTTAAATTTGCTTTCAATAAATAGCATATTAATTTATGGGAAGAGCGTTTGAATTTAGGAAAGCACGTAAAATGAAGCGATGGTCAGCCATGTCCAAAGCTTTTACGCGCATTGGGAAGGATATTGTTATGGCTGTAAAGGAAGGTGGCCCTGATCCTGATTCTAATTCCAGATTGAGAGCGGTCATTCAGAATGCCAAGGCGGTAAACATGCCTAAGGACAATGTTGAGAGAGCAATTAAAAGAGCGAGTGATAAAAGTCTTGGTGATTACAAAGAAGTATTGTTTGAAGGATATGCACCCCATGGCATAGCCATACTGGTTGAAACAGCCACTGATAATAATACCAGGACGGTTGCTAACATTAGAAGTTACTTTAATAAATGTAATGGTAGTTTAGGCACTTCAGGATCTGTAGAATTTATGTTTGACCATACTTGTAATTTCCGTATTTCTGGAGAGGGAATAGACCCCGAAGAACTGGAATTAGAGATGATAGACTTTGGTACTGAAGAAGTATTTGTTGATGATGATGGGATATTGATCTACGCTCCTTTTGAAAGTTTTGGTGCCATTCAAAAAGAATTAGAAAACAGGGAAATTGAAATTCTATCATCTGGTTTTGAGCGAATACCTCAAATTACCAAGCAACTTACGGTTGAAGAATCTGAAGATGTTGAAAAGCTATTAGAAAAAATTGAAGAGGATGATGATGTACAGAATGTATATCATACTATGCAGGAATAAATTTCCAAAGACTCATTTAAGTATATTCTTTTTAATATAGCGCTATCTAGCTTCCCAAACATACCCAATATATATTTTTACGTTTTTTAAAGAAAGTTCAAAAATGCTAATAACCACTACATTCGATTTATGGTTTATCAAATAATTTTGACAACGATGGTGATTTTGAATCTGCAAGTATAAGATTTACTTTTATAAGGATTTAAAAACTGTATTCAGGAATCTTTCCAACCACACCCTTATAGAATTCTTTGTATTTTATAAGGTCGGCTTCCATATTATCTGTGGGGAATTGAGGTTCTGATACCTTGACTTGTTTTTTGCCAAAATCGAATGCCACCAATACAATTGGGACTTTGGCCGACTTAGCAATATAATAAAATCCTGTTTTCCATTCCGCTACTTTTTTTCGGGTACCCTCTGGTGCGAGTGCTAACCTGAATTTTTTGCGCTCATCAAAAATTTTAACAATAGCAGCCACCTTGTTTTGGCTTTTGCTACGGTCTATGGGAGCACCTCCCATCCATCTGAAATACCAACCAAATGGAGGCCTAAACAGACTTTCCTTTCCAATATAATTAATTTCTTCATTAAATACCCTTCTAACCAATAAACCCAGAAAAAAATCTACCCAACTGGTATGGGGAACAACAATTACTACACATTTATCTACATCAGGAAAAGAGCCAACAAGACTCCATTTTAATATTTTAAAAAAAATAAACTTCGATAGTCTTTGCATAAAAAGTGTGTGGGATTTTTATGGAAGAAAGAGTTCAGTACCTTCTCCATTAATTAGTATCAAATAATCATTAAACAACAATTCCCTACTAATTAAATGTTTTTAGAACCTATATTTTCTGGTAAATAGATTTTAGTTTTTCAGGAGTTATGTATTTAGCCCAGTCTTTGCCCAAAGCATTTTCCCATAACGGCACCATACCCAGCGACACTTTTATCATAGTATTAAATTGGTCATCAGTTAAATTTTCGCAAATTCCTTTGGGAAGTTGAATGTCATGCTTTCTCATCATTTCATTAAATTTATCCACACCTTCCGGGTAAAACTCTCCCAGGTGCTGAAAAACAAGACAATTTCCAATACCATGCCTGGTTCCCAGTAAGTAAGAAAGTCCATAGCTCATTGCATGGGCAACACCTACCTGAGAATAGGCAATGCTCATACCACCATGCCATGAAGCCATCATTAACTTATCTCTGGAATCTGAATCTGAAATATCACCTAAGAAAACTTCTTCACATAACTCCAGTGCTTTTTCACCATAACTTTGACTAAATGCATTTAGGTAAGTTCCATTGAGAGATTCTACACAATGAATAAAGCAATCCATTCCGGTATAGAACCATTGTTCCTTGGGTACTCCCTGAAGTAGATCAGGATCCAGGACAACCTGATCAAAGGGGGTAAAATCCGAATTAATCCCCAGTTTCTTCTCAGGGCCAAGTAAAACTGTTGTTCTGGACACCTCAGCCCCCGTACCACTAATAGTAGGTATCCCAACATGATAGACTGCAGGATTATGTACCAAATCCCAACCCTGATAATTCGCCGAAGAACCTTCATTATTTAACATGATTGCGACGGCTTTTGCCAAGTCTAACAAAGTGCCACCCCCAATACCCACTACCGCCGAAGGTAACTCTGTAAAATCTTCTTTTATCTGACTTACCAAATCATCTACCTGCCCTGTTTTTGGTTCTTTATTCGCAGAAATAAGAATAGTCCTATCATTGAACTGAACAGGAATTCTTTCTAATAAGGCTGAGTTAGTGAAAACATCATCCACAAGGAAAATGACGGGGGCATCAGGACTGCTTCGGTGAGGCATTATTATTTCACCTAATTGATCAAAGCTGCCGGCTCCAAAGACAACACGCGGTACCATTGGAAAATTTCTGTATGGTCCTTTTGTAGTTTTTGTAGCATCCTTTAACGGAATTTCTTTCTCTTGTTTCATAATTTTAATTTAGGTATTTTAAAATATCAGATATCACATTTAATGTGAGGTGATCGTTCGTCATTTCTTCCGGAGTAACCTGTTCATGAGCCCAGGTTGTATGAAATGGCACATGTATCGCCTTGGCGCCTATATTCAAAATAGGTATTACATCTGATTTCAAGGAATTCCCTATCATTAAAAATTCGTTAACATTAATCTCCAGATGGTCCAGTAAATTTTTATAATTCTCCTCTTTCTTGTCACTTAATACCTCCACATGATGAAAATATTTTGTAAGTCCGGATCTTTCTAATTTTCTCTCCTGATCCAAGAGATCACCTTTTGTAAGAACAATCAACCTGTATTTATTGGCCAGTTTTTGCAACACTTCCTCAACACCCTGTAAAAGTTCAACAGGCCTGGCTATCATTTCCTTTCCAAGATTTAATATTTCAGTTATTGTCTCCGGAGGGATATGGTTATTCGATAATTCCATTGCAGATTCTATCATAGAAAGCATAAAACCTTTTATGCCATAACCATACAACTCAAGGTTGTTCATTTCCATTTTAAAAAGTTCCTGATCCACCTTGTTTTTGGTTTCATAATTTTCAAGAAGGTCAGCAAACTTTTCTTCCGCTTCCCGGAAATAAGTTTCATTTACCCAGAGTGTATCATCGGCATCGAAGCCAACTACTTTTATATTACCAAAATCTAATTCCATACCTCTTTGGCTTTCTCAAGATCTTCAGGAGTGTCTATTTCTATTCCATTTACCTCAGTTTCCACCATTTTAATTTTCTTTCCATACTCTAAATATCGTATGGCCTCAATTTTTTCTGCTGCTTCCAGAGTTAACATAGGTAAACTTCTAAAATCCATAAGTGCCCTTTTTCTGAAAGCATAAACACCTTTATGTTTAAAATAGTTAATATCCATTTCTGTCGTTCTCAGATAAGGAATGGCAGATCTTGAAAAATAAAGTGCAAAATCCCGGTTATCAACAATTACCTTAACAATATTAGGGTTATTAATTTCATCTGAATCAGTAATTTTTGTCATTAAGGATGCTAAATCAATTTCTTCGTTCAGATCATTTTCAAATACTTCCAACATACTTACTAAACTCTCCTTGTCAGTAAAAGGTTCATCGCCTTGAATATTCACAATAATATCAACTTCCATGTTGCTTACAGCTTCCGCTATTCTATCGCTACCACATTCATGTTCTTCCTTGCTCATAATAGCTTTGCCGCCTTCTTTGATGATAGCATCAAAAATAACAGGACTGTCTGTTACCACATAAACCTCATCAAATAGTTTTGTCTTTAATGCAGCTTCATTGGTTCTGACAATAACAGGTTTACCAGCTAAATCCTGCATCAATTTTCCGGGGAATCTGGTTGCGGCGTAACGAGCAGGTATCATGGCAATTATTTTAGTCATTGAAATCGTTTTATTAATGTTTAATTCTTGGCCTTAGTTTTCTATATATGGAAAAAATAAAAATTAGTATAATAATAACCAGAACCATAGCAAGTATAGGAGCAAATATCGATGCTGTTGTAACCACTATAGCCGTTCCGGATTCTAAAGTAGACACCAAGGGATTCGCCAAACCTCCAGTAGTTGTTGTAGACACAACTCTTCCCGCTGCTGAAGCCCCTTTAATAGCTGTAGCAGTACCTCCGCCCGCAATAATGGCCAGAGACCAGGTAACCACCGGATCCAAATTGGCGACAGTAGAAACCATTACAGCCGTACCTGCTATTGCAGCAAGGGGAATTGCTAAGCTATCAAGCAGGTTATCCACCCAAGGAATAAAATAGGCCAATAATTCCACTATTGTAGCAACCCCAAGTACAATTAATGCCGCAAGACTGCCTATCCAAACCCAATGTTGGTTCAATTCCCAAACATCAAAATATGCTGCAAGGCTAAGTGCAAATAATGGCAAAAACACCCTAAAACCTACTGATGCGGCAAGTCCTATTCCAAGAAATATGCTAATTATTGTCTCAGATGTCATTATTAAAATCTGTTTTACTAATTTAAGTCATTCCTCACCAACAAAAAAATCGTTCTTGAACCCTATCAGGTACAATTTTTCCTTAGCTCTGGTAACCGCTGTATACAGCCATCGCAAATATTCACGATCTATTCCATTAGGGAGATAAGGTTGTTCTACAAATACAGTATCCCATTGCCCTCCTTGCGATTTATGGCACGTAATGGCATATGAAAACTTCACCTGCAATGCATTAAAGAATTTGTTGTTCTTCACTCCCAAAAACCGTTTGTATTTCGATTTTTCGTGAGCATAATCGCTTTGTACTTCCTGATATAACCTATTTCCTTCTTCATAAGACAATGAAGGTGTATCGGCTCTTATTGTATCTAATAACAGTACAGTCTCAAATGGTCTTTGGTTGGGATAATCTACCATTTTCACCTTTACCTCGGCGAATTTGAAGCCATAGAGCTCCTTAATAGAAAAAATCTCAAGTATTTCAATAATATCCCCATTGGCTATAAAACCGGACTCTGAATTAGGCTTTAACCAAAAATAATTGTTCTTCACCACCATCATATAATCACCCGGGGCTAACTCATTCTCCAGGTATAATATTCTGTTTCTTATGTTTTCGTTATACAAATTTGCCCTTTTATTTGAGCGAACAATTAGCACGGTCTCTTCCTTGCCATTTTCCCTGTATGAATTATCAATTGCTTCCTGAATGTCATAGCCATCAATTAGTCTTATTATGTCTTTATAGGGATTAACATCAAATTTAAATTCATCTAAGTAGCCAGTTTGTAATTGCTCCCGCAAATTGGTAGCATTAAGTAATATCCCGGAGTCCTCTGCTTGTCGTACTACTTCATCTAACTCTAAGGTTATAACTTCTTTATTATAATTAAAAGCCAGTTTTTCGCTGTCTAAAGCAGGACTGATTTGTAAATGAACCGGCGGTAACTGAGCGGTATCACCAATTAAAATCAATTTACAATTATGTCCAGAGTATACAAACATCAACAAGTCGTCTAATAGTGAGCCATTACCAAATAACTTAGAATCTGATGGAGCATCTGGAATCATAGATGCTTCATCCACAATAAAAATTGTATCCCTGTGCTTATTAGGTGCAAGTATAAACTTTATCCCTCCCCCACTTTCTTTTTTGGGAAAGTAGATTTTCCGGTGAATTGTGAAGGCCTGACTCTTTGAATAATTACTCATCACTTTAGCAGCCCGTCCGGTTGGCGCCAGCAGAACTGCCTTCATTGTGGTCTTCCATAAATTAGACACTATAGCCCCTACTATGGTTGTTTTACCTGTTCCAGCAAATCCTTTCAACAAATAGACCTCCTCTTTTTTTACGGATAACACAAAATGAGCTAGCTGTTGCAGAGCCACTTCTTGTTTTGGTGTGGGTGAATGAGGAAAGTTATCCTTAAGTAGTTTATAGAAAGAAGGAGCGGTAAGCATTTTCATAAGCCTTCAAATATAAAGAGGATTTTTGCGACAAAACCTTTTACGATTAAAAAAAAATTGTAGATTTGTGAAGACCACATAAGGATAATTAATACCAGTTAAAAATGAAAACCATACTTCAGATAGTACTTTGGATAGTTTGTGTAGGACTTGGATTCCTAATCTATAGATCTGTAACAGGACCAATTGAGTTTAAAAAAATTAAGGAAGAACGTTTTTCTAAAGTAATTTCGAATTTAAAGGATATTAGAAATGCGCAGGAGGCCTACAGGTCAGTTAATGGAAAATTTGCCAACGACTTCAAAAGTCTCATAGCGTTTGTAGATTCGGGAAAATATACGATAACACAACAAAGAGATTCTTCATACATGGAATTCGACAAGGTTTATGGAATTGACCTTTTGAGAGAAGTTACTATTATTGACACCCTGGGATTCGTTTCAGTAAAGGATTCTTTGTTTAAAGGTGATGACCGCTTTAAAAGCATGATGAATGTTCCTTATGCACAGGGTGGAGAAACATTTGTTATGAAAGCTGAAATTGTTGATAAAGGAGGATACAAAGCACCGGTTTTTGAGGCCAAAGTTAAAAAGGATATTATTTTATATGACCAACCTAAAGATCTATTAACCAGGGAAAACGCTCAGATAAGTGTTGAAGAAGTAAACGGACCAGAAATTAGAGTAGGTTCGCTTACAGATGTAAGTACCAATGGCAACTGGCCCCCTATTTATGACAAAAAAGGAGATCAATAACAATATTGAAAATTTTTATAAATTGTCCATTCAGGTTAGCTTGAATGGACTTTCTTTTTGTATCGTGGACACAATCACTAATACGATCAAACATTTCAAGCGCCTAAACTTTAGTAAAGAGCTAAGTCCTTATGAGATGCAAAAGGAATTAAAGCAGCTGTTTGGAGAATCAAAAATTGAAGATTATTCCATTACAGAGGTGGTAGTTATCCATAGAAATAACCTCTTTAGCCTCGTTCCTAAACCATTATTTGATAAAGCAGAACTTGCCAATTACCTAAAGTTTAATGTCAAAATACTCGCCAACGATCTGGTTGAATATGATGAGATAGATAGTTACGACCTGGTAAATGTTTATGTGCCTTTTGTAAATATCAATAATTATATATATGATCTTTTTGGGGAATTTGAATTCATGCACCACGGGACAATTATGGTGCAATCATTATTAAATTCGCATAGCAATGGAAATGAGCCCATTTGTTATGTACATATTGCCGATAAGCAGATGGATATTACGGTACTTGCTCAAAAGCAATTATTATTCTTTAATAGTTTTCAATATATAACTAAGGAAGATTTTATTTATTACCTGCTATTTACCCTGGAACAATTAAAACTGAATACGGAAAATATAAAACTGAGGCTTTTCGGTGCAGTAGATATGGGAGATGAGCTATACAATATTGCTTATGAATATATACAGCATATTTCAATATTTATTCCCCCAAGCGATATTTATTCTACAGAAGAGTTAGAGAAAGAAGTAGTAGATTTTACCGTACTAAACGCACTTTAATGCGCATTATCTCCGGTTCACATAAAGGCCGCCGAATTACGGCCCCCAAGGGACTTCCTGTACGTCCCACTACTGATATGGCTAAAGAAGCTTTGTTCAATATCTTAAATAACAACTATTATTTTGAAGATCTGGAAGTATTGGACTTATTTTCCGGTACCGGGAATATAAGTTTCGAATTTGCCTCCAGAGGCAGCAGAGAAATTGTGGCTGTTGATAAAGACTACAGATGTATTAAGTTCATAGCAAAAATGGCTAAAGAACTAGACTTTAATATTTCTGCTATAAAAAGTGATGTTTTTAAGTTTATTGAAAAAGTAAACCTGAATTTTGATATTATATTTGTTGATCCGCCCTATAGTTTCACGAACGAAGATTGTTCCAAAATTGCTTCAATTGTTTTTCAAAGACAATTATTAAATGAAAATGGAACTTTGATAATTGAGCATTCCAAACACACAGATTTATCCGATCTTGAAAATTTTAAATACATGAAGAAGTACGGAGGGAGTATTTTTAGTTTTTTTGAATTAAACAAAACTATGGAATAAAAAAATCCCTCACTCTTAGATCTGAAATAAACCTCATAGAGCAAGGGAGTTTTTCTAAAAGCAGGTCATAAGCCGGATTCTGTAAGGCCTCAAAGAGACCTCCTTATCATTTATCTGGACTTTTGGTTACCCAAAAGTTCTAACCGCCTACCCTTCAGCTTGGACGTGCAGCCCTTTAACGCTGATATACATGACGTTTCACCACATAGAGTTTACCTGATTTCACTACAGCATTACCTGTACTTGCTTTCTGCTGCACTTGTCCTCCTTCCGCACATGGCGAAAGGGACGGGCGTTACCCGCTATGTTGCACTTTGGTGTCCGGACTTTCCTCACTAACATAAATTGTTAGGGCGATAAGGGGACCTGTTTAATACAAAGGTACAATATCCTGTTTAGGTTAAAAAAATTACACGCTTATTCACAGGTGTATTTAATCCATATCCCATTTCAAATTCCTACAAGAAATAAATAATGACTATTTTACTATTTTCAACCTTAGTCAATAGTTCAGCTACCAAACAATTGTTGATAAAAATTCAGCATATATATTTAAAATAAACGGCATAATTAACGGCTATTTCTATATTTGTATATAACACCACAGGCGCTTAAATTTTGTCTGCTAAACCTTCGTTTAATTGGAACCATTTATTGTATCAGCACGTAAGTACAGACCTAAAACCTTCAAGGATGTTGTGGGTCAGGAAGCCATTACAAATACGCTGCTGAATGCAATAGAAAATAACCATCTCGCACAAGCGCTTTTATTTTGTGGCCCCAGAGGAGTAGGTAAGACTACTTGTGCAAGGATTTTGGCTAAACAAATCAACCAGGACGGTACGGAGAAAGAAGATGAAGATTTTGCATTCAATATTTTTGAACTGGATGCGGCATCTAATAATTCTGTTGATGATATCAGAAGCTTAATAGATCAGGTGCGAATACCACCTCAGGTTGGAAAATACAAAGTATATATCATAGATGAGGTACATATGCTATCTCAATCTGCGTTCAATGCATTTTTAAAAACACTTGAAGAACCTCCTAAGCACGCTATTTTTATTTTAGCTACCACAGAAAAACACAAGATTATACCTACTATATTATCGCGTTGCCAGATATTTGACTTTAAACGTATAACCGTTAAGGACGCGGCCAAGTATCTCAAATATATTGCCGAGCAACAGGGTATTGAAGCAGAAGATGACGCGCTTCATATTATTGCTCAGAAAGCAGATGGTGCTATGAGAGATGCATTATCAATTTTTGACCGGGTAGTTAGTTTCTCCGGGAAGAATCTTACCAGAGCAGCTGTAACTGAGAATTTAAATGTTCTGGATTATGATACCTATTTTGCCACTACAGATTTAATTCTGGATCACAATATCCCTCAATTATTAGTTTTGTACAATCAAACACTAGCTAAAGGCTTTGAGGGGCATCATTTTATTAGTGGTCTGGCTTCACATTTCAGAGACCTTTTGGTTTGCAGGCATGAAGATACCATTGCCCTATTGGAAGTTGGTGAGAAAGCAAAAAAACAATATCTGGAACAATCTAAAAGAACTTCTGAATCCTTTTTACTCACAGGGATAGGTATGGCAAATGAGTGTGACCTTAACTACAAAGCCAGTAAAAACCATAGATTATTGGTTGAATTAACCCTAATGAAATTAGCCTCCATAGATTTTAATGGTGAAAAAAAAAATCTTAAAAACCTCAACACCACAGGGAATATCGAAGTTCAATTAATACCCACTTCGTTTTTTATTGATGAGCTACCCACTAAACAGTCTCTGGAAACTGTAAAATTTTTGAAAAATACCCAAACCGTCATTCCCAAAGAAAAGGAAGTTGAATTCAGGGAACAGGGAGAATCCACAGAAACAGAAAAGGCTGATCCTCAGCCTTTGACAGCCGTTATGCCCGAAGAGGTAATGATATCTGATCCTAATAAAAACATTAAGATTAAGGAGCGATCTAAAAGAATTTCGGGATTATCATTATCCAGTTTAAAGGCTAAAAAAGAACATCAACTCAAAAGGATAGAAGTAGTAATTGATGAAGATGAGCTACCTAAAGAAAGTTTTGCAAAAGAAGAATTATTAAAACATTGGGATAGTTATATTAAAAAATTAGAGGACGCTGGTAAAAAGATTATGGCTTCAAATCTAAGTTCCGACCAACCTAAAATAGTTAATGAATCGGAAATATGGATTGAGCTTCCAAATGGTACAATGAAAAAAGAAATTGAACGGGAACAATATCACCTGTTAAAGTTTCTAAGAAAACAACTCAACAATTATAGCATTGAGTTGAAAATAACTGTCAATGACGAAATTGCCAAAAAATTTGCCTATACTCCTGAGGAGAAGTATCAAAAACTAAGGGAAATAAACCCTGCTATAGATCTCCTAAGAAAGGAGTTTGATCTAGACCTTTGATTTATTTTCCGGTCGTAACCTAAGGGCATAAATCAACATTACTATTGCCACAATCAATAGCCCTAACGACTCTCTTCCCCTTTCAATATTCACAATATCTCCATTACCAATAGTAATACCCTCAAACTTATCCGGCCACAAAACAAAAGTGCCTATAAAATATATTCCGCTTAGAATGATTGCTCCGGTAAAGTTCAATTTACCCAGATAGAAGAACAAAGAAGCCGCAGAAGCAACTCCGTAGATGGCATACCATAACAACGCGTCGGGATCATTATATTGAACATATGCTGCCCATATAAATAACAATGTAAATACTAAAGAAAGAAGTTTAAATAGATTTTTCATATTATAAGAGTTTAACCGGTTAACAGTTTAGCTATAAGCTGGTAAACCTCTGTGGATTTAAATAGTTCTTGTTTTAATGATACTTTTTTATTTGTTATAAAAACGGGGTAATCTGATTGGTCTTCAGGTATTCTACCGTGGGAACCCTTTATCAGATTTGCTTTCAGGGGTATTATATTCATTACAGTTCTAAATCCGAGTTTCTTTTTCAAAAGTTTTAATATCACTTTGGGCATCACAAATTTGTCTTCGGGATCTGTGAACATTTCTACAGGATCATAACCAGGCTTTTTGTGAATATCCACCATTCTTGCATAGTCTGGTGCTTTTTCATCATCCATCCAGAAGTAATAAGTAAACCATGAATTTTTATCCGCAATTAGCAGCAAATCGCCACACCTATCGTGATTTAAATGTGCTTCTTCCAATTCATTATTCGATAATACCTTCTCAACACCTTTAATTCCTTTTAGTAACTCCTTTACTTCGTTTTTAACTGTGTGATCATTTAGATAAATATGCGCAATCTGATGATCAGCCACTGCAAAAGCTTTACTAGCGCCTGTATCTAATAGCTCCAGACCTCGTTCCTCCCTTATACTTAGTAAACCCTCAGATCGAAGAATACGGTTAATATGAATTGGATTATTCACATTGGTAATTCCGTATTCCGAGAGTAGAACGATATTTGTATTTTCATTGTCGTAGTAACTCACTAGTTTTTTTACTAGCTCGTCAATTTCATTCAGATCTTTACTGATTTGGGAAAAGTCAATCCCATATCTCTGCAAATTATAATCCAAATGAGGCAGATAAACTAAGGTAAGAGTTGGATCATGCAATTGGTCTGTTTTGATTGCAGCATCAGCTATCCACTGACTGGATTTCACAGATGTTTTGGGGCCCCAAAAATTAAATAAAGGAAAAACACCCAGTTCTTGTTGCAATTGGTCTCTTAATTCAGGAGGATGTGAATAAATATCGGGGATTTTTCTTCCATCAGCAAGATAGTTAGGACGAGGTGTAACACTATAATCCACTGTAGAATACATATTATACCACCAGAAAAGATTGGCGCAGGTAAAATCACTGTTCAATTGCTTCATATCATCCCACAACTTGTCACTTTGAGTCAATTTATTGGATTGCCTCCAGAATTTCACTTCACATTCGTCCTTAAAATACCATCCATTTCCTACAATACCATGTTCTGATGGCCATTTACCGGTAAGATAAGTTGTTTGAGAAGTGCAGGTGACCGCTGGTAAAACCGGTTCAATTGAGGCTGACTCTCCTCTTTCTAAAAAAGACTTTATAAAAGGTGTATGTTCACCAATTAGTCTATGCGTAAGACCAACAACATTAAGAACAACCGTTTTATTCATACCTTTTATAGTTTATCTATTAACCAGTTCATTTCCCTGATTATGGATTCTGAAAGTTCTTTTTTTAGATAACCTGGAAGTACCTCCCAGGTATATGTCTCTACTTCCAGGTGTTCCGTAATCATATTTTCCCTGAGAATGGTTATCACCTTCAATATATGATCCTGAGTGGAATATAATTCCTCAAAAGATTCCAGAAAAATAGGAACATGAAAATGGGCTCTTAATTCTGAAACATCAGGTTTGTTTTTAAGAACAAATGGCAAGTCATTATAAGTCTTAACCCCCTCATTTGTATTTTCCGTAACCTGGTGAAGGTAGGTAAGCTCATCAAATTGCGCCAATGATTCCCATATTTTATCTTTATCGGATGTATCAAATTTAACTTTCAAAGCTGCGCTTACCTGTATTTTTCCAATCTTAATTCCTGCATTCTTTAACTTTCCAAAAGTATAGGCGGGCTCTTCATAGGCAAGTGAAAAATGACATATATCATAGCAAAGGGTACAATAGCGTAAAACCAATTCTTTCGCTCTATCTTCACTCACATCAAGGTATTTTATTAGTTCCTTTTTCGCAATTGGTATAAGAAAATTATGGTAGAAGTTTAAAAAGTCTTCAGTATTCTCAAGCATCCCATCCGGCTCCGGTTCTATATCGAGATGAAGATACTTGGATGTTCTTACTTCGAGGTCATGGAGTTTTAATATAAGCTCGGTCATATGAACAGCGCCTTTTTCCAGAACTGCCCTTTTCTTTTCAGTATTCTTGTGCCAGTGTTTGTAACTAATTGGTGATGTAGAAATACCCCCGGAAATACCTTCGGGCAAGAGAAAAGCTAACTGTTCAAATAGTCTTATAGTATAATTTACTCTGTCCCTTGTTGTCCAATCGGGTTCATGTACTTTATCCTTTACAACTTCATTATGAAAATTCCCATATGGAAAACCATTCATGGTAAACACATAAAGACCATTTTTGATTAACCAACTGTTAAATTTTGGGAGATTATCACTCATAGCAAGCTCTTCGCTTGCCTTGTTGGATAGTCGCAATCCTATACCAAATGGTTGTCCTTTTGATATTTTATTCTTTATAATAGGCAGGTACTCTACTAAACTCTCAAAGGTACTTGCCCAATCCTGTCCCGGATGAATATTAGTGCAATAAGTCAGATGGTATTTATCAGCAATCAGCATAGTTTATGCCATATTAATTTTACATTTATTATTTAGAGTATTTACTGCTTTCTTCATTAATTCTATATCTATTTTATGCACATCCATCTTCTTCCCAATACCGTTTATTAAGGTTATTGTTAACTCACCACCAAGATGCTCACGAAACTCCTGAATCCCTTTTAATAACTCCTGCATTTCTTTGTCTTCTGAAACCGGAATAGACAAATCAAAGCCAATATCTAGCATAACCGCTAAAATTTCATCTAAAATTTCTGCCGAAATAAAACCAACAAGTTGAGAGTATGTTAAATCTAGTGCAATCCCCTTAGCCACGGCTTCACCATGTCTCAAAGAATAATTGCTCATCTGTTCTAACTTGTGTGCGGACCAATGACCAAAATCCAATGGCCTGGAGGACCCGCTTTCAAATGGGTCTCCACCTTTGGCAATATGTTCCATATGCATTTCGGCGCACCTGTATATACTTTGAAGCATGGCGTCCATATCACGCTCTTTCAATTTAATCGCATTGTCTTTAATTGTTTTAAAGAAAATTTCATCTTTAATTAGAGCAACTTTAATGGCCTCAGCAACACCTGCAATCCAATCGCGTTGTTCAAGGCTTGTCAAAAATTCATTATCGTTTATTATAGCATATGGTGGTGCAAAAGTTCCTATGAAGTTCTTTTTATTATACGCATTTATACCATTCTTCACTCCTATTGCAGCATCGTTCTGAGAAAGGACCGTAGTTGGAATACGGATGAGTTTTACACCCCTGTGTGCAACTGACGCGGCATAACCGGCCATATCTATTACCGCACCACCTCCAATAACAATCACAAAGGAATGCCTGCAAATACCATTGTTATTGATAGCGCTTATTATTCTATCTACATTATCGTAATTATTTTTGGCTATTTCTCCACCCGATATTGCAAGACACTCTGTAAATAGTAGTTGTGAGCTATGCAGAAGACAATAATTCCTAATACTCTCAATTAACTTTGGGTGATTTTTAAGAACACCATCGTCTACAACAAAAAGGAGTTTAACCTGTTCATTTGGTTTATAAGACTTTATGACCTCAGCTAGCAAGCCATTGTTACTTCCAAACACTTCGCTTGTAAAGTGCAAACTATATTTAAAGTTTACAGCAAAAGACTGCTCTATAGGTTTTAAATGCATGCTTTTAATTTATGTTACCGCAAATATCTTAGCCAGTATGTATGACAGTGGTAGCAATAGTAAAACATTCAAACCAAATTGCCAACTATCAAATGCCACAGTAAGTGAGGCATCCAAAACAATTATCGAAAGCACACCACTTACCACAGCTTTTTTAATGTTTTCCGGTGAATTTATTTTATATGCCCTAATTAATGAACTAAAAATCAGAAATATAAATAACCCCAGGAAAGGAAATAAACTAATCCACTGTCTCTGAATATCCGGAGTAATCATCAAAACGATAAAAACGACTATTGCGTATAACAGTCCTGCCCAAATTAGATGCTTTTTGTTTTGCCCATAAACCTCTCCCCTGCTTATTAACGTAATGGCAAAAATATATAAAAGAGGAATTACAGCGTACCGCCAGTGAGATATTTCGCCAAATACAGACATCCCTAAAATTAGGTTTAATGCCCTGCAAAGCCCCATATTTAATGGCCCAAGAAATTGATATTTTTTGGAGAATGTATCGTAAAGTATGATCGATAAAACAAGAATTAAAGCAATAAAACCACTAAGGTAATTCACAAAAAAGGACAAGAAAATTCCTGATATCAATAGACCAGTTCCAAATAATGAAGCTCCCTTGAGCGATACATCTCCTTTTGGAATAGGTCTTTCGGGTCGTTCTACCCGGTCAATTTTAAAATCAAACACGTCATTTAATACAACTCCACCGGCGTAAAGGAAAGTTGAAGAAAATATAAGTAAGATTAAATTCAGAAATACCGGCCCGTTTAAAAAAGTGTCAGATGAAATTAGCAAGGTAAAACCCGATATACTGGAACCAGCCATTATATCGGCCATGGCAGTGGGCAAGTTTGCTGGCCTGGCAAGCTTTGCATAACCCAGGAGTACCATGTTCATTCTAATTTATTTGATCTGCGTCCACGCGAGGTTCCTGACCACGTAAAACACTATTATCATTATAAAGAATTGATTGATTAATTCCCTTCGGATTTAACCAGTCTGATTCTTTCATTTTTCCATTTTTACTAAAAGCATCCAGCGCATTTTGATAACACGTTTTTATAACGTCTTTACGATCTATACCCCGTTTTAACATAAGAGCTGCAGTTTTTGGCACCGCCAATGGGTCGCTAACACCCCAGTCTGCTGAGCTATCCACTATGATGTTTGAGCTGCCATATTTGCGTACTACTTCTACCATACGTTCATTACCCATTTTTGTTTTGGGATAAATGGTAAAAGCGGCTATAAAACCTTTATCTAAAACATCTTTTACTGTTTCCTCATTGTTGTGATCAATTATAACATTGCCCGGATCCAGTTTATGCTCAATACAAACTTCCATACTCCTGATTGTTCCAGCCTTTTTATCCCTATGGGGGGTATGAACCTGAACCGTCATATTCAGTTCTTTAGCCAGTTCTAATTGTTCCCTAAAATACTTATCCTCAGCCGGAGTTTGATCATCATAACCTATTTCTCCTATAGCTACAACATTTTCCTTGTGAAGGTATAAGGGTAAAAGCTCCATTACCTGCTCTGCAAGAGCTTCATTATTGGCTTCTTTGGAATTTAATCCAATGGTACAATAGTGTTTTATGCCAAACTGACTCGCCCTAAATGGTTCCCAACCAACAAGGCTACTATAATAATCTTGAAATGATCCTACTTGGGTTCTCGGCTGACCTAACCAAAAAGAGGGTTCAATAATTGCAACTATTCCAGCTTCCGACATGGCCTCATAGTCATCGGTTGTCCTTGAGGTCATATGGATATGGGGGTCAATTATCATCATTTTGTCTTTCATAGCTTATTTTTTTAAATTTCCCCAGGTGACAGCCTTATTTGCAACTTTTTCATTCAAATCAGGGTAATTATCCAATAGTTTGTTTGCTTCCGGTTGTTGGGAGTAATAACAGCAAAGGGCAGCTGCCCGATTTTCAATTATATCTTTACTCTTAAACAAATGATCCATATCCTTTAATAATACACCTTCCAAAAATCCTGTGACAGGTCTCCAGAACATTGGGTCAATATCTCTTGATGCCGCCCAACGTTCATGGGCATAATCTGAAATAATTCTCGCTAAATCGCTGTTGGCCCTCTTTTCTACATCAACAATTTCTCCCAAATTACGCTGCATAAAAGCCGCTTTCAAGTACATTTGATTCCATTGTTGGTCATTAAAATATAAAGATGGGTATGGATTGTTTAATGCTATAGCGTCAAAAATTATCCCAATATTAGTTCGCAATGCTTCAACTCCTGCTTGATTAAAGTTCCCCGCATTTGGTAAAAGTATTAAAAACTTCAAAAAGGTTTCCAGCTCGCTGGTATCTGCAACCTGAATAAGATTGGCCACCTTGCCTGAGAAATATGCTAAATCTGATTCAAGTACTCTATTAAGAAGATAAATCCTGGCAATTTGCAGAAGGTCTGCGTTCTGCGCGATTAGATATTCTTTCAATTCCTGATTTATACCTTCGATTCTTGGTTTTTTTGCAGAATCAATTTTTCCGGCAAGTAAACTATAGGTTAAATACAATTCCTTTGCAGATTTGGACTTAATAATTAAATCTAACTTATTCTCTATCCAGGTTAGTGTTTCTTCAGATACACTATGACCCAGAATTTCAGATAGCTGTTTAACGGTATCCAAATGTTGCATATGTTCCAATTACAAAATAAACAAGGAGTTTGACAAAAGAAAAATCTTTGGCAGCACAAATATATTAAGATAATAGCAAATCACTTCAATTAATTAATAAGAGTATATAGTTTTATTAAACACCATAGGTGTTTCATATGTTCTTTTTAATTTAGCAAAAATTTAAATTATGTTAGGTTTAAAATTACCAACTGATCCTCGCTGGGTAAACATAGTGGAAAAAAATATAGACGAAATTCTGACAGATCATGCCTATTGCGAACAAAAGGCTGCCAGTACGGCTATCTCTTTGATTATTACTTTCCCTGAATATCCAGAATTGATACAGGAAATGATCGCTTTATCAAGAGAAGAAATGGGACATTTTAAAATGGTACACGATAAGATCCTTGCCCGTGGTAAAACCCTGGGAAGGTATCGTAAGGATGAATACGCCATTCAACTTTTGAAATTTTTTCCTAAAGGAGGAAACCGGACCACTCAGTTGGTACATCGTCTATTATACGCCGCATTAATAGAGGCGCGGAGTTGTGAGCGGTTTAGGCTGCTTTCTGAAGAACTAAACGACAAGGAACTGGCAGAGTTTTATCATAAACTTATGGTCAGTGAGGCCGGGCACTATAGTATGTTTTTAAAATTTGCCAGGAAATACGGAAATAAAAAAGAAGTAGATAAAAAATGGCAGGAGCTTTTGGAGTTTGAAGCTGAGATTATGAAAGGTTTAAGCAGAAAAGAAACTATTCATGGTTAGTATAAGATTACCTTCGGTACATAATTGGACAGGCTTCCCAGTTATTATTTTTGAATATTTTAAAAGACGATTTCAAGACTTTTCATTATACAAAGTCTTTATAATCCCATCTGATAGACCAATTTTGGGTACATGAATTTTTCTTGCCCCACTCCATTTAGCCGAAAACAAAAATATCCGGGTAGCGGGAATGATTACATCTGCTCTATCCGGATTTAGACCTAACTCGGAGATGCGATCTTCATAGGACATACTATTCAAAAAATTATATTGAGCATTCAGCCAAATATTGGAAAGAGGTTCCCCTTCTCGTCTCCCCGACAATTTATGTAATTTATTGATATTTCCGCCTGAACCAATTATTGAAATTTTAGAAGTCCCTTTTGAAATTTTTCTTATCCATTTCTCAATATCGTTCCATATATTGTCATTCACCATATTATTAAGCAGGCGCACTGTTCCTATCTTAAAAGACCTTGACACTTTAATACGCCCTTTAGTAAATAAAGTGAATTCTGTGCTACCCCCGCCTACATCTATATAGAGATATGATTGATCTGTTTGAATAAGTTTTTTTAGATCCGTAGATGCAATTATTGAGGCCTCTTCTTTACCATTAATTAATTCAATGGCAATACCTGATTCTTTTAAGATCCTGGCAATAACTTTATTTCCATTACGTGCCTCTCGCATTGCCGATGTTGCACATGCCTTATACTTTTCCACACCAATAACCTCCATTAAAAGGCTAAAAGATTTCATGGTTTTTACAATTCTTTCAGTATTGAATTCAGATATTGCGCCTTTGGTGAAAGAATCTTCTCCAAGACGTACAGGAACCCTGATAAGTACATTTTTCCTAAATCTCGTTTCCTTATCCATTTCCTCAATAACATTATGGACCAACAACCTAATAGCATTGGAACCAACGTCTATTGCGGCAAATTTTCGGATATTCAATCTTTTAGATTTTTAGAATTTATTTTGCGAAGGTAGTAATCATAAATAGCGAATTGAGAGCGCAATTTAGGTTGCCCATTTTTCTTATAAACATTATTCTGTTCCCCATTAAATATTCTTGCTTTAACATTGTCACTCCAGGAGATTTCAAAGGTATCTATTAATTCCTTTTTAAGATCTTCGTCATAAATCGGACAGCCAACCTCTACCCTATTATCCAAATTACGTGTCATCCAATCTGCAGATGAAATATAGATTTTAGGGTTGCCGTTATTACCAAAAATAAAAACACGAGGATGCTCTAAAAATTTATCAACAATACTAATTGCTTCAATATTTTCACTCATACCCTCAATTCCCGGAATAAGACAACAAACACCCCTTATAATGAGCTGTATTTTAACACCAGCCCTACTCGCCTCATATAATTTATCTACCATTTCATAGGAGGTGAAACTGTTCATCTTTATTTTAATATAGGCCTCTCTGCCGAGTTTTGCAGACTGTATTTCATTGTCTATAAATTTCTTAAACAAACTTTTAGTATAATGAGGGGAAACGATCAGATGTTTGTATTTATATATTTTATAGGTAGTTTCAAAAAAATCGAAGACAATTTTGATTTCTTTTAAGATCGCTGCGTTAGCTGTAAACAGGGTGTAGTCTGTATATATTTTGGCAGTTGATTCATTAAAATTTCCGGTACTAATAAATCCATATCGCTTAATTAAATCGCCCTCTTCCCTTTCAATTACGCAAATTTTACTATGTACTTTCAGACCCGGGACTCCAAAGACCAGTTTTACGCCTTCTGCCTGTAATTCTTCCGCATAATTGATATTGGCCTGCTCGTCAAAACGAGCCCTTAATTCTATCTGCATGGTAACTTTTTTGCCATTTTTCACGGCATTTATTAAGGATGCCGCTACTTGAGAATTCTTTGCAAGCCGGTATACGGTGATCTTAATACTTTTTACTTTTGGATCCAGTGCGGCTTCCCTAAGGAATTTTATAATGTATGAAAAGGTATGGTATGGTGCATACATCAGGTAATCCTTTTCCGCAATTCGTTCCAATAAGCTTCCTTCCAGACTTAAGTCTTTAACCGGTAGTGGTGTGATCTTATCGTACATAAGATCTTGTCTTCCTAAACTTGGGAAGTCCATATAATCCCTTCTGTTATGATAGCGCCCTCCCGGAATCACACTATCTGTATCCTCAATGCCCATTTTCCCTTTTAGAAATTCCAGGGTATCCCTGGCTATACTCTTATCATATACAAAACGAACCGGATCACTAATTTTTCTTCCCTGAACACTTGAAGATATTTTTTCTATAAATGTTTTGCTCAAATCATTGTCTATGTCCAATTCGGCATCTCTGGTAATTTTAATCATGTGTGCAGAAATAGCTTCATAATCAAACATAGGAAATATCCTGGCCAGACAAAACCGGATCAGGTCATCAAGTATAATGATGTAATTTTTATCTCCTTCCTTTGGCAATACAACAAAGCGGTCTATGCCTTTTGGAATTTCTATAAGTGCATATCGGTTCTCCTTTATCTCATTGTTTTTTTGGTCTTTTTT
>Ga0316198_10000096_pt1 | contig 35717 bp, 34 predicted proteins | sample OudBieAanoxic_MG_FD_204935 | JGI IMG/M metagenome (GOLD analysis project Ga0316198, IMG submission 204935) | Coastal sediment microbial communities from Oude Bieten Haven, Netherlands - site A anoxic | ecosystem: Environmental > Aquatic > Marine > Coastal > Sediment | place: Netherlands... | reverse complement strand
GACCAACTTCTCCGACTTCTCATTCCAGATGGCGACGAACGCCCAGAACACGAAGAAGACGATGAATATTGGTACGGTCACATACCAGGTAAGGGTGTCCGGGATGAACAGCCCCTGGCCCATCTTGTCGTACAGGTCGAAGCTCTTGAGGGTCCTGGCAAGCAGGGAGTTTGTGAGGGCAAAGGCGATCAGCGTGACCACCATTTTGGTTTGACCCTCGCCGATCCGCCAAAGAGTACTGCTCGCACAGCCGCCGGCGATCAGCATGCCGACACCGAAGATTGCCCCACCGAACAGGCTGCCGGTCCAGAAATTGTGGGAGACTCCCATCGAGGGTTCTTGGATCCAGGCCCACTTGATGACCGCCGTACCCATGCCGTAGATCACCAGGCTCATGGCGACGACTTTCACCATCTCGGCGTCGCCGGTCATGAACGGGCATCGGAAGGCGCGAACGAAGCAGAACCGCGACCGGTGCATGATCAGCCCGATCAGAAAACCGAAAAAGAGCAGGCCTCCCAGCTCGGTCTTGTCGTACGCGGAGTAGAGATAGAAGGCGGCGATTACGAGAATCATCACGGTGCCCCCGAGGTAGGGTTGCACCCCATGCCACTTCTCGGCGGGCGGGTGTTGCTCGACGCCCTTCTGCGTTACGTGCTCGAGCTCCCACAACAGGTAGCGGAGACCGATCCATGCACCGATGATGAGGCCGGCCATCATCGCCACTCCCCCGAAATCGAGCATCGCCGCGGCGGTGTAGAAGCCGCCGACGTTACAGCCTGCTGCGAGCACGGCGCCGGCGCCCATGAAGACGCCGCCAATCGCGGACTTGGCGTACTCGAGAGGTGGCGCCTTGTGGAGCTTGAACTGGCGGCTCATCAGGGCCGAAACGAATGCGCCGATGAGCAGACCGCCGCTGGTCAGTGTTATGGGGTGGAGCAGGGGAGAGTAGGGGCGCTCCTCCCCGACGCCTCCGAAATAGAAGATCCAGTCGCCGACGTTTCGATATCCCTCCGCGACGCCCCAGGGACCTTGCCACAGAAAGATCAGGAGAGCCACGAGGGCGAGGAAGATGCCGGCCAGCCAGGTCGGCCACTCCTGCTCGAAGATCGCGATGTAATTTTGGCGCGCCTCTTCCTTCAAGCTGCTCCAGAAACTCACCGTTGACAATCTATTTGCCCTCCCCGATTTCAAACGGCATGGCGATGAGGGTCAGTTTTGAGATCTTCATTTTTGGTTCCAATAGTTTCTCTGGAGTGATCATACACATAAATGAACATGTTCTCAAGTATCGATAGTTATAGTGCAGGGAGAAGTGCGATTGCCTGTGCAAATTGAACTTCGCGGATTCGCATCGCTGGCACCTGGCGCTCACCGGCGCCATTCTGAGATCGATATCGAGGCCTATCTTGTCCAGGGCGCTGTGGACTCCGAACGACCGATGACCTGCGGGTAGCGGCGTCTGAGCGGTTCAGGCGCGGCGCACGATGACCAGAGTCCGGTCGTCGTGGTAGGGGACGCCATCGACAAAGGAGTCGACGACCTTTTCGATGGATCTGGCGAGCTCTTTCGGCGACTCGGTCCGGTGCGCTCCGCAGACCTCGACCAGCCGCTCCCGCCCAAACTCTTCCTGCTCGGGATTGGCTGCCTCAGTGATGCCGTCGGTGTAAAGAACCAGGGATTCGCCGACCTCGAGGAATGTTTCGGAGCTCGAATACACCGCTTCCGGCATCAGCCCGAGCGGCATTCCGGTCGGCATCAGCAGCTCGACGTCGTCATCGGACCGAATCAAGAGGGTCGGGTCGTGACCAGCGCTCGCGTACCGCAGCGCGCCGGTGTCAACCGAAAAGATCCCGAGGAAGGCGGTCGCGAAGGACTCAACGGGGGTCTTGGCGTTCATCTGCGGGGAAATACGGTTGAAAATTGCAGCCGGCTCGAGGTTTTCGCCGAGGTAGGCGTTGACCAGAGCGTCCACATAGGCCGTGAGGAGTGCAGCACCGATCCCCTTGCCCGAGACGTCAGCGATGATCAAGGCAACCTCCTTAGTATCCGGCCTTTCGACGACCTGGTAGTAGTCTCCCGAGACCCCGCGCGAAGGGATGTTCCCGCCGTGGACCTCGAGCCCGGCGATCTGAGGCGTCTCAGCCGGCAAGAGAGCTACTTGAATTCGGCGAGCGAGGGTGACTTCCTGCTCGAAGCGCTTCCGCTCTGCAGCCTCTTCGGCGAGGGCCAGGTTTCGGAGCCGCAGACCGGTGGCCGAGGCGACCACCGTCAAGAGCTCCATATCGCTCTCGCCAAAGATTCGGGCGGCGAGGGTGGAGCTGAGGACGATCATGCCGATCGCGCCCTCGGGTGTTAGCAACGGTGCCGCCACCAGGGTCCGCACGCCGGCGTCGATCAGGCTCTCCGCGCGATCGAAGCGGACATCGGTCGATGTGTCTTGGACTAAAGCGGCCAGCCCTTTGCCGATGACCTCGCTGGCGAGGCTCGTTGATTCCGGGAACTCGTCCGTGCCGGTAACCAGCGAACGGCTGCTAGCCCGAACCAGGTTGTCCTCGTCCTTGAGGAAAATCGCCCCGTGCTGTGGCCGAAGGTGGACGAAAACACGCTCGAGAACGTGGTCGAGGAGTTCTTCGGCGGTGGTCGCTTGGTCGAGGGCGTGGTGGACGTCGTAGAGGACCTTGAGCTGGGCGGCGGCCTGGCGCAGCTCCTCAGTGCCGGAGTCCGCCGGTCGGGCGAACTCGCGCTCAGTTTCGGAAATGATCTCGCTGGCGGCTCGAAAAATCGTCTGAGTTCCTGATCGGGAACTCTGTTGAGGTTGGTCCCCTGTGCTGCCGCCGAACGTGATTCGCGACATCGAGGCGTCGATCACATCGCCGGGGGAAATCGGCGTCGGCCCAGAGATCATCTCGCCATTGACTCGGGTGCCGTTTCGCGAGCCCATGTCCTCTACCAGCCACTCGTCGTCGGACTTGAAGATTCGAATGTGCTGACGCGACAGGCACCGGTCGGCGACCGCGAGATCACAGCGCGACGAGCGTCCGATCACCAGCGAATCGACTTCGAGCTCGTATTCAGAGGGCTCGCCGTCAGCGGGCACGATATGAAGTGTGGTCATTGCGCTCCCGATGATACACGGACCAGCCCACCCACCCACCCGGATACAGGATGCAGGATGCAAGATACAGGGCACAGGTTCCACCCATCCCCCCTTGACAGACAAAGGAGAGAACTTAGCTTTTGCTGAACCCTGAACCCTGAACCCTGAACCCTGAACCCTGAACCCTGAACCCTGAACCCTGAACCCTGAACCCTGAACCCTGAACCCTGAACCCTGAACCCCTATCACCCCTTCCCAATCATGTGGTACTGCCACAGATCGCGATCAGAGAAGTGGAAGAGGGGAGACATCGCCAGCAGGCCGGTCCTGCCAATGCTGTGCTCCAGGAACTTGAGCTCCGCGAATCGCCCCTCCATATCGGGATCTGGCGGCACCACGAAGCCGGATTGACGGGCCAGCAGAATCCCCTTGGCGCGGATCGACAGTTCGAGCCGGAGCCTCAGCAGGCACACCATGTCGACCACGGTCTCAGGCGGGAAGCGCTCTCGAAGATCCACCAGGTAGGTACCGATACGACTGTCCGACGCACGGCCGGCGGTGATCGTCTCGAGGAGCTCTGAGTCGGTATCGAAACCGGTCCCGAGCCAATCCCTGGTGCGGATCTCCGAAAAGTGGAAGACGGCGACGAAGAACACCGGAAGCACGACCAGGATCAGCACCGTCGTCAAGGTCGGAGCGATGAAAAAATGATTGAAGCCCGAGTGGAGGACAATGGCCAAAGCGAGCCCTGGCAAGAAAACCCACGGTCGAGGCCCACCATGTCTCTCGACAAACTGCTTGGAGAGGATGGCCATTATCGCGCTGACGCTGCCGTGCATCAGGGCGGTGCCGAAACCGCGCACCACCCACAGCGCAACCCCGTTCTCCTCGAGGGCCACGAAATAGTGAATGTTCTCCACCGCTGCGAAGCCGGCGCCGACCGCAAAGCCGATGATGGCCGCGTCGACCAGAAAGGCGACTCTGTGACGCGCGATCAGATAGATGATGACCGCGCTTTTGAGGATTTCCTCGACGACAGGCGCGATGAAACGCACGAGAGCCGTGGCGCCGAGATCAAAGGAACTGCCGAGTTCGCTGTTCACGACGAGGCTTGCAATTGCTGCAAGACCACCGGCCACGATCAGACCCGCCACGATACGGAGCTTCACCAGCTTGAAGCTGTCGAGCAGGATCAGCGCCAGCAGGAAGGCAAAGACGGGCAGCAATCCGATCAGGATCCGAAAAGCGGCGAGCAGCAGGTTCATGGACGATACGTTACAGGATCTTGAGCGAGATCATGAACTCGTTGGAGGATGGTTGTCCGCTTTCGAAAGCGCGGGCCAAGCCGACGGAGAAGGTCGTCGAAAGGTTGGTGAAGATCACCATCTTGAAGTCTATCTGGGCGCCGAGATTGTAAAGCTCGCGTCTGAATTCACTGTCGTTGAGGTTGGTGGCAATGGCGCTGCCGAATAGTGCCGGACTCGCCCAGGTGAAATAGAGGGCGGGGATCCCGGCGCGTTTGAATCGAATTGCGGGAAGCTCCCACTCGAGGAGAAGCTTGCCGAAGTTGTTCGCACCGAGCTCGTTGATGTCGATGCCTGGAAAGCTGTAGTAATCGTGGTAGCGCCGCACCTCCTGGTAATCCACCCAGTTGTTGCCGAACGCGCCGAAGTAGAAGTTGGAGAGGGTGTTCTCCGGATCACCCCACGAGTACCCGGCGGATGACCGCAGCCAGATGGACGAGTACTTGATCGGTAACGGGATGCCGAAGTCGATATGCCCGCGTACGCGCAGGAAATTCTCCGACTCTGCATATTTGTCGTTGAGGTAGAGCCCCCACAGGAGGCCCTTCTCTGGGTTCAGCCCGCCAATGGTTTTGCGCACCGCTTTGTAATCGAGCCACGCGTTGAGGGCGAAATAGCTGTCGATAGTCGCTTCGATCTCCTGGTACTCGGGAAGGGTGTCGAGACCGCCAAAACCCGATAGAGAGACGCCCCAATCGAGCGAGCGCGGCCGGTCATTGATAAAAATGCCGGCGTACTCCCCCACGAGGCCGTAGCCCTTGCGACTCTCCTCGGTCGGTCCGAAGAAGTCGTAGAAGCTGGCCGGGTTGTAGTAGGCCTTGAGGGTCCATGGCCACTTTCGAAAAGAGCCGCGGAAGTGGAACTTTTCGTCGCTCGGCACCTCGCTCTGAGGGGTGACCGAAGCGGTCAGATCGAGCGCGGCAAAGCCGACCGGGTCCATGAAATTAAACCTCGCGCCGATCGCGGCGTCGCCGCGGTAGTTCTCGAGAATCGGGTACCAGGAGCTCAGACGCAACTCGTGCAGTGGTTTGTACGGTCCGGCCTTGGGCGCCAACGCCTCGAGGTCGACTGCGGACGGCGGTGGCAACATCCAGTCTTTGACCACCGGGTATTTGTTGACGATTTCCTGACCGAGGAATCGAATCGGATTGACGTCTTCGATGACGTTCGGCTGCAACATCACCGGTACAAAGCCCTTGGCGGTGTAATGGAACGCGATCAGCTCGTCATCCGAGACCGGTACGGGACGGAAGAAGCCGGTCAGGGCGTTGGTCAGAGCTTCCATCTCACCGCGTTCGAAATCGTAGCGGAAGATGTTCGAAGCGCCCGTGTAGTAGGAGGTGCCGAAGAGATAGCGGCCGTCCTCCGAGTGAACGAAGTTGGCGGGTGAGTAGCCCGCGAACTCGTACAGCAGCTGATAGCTGCTGTCGCCCGCGAGCAGATCCTCGACCACCATCCGGATCAGTTGCTGGCGGCCGCTGACCTCGATCAACGATCCGGTGAGATATCGGCCGTCGGGAGAGATATCGATATCGAAGAGGTCTTTGCCGTAGGTCAGGCTGAGGACGTGGGAGAGATCGTCCCACCCGCGGTAGGGATGCGCCAAACGCACCACGGTCGACATCCCGTTGTGGTGCTGCACGCCCCACAGTGACCGATCAGCTCTGTTGAATGTCAGATCGCCCGTGCGGATATTGGTTGCCAGAACCCGCATCTTGCCGCTCGCGAGGTCGACCGCGTTGACGTCCCGCCATTGGCGGCTGTTGTCGGTTGTGAAAAACACCGTCCGCGACTCGGGATCGTAGGCAAGCGAGGTCACGTAATAGAGTGCCGGTGTGTTGACCTGGGCGACCGTCTCCATCTCCCAGTTTTCGGCGTCGATGGTCACGATGCGAGCGAACTCGCCGGGGTAGTTGACAGCGGTGATCAGCTGGCGCCGTTCCGGATCAAAGAACGCCCGCGACACCGAGCCCAGCGGTCTCTCCGACAGCTCCCGGAACCCGGTCACCGGGTACTCGCGGATCGCTTCGAGATTCTCCACCTGCCAGCCGCGTTCCCACTCGATCCAGCGACGCCACTCGTCGTCCAGTTTGGCGCCGTAGACCTGCTTGAATTGTGAACGGTAGGACGCTTTACTGTCGGGTCCCCGGTCGAGCCATTTGACCAGTGATTGCGGTCCGTACTGATTGGCGAGGAAGGTTACGAAGCGGGTCCCGTAGAGGTAAGACACCTGACCGACCTGGAAGTCGATCGCCTTGCCCTCGGACTCGAGACCGACGGTGTCGTAGAAGTGAGCGTCGTCTTGAACCATGGTCCGAAAGACCATCTCGTCATAACCGCCGAGCGCACGCCCGTATCCGCCGGCCATCCAGGTCTCGAAAAACACTGCCATGCCCTCGTGGTACCACCGCGGCGCATACATACGCGGGGTCGTCAGATAGCTGTAGATCATCGACAGTGGCTGCTCCGGGATCGGCGCTACCTTGCCTGAGAACAGCTTCCGCCACCGTAGGTCCGCGGGCGCGGCCTTGTCCGACGCAACGATGTGCAGCAGTTCGTGGCTCATCACCCAGTTGATGCGCTCGTTGGTGGGCGAGGTCTCGTAGACGTACTCGAAAGGTTCGATGCCGATCGTCAGATAATTGGTGGGCATGGCCGACGCGCCGGCGTAGCCGTAGTCGTCGAAGTCCTGGAGGAGGACGGTAACCCGTTCACTCGGTGTGTAATCGAAGAGCTGCTTGTGAAAATCGAACGAGTTGGTAAAGCAGTTGGTGAGGTGGGGGAGAATGTACTCGTTGTCCTCGTCCATGTAGACGATCAGCATGTCGTCGGTCTTGAATAATCGGAACTCGAGCTGCGCCGACGCGTCTGAAGCGGTGAGAAGAAGTGCGACAACGGCGAGCAGAAATGCAGTGCGTCTCACTGATCGACTCTCCTGCCGGTGACTGTCAGGTCGAAGAATAGAAAAGGGGATGCCACGGACATGCCGTGGCATCCACCCTAAGGCTCCGAGAGTTCACGACCCTCGGCGTCACTGAACAAGCGCTCGCTCGAAAATCGCCTGCTTTTCCTGCGCTGTGGCTCGTGAGAGCATCGCCGATTTCTGCTGCATCGATGCCCGTTCCAGGAACGCCGCCTTCTCGACGGCGCTCGCGCGCTCGAGGAACGCGGCCTTCTCCGCCGCGCTCGCGCGATCGAGCATCGCGGCCTTTTCCGCGACAGCGGCGCGATCGAGGACTGCGGCCTTTTCCTGCACCGTCATCTTCTCGAACGAGGCGCTCTCGAGCGAAAACCGTGCCAACAGCGCCGTCTTCTCGACTGCAACCGCACGGTCGAGGAACGCCGCCTTTTCAACCGCACTCGCGCGATCGAGCATGGCTGCCTTTTCGGCTGCGGAGGCGCGCTCGAGGAAAGCGGCCTTTTCGACGTCGGTGGCGCGGTCGAGCATCGCCGCCTTCTCATTCATCGAAAAACGATCCAACATCGCCGATTGCCTGTCCAACGAAGCGCGCGCAAGCAAGCTTGCCTTTTGCGCTGCGGTTGCGCGCTCGAGGCAAGCCGCTTTTTCCACTCCGGTCGCGCGGTCGAGCATCGCTGCCTTCTGTGCAGCTGTTGCGCGCTCCATCACTGCGCCCTTCTCGGCAAGCGATGAGCGCTCGAGGGCGGCAGCTTTGTTCTGCACCGACGATCGGTCGAGGAGCGCGGCCTTTTCAGCCGCGGCAGCGCGGTCGAGCACGGCCGCCTTCTCTGCCTCGGTGAATCGATCGAGGACCGCAGCCTTCTCCTGGACCGACATTTTCTCGTAGGCAGCGCGATCGAGAGAGCGCCGTTCCAGGACGGCCGCCTTCTGAGCGAAGGCGCGGTCGAGCATCGCGGCCTTTTCTACAGCCGTGGCCTTCTCGAGCGCAGCGGCTTTCTCGACCGCCGCTGACTTATCGAGCATTGCGGCCTTCTCCGCCGCGCTCGCGCGATCGAGGAACGCGGCCTTCTCCGCCGCGCTCGCGCGATCGAGCATCGCGGCCTTCTCCGCCGCGCTCGCGCGATCGAGCATCGCGGCCTTTTCCTGCACTGACGCCTTTCCGAGCAACTCAGCGAGCTCCTCGCCGGTCACCGTGAACGCGGCCTCGGTGGCCGCGGCGTCACCAACCGATTCGCCCGCGAGTTCGACGTCTGCGTCAGAGATCTGCTCGCCTCGATGGCGTTCGGCCGCGCCGATGGCGCCGGTCGCGTCCTCGGTCGTCGCATTCGAGAAAAAAAGGACGGCAGTCACACCGATCACGGCGATCACGGCGATGCCCACCAAAACTCCGGTCTTCTTCGATGTCATAATTCACCCCCTGGGTCGAAGATCTCCAAATTGTCGCTTCCAGATATCGCTACCCCAACTACAGAGCAGCGCGAAAAAGGTTGGTGCTGTTTCATGGATGGTCCTCACGGCTGGCACCGATCCAGCGCTCCTCGGTCACGAAGCCACCCGCCGAGACCTGGAGTCGTAACGGTTCGGCGGCGTCAATCGCGTTGACCGAAACCGTTGCGGTGCCGGGTCCAACGGTGCGCATCACAACCCATCCGTTCTGTGTGGTGACTTCGGTGGCCGATGCGTCAGAGCTGAGGAGGCTCTCGAGACGCACCGGGCCGGCGGCGCTCCCAAGAGTGACTGCGACGTCGATCTCGGTTGTGAGCACAACGTCGACCACGACGTCGGCTCTATCTCGGCTCGCTACGATGCTTCCGGCGCCGGCATCGAGTTGTATCTCCACCCGTCCCGTCTCCGTTTGGCCCGGCGGAGTCGCCATCATTCCGGTCACCACCGACTGGTCGATCGATCCACCTGCGTTCGGGTGCAGGAGATATCCAATAGAAACGCCAATCAGCAGGCTCGCCGCCAGTGGCAGCCATTTTGCCGGCCAGGCGGGCGCAGCGTGCGTGTGGTGAACGGTTGGCAAGTGATCTGTTTGAGTGGCGGGTGACGTGGCATCCGCCAACGCCTTTTCAATCCTTGCTCGGAGCTCTGAAGGCGGGGGCACCTTTTCCAGCGAGTCCAGGTCTTCGGCGATGGCTGAAATCTGACGCTCGATCTCGCGGGTCTTCGGGTGTTTGGCAAGGTGGGACTCGAGCTCCGCCAGCTCCTCCGGGTCGATCGTGCCATCAACACGGGCCCACAGGAGGGCCTCGAGGCGTTCGGTATTCATGGGGCAATCCCCCGTTCTGTGAGAATCACGCGCAGCCGCTGCCGCGCGGTGAAAAGTCGGGACTTGACGGTCTTCTCGGGGATCTCGAGAAGCTCGCCGATTTCGCGGTACGAAAAACCCTCGAGGTGTTTGAGCACGATCACCGTCCGATAGTGGGGCTCGAGCTCGAGCAGGGCCCGTTTGAGGTGGCCACGAATCTCGGTCGAATCGAAGGTCTCTGAAGGATTCGGTTCCGCCGCCGGAACGCTCTCGTCGAATGCCGTCTGGTCGCGCCGCCGGCCGACCAAGTTGAGGGACTGGTTGACGGCGATGCGGTAGATCCAGCTGAAAAATCGGTAGGTGGGGTCGAAGGTGTGGAGCTTCTCGTACGCGTTGACGAAGGCGTTTTGGGTTGCATCCATAGCGTCCTCGACCGAACCGGTAATGCGATACGTTGCGCTGAAAAGCGGGCCTTCGTAGCGATCGACAAGTTTGTCGAACGCGTGTCGATCTCCGTGGAGGCAGGCTTCAACTAGCATGGCGTCATTGTCTCTCGCCATAACTACCGGCTCCGGTCGAAAAGGTTGGTGGTCGTCTCGTCCTCCCGTCCTAGGCGATTTCGAAGATGTTGTCGAATCCGGCGATCTGGAAGATCTCGCGGATATGAGGGCTGAGATTGATCAAGGTGAGCCCCCTGCCGGTGTCAACGAGCTTCTTCTGGGTGCCGAAGAGCAATCCGAGTCCGGCGCTCGAGATGTAACTCAGCTCTGCAAAGTCGACCAAGCAGGACTCCGTGACCTGGCTGAACACAGCCCTCGCTCTGTCCACCTGCGAGGCGTCGAGTCGTCCGTGCAGGCTGATCGTTCCGATTTCGTCGCGCTTGATCTCGAACATCTCAATTCTCCAGTGTCTTGGTCACCGTGATTCGCATCCTGCGTTCCCCGGCTTCGTAGTGGTAATTCAGGTCGTCGACCATCTTCCTGACGAGGTAAATTCCGAGCCCGCCCGGGCGCCTTTCCTCGATCCCGGCATCGACCGGAGGGACCTCTGCGGTTTTGGGATCGAAGGGTTCGACATCGAAGTCGACGAGCTCAAGAAGAAGGCGGTCATTCCGGCGCTCGATACTGACTGCGATCCGATCGCCGCCGCCTTCGTTGTGACGGACCATATTGGTGAAGAGCTCCTCCACCACGAGGTTGATGCAGAACGCGGTCTTCTCGTCAATCTCCTGACCGTCCGCGAAGGTCTCCAGAAACGCGAAGACTTCGCCGATAGCCTCGATCTCACGCCGAAACTCTCCGCTGACCGCCGTCACTCCTCAAACCCCCCGGTTGACGCGACCAAATGTCTCCGGCCTCACCGGAGCACAAACTACGATCTTCTGTGCAGTTGCTGATCGTGACTCTACCACGGAAGGCAGCTGTCAATTGCAGCTCTGTGGTGCGTTGTCTCGCCTGCACGAAAGCGAAAAACCGATTGTGGTGCGGGCGGCTTGTCACGGCGAAGCCGCAGGCGGAGCCGGATCTCGCCCGCACGAAATCCACTGCCTTCGACAAAATGCGGCCGAGACGGGCGCACTACAACACCAGTAAATGGTAGAATTCGCGCAGCAAATCTGTGAATAGGAGGACCGGACAGGCTTCATGAAGCTCAGTTACGAGCCAATCCCGAATATCCCTGATGGTCTCGTCGTGCGCCTTACAGGCAACCTCGAGATCAATGGCGCAACTCTGCTCTGGGACGACATTTCCACCCGCGCCGGCGAAGACACGAAGTTCTTCATCTTCAACTTCTCCGACGTCCACATCATCACCAGCGCCGGCATCGGTACCCTGGTCAGATTCTTCGTTCGCCTTCGCGGCTTTGGAGGTGCGGTCGCCATCTGCGGCTGCAGCGACAAGATCAAAGAAGTCTTCGGCATCGTCATGCTCCAGGACCTCCTCCAGGTCTGTGACAGCGAAGATGAAGCTCGGGCGCGACTGAAGGCAGCCGCCAGCTGATCTCAACACTCTCCGGGGAAGTCGGGGGATCCTTCGACTCCGCACACCTGCGGCGTGCTTCGCTCAGGATAACAGCTTTGCTGTCACTTCTTCTTTCGGCGGGTTTTCTTCTTCGCCCGCGGATCCTTGCCCTGCGACCGGAGTTTCTCCTCGCGCCTGGCGAGCAGCTCGACAGCCGCGTCCATGTCGACCTTTTCAGGATCGGTGCCCTTGGGGACGGTGGCGTTCACGGTGCCGTCAGTGACGTAGGGGCCGTAGCGGCCGGTCTTGACCTGGATGGTGTCGCCTGACGTGGGGTGGGCGCCGAGATCTGAAATCACTGCAGCGGCACTCGACCTGCGGCCCTTCTTGGGTTCATTGAGCTTGGCCACCGCCTCGTCGACGGTGATGGTGGCGAGCTGGTCCTGGGTGTCGAGGCTGCGGGTCTCTTTGCCCATTTTGACGTACGGGCCGTACCGGCCGTCCTGGACGGTGATCGTTTCGTCAGTCTCGGGGTGTGTGCCGAGGTCCTTGGGAAAGGAGAGCAGCATCACGGCGTCATCGAGGGTCACTGATTCGGGTGACATGCTCTTCCAGAGGCTCGCCATCTTGGGCTTGTCTCCGCCGTCTTCGCGGTCGCCGAGCTGGACATACGGACCGAAGCGCCCCTCTTTGACATAGACAGGTTTGCCGCTTTCTGGATCGTCGCCGATCGAGCGGTCGCCCTCGGCCGCTTTCGCGACCATCTCGAGGGCGCGCTCGAGGGTCAGCTCGTCGGGCGGCATGTCGTCCGGTACCGAGGCACGTTGGCCGTCGTCGCCGACCTGAATATATGGTCCGTAGCGGCCAACCCGGACTGCCACCCGCTCACCCTCGGGCGTCTGGCCGATGGTGATCCGCGAGGCCTCGCGCGGTTCGATCTCTTCGCCAGTGGCGACCAGGGCGTGGAGCCCCATTCGCATGATCTGGAGGCGTCCGTTGTCGTCTTCCTTCAGACCGAAGTAGAAATCATGCAGCCACGGCGTGGCCTCGGTCTCGCCTCGGGCGATGGAGTCGAGTGTGTCCTCCATCCGGGCGGTGAAATCGTAGTCGACCAGATCTGGCAAGTTGCGTTCAAGTAGCCGAACAACGGCGAAGGCAGTAAACGTCGGCACCAGCGCCTGCCCCTTATGCCACACATAGCCGCGATCCTGGATGGTCTGGATGATGGAAGCATAGGTCGAGGGGCGGCCGATGCCACGTGCCTCGAGTTCTTTGACCAGGCTCGCCTCGGTGTATCGCGCCGGTGGTTGGGTGCTGTGGCTCGTGGGCTCCAGTGCCTCGACGGCGAGCTGCTGGGCTAGGGTGAGTTTGGGAAGGATCTTTTCCTTGTCGGCGCGCTCATCCTTGGGGTCGTCCGAGCTCGCGACATAGGCGCGGAAGAAACCGTCGAAGGTGATGACCTTCCCTGAGGTCGAAAAGGTCGCTGTTCCCTGCTCTTCGGTGGGCGCCTCGATCCGGACTTGAGTGCGGACACCATGGGCGTCCTTCATTTGCGAGGCGAGGGTCCGCTTCCAGATCAGCTCGTAGAGCTTTTTCTGGTCGCCATCGAGTTTCGACGCGAGTTCTTTCGGGGTGCGGAACCGACCGCCGGCGGGGCGGATCGCCTCGTGCGCCTCCTGCGCGCTCTTCGACTTCGAGCGATAGACGCGTGGTTGATCGGGCAGATACTCCGCGCCATAAAGCTCTTCGACCTGACGGCGGGCGGCACCCAGGGCCTCGCCCGAAAGAGTCAGCGAGTCGGTGCGCATATATGTGATGTAACCGTTCTCATAGAGGCTCTGCGCTATCCGCATGGTGCGGCGGGCATTGAAACGTAGTTTGCGGCCCGCCTCCTGCTGCAGCGTCGAGGTCATGAACGGAGGGTAGGGACGGTTGGTGAAAGGCTTCTCGGTGACATCGGTGACCGCGAATTCCGCCCCAGCAAGCTCTACAGCCAGTGCGTTGGCAGATCCGCTGTCGAGCACTGACGCCTTTGTTTTGAGCTCGCCAGTTTCCTGGTCGAAGTCCTTGCCGACCGCTATCTTGCTTCCGTCGAGCTCGGCCAGGCGGGCGGTAAAGCTGCGTTCGCTCTCCTCGCCCTTCAGCGTTGCCTCGACCCCACAGAATGCCGACTCCACGAAACGCATCCGCGCTTCCTCGCGGACGACGATGAGGCGGGTTGCAACCGATTGCACGCGCCCGGCGGAGAGCTTGGGCCGGAGCTTTTTCCACAGCACCGGCGACACCTCATAACCAACCAGGCGGTCGAGGATGCGGCGGGTTTCCTGTGCGTCGACCATCCGCGCGTCGATTTCGCGCGGCTCTGCCAGGGCGTTGCCGATCGCGCTGCCGGTGATTTCGTGAAAGACCAGCCGCATGACGGGGATGTCGGGCTTCAGCACCTCGAGCAGATGCCAGGCGATGGCCTCTCCCTCGCGGTCTTCGTCAGTCGCGAGGTAGAGCTCGGACGCGTTCTTGAGCTTCTTCTTGAGAGTCGCGACCTGCTTTTTCTTGTCTGCGGGGATGACGTAGAGCGGCGCGAAGTCGTTGTCGACGTCGATGCCCAGCCGCGACCACTTCTCGCCCTTGTACTTCTTGGGGATCTCGGCCGCGGAAGGGGGAAGGTCCCGGATGTGGCCGATTGAAGACTCGACCACCCAGTCCGATCCCAGCAACTTGGAAATGGTTCTTGCCTTGGCCGGCGACTCGACGATGATCAGTGGTTTTGGTTCCGTCATGCGGGCCATAGGAGAACGGAGTCGGGCGCCGTTGTCAAGGAGGAGCTTATAGATCTCCTGCTTATTCGGTATGCCTACCACCCGCCTGGCAGCCGGGACGGCCGCCCCACAATCCGCTTGAATGATGGGGTTTCCGGGGGGTGGACGGGAATTCAAAACTCAAAACTCAAAAACTCAAAATTCGCTGGGTGGTATCATCTCTCGGCGCTGGAACTTATTGTTGCGGCGCATTCCAATGGCGAGGGAAATGAATGGGACCCTGGATGGTTGACGTGACAGATCGCACCGAACTCGACCTCTGGCTCGAGGGCGGACCGCCCTATCGGGCGGGATCGATAGTGATGCTCGTCCGCGGAGATGACGACGATGTCCGTGGCTTTCTCCCCAACGCGCTCGATGCTGCCAAGGAGGGCACGAAGCGTGTTGTGGTGTGGGTCCAAAAACCTTCGCTCCTTAGCGAAGCGGAGCAGAAAGGGTTGTTTGGCAAAGGAGAGAGGGTGTTGGCGTCTGTGATCGGCAGCAACGGCCAGGCCGGCGGATGGATCACCCGCGACCGGCTGCGGGTCGAGGATGCCGTCTTTGCCTTTTCCGAAGCGGAGGATGCCAGTGCCTGAGATTCCGAAGAAGTACAAACACCTCGAAATCGAGGACAGGTGGCGTAAGCAATGGGACACGTGGGAGATCTACAAGTGGGATCCTTCGCTGCCCCGTGAACAGACCTTTGTCGTTGACACTCCGCCGCCAACAGTTTCGGGTTCGCTGCACGTGGGCCATGTCTTCAGCTACACCCACGAGGATTTGCTGGTGCGCTACCAGCGGATGATCGGCAAGAACATCGCCTTTCCGATGGGCTGGGACGACAACGGCCTGCCCACCGAACGCCGGGTGCAGAACCTGCTCGGCATCCGCTGCAACCCGCACCTGCCGTACGACCCCGACTGGAAGCCGGACCCCAAGGGAGGCAAGCGTAAGGAGATCGAAGAGGTCTCTCGTCGCAACTTCATTGAGGCATGTGGCTTTGTCACTGCCGAAGATGAAAAAGCATTCGAGCATCTGTGGCGCCACCTCGGGCTGTCCCTCGACTGGTCCGAGCAATACGCGACCATCGATGACCATTGCCGTCGGATTTCCCAGCTCAGCTTCCTCGATTTGGTGGAGAAGGGCCAGGTCTACAACGTCGAGTCACCCACAATGTGGGACATCGATTTTCACACCGCCGTAGCCCAGGCCGAAGTCGAGGACCGCCCTCGCCAGGGCCTGTTCTACGATCTGCGGTTTGGGGTCGAGGGCGGTGGTGAGCTGATGATCGCGACGACCCGTCCCGAGCTTCTGGGCGCCTGTATCGCGGTTGTAGCCCACCCCGATGACGAGCGCTATCAGGATCTCTTCGGCAAGCACGCCATCACTCCGCTCTACGGCGCTCGGGTGCCGATCGTTGCCGCCGACCACGCCGATCCCGAGAAAGGGACCGGCATCCTCATGGTCTGCACCTTTGGCGATGCCATGGACGTCGAGTGGTGGAAGGCATCCGGTCTGCCGCTCAAACAACTCATTGGACGCGATGGAAAGATGCTACAGGCGACCTTTGGTGAAGGGGCGTTCGAGAGCGTCGAAACGGCTGCTGCTCAGCGTGCTCACGACGAGATCGCCGGCCTCTATATCAGCAAGGCAAAGAAGCGGGTTGCCGAGCTTCTTGCGGAGGAGGGGAGCCTGCCGGGTTGGTCCGGCGCGGCCCTCGTCGGCGAGCCCAAACCGACCGATCAGATCGTGAAATTCTTTGAAAAGGGTGATCGTCCGCTCGAGTTCGTGACCACCCGCCAGTGGTTCATCCGCACTCTCGAACATAAGGAGGCGCTGCTCGCCCAGGGGGACAAGATCCAGTGGCATCCTCCCCATATGAAGACCCGCTACACCCACTGGGTGGAGGGCCTCAACCAGGACTGGTGCATCTCGAGGCAACGCTACTTCGGGGTGCCGTTCCCGGTCTGGTTTTCCCTCGATGATGCCGGCGAACCCGATTATTCGAGCCCCGTCTATGCAGATCCGAGCACCCTGCCCATGGATCCGCTGACCGATGTCGCCCCCGGCTACACTGAGGACCAACGGGACCAGCCGGGTGGTTTCACCGCCGAACCCGATGTCATGGACACCTGGGCAACCTCGTCGTTGACCCCGCAGATCCAAAGCCACTGGGGGATCGACCTCGAGCGGCACGCCAAGCTCTTCCCGATGGATATCCGTCCCCAGGCGCACGACATCATCCGAACCTGGGCATTCTCCACCATTGTCAAGGCGTGGATGCACGAAGGCGATATACCCTGGTACCACGTGATTCTGTCGGGCTGGATCCTCGATCCCGACCGCAAGAAGATGTCGAAGTCCAAGGGCAACGTGGTGACTCCCGACGACCTACTGGTCGAGTGGTCATCCGACGCGGTGCGGTACTGGGCGGCGCGAGCTCGCCTCGGCACCGACACCGCCTTTGACCCCAGCGTCTTCAAGGTCGGCAAGAGGCTTTCAACCAAGATCTTCAATGCCAGTCGTTTTGTCCTCATGCAGCTCGACCGTGTCGGCGGCGAAGTGTCGGGACCCGAGCACATCGCCGATCCCCTCGACCTGGCGTTGATCGAACGACTGCGTACGGTCACCGAGCAGGCGACGAAGGCGTTTGACGCTTTCGATTACGCGACCGTGCTGCAGGTCGTTGAGGAGAGCTTCTGGCATTTCTGCGACCACTATCTCGAAATCGTCAAGCTCCGCTCCTACTCGGATGAGGACACGCCGGGCCGGCGTTCGGCGCTGGCCGCACTGGGTCTCGCCCTCAACGCCTATCTACGGCTGCTGGCGCCGTTCATGCCATACGTCACTGAGGAGGTGTGGTCGTGGAGTTTCGCCGGCGAGGACCGGACGAAAAGCATCCACACCTCGGCGTGGCCGACGATGGCCGAGTTTGAGACGGTGCCGCGGCCCGAGGTTGAGGGTACATTCGAGGCTGCGGTCGAGGTCATGACCAAGGTCCGCGGCGCCAAAACGCTGGCCCAGAAGAGCCTGCGTTGGCCGGTGGCGACACTCGAGATCGCCGGCTCCGAATCGGCTCGCGACTCTCTGGCTCCGGTAATTGAAGACATCCTCCGCGCAGGAAATGTTGTGGAAGGCGGTCTCTTGCTCACCGACGGCGATGTCGCCGACGGCGACCGCTTCGCCATCACCGTCACCCTCAGCGAAGAAGCCTGACAGGATTGTAGGCGGGTCCTTACTGACGCCCTTCGGGCGTCGTGACGCACCGTCGCCAGCGAGTGGCCAATGGTCGGCGATCCCCGACTTTGGCCACAAATCGCTGCCGCCGGCGGGTTCAGGGCCCGCCGACGACCACCTCAATGCGCTTTTCGCGCGCCCTTCAGGGCGCGCCTACGGTTCATCTTCTGGAAGAAGTCGAGCCCTAGTTCGCTTCGACGGCAGAGAACCGCAAACACGAAGGCACAAAGACACAAAGCACAACACGAAGGGATTTCTTTGTGGGCGCCTTCGTGACTTTGTGCCTTTGTGGTTGTGATGAAAGGCGCTGACTCCTGGCTACTCGCCGAATGGGGGTCCTCTGTAGGCGGGTCCTTCAGGGCCCGCCTACAAATTCTCCGAATAGCGTTACGACCCCGGAATGAGCGCGACCGGTGCGGGCATGATGTTCCAGGTGAATCCCGACAGCCCTTCGGGATGGGTGTAGAGGAGCTCGCGCTGCGGCTCACCGTCGACCCACACATAGCGGTTGATCTCGCCGTCGTCGTCGTTCGCGACATACAACTCATCGACACCATCGCCATCCAGATCGGTCAGGATCGAAGCGTGCTCGAATCCGCCCGAGTTGCGGTCGATCGACTCGATCGACCATTCGGCGCGGGGATCGGTACCCGGCCGTAGAAGCCAAAGACCGCTCTTGTTGGCAGCGGCCACCATCTCCTTGATGCCATCGCCGTCCACATCGCCCGCAGTCAGGAAGCGAGTGAGGGTATCTCCAAGACTGGTAATCAGCATCCCCTCGGTCGGACCAGTGCCGGCGTCGAAACGCAGGATTTCGACCCGGCCGCCGGCCACCGCTTCCACCGATACGTAGAGTTCATCGGTTCCGTCACCGTCGACGTCGTCGACGAGGATCTCCTTGGCGTGGCGATCGCCGAGATCGGCAACCAGGGTTCGGCCCTCCTCGATTCCGGGCACGTACTGCGTCACAAAGCCGGGCTGCGGCGTGCCGTCGAGCTTGTTGGGCAGGCTCGGGGTGGCATAGATCTCCAGTACGCCGTCGCCGTCGAGGTCACCGACCTCGACCTCATGGACGAAGGTGTTGGGCTCAGCGTCGAGTTCAGAGGCCGTGTAGCTGCCGCCTGCATCGCCGTAGAGCACCGCAACAACACCCTGGTCGTGGGTGGCGACAACGATGTCGGTGAAACCATCACCGTTAACATCGGCCACTTCGAGATCGCGCATGCGGCTGAACTTACCGCCGAAGTCCTGCTCCCAAAGGGTCGACGACGATCCGTCCAGGTTCCACAGCTTGATCATCGCTTTGGTGCCGGCGGCGCTGAGGATCGCGGCCTCGCCGCCTGCGGGCGCAAAGACCATCGCCTTGTGGAACACGTTGCTGTCCTCATCCTCGATGAAGCGATAATTCCAGGCCGTGCCGTCGTGGGTGAGGATGCCAAGCTGGGCCGGCTGCGGGACGGGTCCCGAAGGACCGCTCTCGAGTACAGCAAGGCTGAGCAGGAGGCCGTTGGCCATCGGCTCGGCGGCCGGTTCCTTGGCGCAGCCGGCGAGGAACGCAATCAGGGGAAGAATCGTCAGGACTGTCAATCGGCGCATGTCATTCTCCGTTCGTCGGGTGTTGGGGTGGTTCGCCGAAAACGCGAACCGGGCGGTATAGTAGCGCAATTCCAGTTTTGAGTGTTGAGTTATGAGTTTTGAGTTTCCGCCCGCCCAGCCTCTCTTCCCAGGTAAGGTAGAAAATAATTCAAAACTCAAAACTCAAAACTAAGAACTCATAACTGCGCCTGCGTGCTAAACTCTGCCGCCCTGGGAGGGTGTTGCAGTAATGAAACAGAAGAGCTTCCTGAAACGAGTCTTGGCCGCCGTAGCGGTTTGTTTCGTCGCGATTGTGGTGCTGATGTCTTGCGGTGGAGACAAGGCTGAGGAGAGCAGCGCCGTTGCAGGCGCCCATCCGGTCATCGTCATTGCTCTCGATGGTCTGCGGGCCGATGCTCTCGGCAGTTTCGGCGCACCGGCGAGGACTCCCGCCTTTGACGCATTGGCGGCCGAATCGGTGCGATTCGAGTGGGCCTTCGCCCAGGCGCCGCAATCCCAACCGTCACTGGCCACCCTCTTCAGTGGTCTCTACCCGACCACCAACGGTCTCAGGGCGCCGGGCGACTACATGGCCGACGAGGCCCAGACTCTGGCCGAACTGCTCAAGGCTGCCGGCTACTCCACCGCCGCCTTCGTCGAGGGCCTACCAGGTGGCAGCGACTACGGTCTTGCGCAGGGCTTCGACTCGTACCAGACGGTCGCACAGCCGGGCGCCGAAGCCGCGGAGTGGATGAAACTACACGCCGACGAGAACTTCCTGCTCGTACTGGCCGGTTGGTCCAATTTTGCTCTCGAGCAGGTGAACACGCTGCTCGAAGGGTCCGGCCAACCCCCGGGTATGGATAGGAGAGTGACCGAGGTTCTGGCCTCGCGAAGGACCAACCAACCGATCAACTTCGATGACGCCGACCTCGAGTGGGCTCGGGCCTGGTATGCGGCCCGGATCCAGGTCATCGACTCGCTCCTCGAAGGTTTCCTGGCTGAAATACGCAGCCTCGGACTCGACAGCCGAGCTACCCTCATCGTGCTCGGCAGCAACGGATTTGCTCTTCAGGAAAACGGCGACCTCTTTGGCGAGTCGCTCTATACATCGGTCACTCGCGTACCGGTCTTCATCCGCTTTGCGGCCGGCGCCGACGTTGGCTCGATTTCCAAAGTTGTCGAGGTAGTGGATCTGATGCCGACCATCCTCGACCTCACCGGTCAGCCCGTTCCGGCCGGAGTCCAGGGCTCGAGCGTGATGCCGATCCTCAATGGCGCCGGCCAGCCGCCATATGTCGCGTTCGGCGAGTCGCCACAGTTCAGCGGCCAACGGTTCGTCGCTCTCGGAGGGATGGGCATGGTCAGTGGCATCGCGGGTGAGGGCGCCGAGATCTTCAATCTCGCGACCGATCCGATGCAGCTCAACGACGTCTCGGGCACGGAAGCTGACAAACTCGCGGTCATGGTCCGTCACCTCGAAGCGTGGGAGAAGATGGTGTCGGTCACGTCGCTCGACCCGAACCTTCGCACCGAGGAAGAACTCGATGAAGACACGCTGAAGCAGCTGAAAAGCCTGGGCTACATTCAGTAGCGCCCCTGTCATCCCGAGCGAGCGAAGCGAGTCGAGGGACCCCCCGAATTCACCGGAGATTTTCCGGCCTGCAACATTCTCTGACTTCTGGAGATCCTTCGACTCGGCCCTGCGGGGCTCGCTCAGGATGACAGAATGTTAAACGCGGAAACTCGAGGCGTCTTGACGATTTGCCATTTGGCACATATATTTATGTCAAATGGCAGGAGGTGTGATCATGCCATATCCAAGAGGAACCAAGAATCAGGGCGTGTCCGAAGCCGCCGTAGACTACCCGGCGGCGATGTCGGCAGCCGCATCCGGCCAGCACGAGTACCTGTCGCTTCTCGGCCTTCGGTCTTTTGACACCGCCTCACTCTTGAAGCGGCTTGATGAGGGTCTTTCGTTCGCCGCTTTTGAAAGGCTGAAGCGTCGCCTCAAGGTCTCATCTCAGGAGCTCGCGGACGCGGCCTTGATCACCCAACGCACCCTCGCCCGGAGAAAAAAGGCAGGCCGGATGCAACCGGACGAATCAGATCGCCTGGTCCGACTCGCGCGCGTCTTTTCGCGCGCCATCGAGCTTTTCGAGGGTGATTCAGAGGGAGCGCAGGAGTGGATGATGCGGCCCAACCGTGCTTTCGGAGAAGTGAGCCCGTTCGAGATGGTGAAAACGGACGTCGGGGCACGTGAAGTCGAAAACCTGATCGGTCGAATCGAGCACGGAGTCATCAGTTGACTATTACCGCCTGGCGGGTGGTGAAACATGAGTTCGTAGCTACCGCGTTCGATGGCGAAGGCGCTCGCCTCTTTGGCGGAAGGTGGCACAGCTCCGGCCGCGCTGTGGTCTACACGTCTGCGTCCACATCGCTGGGTCTATTGGAACAAATGGTTCACGCCGAAAAGGTGCTCCTCCCTTTCTACCTCACCATCCCGGTGACCTTCGATACCGATTTGGTCGAGATGATCGACCCCGTCAGAATCCCGACACGCTGGCAATCCTCCCCACCGCCGTACGAGCTGCAGCAGATCGGAGACGAATGGGTCAACTCGATGCGATCATGCGTCCTCGAGGTTCCGAGTGTCATCGTGCCGCACGAGTCGAATTTCATTCTGAACCCGAATCACCCCGACTTCGTCTTGCTCGAGATCGGTGGCCCGATCAGCCTCGAGACCGATTTGCGGTTGGTCTGAAAGAGGAGTGGGTGCGCGTAGGGGAGTCGGTCCCGGAGTAGTGAGTAAACGGATACCCGTTTGAATTCGGAGTTCGGAATTTTTTTTCAGACCTCCCGTTCTGGGATTGATCCGGGTGGGTAGGCGGCATTCCTAATTCCGAATTCACAATTCCGAATTCGGCTCGATATTCCGAACCGTTAGGTTTGGAATATCGAGCTGCCGACCATCTGCTCCGGTTTATCGACACCGAAGAACTCGAGGATGGTCACCGGCAGGTCGAGAATGCTGGTATTGGCGCGGGCCACCTTCTTTGACGAGAGTAGGGTGCCGGGCACCAGGTCGCGAGCCATCGAGTGGTCGCCCGACCACGCCCACGGGTTGAGGTCGATCGTAGGCTTTCCGGTCGAGCCGAGGACCGAGGCCGAGGCGTTGCGGTAGCCGGGGGTGTAGCCGACCAGCAGTTCGGGCATCATCGGCGTCGCCGGACCGGTGTACATGTCTTCACGGCGGTAGACCTTGGCGATCGGGCGCTGGCCAGTCTCGAGGTCGACGACGGCCTCGAGCTCGCGAGAGAGCTTTTCGGTAATTTCCGCGACCTTTTCCGGCGGCACGATGCCCTGGCCTTCGCGGCCCTTGAGGTTGATATAGAGGCCGTTGAAGCCGACGCCGTAGGCGACGCTCTGGCTCCAGTCGACATCGAAGATCGAGGTCTCCTCTTTCTTCGCGGCACCATCCTTCAGAACCAGGTAACCGTTGTCGCGCAGCCAGGTGTTGAGGTGGAACTGGCGCGCGAACTGGGCGAAGCCGTGGTCGGAGCAGACCAGGACCAGGGTCTTGTCGTCGACCGCCGGCAGCACCTTTGCGACCAGCTTGTCCATCTCTTCGTAGAGGTGTGGGATCCATCCGGCAAAGCGGACGTCCGCCTCGTGGTGCTTGGGATGGGTCTTGTCCATGTTGCGCCACATCATGTGGGCATCCTGATCGGTCGAGGAAACGTAGAAATAGAAAAGGCCGCTGTCAAAGCGCGACCACTGGTGGTCGAAGAGCGCCATCCGCTCCTTGAGAATGAGGTCGGCCTGGCCGACGTATTCCTCGTCGTTGATGACCTTGTGGTCGAAGGCCTTGACGTCAGCCGGCAAGCCCTTGGTCCAGAAGGCGCCGATGTCGCGCGCGATCTCGGCCCCGAACTCGGCCGGATAGGTCACCGGCGCCGCCTGCACTGACGGGTCGATGTTGATCGGCGTGACGTAGAGCTGGAAGTTCGGTGCAACGCCTTTCAAGAGGAAACGCGCGATCCCCTGCACCGAGCCGATCACCGGTAGCAGATCGAAGGTCACGGTAACCCAGGGCGAGTACTCACCGCGCTTCAGAAGAATGGTCTGGCCCTGAATGTCGAGCCGCGCGCCGTCTGCCTTGGGATCGAGGTAGATGGTGAAGGGGATTTTGGTGGTGTTGGCGTAGGGATCGGTGCTTGTGTCCATGGGAGTCTTGAGGGAGTTGACTGGTCCGAGCAGGTTCGAGTGGACGACATCTTTGTTGACGTCGACATAGACGATCTCGCCGCCTTCGAGGTCGGGGTAGTCCTCGAATGGGTCGGAGGTGTAGTAGGAGAAGACGCCGTAGGAGTCCACGAGGTCTGGGGTGCCCATACCGGCGATCGCCTTGGTCGCGGTCTCCTCGACCGGGAAGTTGGTCGGGATCTTGGAGATCCAGGCCGGGATGTCGCGTTCGGTGAGATAAGCCCAAAACGGTTTGCCTCGACGAAGGTTTTTGGGTCCGCCTCCCTTGATCGGCAGGTGGACATCGCCGACCGAGATCGTGAGATCGGGCGCGGTGTTCTCGTAAATGGCGAAGACCGGGGTGTAGTTCGAGGGATCGCGGGCGATGAAGTCGGCGATGCCGTGACCGCCGGGCGTCATGCCGGTAATGAAGCTCGACCACGCGACCGGGCTCAGGGCCGGCATGGTGGTGGCCAGGGGCTGGAGAGAGCCCATCTCGGCAAGCTTTTTGAAGTTGGGCAGACGGCCCATCTCCATGAGGGCGCTCAGGATCTTGGGGTCAAGGCCGTCGAGACCGAGGACGATGACCTTCTTGTCGGTCGACGAGCCTCCGCCACAGGAGGCCAACGGCAGAGACATGCCGGCCGCGGCAGCAGTGCCACCGAGAATTCGCATGAAGTCACGCCGGTCGACGCCGGGCTTGTTGTTTTTGCTGTTCACTGGAACCATTCCCCCGTTTCGCTCGGCGGAGGGTTATATATTACCTTCCACATCGCGTTACGAGTTGAGACAAAGCTGCGTTGCGATCTATTCCTGTTTTCTCGCAGATTCGAGAGAAGTTCTGAGTTGATTCCAGGCCTCGAGATACTCTTCGAGGTGCTCGCGGCCGCCCTTCGCAATTTCGGTCTTCAGCAGCTCCATGACCAATCCCTGTTCCCGGCCATAGCTGGTGTCGTCGAAAAAGCCCGCAAAGTGTGCGAGTCGGAGCCACACCAGATAGGTCGTCAAAGCGTCGCATTCGTTGTAGCGGACGATGCGATCGAGATTGCCCTCGAGCCATAGGGGCGCGACGTCGGTGCCGTCGACTCCCATTTTGCCGGGAATCCCCGACTGCACGGCGATCTCGTGCAAGCTCGGGCTAGCCAGGCCCCAGCCACCGACGATGTCCTTGAGGTCGATGTTCCAATCGCTGCCGCGGGCGAAGTAGTCGATGCCCTCCCACGGCTTCTCGGGTCGTTCGCAGAAAGCGGGCGCCGACAGACCGAGGACGAGCCCGCGCTGGATCAGGATCTTGAGGTCGGATTGGATGGAGTTGAAACCCACCAGCTGCGGCCGGGCCTTGCCGAGAGCTTCGAGGAAGGTGCCGACGACGCTGGATTCGGACGACTCCTCCGCGTTGCTCGGGTCACGCGGCAGGGCCATGAGGTTGAGCTTGACACTGCCATCCGGTTGCTGGCGGCGTTCGACAGCGGCCACCGATACCACCCGGCAGATGGCGGTCTTGAGGAAGGGCGTCGGGTCCTCTTCGGTGGCACCGCCCTTCTCCCACATGACTTTCATGATGTCCGCGGCGTCCGTGTCCTCGGGGAGATCGTAGAGGATGCGACCGGCGTCCGGGTCGGGAATCCACTCGATGTCGAAGGCCCAGACTCGTTTCATGACATTTTTGATCATCTTCAGACTCCGATGGCTGCAATGAGCCAGAAGATCAGCAGGCCAAATACGACCGCCAGGACCGGCATCAGGATGGTGAAGAGCTCGGCCAGCAAGGTTCCGCGCAGACTGCCCGCGATCGCGGGATCGAATGCCCGGCCGAACCCGTAACGGTTGCCGGTATAGCCGAGGGCCACAACCAGGAGGAGAGCAATGATCCAGAGGCCGCGGCCGCCGCCGATGCCATGGATCCTGACCGCGATCAGCGCGGGCCACAGCACCGCCCAAGCCACCATGTCGGAGACCGCGACCCAGGCGAAGGTGCGCCAGGTCGGGCGTCGGTCGCGGAACCGGGGCGAAGACAGGATGGCGCGTTTGATGAAGGCGGCGGCAACGGTCGCCAGGATGACGGCCGGGACCGCGACCCACAACAGCAGCCGGCCGAGGTCCTCGGCCGTTGGTGACGCCATTGGAGAGGCGCTGACGAGCATTATTGCGAGAAAAGACATAGGGGCATCGCTGACCCTATCATTTTGCCCTGAATTGTCGAAGTCAGCCGTCATGAGGTGTGAGACCGTCACAACCACAAAGGCACAAAGACACAAAGAAAAACACAAAGGAATTACTTCGTGGAGTCCTTGGTGACTTGGTGTCTTCGTGGTTCAATTCGGCATTTGTCGTTCGTCAGCGCGATTCATCTCGGCCTGTATCGAGATGGCGGAGATTGCGGGCTGGGTTCGCTTTCTAGTTATTCGCTTTTGTGCGGAGGCGGTGCCGGAGCTCGATGAGGCCGATGCCGATGACGACGAGGGCGATGATCCAGAGGGTGATCTTTCCTCGTGATGGGATCGCCTGCGGGGCGATGACGAGCCAGCCGACGACCACGCCCGCACCGCAGAGGTTGATCGCGATGGCTCCGTCGAGCCCTAGCCCCTGCGCGCCGCCGCGGTAGGCGATGAGCAGAGCGAGGCCGATGCCGAAGAGCACGCCGCCGAGGACGTTGGGGAAGAAGGTGTTGGCCACCTCCGGCATCCCGAGAGTCTCGACCAACCATTGGGGATAGAGGAGCAACAGCGCGCCCAATCCAAGGTTTATTACGGCGTCGGCTAGGAGGAGCGGTCGTTGCACCGCAGTTTTCCTCAGGACACCAGGCGCATCGACCCACGTTCGTCGACAACGACCGACAGTTGAACCTCGACGTCGTCAACGCGTGCAGTCACAATAGTATGGGCGGCGCGGGAGTGGAGGACCAATCTGACCACCGCGTGACCGCCGAAGGTCGAGGTTTCGATGATCGGGCCGTTGCCCTCGAACTCACTGATCGAAGTCTCGACTACGACCTTCGTACCGTCGGGCGCGGGCTCCGTGAAGTCCGATCCTGTTTTCACGACGATCTCGATCTCGAGACGATCGGGAGCATCGGTTGCCAGTGTGACCCGCTTGAACTTCACCAGCCAGTCGTTGCCGGGGTTCAGGATGCTGGGTCCGCTGTCGCCACAGGAAGTGGCACCAATCATCAATGTGATGACGAGAAGGACGCTCCAACGTGCCTTCATATGTCCCCCATAATTTGGAGAATTATACGCCTTCCTGAGAAAAGTGTTTGAGTTCATCGGCGTGTTTTTCCCAGTTCCGCCCATCGAAATCCGTAATCCGAACTTTGGCAATGGTTTCCGGCTCGAGGCAGCGAACATTGACGCTGACACCGTCCGGATTCGACCGCGGGATGTAGAAGGATTTGATGCCGCAGTGGGTGCAGAAAAGGTGTTGGGCGATGCCGGTGTTAAAGGTGTAGGTGGTGAGATCCTCCTCGCCCTGGAGGAGGCGGAATCGGCTGGCGGGGACGATCAGGTGGAGGTAGGCGGTCATCGAGCAGATCGAGCAGTTACAGAGCTGGGCCTCGAGCTTGGCGGGAGCTTCAACCTCGAAACGCACCCGACCGCAGTGGCATCCTCCGCGGTGAATCGTCATTCTTCAGAACCGCCTTCGCCACTGCGATAGAAACGGACCTCGACCTTTTCCACCGTCGCGAGACCCTCCGTGATGGCGTCGTCGATGTGGGGCAGGAAGGCCTCGATCTTGTCCTCCTTGTCGACGATTTCAATCACGACCGGAAGGTCCGATGACAGCCGCAGAATTTTCGCGGTGTGGAGCCGGCTGCGGGCGCCAAAGCCCTCGAGCCCTCGCAGCACCGTTGCCCCCGCGAGTCCCTGTTTTCGTGCCTCGCGAACAATCCACTCGAAGAGAGCCATCCCCCCATGTCGATCCGACTCACCGATGAAGATTCGCAGCAGCTTTCCCTGATTCGAACCCCCCATGGTCACCTCACAATGGCGGCGACGTAGCCGAGCCAGGCCGCGCCGAGGCCCAACACGATGTGAAGGGCGATGTTGGCAAATGACCTGGCCGCATCTGATCCGTGGGCCAAGGCCAGAGTTTCAAAGGCGAAGGTCGAAAATGTCGTAAATCCACCGAGCACGCCGATCATGAGGAAAAGCCGGGTAGAAGAAGAAAGCACCTGCCGGTGTTCGGCCAAGCCGCCGAGGAATCCAAGTACCAAGCAGCCGATGACGTTGACCGCCAGAGTACCGTGCGGGAATGTGCTCGTGCCGGGCAAACGGTGGACCCAGCCTGAGATGAGGAAGCGAAGGCTTGATCCGACGAACCCCCCGAATCCGACCCACAGCACGTCGGTCAGAGCTTTCAAGAGCGATAGTCTTCGCGGGCGGGACAGAAGACGTCGATAATTTTGCAGGCCGTGATGGAACGGCCAGAGTGGACAGCGTCGGGAGGGATCATTCGGTAGTGTCCCGCGCTCAGGACTTCGGGCACGCCGTCGACCGTGAGCTCGAACTCGCCCTCGAGGATGTTGGTGATCTGGTCGTGAGGATGCGAATGCTCCGGCAGATCGATGCCCGGGTCGAAGTGCCAATGAGCTACGGTCATTCGGTCCGTGTGGATGAAACGGACGCGGGTGCCTGGAAGGAGTTCTCGCTCTTCGATGTCATCGATCTTCATTGCCGAGCTCCTCATCGTTCTCTGGGTCGATCAGGCGGTCGATGCCCGCCCCGGGTTTGCTGTGGGCCCTGGGCCTCGCGATCAAAACCTCGGACGGCACTCCCCAGGAGACCACTGTTGTCGAGTAGAGGACCTTCCACGACGCCAGGCCGAGGAAATCGGTCAGCGAGATGGGCCGGCACCCTCCGACCAGCGACGGCCGCAGAGAGTGAATCGCAAGCCACGAAGCGACAACCCATCTCGACAGGAGGGTTGTTCCATAGGTGAGCCCGGTCAAACAGAGTAATCCGCCGGGACGCAGCACCTTCCACGCCTGGTCAAACGTGCGGGAGATGTCCTGATTCGAAAGCAGATCGAGCACATAGGTACTGACGAAACGATCGCAGGAGGTCGGCGGCAGCGGTATCCGGGGTCGGCCGTCGGTGCGGACCACCGACGCGCGGGCGCCTGCCGCAACCAACCGTTTCCGGGTCAGTTGCACCATCGTTTCGGAGAGGTCGAAGCCGACATAGGTCGCGTTCCCTGGGAGGTGTTCTTCGAGCAGGGTCTGTGCGAATCTCCCAGTCCCACATCCAAATTCGACTACCGACTCGGCCGAACCGAAATCACCGAGCTCCAGCAGTCTCTCGAGCGCGGCATTCTCGTAATAGGATTGACGATCCTGACGACGACCGAATCGGTCGTAAAAATCCCTCGCCTGCTGCCGGGTCAGGATCGGGCGGGTTACTGGGGTCGATGACATACCGCTTCGATATTGTGCCCATCCGGGTCGAGGAAGAAGGCTCCGTAGTAGTCCGGGTGGTAATCCTCCCGCAACCCCGGGGCGCCGTTGTCGGTTCCGCCCGCTGCAATCGCTGCTTCGTGGACCTGGTCGACCGCCGCTCGGTCACGGCTGGTGAACGCCACGTGAATCTTCGGCGTGACGCGTTCACCCTGTTTGATAAAAAAGTCCGGCTTTTCGAGAACGCCGAACCCGCAACCCTCGGGAAAGTCAAAAACGACGGTGTAGCCGAGGGGCGCGAGTGTCTGTTCGTAGAACGCCTTGCTCGCAGCCAGGTCGCTCACCGAAATGATGATGTGATCGAGCATTTCCCCCCCTTGTAATGTTCCACTGTCAATGTAACTCCCGCTGCGTAGGAGAGCAACTGCCTTTCGACCGCACCCTCGCCTGGGTCATCGGTCCCCAGCCAATTGTCGTTCAAAAACACGCTGCGTCTTGACGCCAACGAAACCGAAGCGCTCAAGGCAAGTGCCGACGCGTCGCCGGGAATCGCTGCCCGGATCACGAAATCAGTTTCACCCATGAGTGTCCCCGGCATCATCTCACAGACTTCACGCGAGCTGCGCGGGATAGGATGGATTGAGGAGTTGAATTGGAATCCTCGGACCTCATCCGGTTTTCGTTGGTGATTCCGGCGCACAATGAGGAGTTGTTGCTGCCGAGACTGCTCGACTCGGTGGAGGTGGCCCGCGAGCGTTGGCGGCGTGGGCCGGGCGCAATCGAGGTGATTGTTGCCGACAACCTCTCCACCGACGGGACAGCGACCATCGCGAAAGAGCGGGGTTGTCGGGTCATTGGGGTCGAAGAGCGCCGCATTGCCTCGGTACGGAACGGCGGAGCGGCGATTGCCGAGGGCGAGGTCCTTTGTTTTATAGATGCGGACTCGGAAGTGCATCCAGAAACCTTCGACGCTATCGAAGACTCGTTGGCGACCGAGCGGGTGGTTGCGGGCGCCACCGGTGTCCGCATGGAACGGTGGTCATTCGGGATCGCAGTTACCTGGGCCCTCTTCATGCCGATGGTCTGGCTCACTCGGATGGACACGGGCGTTGTGTTCTGCACGAAAGAGGACTTTGTGGCGATCGGCGGTTACGACGAACGGCGTTTCTTTGCCGAGGACGTCCAGTTGTTGTGGGATCTCCGCCGGGTCGGACGGAAGCGGAAACAGCGACTGACCCGGCTGCGGACGGTCAAGGCTCTTGGCTCAACCCGCAAGTTCGACCTCCACGGCGACTGGCACTATTTCTCGGATCTCTTCGGTCTGGTTCCGAAAATGTTGTGGTCGCCGCGTGCTTCCAGCGATTTCGCAGACAAATATTGGTATGGGGAACAGCGTTCGCCCGAGCGGGACGCGCAGGCGAGAAAAGAGTTAAGAGTAAAGAGTTAAGACCTGGAATGAAATGTCGAACCATCTCGGGTTGGAGTTGCCGATTGGCTTGACTCTTACCCCTCTTAACCCTTAACTCCGTATCAGCAGAGCATCTACTTCTGGAAGAAAAGATATCCCGCCAAGCCGAGGAGAACGGCAGCAAAGATCCTCTTGAAGCTGGCGGTCGAGACGTGCTCGAGCAGACGCGCTCCGATCTGGGCGCCTGCGATGCCACCAGCGCCGAGCAGGAGGCCCACCCGGTAGTCGACGTTGGCAAGCTTGTTATGGGCGAAAAGAGCCGACAGCGAGATCACCAGAATGGCGAGAAAGGAGGTGCCGACCGCTTTCTGTGCCGGGTAGCCGAGGAGAAGAAGCAGCGGCACGATGAGGAAACCGCCTCCCAGCCCGGTGAATGATGCTCCGATCCCAACCATCACACCACCAATGACCATCAGCACATAATTGAGGTTCACTGACACCTCCTTCATTCGTGTCTGAAAAATCCGAAATCCGAAATCCGAAATCCGAAATTAGAGCCCCTCTTTCGGCTCCCAGAGCTCGATCTTGTTGCCCTCAGGATCCACAAACCACCCGAAGCGCCCGTAGCTCTCATTCAGAATCTCGCCGACAATCTCAGCTCTGCCCTCGGCAACCTGGGACAGCGCCCCGTCGAGATCGTCGACCATGAAATTGATCATGAACTCGCGAGTCGACGGGTTGAAGTAGTCAGTGTCCTTTTTGAACGGTGACCACACCGTCAAACCGCCGACGGGCACCGTGTCCGGTCGGAAGCTCGCCCCGTAGGGTGGTTCCACGGGTGCACCGAGCCACTTTTGGTACCAGGCGCCGAGCTTTTCGGGATCCTCGGACTTGAAAAATACGCCGCCCACGCCAACGACTTTCGCCATGATGCTCTCCTTGTTGTTGATTCCGCAACCATAACAACGAATGGCTGGGCTTCATTTCTCGACCAACGTTGCGGCTGCTTGGAGATTGCAGCAGCGTTGGAACCGCGAAGACGCAAAGAGCGCCAAGTTCATCGCCAAGAAAAACTCAAAAGATGTCCTTTGCGGCTTCTTTGCGTCTTTGCGTCTTTGCGTTTTATACGTGGGTGAGGCGGGCAGAGCATTTCAAGAAAAGCTCTCTCTGCAATTCCGTCTGGGTTCATCAGTCGCACCCGGCGCGCGAGCTGGGTATAAAATGCCAAGGTGCGGCAAAATTGGCGGCGTCGGGTGTGGGGAAAGATGCAGCGGGTGAGGGTCCGGCTCGACGATGTCGGCAACGACGTGACACGCGTCCGCATGGTGAGCCTTGGAACGTGGTCGCTCGGATTCGAGGTCTCCGCCTATCTGGTCGGTGACATCCTCATCGATACTGGCTTCTCCTACGTGCGCGATCCGTTGATGGCGACCCTCGAGGATCGCGAGATCAATCTGGTGTGCTGCAGCCACAACCACGAGGACCACACCGGGAATTGCGCCGCGGTAGCCGCCGCCCACCGCTGCCCAGTCTATCTCCATCACGCTGACGCGCTCTGGAAAGAGGGGGTGCGCTCGCTCAAGCCCTACCGCCGGATCTGGTGGGGGAGGGTGGAGCCGTTTGACGCCCAGGAGATGCCGGGAATCGTTGAGTCGGGCGGACGAAGCTTCGAGGTCATCCCGACGCCGGGCCACGCTCGCACCCAGGTGGCGTTCTACGAGAATGCCACCGGCGATGTGTTTACTGGAGATCTCGTGATCTCACCCGGGGCGGCCGCCGTCCTGACCTGGGGTAACCCGTGGCAGGAAGTAGAGTCGCTGCGGCGAGTTGCCGCGCTGCGACCGCGGCGGATGTTGACCGGCCACGGCCTGGTTGCCGAAGATCCGGGACCACTCCTCGAACTCAAGGCCGAGCGCATCGAAGATGCGGCCCGGAAGTCGGCCGAGCTGATGTCTGAAGGCGTTATGCCGCGCGAAGTCGTGACCAGGGTCTTCCCAAATGGGGCGTTCAAAGACCGGTTCTTCGAGTGGCTGACCAGCCGCGAGTTCTCGCGACTCAATTTCGTCCGGGCGGCCGTCCGCCATGCCCCGGAAGGGCTTGAGGCTTGAGACCTGGGGCTTGATTTTGCGATCGAACTCAGAGCCACAGGCCTCAGGCCCCAAGCCCCAAGCCATCTGAATTCTGCGACAATAGACCCCGTGCTGACGGTCGACTCATTCCGCGCCGCTCTCGGCGACCACCATCCAAACCTGCTTCCCGACGTCGAGGGTCAGACCAGGGCCGCTGTGGCGGCGGTACTGAGGCCGGGCAAGGATGGGGCTGAGTTCCTCTTCATCCACCGGGCTGAAGATCCCCGCGATCCGTGGTCGGGCCATATGGCATTTCCCGGCGGGAGGGTCGATCCGCGAGACGCCGATCCTCTTGCGGCCGCGGTGCGCGAGACCAACGAAGAGGTAGGCCTCGATCTCCCTACGATCGCCGAACAGATCGGCAGGCTTTCGGATGTTGCCGCCATCGGTCGTGGTCGACCGATGAACATGGTGATCAATCCATATGTTTTTGCGTCTTCATTCCTGCCGCCGCTGATTCCGAACTACGAGGTGGCGGCGGTGGTATGGGTGCCGGCGAGCTTCCTCGCCGATCACCGGAATCGGGAATCGATGGAATATCAACGGGGCGGATTATCTTTGGAGCTTCCCTGTTATCGTTACCGGGATCGGCTGATCTGGGGCCTGACCCTGGGTATGGTCGATGAACTTCTCTCGCTTGTAGTTTTCTAGAAGGAACCGATAGTTGACGCTCAAGAAGACAATCCTCGTCATCGTTACGCTATGCGCCGCTGCAACTGCGGCGGCGATCGAATGTCGTGTTGTGTTGCCGGACGGATCCGCCCTCTCCGGTGCCAGGGTCACGGTCATCGGCCGCAGCGAGTTGCTGGTCGCCGATGGTGATGGGCGGTTCGATCTCGATCCCGTTCCCGAGTTGCCGTTCGTGCTCTTCATCGCGCGCCCCGATGGGGTGGCCCTGCGGCCGGTGACCGTGGTCGAGATCCCCAAACAGGGGCCACTGACGGTCGAGGTAGCTCCGGCCGGCGATACGGTGACCGTGGTCAGTGGCGTAATTCCCGATCTCGAGCTGCCGCCGGCTGTCGCAGCGACCGTGATGGGTCGCGGTGATCTCGGACAACGGATGCCAGCACAGCTTTTCCAGACCCTGGAGAATCTGCCGGGTGCGGGCACCAGTGGTGACGGCCACGCCGCGGTCCCGAGCATTCGCGGTCTGCCCCAGCATCGCACCCTGCTCCTGCTCGATGACGGCCGCGTCAGCTCCGAACGGCGCGCCGGCGCTTCGGCGACCTACCTCGACCCCGAGACCATTGACGAGGTGGAGGTGATCCGGGGTCCGGGTTCCGTTGCGTACGGTTCGGACGCGTTCGGCGGCATCATTCGCGCACGTACCCGCATGCCTGATCCCCAGGGATCGAACGAGCTCCGCTTCAACTTGATTGGTGGGCACGGTCTGGACGAGGTCGGAGCGGCGGCAGAAGCGACAACTGGCCTCTTTGGCGGTGGCTTCATGCTCGGCGCCCACTACCGCGACTACGGTGACTACCAGAACCCTGAAGGCACGGTATTCAACTCGAGTTCGGAAATGCTGGGTTTTCGTGCCGGCTGGCAGGCAGCTGTGTTCAACGGTATCTTCCACGTCGGTTGGCGCACCGATGAGGCGCGCGACGTCGGAAAGCCGACCCCAAACTCCGAGATGCGGCGGGTCTTCTACCCGGAGGAAACCTCGAATCGGCTCAGCCTCGGCTACGAGCGGCCGGGGCCAGGAAAATGGAGTAGGCTCAGCCTGACCTTCGGCTGGGACGATTACACGCTGACCCTTGCAAAAGACCGGTTTGCGACCAACTCCACGCCGCGCGACGTCGCTGAGTCGCGGGTTGACGCCAACGATTTCTCGATCCGCGCCGACGCCGAACGCTCCCTGGGTGACTGGCGAATGGTGCTCGGCGGGGATATCAATGGCCGCTACAACCTCGGGGCGGTCAATGAGTACACCACCTTCGGCGAAGACGGGGATTCCGTCGAGTTTGATCGTGAGGTCAGTATCGAGAACGCATACGGCACCGACCTCGGCGTCTTTCTGAGCCTCGGGCGTGGGATTGGCAGGTGGCGGCTGGACTTCGGTCTTCGCGGCGACGGCGTCTGGAGCGCGAACCGGGGCGGGTACTTCGGCGATCTGAACACATTCAACTCGGCTGTTTCGGGTTTTGCGGCAGCGGGTATCGAGCTGGCGACGGACCTCGAGCTCACCGCCCAGGTGGCGCGTGGATTTCGCGACCCGCTGCTGTCAGACCGCTACTACCGTGGCGAGTCGGGTCGCGGCTTCATCACCGGCAACCCCGACCTCGATCCCGAGACCAGTCTCCAGTTCGATCTCGCCCTGCGGTTCAGTCCGGATTCCATGGCAGTTGGGCTCTACGTCTATCGGTACCGGATCTTCGATCTCATCGAACGATTCCGGGAGGGCGACAACTTCTCCTTCCGAAACCGCGGTGAGTCGGAGATCAGTGGTGTCGAGGTGGAAACGAGCTTCGCTATCAGCAAAGGGCTCGATCTCCAGGCCGGAGCGCATTACCTGAGGGGGGAGGTCGTCGAGGACGGTTCGCCGACCGACGGTGTTCCTCCTCCGGGTGTGTTCGCGGTCCTGAGGGGAAGCCCCGGAGATCGCTGGTGGTGGATGGTGCGTGGCGCAGCTTTCGCCCGCGACGATCGCCCGGGTCCCACTGAACAGGAGATCCCCGGCTACAGCGTCCTGGATGCCGGTGCCGGATTCACCATCAACAAGTGGCTCGAGGTGTCGCTCCTTGGGCGGAATCTTCTCGACCGTGCCTACTTCGCGTCATCAGACGAGGACGCCGTGCTCGCCCCCGGCCGGTCAATTCAGCTCGTCCTCCGCGGCCGGTTGTAGCGCCCTTGTCATCCTGAGCGAGTGGAGGCGCAAAGCGCCGGAGCGAGTCGAAGGACCCCCTGACTTCTCCGGAGAATAATGACAGCACGAAAACTCGCTCTGACTTCGGGGGGTCCTTCGACTCGGCGCCCGGGGCGCCTCGCTCAGGATGACAATCCGTGGTGTCATTCCGAGCGAGGCCCAAGGCCGAGCCGAGGAGCCTATGGGGTGGATCGAGCATCCAGCATCTAGCATCCGGAGTCTGACATGACTCTGGTGCAACTTGGCTTCGACCGGGCGCTAATTGTTACAAAGAATATCCACCTTCATCAGCGCACGATCAAACTCGGCATCGGTCTTGGCGGCGGCGAGCTCCGTCCGTGCCATCGCGCATTCCTCGGCTTCTTCTACGAACTCCTGATTGAGTTCTTTGACGACATCGGCCGCCGCCGGATCGCAGACTTCGCGATTGACACGACGAACGTTGGCGCGGTCGTTTGCCATCTCGACGACGACACAATCACCCATGTGGATCTCGGTCTGGTCGGTGACGACCTTGACCGAACCACTTCCGGT
>Ga0316198_10000095_pt1 | contig 35741 bp, 28 predicted proteins | sample OudBieAanoxic_MG_FD_204935 | JGI IMG/M metagenome (GOLD analysis project Ga0316198, IMG submission 204935) | Coastal sediment microbial communities from Oude Bieten Haven, Netherlands - site A anoxic | ecosystem: Environmental > Aquatic > Marine > Coastal > Sediment | place: Netherlands... | reverse complement strand
TGGTGCTCTTCGAGGTCGGCTCGATCGACGGGTACGTACGCGAGGATGAGCTCCAGTGCGAGCAGCCGGTGCTGCGAGCGGTCGAGGCCACGATGCTCGAGCACCTCCGACACTTCGACGAGGTCGGCGACGACATCGTCTTTGAGCCCTATTACCGGCTGGGCTGGGACATCCGCGACACCGGCTGGGGCGTGGACGTGGTCCAGATCCCGGGCCCGACCGCGGCCGACGGCTCGTCCATCGGCTACACCTTCAACTTCCCCCTCAGGACTCCCGAGGACGTCGCCCGACTGCAGCCTCGGCGGTTCAGCCTCGATCGCGAGGGCACGCTGGCCAAGCGCGACCTGCTCGAGGACACGTTCGGCGACATCCTGCCCGTGGAGGTGGGCAACTACGACCACTTCATGACCGACGAGGGTGCCGAGTCCTGGGCCGGCAACTACTTCATCGGTCTCACCTGGCAGATCTACCGCTTCATCGGCAACGACGGACTGCTCAGCTGGGTCTACGAGTCGCCCGAGACCATCCACGCGCTGATGGAGTACATGACCCAGGATCGCCTGCGCCAGTTCGGCTACCTCGAGTCGGAAGGGCTCATCGTGCCCAACACCGACAACATGCTCGCCGGTCCCCGCGCCTACGGCTACTGCTCGGACCTGCCCGCCCCCGAGGAGGCGCCGGGTACGCTCGGCGACCTCTGGTGCTGGGCCGAATCGCAGGAGTCGACGCCCATCAGCCCAGCCATGTTCGGCGAGTTCGTGCTGCCCTACCTCAAGCGTGTCACCGACCGCTTCGGGCTCGTGTACTACGGCTGCTGCGAGCCGCAGACCGATCGCCTGCAGCTGATCATCGAGGCCATGCCCAACCTGCGCTCGGTGTCGGTCACGCCGTGGGCCGACTTCGAGCGGACGGCCGAGCTGCTGGGCGACCGCTACGTCTTCAGCCGCAAGCCCGATCCGGTACCCATCAGTGGCGCGGAGCCGCACTGGGAGCGGGCCGAGGCCGACCTGCGGCGGACGTACCAGGCGGCGAAACGGGATGGCTGCAACGTGGAGCTGCTGTTCCGCGATGTCTATGACGTGGGCGGGGACCGGTCACGCTTGCGCACCTGGGTGGAGCTGGCGAGGAAGGTCTTCGAGGCCTGAAGCGCGTCGAGGCGCGGCCCCGCCGGCGCTACCCGGTTCCGGCTGCGACCGTGCCGAACGAGTAGGCCGCGCCCGGCGTCTCGACGAAGAGCGTCCGTAGCTCCCGGTCGCCGAAGCCGAGCTCGGCCCGCAGCCGGTCGCTGAACTCCGCCAGCAGCCAGGCCCAGCCGGGCGAGCCGCCGTACTGCTTCCAGTATTTCTGACGGGCGGCATCGAGACCGATGGTGATGTGGCCGAGCAGGCCGTCCTCGGCGGCCCAGGCCAGCATCTGCAGGGTGCCGTTCGGCCGGTCCTCGCCCCAGCGCACGTGCTGGTCGTACTCGACCCGGGCCCCGCTTGCCGCGATCTCGCCCATGTAGGCACGGTCCACGATCTTGTCGGTGTGGCTGAGCACGACGTGGGCCGGGTCGGCGCCGTGTCGCACCAGGAACTCGATCTGGGCCAGGGCCCCGGTGCCGTGCTCGCAGTGGGTCAGGATGGGGCAACCCGTGCGCTGTTGAGCCTGGGCGGCGGCCTCGAACACGACCTCGTCGCGCGCGGTCAGCCCGTCGGTCGAGCCGGCGATCTTCATCACGCCCGCCTTGTGCGGCGTGCGCTTGACCACGGGGCCGTTGTAGTCGAGCTCGTCGATGCCCTCCTCGATGTCGGCCACGAAGAGCTCGGCGATCTCCACAGCGGAGAGGCGCACCGACCAGTGGCGGTCGTGGTAGTAGCGCTCGTGGTGCAGACCCGACGGCGCGATGACGTTGACCCCGCTGGCGCGTGCGATATCGGCGAGCATGAGCACGTCGCGACCGGCATCGCAGGGCATGGCGTCGACGACCGTGCGCAGGCCCAGCGCCTGTGCCGGGGCCAGCTCGGCCACGGCCTTGTCGACATCGGCGAGGTCGAAGTCCGGCTGGTACTCGATGGGCCGGCCGCCATGGATGACGAGATGCTCGTGGGCGTAGACGACCCCCAGCTCCGCGGAGGGGATGTCGCCGAGGACGGTTCTGGCGAAGGACATCGGTCTTCTCCTAGCGGTGTCGTGGCGTGGACGCAGTCAGGATGCCGGGCCGCTGTCGGTGACCGTCTGCATGACGCGGGCGACGGCGCCGAGGACGCCGGCGTGGTCGGAGCGCTCGGCGCGCAGGATGGGGATGATGCGTCCCTTGGGGTAGCGGAACGCGTAGCGGTCGACGTAGGTCTGGACCTGGGGCAGGAAGTGGTCGGCCTGCGCCAGGGGCCCGCCGGCCAGCACCACGACCTCGGGATCGTAGGCGTGGATGGCGGTGACGATGGTGGCTCCGAGATCGCGACAGAAGTGATGCATGATCTCCTCGGCCACGCGGTCTCCTGCCTCGACGCCTTCGACCAGCGTCTCGAAGGTGATGGCTCCGGGGTCGTGCTGATAGGCGTCGGTGATGGTCGACGGCACCTTGCGGGCGACATAGTCACGCATGCGACCGACCACGGCGTTGGCGGAGACCAGCGTCTCCGCGCAGCCCAGATTGCCGCAGAGGCACGTGCGCCCGCCGCGCTCGATGGTGGCGTGGCCGAAGGAGACGCCTCCGGCCAGGTTGCGCGTGGCCAGGGGGCGGCCGTCGATGATGGCACCCGCACCGATGCCCGTACCGATGGTCAGGCCGACCACGTCGTGGTAGCCGCGCGCCGCGCCGAACCGCCACTCGGCCAGCGTGGCTGCCGCGCCGTCGTTGATGCAGCGGACGGGCACGCCCACGAGCGCCTCGAGCTCCTCGCGCATGGGGTAGCCCTCGATGCCCGGGACCTTGCCCGGCAGGTTGCGCACACCGAAGCCGGGCTCCACCACGCCGGGCGCGGCGATGCCGATCCCGGCCAGGCTGCTCCGGTCCGCCCGGGCGACGGCCTCGTGCACGTGCTCCATGAGGTGCGCCCATACCTGCTCGAAGGGCTGGCGGTCGGTGTCCCTGACGTGTGCCTGGCTGACCACCCCGTCGTCAGCGACGATGCCCGCCTTGGTGCGCGTGCCGCCGATGTCGAAGCCGAGCCACCATCGGCCCGCCTCAGGCATGTGCGTCCATGGGTACCAAGCCTAGCCGTCCGCTGCCCGTCTCAGGCGGGCACGTCGAGGACCGCGCCCAGGCCACGCAGCCGTTCGCGGAGCAGGGATGGATCGATCTCGCGCGGGTCGAGGCCCGAGCTCGTGGCCAACGCGGCGGCGCTGCCCGCAGCCTGGCCCATGGACATCGTCTGCGCCATCGAACGCACCGAGGCGTGAGCATCGTGGGTGGCGCTGAAGCAGCGTCCGGCCACGAGCGTGTTGGCCGAGTCTCGCACCAGGAGGGTGCGGAAGGGGATGCCCACGACCTCGCCGTCGGGCAGGTACTGCCACTTGGTGTCGGCGCCAGGATGATGGTCCTCGATGGGCGCACCGCAGAGTCCGACCTCGTCATCGAAGCGCCGCGCCGCCACGACGTCCTCGCGCGTGAGACGGTGGTCACCGTAGACCCGGCGGGTCTCGCGCACGCCGATCTGGGAGGAGAGCGCCACCAGCGAGGCGGCCTCGTAGCCGGGGACCTTGTCGCGCAGGAAGCGAGCGTACTCGACGGCCTGTCGGCGCCCTGCCATCTCGGCCTCGGCCAGCAGTTCCGGGTCGGTGGCGTTGACGACCTTGCCGTCGCGCTCGCGCACCGAGGGGATGCGCGTCATGACCGTGGCGATCATGCCCTCGACCGGGGTGATGTGGTCGGAGCCTTCGCGACGGGGGAGATCGTACTCGCCCGAGTCGGCGGCCTCACCCATGAGCGCATGCATCTCGGCGGTGCTGATGGACTTCCGAGCTGCGATGTCGACATTGACCATGCGGAAGGTCGTGGTCAGCGTCTGCGCCGGATCGGTCGTGCCCGCGAGCTCGTAACCGAAGCCCGCGTGATGGACCAGGTCGGCGTCGCCGCTGGCATCGACGAAGACACGGCCCGCCAGGCGCACGAGTCCGGCCTTGGTGGCGACCAGCACCTCGGTCACGCGGCCGTCGCGGACGGTCACGTCCTGCAGGAAGGCGTGCAGCAGCACGCGCACGCCGGCGCCGGTGACGAGCCGCTCCCACACCAGCTTGAGGTGCTCGCTGTTGTAGGTGACGCCGGTGCCCGCGCCGTAGGTATTGGGCCGCTCCACCACCGGACCCAGCTCGCGCAGTCCGGCCACCACCTCGTCGGGGATGCCGCCGGCGATCTTGAGCGAGCGGGTCCCCGGCGTGTAGAAGCCGTAGAACGTATCGAGCACGGCGGTGCTGGTACCACCGAGGAAGCCCTGCTTCTCCACGAGCACCACGGTCGCGCCTGCGCGTGCGGCAGCGATCGCGGCCGAGGAGCCGGCGGTGCCGGACCCGACGACCACCACGTCGGCCGTAGCCATGAGCGGCGGGTCGATGGTCAGCGCGCTTGCCACCTAGGATCGCTCCCACGAATCGGGCACCGCGATGGCACCCTCGGAATCGTAGGCCAGTCGCACGCGGCGGAAGTACTCTTCGTAGACGCGCTCGAGTTGCTCGTCGCCCACGGCACTGCCCACGAAGTGCGGGCTGGTCAGCACGGTCGGGATCACGCCTCGCTGCGCCAGCAGCTCTGCCGTGCGCGTCTTGAGCGCGTTGACCACGGCGATGGCACCGATGGAGCTGACCGGACCGACCTTGAAGGGCACGCCCTCGATGTCCGTGACGGCGTCGCCGGGCGGGCTGCAGTTGTCGATGGTGATGTCGGCGATCTCGGCCAGCTTCCGGCCCGACGGGTGTCGAGAGGGCGTGGCGTCGGTGTGTTGGATGGACGTGACCGCCACCACCGGCAGGCCCATGAGCTTGGCCAGCAGCGCCACTTCCACGACCGTGCCGTTGATGCCGGTCGAGCTGAAGATGAGGAAGGCGTCGCCGGGGTGGATCTTGAACTGCTGCAGGATGATGCGCGCGAAGCCGGGCACCTTCTCGAGGTACATGGCCTGGCGCAGGCCGTTGGGACCGACCACGCCCACGTGGTTCGACAGGGCCAGCTCGGCGACCGGGTGGAAGCCCGGATACGAGCCGATACGCGGGAACATCTCCTCTGTGTTCATGCGCGAGTGGCCCGAGCCGAAGACGTGCACCAGGCGGTCCGAGGCGATGGTCTCGGCGAAGACGGCACTGGCCTCGTCGATGGCCTCGGACTGGGTCGTGGCGACTTGCTCGAGAACGTCGCGGGCGGAAGCCAGCCAGCGGTCGGATGCGGTCACTCGGGTCCTCCTGGAAGTGGTGCCGGCGGTGGTGCGCTGCGCCGGGGGCGCGAGGTGCCGGCCGCGGCGTCATGGGCAGTGCGTCGGGCAGGCGTCGCGACGGTGCGCTTGTAGATGTAGCGCGAGCGATCGCCGCGCAGCAGTGCGTGCCCCAGGGCGACGACGACCCCGCTGCCGTCGGTGGTGATGCGTCGCGTCAGCAGAGCGGTGGTGTGCTGCGGCACCTCGAGCAGTTCGCACTCGCGAGGCGTGAGGATGACCGGCTCGAGCGTCTCGTGTGCTTCTGCCACCCTTCGCCCATGGTCGCGCTCGAGGACGTCGTAGAGCGAGCGGCTCTCGAAGTCGACCGTCTCGAGCCCAGGGAACAGCTCGGCCCGGAGGTGGGCCGTGTCGAGCACCATGGGTTCGCCGTCCGCGACGCGCAGGCGTTCGATGAAGACCACCGCGTCGCCCGGCAGGCAGGCCAGGTCGGACGCGAGCTGGCGGCTGGCCTCGATGACCGCGACATCGACCACGCGTGTCTCCAGCGTCAGCCCGTGTGCCGCGATGGCGTCGCGGATGGAGAAGACGCCGGCCATGGGCAGCTGCACGCGCGGCCTGGTCACGAAGGTACCTCGTCCCTGGTGCCTGGTGATCAGCCCACGTTCCTCCAGCTCGCCCAGTGCCTGTCGCAGCGTCGCGCGCGAGACGCCGAAGTCCTGACACAGTTCCCGTTCCGGCGGGACGCGATCGCCCTCGGACCAGCGCCCGGACGCGATGAGCTCCTCCATCCGGCTCGCGATCAGCGAGTACAGCGGTTCGTCAGGCATGACCCTCCCTCCAGACCACTGGCAGTCTAGCAGGGATTGGCCTGATTGGTATGTACCTTTGCTGGGGGGATGCCGCGGTCGGATCAGGCCAGCCGCTCTCCGAGCTGCTGCAGGAGGGCCGCTGGGAGCGACTCGCGCCGCACAAGAACGGGCCCGCGCGGGGGCTGCCGTATGATGCGTCCACGCTGCGGGGCACGGTGCCGAGGGCGGGATCAGAGGAGACAGCAGCACGGTGACGGCCACGGGCGTGGAGCCCAACGAAGCGAGACGCGAGCGCGCGGCCGGCCTGGCCGGGGTGCTGCGTGAGCGCATCCTCGTGCTCGACGGCGCCTCGGGCACCTTCATGCAGGGTCAGGGCCTGGAGGAGGCCGACTTCCGCGGCGACCGCTTCGCCGACCACCCGCGCGACCTCAAGGGCGCCAACGACCTGCTCTGCCTGACCCAGCCCGAGGTCGTGCGCGAGATGCATCACCAGTACCTCGCCGCGGGCGCCGACATCATCACCACCAACACCTTCAACGCCACTCGCATGTCGATGGCGGACTACGCCCTCGAGCCATGGGTGGCGGAGATCAACGAGGCCGCCGCTCGACTGGCGCGCGAGGCCTGCGATGAGGCGGAGGCGGCCGACGCGCGGCCGCGCTACGTGCTCGGCTCGCTGGGGCCCACCAGCCGCACGGCCTCGCTCTCGCCCGACGTCAACGACCCCGGCGCGCGCAATGTCTCGTTCGCCGAGCTGGCCGAGGCCTATCTCGAATCCGCACGCGGCCTGGCTGCCGGCGGCGCCGACATCATGGCCATCGAGACCATCTTCGACACGCTCAACGCCAAGGCCGCCATCTTCGCCGTCGAGACGCTGTGGGATGAGCTGGGCTTCCGCCTGCCCCTGCTCATCAGCGGCACCATCACCGACGCCTCCGGCCGCACCCTCAACGGTCAGACCGTGGAGGCCTTCTGGAACACCGTACGCCACGCGCGGCCCCTCGCGGTCGGCCTCAACTGCGCCCTCGGCGGCGACCAGCTGCGGCCGTATGCCCAGGAGCTGGCCGGGCTGGCCGACACCTTCCTTTCGCTCTATCCCAATGCCGGCCTGCCCAACGCCTTCGGTGGCTACGACGAGGCGCCCGAGCACACGAGCGGCGTGCTCGGCAGCCTGGCCCGCGACGGTGCCCTCAACATCGTCGGCGGCTGTTGCGGCACCGGACCCGACCACGTGCGGGCCATCAGGGCGGCGGTGGCCGGCGTGGCCCCGCGCGAGGTCCCCGTCATCGAGCCGCGCACCCGGCTGGCGGGCCTGGACGCGCTCTCGATCGGCCCCGAATCGCTCTTCGTCAACATCGGCGAGCGCACCAACGTCACCGGCTCGCGCAAGTTCGCCCGCCTCATCGCCGAGGGTGACTACGAGACCGCGGTCGACATCGCGCGCGAGCAGGTCCAGAACGGCGCCCAGGTGGTGGACATCAACATGGACGAGGGCATGCTCGACTCGGAGGCGGCCATGACCCGCTTCGTGCGCCTGCTTTCGGCCGAGCCCGACATCGCGCGCGTGCCGTTCATGATCGACTCCTCCAAGTGGTCGGTCATCGAGGCCGGGCTGGGCTCGGCCCAGGGCCGTCCCATCGTCAACTCGGTCTCGCTCAAGGAGGGCGAGGCGGAGTTCCTGCGCCAGGCCAGGCTGGCCCACCGCTACGGGGCCGCCGTCGTGGTCATGGCCTTCGACGAGGCGGGCCAGGCGGAGACCGTCGAGCGGCGCCTTGAGATCGGCCGCCGAGCGTTACGCCTGCTGACCGGGGAGGTCGGCTTCGCGCGAGAGGACATCATCCTCGATGCCAACATCTTCGCCGTCGGCACCGGCCTGCCCGAGCACGACGACTACGCCCTCGCCTTCATCGAGGCCGTGCGCCGCATCAAGGCCGAGCTGCCGGGCGTGCTCACCAGCGGCGGCGTCTCCAACCTCTCTTTCTCGTTCCGCGGCAACAACCCCGTGCGCGAGGCTATCCACGCGGTCTTCCTCTACCACGCCATCGCCGCCGGGCTGGACATGGCCATCGTCAACGCGGGCGCCCTGCCGGTCATCGACGATCTCGACGCGGACCTGCGCGAGCGCGTGGAAGACCTCGTGCTCAACCGCCGGCCGGACGCCACCGACCGGCTGCTGGAGATCGCCGACGAGGCCAGGAGCGCCGCCACCGGCGCAGCGCAGGACCTTTCCTGGCGCGAGCTGCCGGTGCAGGCGCGGCTGACCCACGCGCTCGTCGAGGGCCTCGGCGACTGGATCGTGGAGGATACCGAAGAGGCCCGCCTCGCGGCGACGCGCCCTCTCGAGGTCATCGAGGGTCCGCTCATGGCGGGCATGGACGAGGTCGGCGACCGCTTCGGCTCGGGGCGCATGTTCCTGCCCCAGGTGGTCAAGTCCGCCCGCGTGATGAAGCAGGCCGTGGCGCACCTCGTGCCCTTCATCGAGGCCCAGCGCGCCGAGGGCGACGGCAGCGACCTGGGGCCGCGCTCGGCGGGCACGATCGTCATGGCCACGGTCAAGGGCGACGTCCATGACATCGGCAAGAACATCGTGGGCGTTGTGCTCGGCTGCAACGACTACGAGGTCGTCGACCTGGGCGTGATGGTGCCGTGGACGACGATCCTCGAGACCGCACGCGAGCGGGAAGCCGATCTCATCGGCCTCTCGGGGCTCATCACCCCGTCGCTGGAGGAGATGCGCGTGGTGGCCGGAGAGATGGAGCGCGCAGGCATGACTACGCCGCTGCTCATCGGCGGCGCCACCACCTCCAAGGCCCACACCGCAGTCAAGCTCGAGCCGGTCTACTCGGGGCCGGTGATCCATGTCACCGACGCCTCTCGTGCCGTGGGTGTGGCCGGCGCCCTCATCGATCCGGCCGCCCGCGACACGTTCGTGGCCGAGCGTCGCGCGGAGTACTCCGAAGTGCGCGCGGCCTACGAGGAGCGGACCTCGCCCCATCGCCGGGTCTCGCTGGCTGAGGCGCGTGCCGCCCGCCTGCAGCTCGACTGGTCCGCGCCGCCGCCGCCGCCCAGCTTCACCGGCGTGCGCACGTTCGGCGACTATCCCATCGAAGAGCTGGTCGAGCGCATCGACTGGTCGCCCTTCTTCGCTACCTGGGAGCTCAAGGGCCGCTACCCTGCCATTCTCGACCATCCGTCCGTCGGCGCCGTCGCCCGCGAGCTTCTCGACGACGCCATGGTCATGCTCGAGCGGGTCCGACGTGAGGGCCTGCTGCGCGCCGACGCGGCGGTCGGTTTCTGGCCTGCCGGCGCCACCGACAGCGATGACATCGTGGTCTGGGCCGACGACGCCCGCTCCCGCGAGCTGGCCCGCCTGCACACGCTGCGCCAGCAGGTGGCGCGTCGCGACGGCCGGCCCGATGTGGCCCTCGCCGATTTCGTGGCGCCGGTCGGCTCGGGCGTGGGTGACTTCATCGGTGGCTTCGCGGTCACCACGGGACACGGGCTGGCGGAAGCGAAGGCTCGCTTCGAGGCGGCACATGACGACTATTCGGCCATCCTGCTCACGGCCCTCGCCGACCGCCTCGCCGAGGCCTTCGCCGAGCGCATGCACGAGCGCGTGCGGCGCGAGCTGTGGGGTTACGCCGTGGACGAGGTCCTCGACAACGAGGCCCTCATCGCCGAGGCCTACCAGGGCATCCGTCCGGCGCCCGGCTACCCGGCCACGCCCGACCACACCGAGAAGGTCACGCTCTTCCGCCTGCTGGAAGCGGAGACGCGCGCCGGCATCGAGCTGACGGAGTCGATGGCCATGCTGCCCGCGGCCTCGGTCAGCGGCTTCTACCTGTGGCATCCCCAGGCGCGCTACTTCGGCGTGGGCAAGATCGACCGCGATCAGCTGGAGGACTACGCCGCGCGCAAGGGCTGGTCGCTTGCCGAAGCGGAGCGCTGGCTGGCGCCGAACCTGGCCTAGTCACGGTGCGCATCCGCGAGTACCGGCCGGCGGACGAGGAAGCCGTCGTGGCCCTGTGGGTCGCCTGCGAGCTGACGCGGCCGTGGAACGACCCGCGCAAGGACATCGCGCGCAAGCTGGAAGACAGCCCCGGGCTCCTGCTCGTGGGCGAGGACGGCGGACGGGTCCTGGGCTCGGTCATGGCCGGCTACGACGGCCACCGCGGCTGGATCAACTACCTCGCGGTCGATCTCGCGTGGCGGCGGCGAGGGCTGGGCCGTGCGCTGATGGACGCGGCCGAGGAGCGCCTGCTCGCGCTCGGTTGCGCCAAGGTCAACCTGCAGGTGCGCGACGAGAACGAGGCCGCGCGCGGGTTCTACGAGGCCATCGGCTACCGGCTCGAGCCCATCGTGAGCTTCGGCAAGCGGCTGATCAGCGACGATTGACCTCACCGACCGCGGTGAGGAAGCGGCGGTAGTGACCGATGGTCGGGTTGTTGGGGGTGAAGACCCAGGCGAGGTCGCCTGCGCTGGTGCTGACCGTGACCGTGACGGGCGTGGCCTCGGCCTCGTCCGGCCCCCAGTCCCATTCGACGGACGTGATGCTGGCCAGGGGGAGCCACGTCTCGACCCGCCCGTAGTTCGACTGCCAGCGGTAGACGTACGGCTGTCCACGGTCGACGACCATCAACTCCCGGCCATCCGAGAGATGGATCGACTCCAGCAGCCGTTTGGCCACGAGCCCGAAGAAGAAACGACGTAGCACGCCCTCCTCGAGTGACCCCAGTGGCGTGTCCGGCTGGGTGGCCATCGGTCGCATCCCCGAATCGCCTGCCGATTCCTCGCGCAGGAGCCGCTCGAAGTAGAAGCTCAGCTCCGTCGACGCCACCGGCTCGAAGTCGACCGGCTCCGGCTCCGGCTCCGGCTGGTAGCGCTCGCGAATGGTGCCCACCAGACGCCGCATGATGTCGCCCGAGACGCTGTTGAAGGGCAGGTCGTAATGCCCCTCGAGGGCGCCCAGGTGCACGCTGCCACGCAGGAGCTCGTCGCGCAAGGAGACGTACTGCACGTCGCGATAGCGGATCGTGCGCGACCGGACCTGCCGCTCGACCCGCTCGAGCACGACCATGTCCTCCTCGTACAGGCTGACCATGTAGTCGTACAGGTCCATGCCCGGATGGGCCTCCCGACGGGAGATCCGGCGCGGGATCTTGAGGGCCAGCAGTGGGGTCTCGGGCCGCGTCAGATGCGGCACGAACAGCGGGGGAGGCGGGTCCTCCTGGCTGATCTCGATGACCCACGGACCGAAACGGTCGTACTCGGGGTCGCGCTGGTTCACAGTTCCTCCAAGGCGCCGGCCAGGTCGCCGATGAGGTCGTCCGCATCCTCCAGGCCTATGTGCAATCGTACCAGCCGCCCCTCGTCGGGCTGAGGCTGCAGGCCACGCCGCGAGTGCGGGATGGCGGGCAGGACCAGGCTCTCGAAGCCACCCCAGCTGGCGCCCAGCCCGAAGAGCTCGAGCGACTCGATGAAGCGGGTGTAGGCGGCCTCGTCACAGGCCACCAGTTCGACGGTGAGCAGGCCCGGGGCGCCGCTGAACTGGGCCCGCCACAGCTCGTGGTCCGGGTCGGAGGGGAGGGCCGGGTAAAGCACGCGCACGACCTGCGGCTGCTGCTCCAGCCAGCGAGCCGCCTTGAGGGCGCTCGCCTGGTGGCGCTCGAGCCGCACGCTGAGCGTGCGCAGACCTCGCAGGCCCAGCCAGCAGACATCCGGGGCGGCCGTGGAACCGAAGCGCACGCACCACTCACGTGTCGGCGCCAAGGCCTCGTAGGTGCCGGTGGTCAGGCCCAGCATCACATCGCTGTGGCCGCCGATGTACTTGGTGCCAGCGTGGATGGAGATGTCGATGCCGAGCGCGTGGGCGTCGAAGAAGCGGGGCGTGCCCCAGGTCGAGTCGCAGGCCACCGGCGCCCCCACGCGTCGCGCGCTGGCTACGACTCGTGCGATGTCGATGATGCGCATGGTCAGGCTCGTCGGGACCTCGATGAACACGAGGCTGGTGTCGGCGTTGACGAGGGCCTCGAGCTCCTCCACCGTCTCGAAGAAGCGCACCTCGCAGCTATCGGCCAGCTCGCGCTCGGCGAAGACCCGGGCCGGCTCGTAGACGTCGCCCTGGATGAGCACGCTCGATCCCTGCCGCGCGTGTGCCGAGAGCGTGGCCGCGATGGCGGTGAGACCGGAGCCGGTGGCGATGCATGACTCGGTGCCGCAGAGCTCGGCCATGGCGGTCTGCAGCTCGAAGGTGGTGCTCGTGCCGTAGATGCCGTAGCGGGGGGTGTCGAAGGGCACGTCGGCTCGCGCCTCGCGCAGCTGGTCGAGGGAGTCGAAGAGGATGGTGCTGGCCCGCGCCACCGGCGGGTTGACGGTGCGAGCCGCGTGGGCCGAAGCCCGTCCGAGGTGGGCCAGCTTGGTGTCGAAGCGGGTCATGGGCCCATCATCACCGAGGCGACGTCCGTCGTGCCCGCCTACGATGGCCCTGTACATGGGGACATCGGTCACGAACGCCTCCACTCCGCCGCCGCTCACGTAAGCCCTGGTAGAGGACCGCTCGCCATGCTGCAGGGCATGGACGACCTGCGCGTGGGGGCTGCCTTCCGTGCCGTGCGGGTGCGCCGTCGCTGGCGCCAGTCCGACGTCGCCGCCCGCGCCGGCGTGTCCCAGTCGTTCGTGTCGCTCGTCGAACGCGGCCATCTGGACCGAGTCTCGTTGTCGGGGCTCCGTCGCCTCGGACGTGCGCTCGACATCCGCGTGGACGTCATCGCTCGATGGCGAGGTGGGGCGCTCGACCGGATGCTCGCACTCGAGCACTCGCTCCTAGCTGAGGAGGTCGTGACGGCCTTCTCTCGCTACGACGGCTGGCTCATCGTTCCTGAGGTCTCGTTCTCCATCTACGGCGAACGTGGCGTCATCGACTTGCTGGCCTTCCATACGGCGAGCGGATCTTTGCTGGTGATCGAGCTCAAGACCGTCATCGTGGACGTGAATGAGCTCGTGGGTACGCTCGATCGCAAGACGAGGCTGGCACCCCGAATCGCGACCGAGCGCGGCTGGCGACCGCGTTCGGTGAGCCGGTGGCTCATCGTGACGCGTAGTTCGACGAACAGCCGGCGCATCGAGGCACATCGCTCTGTCCTTCGGGCTGCCTACCCAAGCGATGGCCGTGCCGTACGTGCCTGGCTGGCGGCCCCGTCGGGTGTCATCGATGCACTATCGACTTGGTCAGTCACCACTCACGGTGGTCGTGGGCCCAGCTCTGTCCAGCGGGTGCAGCTTGACCGGCGATGGCCGACCCCGGGCTGAGCGTGAAGAGGCCCCTGGAGGTGGCCCAGCGGGGCCCTCCTCCGCAGGTCAGGCTCCGCGCATGGTCCGAGCACCACCCCGAGTGGTGGTTGACAGAGAAGCGCTGGCTTCGGCTGGGCTGGAGTCGGGTCCGTACCATCAGGGCATGACCGGGACATCCGTGGACGACGCTACGCCGCGCCTCGACGAGATCAGCTTCCTCGCCGATGTGGCCCACCTCGCAGCCAGTGCACGCACGTGGGAGGAACTCATGGGCACGGTCATCGATCGCGCCCGTGCGGCCTCACACGCAGACGTGTGCTCGCTGTACATCACCGATCGCGACGGCAGTGGCCTGACCCTGGCCGCGACCAACGGGCTCGACCAGGACGCGGTGGGCGTGGCGCGCCTGGAGATGGGCCAGGGCATCACCGGCCTCGCCGCGCAGGCCCAGCTCACCATCGTCAGCCCCGACGTCCACGAGGACGAGCGCTTCGCCTGGATCCGCGGCGTGGACCAGGACCGCTTCACCTCCTTCTGCTCGGTGCCGCTCGTGTGGGAGGAGCAGGTGGTGGGCGTGCTCAACGTCCAGACCGCCGAGCGCCGCGACTTCCGGCCGGCCGACATCGGCTTCCTCGAGGCCCTCGCCGGCCTGCTGGCAGGACTGGTCGAGAAGAGCCGTCTCCACGCCGAGGCGGAGGCCCAGCTCGAGCAGCTGCGGACGATCGATGAGGCGCGCGCCAATCTCGTGGCCGTGGTGACCCACGCGCTGCGCACGCCCCTGGCCGTGGTACGGGCGTACGTCGAGTTGCTCGGGAGCGCCGCGCGTGGCGGCGGCAGCGCCGAGGCGGCCGGCTGGGAAGGCGAAGCCCTGACGCAGGTCGATCGCCTCGACGAGACCGTCGACACCATCCTCGAGAGCCTGCGCGTGATGCCCGACGCGCCGACCGAGCTGGTGCCCATCGACCTCTCGGCAGAGGTCACGGCCGTGGTTCGTGAGGTGCAGCCCATGCTTCGCGGACGCGAGCTGGACCTGGTCTTCCACGACGAGCCCCTGGTGGCGCTGGCCTCGACCGAGATGCTCCAGCGGCTCCTGGGCTATCTGCTCGAGAACGCCTCCAAGTACGCGCCGGCGGGAGGAACCATCAGCATCTATGGCTGGCGCGCGGGCGACGGCGCCTACATCGCCGTGACCGACGACGGCCCCGGCATCCCCGAGGCCTGGCGAGAGCGCATCTTCGAGCCCTTCGTGCGCCTTGATGATTCACCGCGCGGGGCCGGCATCGGACTGTTCGCGGCCAGCCGGCTGGCGCACTCGATGGATGGCGAGCTGACGGTGGAGCCACGCGAGCCATACGGCTCCCAGTTCGTACTGCGCCTGAAGTTCGTGGGTGCCGCTCGCTAGGGCTGGCACGGGCGGTCGACGAGTCCTCGAGATAGCCGAAGACCCGCGAGTCGTGTCGGCCCGCCGAGCGGGCGCGACGCATGTGATGGGGCGTGCGGCCGGGAGGTCGGCGGCACGCCGGGTGAGTGACCTAGGCGGGTTCTGCCTCGGTCGTGGATGGAGCAGCCTGTGGAGCGGCGGTCGCGGCGCTGGTGCCGTCGGCCGTGCCGGCCCAGGGCACGTAGGCGGTCTCGCCGTGGACGGCCACGTCCAGGCCGGTCTCTTCCTGGTCCTCCTTGACGCGGAGGCCGATGGCGATATCGATGACCTTGATGATGATGAACGTGCCGACGGCGGCGAAGGCGATGGTGAAGACCGTGGCCACCAGCTGGATGCCCAGCTGCTCCACGTTGCCCTCGATGAGGCCGGACGTACCGCCGATGGCGGCGACCGCGAAGATGCCCACGCCGACCGCGCCCCACATGCCGCCCACGCCGTGCACGGCGAAGACGTCGAGCGAGTCGTCGACCGCCAGGCGCTCACGCAGCAGCGTGACCGAGAAGCACAACGCGCCCGCGACGAGACCGAGGATGAGCGCACCCCCGACCGTCACGAAGCCGGCAGCCGGGGTGATGGCCACGAGACCGGCGATGGCACCAGCCGCGGCGCCCACGACACTGACCTTGCGGTTGAAGAGGAAGGAGGCGCCGACCCAGGTGATGACACCAGCGGCGGCGGAGACGGTCGTGACCATGAGGGCCTGGGCGGCCAGGCCGTCGGCGGCCAGCGCGGAGCCGGCGTTGAAGCCGAACCAGCCGAACCACAGCAGCCCGGCACCGAGGACGGTCATGGGCACATCGTGCGGCTCGAGGTGGTGGCCACGGATGCGGCGACCCATGACCAGGGCCACCACGAGGGCGGACACGCCAGAGGCGATGTGCACGACGGTGCCGCCGGCGAAGTCGAGAGCACCCAGCTCAGCGAGGATGCCGCCGCCCCAGACCATGTGGGCCAGCGGGGAGTAGATGAGGATGGACCAGGCGATGGTGAAGGCGACGAAGGCGGCGAAGCGCTTGCGCTCAGCGAACGCGCCGGAGATCAGCGCCGGCGTGATGGCCGCGAACATCATCTGGAACGTGGCGAAGAGCACGAATGGGATGGTGCTGCCTTCGGCTGGCTCCATGCCCACGCCCTGGAACAGCACGTAGTCAAGCCCGCCGACGACGCCGATGTCACCGATGGAGGGCGCGAAGGCGAGGCTGAAGCCGACGACGACCCACACGACGGTCACGATGGCCAGGCCGAAGAAGCTGTGCATGATGGTCGAGAGCACGTTGTTGGCGCGCACGAGGCCGCCGTAGAACAGCGCCAGGCCCGGCAGCATCAGCATGACCAATGCTGTCGATATCAGGATCCAGGCGGTATCGCCACTGTCGATCATGGGATGTGGTCCCTCCTGCGACGGGTTGCCCCTCTCATACGGCGGGCAGCATGGGCCTGCCGCGTCTTGTCCCAGACCCTATGGAGGGCACGAGCGCAAGTCAGCGACGGCGAAGTCGGGAAGTGGTCGCTCGGCGGTAAGCGTTCGGTTGCGGGCCGGTGTCAGCGGAACGCGTACGAGCGGCTCCGCAGGTTGCGATCGTCGGAACCTAGGCGTCGAGACGGTAACCGACGCCGCGCACGGCCACGGGCACCGGCGCGCCGGCGTTGACCAGCTTCTCGCGCAGGCGCGCCAGGTGCGGCTTGAGCCAGAGCGGGTCGGGGTCGGGCACATCGGGCCAGCCCGCCGCCAGCAGCTCCTCGTGGGGCACGACCTCACCGAGGCGTTCGACCATCGCCTGCAGCAGGCGGAACTCGGTCACGGTCGTGGGCAGGGGCGTGCCCTGCCAGCGGATCTCGTGCCGGCGCCGATCCAGCTCGTAGCCCGACGGGTCGCCCTTGGCCCGCTCGCCACGGGAACCGCTCGACCGTCGTGACACGGCCCGCACGCGGGCCAGCAGCTCGTCCGCGCGGAAGGGCTTGCGCACGTAGTCGTCCGCGCCGAGGTCGAGCAGCTCCACCGTGGCGCCGTCGTCGCGCTCGCCCGAAACGACGATGATGGGCGTGTCGCTGACGTCGCGGATGCGACGGCAGACGGTCGCCCCGTCGAGGCCGGGCATGGCCAGGTCGAGCAGCACCAGGTCGGGCTCGTCATCGCGGAAGCGCCGCAACGCCTCCTCGCCGTCATAGGCCGCGATGATGCGGTGGCCGGCCTGTCCCAGCAGCGCGCCCATCGCGCCCACCATCGCCGGCTCGTCGTCGACCACGAGGATCTTGAGCGGCTCGGAAGTGGTCTTCTTCTCGGGCTCGTCGCCGAGCATGGTCATGGCCCTATCCTTCTGCTGGTCACGCTCGCGCGCAGCGCTTCGAAGCGCTTGAGCCACGCCTCGAGCCGGTCCTCGCCCGCGAAGAGGACGAGGATGGTGTTGTCCCCCGCCAGCGTGCCCTCCTGCTCGTCGAATGTCGACTCGTCGATGGCCTGGCCGACGGCGTTGGCCACGCCCGCCTCGGATACCAGCAACAGGGTCAGGCCCGAGCGCCCGATGTGGATGGGGTAGTCGGCCAGCACCCGGCGGAGCCGCTCGTCGTTGTCGGCTGGCGGCAACGTCGACAGGTCGCCGGGCCAGGCGTAGATGTGGTGCCCATCGTAGGCGACCTTCACCAGGCCCAGCTCCGTGATGTCCCGGCTGACCGTGGCCTGCGTCACGTCGAACCCGCGTGCCGCCAGCAAGTCGACCAGCTCGTGCTGGCTGGAGACCGCCTGGGCGGCCACCAGCTCGCGCAGCACGCGCTGGCGCTCGCGCTTCAGGACACGGGACGACGAAGGACGCGACGCTGTGCTCATCGCGATGAATTATACAGAAGGTGTCGCATCACTATGCATCTTCAAGGCGAGAGCATCGATGCAAGCGAGTAGAGCTTGCATATATGAGCACGGGACTTGCCTTTTGCCGGCGAAGGCTGCTAGGGTCCTCCGCGATGACGCCGCACGGTACTCGCATGGCGATGCCCGAGGCCCCGCCGGGATCGGCTGGGGTCTGACGGAGTACGCCCGCACGACCGGCGCTCCGCATCAGGCTGAGATCCCCGGGGCCGCGACCACGACGCGAAGGTCGCGGCCTTCGTGATTCCTGAGCACTTCGGCCACCGAGCCGCTCATCGAACGAGAGGATCCCACCTGATGACGCAGATCGCCACCCGCCCGCAGCCCACCCTCGGCGGCGCACTCGTCCCCGCTGGGGACACGACCACCACGATCGGCTTCACCCCCGGCTACACCGGACTGCGTTGCCGCGCCTGCGCTACCGAGGCGGCCGACGGGCCCGTCTTCGTCTGTGCCCGCTGTTTCGGCCCGCTCGAGCCGACCTACGACCTGGTCGGGATCCGCGAGCGCGTCAGTCGTGGCCAGCTGGACGCGCGTGAGGCGACCGTGTGGCGCTACGCCGAGCTGCTGCCCGTGATCGAGTTGCCCACCACCGGCCTGCGCGTGGGCCAGTCCCCGCTGGTGGAGGCACCGCGCCTCGCAGCCCGGGTCGGTCTCGACCGCCTGTGGATCAAGGACGACTCGCGTAACCCCTCGCTCTCGTTCAAGGACCGCCCCGTCGCGGTGGCCGCGGCCCGGGCCAAGGCGTGGGGCTACCACACGCTTGCCTGCGCCTCGACCGGCAACCTCTCGGCAGCCGTGGCCGCTGCCGCCGCGGCCCACGGCCTGCGGGCGGTCGTCTTCATCCCCGCCGATCTCGAGCCGGCCAAGATCGCCCAGGCGCGTGCGCTCGGCGCCACCGTCGTGCGCGTCGACGGTTCCTACGACGACGTAAACCGGCTGTGCCTCGAGCTGACCGACGAGCTCGAGGGCTGGGCCGTGCTCAACGTCAACCTGCGGCCGTTCTACGCCGAAGGCTCCAAGACCATCGCCTTCGAGATCGCCCAGCAGCTCGGCTGGCGCGCCCCCGATGCGCTGGTGGCACCGCTGGCCTCGGGTTCGATGTACACCAAGCTCAGCCGAGGCTTCGGTGAGCTGCTCGAGGTCGGCCTCATCGACGAGGTGGCGGTGCGCTTCTTCGGCGGGCAGGCCACCGGCTGCGGGCCCATCGCCAGCGCCTTCGAGGACGGGTCGGACACCGTGCGCCCGGTGGAGCGGCCGGACACGATCGTGCGCTCCCTGTCGATCGGCTCACCGGCCGACGGCGGCTACGCCGTTCGCCAGGCGCGCGACAGTGGCGCCGCCATCCTGGGCGCGGCCGACGAGGCGACCATCGACAGCATCCGCCTCCTGGCCGAAACCGAGGGCATCCTCACCGAGACCGCCGGCGGCGTGACCCTGGCGGCCCTGCGCCGTGCCGTTGCCGAAGGCCACATCCGGCATGAGGAGGAGACCGTCCTGGTCATCACCGGCAACGGACTCAAGACGCTCGACGTCCTGGCCGCCGATGCCCACGCCTCGTTGCCCCAGCCCATCGCCCCCAGCTACGATGCTTTCGAGTCCTGGTGGGGCAGTACCGCCCGAGTGGCCGCTGCCTGACCGGCCGCTCGGCGGTCGCGTCCGGCGCACTCCCGTCTCGACTTGACGTGGCCGCCCGAGTCCGGCACACTCGCGCCTCGATGACACATCCGCAGTTCCAGAAGTCGAAGCCCGCGCGGCCCTGCCTGGAGGCAGTGGCCTAGACGGCTTCGCTCGGGAAACCGACTCGGGGCCGCTGGGCCGGCTCCGAGGGCCGCAGACACCGATCGAGGTGACTGCGGTCTTTTTGTTTGGCTCGGAGCCGGCGCCACGGTCTTGTCCCGCTCATCACCAGCCCACGACGAGGACCACACGATGCGAGCACTGATCACCGGCAGCGGCAACATGGGTCGAGCCATCGCGGCCGGACTCGAGGCCCGTGGCGACGAGGTCGCGGCCATCGCCGGCCGTGAGACCGGCTACCCAGCGGCCGAGGACATCGGGCCCGTCGACGTGACCGTCGAGTTCAGCCACCACGACACGCTGCTCGAGCACATCGACCTCGGGCTGGCCACGGGCTGCCGTGCCTTCGTCGTGGGCACCACCGGCTGGACCGTCGACGACGCGGTCGGCAGCGCTTTCGGAGCCCGCCTCGAGGAGCACGACGCCAGAGCCGTCGTCGCGCCCACCTTCAGTCTCGGTGCGGTCCTCTTCGGCGACGTGGCCGAGTACGCGGCGCGCCTCTTCGGCCGCTTCAGCGACTACGACCCCTACCTCTTCGAGCAGCACCGCGCAGCCAAGGCCGATCGGCCATCCGGTACCGCGCTCGCGGTCGCTGACCGGCTGGTGCCGCATCTTCACGCGAAGCGCGTGGCGCGCCTGGCCACGGGGACGGGCGCGCCGGATGCCGACGTGCTGGAGGTCGTGGCCCTGCGAGCCGGCAGCCACCCGGGCATGCACACCGTCGGCTTCGACGGACCGGGTGAGTCGCTCCAGGTCCGCATCGAGGCACGGGACCGCTCGGCCTACGTGGCCGGGGCCCTGCTCGCGGCCGACACGCTGCACGAGCAGCCCGACCGCTCCGGCATCACCAGCTTCATCGACCTGGTCCACGAACGGACCGCCTGACACCCACGACCGACCGAGCGAAGCGACGAACGAACGAAAGGGAACGACCGACATGACCACGACACCGACCCTGCAGGGCGCGATCACCGCCCTGGTCACACCCATGAACGCCGACGGTTCCCTCGACGAGGCCACGCTGGTGGCCATGGTCGAACGCCAGATCGACGCCGGCATCAACGGCCTCGTGCCGGTGGGTACCACCGGCGAGTCGCCCACGCTCTCGGCCGAGGAGGACCAGCGCGTCATCGAGTTGACCATCGAGGCCGTCCGTCGCCGCGGCGTGGCCGAGACCACGCCCGTCATCGCCGGCACCGGCTCCAACGTCACCCGGCACGCCATCGAGTACACCGAGGCCGCGGCGCGCCTGGGGGCCGACGCCGCCCTCGTCGTCTCGCCCTACTACAACAAGCCCGACCAGCGCATGCTCGAGGCGCACTACCGCGCGGTGGCTGATGTGGGGCTGCCGGTAGTGGTCTACAACGTGCCCGGCCGCACCGGCGGCAACGTCGGCGCCGCCACGCTCATGCGTCTCGCCGAGCACCCGCAGATCATCGCGGTCAAGGAGGCTTCGGCCAACATGGAGCAGATCATGACCATCGTGCGCGATCGGCCGGAGGGTTTCGCGGTGCTGTCCGGCGACGACAGCTGGACGCTGCCCATCATGGGCGTGGGTGGCGACGGCGTCATCTCCGTTGCCTCCAACGAGGTGCCGGCAGTGATGGTCGAGCTCTGCGCCGCCGCCGCGCGCGGCGACATGGACAGGGCCCGTGAGATCCACTATCGCTATCTCGATCTCATGCGCGTCAACTTCGTCACCACCAGCCCCGCGCCGGTGAAGGCGGCCATGGCCGAGATGGGCCTCATCACCGACGCCCTGCGCATGCCCATGCTGCCGCTGGACGAGGCCAACCGCGTCCGCGTCCGGGCCGTGCTGGAGGAGCTCGACCTGCTGCCCGTGACCGCCGGGGCGGCAGCATGACGATCGATCCGGCCCTCGAGGCGACGGAGCCCGGCACGACCGCCGGATCGGACTCGCTGGCTGCGCGCATCACCGCGGCCGACGCAGCCTGGGCCGAGGCCGCCGGCGATCCGCCACCGGAGCTGGTCGAAGAGGTGGGGGCCGTGGTGGCCGACCTGGTCTCGGCGCTCGAGGCCGGGAGAGCCAGGGCGGCCACACCCGACCCGGACTCTGCCGCAGGCTGGCGCATCGACCCCTGGGTCAAGACGGGCATCCTCCTCGGCTTCCGCCTGCCCGAAATGGCCGAGCTGCGCGACGGGCCCATCCTGGCCGCTCGCGACAAGGCCGCCTACGGAGTGCTCGACCTGCTCGGCTCCGACGCCGCCCGTGCCGCCGCGGACGCGGGCGCGCCCTGGCGTGTGGTGCCCGGCGGTTCGGCCGTGCGAAGCGGCGTCCATCTCGAGCCGGGCGTGACCATCATGCCGCCCAGCTACGCCAACATCGGCAGCTGGGTGGGTCGCGGCTCGATGATCGATTCGCACGTGCTCGTGGGCTCGTGTGCGCAGGTGGGGGAGGGTGTCCACCTCAGCGCCGCCGTCCAGATCGGCGGGGTGCTGGAGCCGGCCGGCGCGCGCCCCGTCATCGTGGAGGACGGTGCCTTCGTGGGCGGTGGCGCCGGGCTCTACGAAGGGGTCACGGTCGGCCGCGGGGCGGTGATCGGCGCGGGCACCGTCATCACCGGCAGCAGCCGTCTCTATGACCTGGTGCACGAACGTGAGCTGCGGGGCACGCCGGCCTCGCCGCTGGTCGTGCCTGCGGATGCCGTCGTCGTCGCCGGTACGCGCCCGGCCGCATCCGGCTGGGCCCGAGCTCGGGGCCTGGCGCTGAGCGTGCCGCTCATCGTCAAGTACCGCGATGCCGGTACCGACGCGCGAGTGGCCCTGGAGGACGCGCTACGGTGAGTCCGGCCGCGAGCGACAAGGCCGGCGCCATCGCGGTCGGCTTGACCGTCGCCGGCCTCGATCCGGCCCGGCTCGTGGCCGACCACGGCAGCCCGCTCTACGTCTACGACGCGGGTGTGCTGCGGGCGCGCGCGGCAGCCCTGCGAGCCGCCATGCCGCCGGGCGTGGAGGTCGCGTATGCGGCCAAGGCCAACTCCTCGTCGGCAGTGCTGTCGATCCTGCAGGGAACGGGCCTGGGGGCGGACGTGGCCTCCGGCGGCGAGCTGCGAGCCGTGCTTCGGGCCGGCTTCCCGGCCGACCGGGTCGTCTTCACCGGGCCGGGCAAGACCGACGCCGAGCTGGAGGCCGCCCTCGACGCGGCCGTCGGCGCCCTCACCATCGAATCGCTCGACGAGCTCGAGGCCGTGATGGGCCTCGCCGCTCGTGCCCGCTCGGGGCAAGGCCTCGTGCTGCGCCTCGCGACCGAGGGCGAGGCGGAAGGGCTGCCCATCATCAGCGCCCCTGGCAACGTCAAGTTCGGGCTCACCGACGAGGAGGCCGGGGCGGCCGTGTCGCGCCTGCGCACCGCCCGGGTGCTCGCGCCCGAGGGCCCGTACGTCATGCGCGGTTTCCATGCCTTCGGCGCCTCCAACGTGCTGGACGCCTCGGTGCTCGTGGCAGGCGCCGCCGAGCTGGCCCGCCGGGCCCAACGCATCGCCGAGCGCCACGAGCTCGAGATCGAGCTTCTCGACGCCGGTGGTGGGCTGGGCATCCCCTACGCTCTGGACGAGGAGCCGCTGGATCTCGCGACGCTGGGTGCCGGTCTGGCCGCGGAGCTGGCCGGCTGGGCCGACCGGCCCGCTCTGCGCCGGGCCCGCCTGCTGCTCGAGCCGGGTCGCTGGCTGGCCGGCCCGGCCGGCGCCTACGTCTGCCGGGTCGTGCGCACGAAGACGCGCGGCGGCCGGGTCGTGGCCATCAGCGACGGCGGCATCCACCACCTGCTGCGGCCTCGCCTGGTGGGACAGGACCATCGCCTGGTGCCGATCGGCGGGAACGCCGGTCGTGAACCGGACACGCGCGTGGACCTGGTGGGGCCGCTCTGCACGGGCCTCGACATCCTCGCCTCCGACGTGCCCATGCCCCGTCCCCGAAGCGGCGACCTGCTGGCCCTGCTCGATGCCGGCGCCTACGGCTACAGCGAGTCGATGCCGCTGTTCCTCTCGCACCCGATCCCGGCCGAAGTCGTGATCGATGGCGGTGCCGTCACCGTTTCGCGCGAGCGCATCGAGCCCGCATGATGCGCTCTATGTCGCACTCGCCGAGGCGCTGGAGGCAACGCTCACCACGTTCGATGAGCGCTTGGCACGCTCGGCCGGCTTCGCCTGCGAAGTAGAGGTAGCGGGCCGCTACTGACCGCTGCTCATGCCCAGGCGGGTGAGCGCGCCGTCGAGCTCGGCGTGGACGCGTGCGGGAGCCGTGCCGCCGGTGACGTCGGGCCGCGCCAGGGCGTTCTCGAGCTCGGCCGCCGCGCGCAGTGCATCACCTACCTCCGGCTCGTCCGCCACCCGACGCGCGACCGGATCGGCCGAGCCGGCCAGCACCTCGACGATGTCGCCGTCGGACAGCGCGGTCAGCTCCAGGCCCGCCGACTCCGCGCGGGTCACCAGCGAGCCCACGATGTTGTGACCCTCCCGGAAGGGCACGCCCAGCTCCGCGAGCGCGTCGGCGACGGCGGTGGCGGTGGTGTAGCCGGCGGTGGCGGCTGCCAGCATCCGCTCCTCGTCGACCCGGAGGGTAGTGACCATGCCCGCCATGACCAACAGCGACGATTCGAGCACGTGCAGGCCATCGACCAGCGGTGGCTTGTCCTCCTGCAGGTCGCGCTGGTAGCCGCCGGGCAGGCCCTTCAGCATCGTCAGCGCCGTGACCAGATGGCCGGTGACCCGCGCACTGCGTCCGCGGATGAGCTCGGCGGGGTCAGGGTTGCGCTTGTTGGGCATCATCGATGAGCCCGTCGACCAGGCGTCGGCCGCACGCACGAAGCCGAAGTTGGGGTTGCTCCACCACACGATCTCCTCGGCCAGGCGCGAGAGGTGGGCCATGGTCAACGCCGTGGCGCTGAGCGTCTCCACCACGGGGTCACGATCGCCGACGGCGTCGATGGAGTTGCGCGTGACGCCCGCGAAGCCGAGCTCGGCCGCGGTGGCCTCGCGATCGAGCTTGAAGCCGGCACCCGCCAGGGCTCCCGAGCCGAGCGGCGAGAGCGAGGCGCGCCCGAGGGCCGACGCGAAGCGGCCACGATCGCGCTCGAGCATCTCGACGTAGGCCAGGAGGTGATGAGCGAAGAGCACCGGTTGGGCCGGTTGCACGTGCGTGTGACCGGGCATCACCGCCTGTCGGTGCCGGTCGGCCAGCCCGACCAGGGCCCGTTCCAGCCCGACCAGCGCCTCGTCCACCTCGCGGATGCGCCGGCGCAGGTAGAGCCGCAGGTCGGTCGCGACCTGGTCGTTGCGCGAGCGGCCGGTGTGCAGCTTGCCCGCCACCGGCCCGATACGCGCGGTCAGCTCCATCTCCACGTTCATGTGGATGTCCTCGTGCGCGGGATCCCACCTCACGGTCCCCTCGCGCACGTCGGCCGCGATGGCGCGCAGGCCGTCACTCAGGCTCGCGGCCTCCTGCTCGGTGAGCAAGCCTGCCTGCTCCAGCCCGACGACATGGGCGAGCGAGCCCTCGATGTCGTCGAGGGCCAACTCCGCGTCGACTTCGATGGAGCGCCCGAAGTCGGCCGCGACGGCGTCGGGCTCGGCGGCGAAGCGGCCGCCCCAGGCCTTCACGAGCTAGGCCGTGACCTTGGTCTCGGTGACCTCCACGGGTAGCTCACCCAACATGGGCTCGGTCCAGGTCCAGGCCGAGTCGTGCCGCGCGGCCTCGGTGCGCAGGGGCAGTCCGAAGATCTTGATGAAGCCGACGGCCGCGGCGTGGTCATAGGCATCGTCGGAATCGTAGGTCGCGAGCGTGCGGTCGTACAGCGAGTCGTCGCTGCGGCGACCGACGACGTAGGCCGAGCCCTTCTCCAGGCGCATACGCACCTGGCCGTTGACCACGCGCTGGCTGGAGCGCACGTACTCGCGCAGGTCGCGATGGAGCGCGCTGAACCAGATGCCGTCGTAGGTGGCCTGGGCCAGCTCGTCGGCCACGAGGCGGTTGAAGCGCAGCTGCTCCTTGGAGAGGGTCAGGCCCTCCAGCGAGGCGTGCGCGGTGTGCAGGATGGTGGCGGCCGGCGTCTCGTAGATCTCGCGGCTCTTGATGCCCACCAGCCGGTCCTCCACGTGATCGATGCGTCCCACGCCATGCCTGCCGCCGAGCTCGTGCACCAGCTGCACCAGCTCCACCGCATCGAGCGCCTCGCCATCGAGCGACACGGGGATGCCGGCCTCGAACCCGACGGTCAGCTCGGTGGGGATATCCGGAGCATCGCTCGGTGCGACCGTCCACTCGTAGGCGTCGGCGGGTGGCGTGACCCAGGGGTCCTCGAGCACGCCGGTCTCGCAGGAGCGGCCCCACAGGTTGACGTCGATGGAGTAGGGCGATTCCTTGGTGATGGGGATGTCGATGCCCCGCGCCGCGGCGTAGTCGATCTCCTCGTCGCGACTGAGGCCCATGCCGACGCGCATCGGCGCCACCACCTCGAGTGAGGGGTCGAGCGCGTGCACGGCCACGTCGAAGCGGACCTGATCGTTGCCCTTGCCGGTGCACCCGTGGGCCACCGCGTCACAGCGTTCCCGGTCGGCCACCTCCACCAGCAGCTGGGCGATGAGCGGCCGCGCGAGGGCCGTGGCCAGCGGGTACACGCCCTGGTAGAGCGCGTTGGCCTGGAGGCTGGGCCAGACGAACTGACGGATGAAACGTTCGCGCCCATCGATGACGTAGGCCCGGCTCGCGCCTGCGGCCAGGGCTCGTTCGGCCACGCTCTCACGCAGCGACTCGCCACCCAGGTCGACCGTCAGCGTCACGACCTCTGCGCCGTATTGCTCCTTGAGCCAGGCGACCGCGACCGATGTATCCAGCCCGCCTGAATAGGCGAGCACGACCTTCTTCACCTTCTACCTCCGAAGCCGACTGGTGGGACGCCGCGCAGTGGTGGATCGCAGTCCTGCATTAACATGCGCGTCGACCCCATTTTTGCATAGTCATGCAATATGTGCCCGACAGGGCCGGGGCTACGTAGCCGGCTCCGGATGCGGTCGTGTGCGGAACGGGGCGGGAGCTGGCGGAGCGAGGAGGCGGATGCGGCCGGTGCGCGACGGCACAGTCCTGCCGGGGAGTAGCGGTATCGAGCCACTACCCGTCCTCCGGGCTTGAAGCTCTACTGGGTCGACGCTCGGTAGGGAGAACCCATGTCCACACCCCGTTCCGAACGCGACGGACAGGCCGCTGTCGCCGGCCGACCGCGTTCGGGTCGCTGGCGACTCTGGATCGCCATGCTGGCACTGGCACTCGTGCCCTCGATGGCCGGCATCTACCTCACGTCCACGGTGCTGGGTGCGCCGGACCCGGAGCTGGCCGCTGAGCGTGCCGAGCAGACCTCCGAGATCGCTGCCGAGATGCGGGCCCAGGAGGCCGCCATCGAGGCTCGCCTGCTGGTGGCGGCCATGGACCCCGGGCTGGCCCGCCTCGCCGACGGCATCGACGGCAGTGCCGAGACGGACACCGCAGAGCACATCGTGCGCACCGTCAGCGACGGCCACGCCTCGGTCGTCACGGGCGTCTGCCTGGTGCGCGCGAGCGACGGCACGCGTGTGCCCCTGACCGCCGGCATCGGCGGTCTCGATGCCTGTGCCGATGCCGCCCTGATCGAGCGGGCGACCGATGCCGAGAGGGACTCGGTCGCACGCTCCACTTCCGCCACGGAGGCCAGCTCGCGCCTCCTGCTGGCGACGCCGACGCGCTCGGTGACCGGGCGCAATCGCGGTGTCCTCGCAGTAGGCGTGGACATCGCGGAGCTGTTTAGCCGGACCCGCTTGCAGAGCGGCGACGCTTCGACCTCGATGCTCGTGGACATGGGTTCATCCGGGGTCGTCGCCAGCACCGCTCTCGCTGCGGATCCGGCCGACAGCTCGCCCACGGACGCCGCGGCCGCGCTGCAGCCGCTGCCGGCGGACCTCATCGGCGAGTCCGACGACGCCGACGACCGACTGGCCGCGGTGGGCCTGACCTCGACGCTGGCCCCCCTCTGGGACAACGGCGACGGGACACGCTTGGGCCTCGTGCAGCTGTGGCCGACCCTCGAAGGCGGCTTGCCGCTGGAGGTGCGCCTGCTGTTCCTGGCGGTGCTGGTGGGTGGCATCCTTGCGGTCGTCGTGCTGGCGCGCTACTTCCTCGGTCCGGTCGGAGACATGGGCCACACGAAGGAGGAGTTGCAGGTCCTGTACCGGGAAGCGCGTCGGGACGCTCTGGTCGATGGCCTCACCGAGCTGGGCAATCTGCGCGCGTTCAACGAGGAGCTCGGGCGTCGGATCAAGGCCTTCCAGGATCACGGCCAGCCATTCAGTCTGGCCTTGCTGGACCTCGACGACCTGAAGGTCACGAACGACCGTGAGGGTCACGCTGCCGGCGACGACATGCTGGTCTCGATGGCTCGCACGATGCGTGAGTTCGCCCGCGCCGACGATCACATCTTCCGCACCGGCGGAGACGAGTTCGCGATGATCTTCCCCGGCACAAGCGTCGAGAAGACGGTCGGCATCCTCGAACGCATCCTCTACTTCTGCAAGCGACCCGACCGCGGCGTGCGGCCCAGCCCCTTCTCCGCGGGCGTCTCCGGAGTGCCCTACTTCACGCAGCAGCGTGACCTGGTGTACCGCCAGGCCGACGCGGCGCTGTACTGGGCCAAGCGCCACGGCCGCGGCGCGGTCGAAGTCTTCGAACCCGAGCGGGACCGACTGCCCGAGGGTCTGGACGAAGCGACGGAGAGTGCGCTCGCCGAGATCATCGCCGCGGACCTGCTGCGACCGGTCTATCAGCCCATCGTCGACCTGCGCACCGGACGCATCCTCGGCTTCGAAGGACTCATCCGACCAGACCCGACCGGGCCCCTGATCGGCACCGACCAGCTCTTCGCGGCAGCCGCCGCGGCCGGACGCACGGTCGAACTGGACCTCGCCTGCCTCGACGCCGTGGTCGGCTCGGCCGCGGCCATCGGTCCTGATCGCCTGCTGACGATCAACCTGTCGCCGCGGACGCTGGAGGTCAAGGACTTCGATCCCGCGTGGCTGCTGTCCGGGCTCGTGCGCAACGGCATCTCCCCGAGTCGGGTCATCATCGAGCTCACGGAGCGCGAGGAAGTGGACGACCTCGGTCGGCTGCAGCAGGTCTTCCATCTCCTGCAGCAGTACGGTCTTCGTCTGGCTGCCGACGATGTCGGTGCCGGCAACTCGGGCCTCCGCCTCTTGTCGCAGGTCAGCTTCGATATCGTCAAGGTCGACCTCGCGCTGGTGCAGAGCGGCGCACGTCGCACGGGTGCCCGGGCGGTGCTCGAGTCGCTGCGCGACCTCGCGGCCAGCCAGAACGCGCACATGATCGCGGAGGGCGTGGAGACCTCACGCCAGCTGCAGGTGCTGCGCGACATGGACATCGGTGCGGCCCAGGGCTTCCTGCTCGGCCGTCCCGATGCCTCGGTAGAGAGGACCTTCGTCGACGTGCGGCAGCTCGAGAGCGGCGTGTTCGTGGCCCGGGAGGAGCACCCGGTCGCGCCGCCGGTGCCGGCTGACCGGGTCGACGTGGACGACACCTCCGACGTGCCCCGCGCCATCATCCTGCCGCCCGCGCGGCAGGCGCTGGAGACCGAGCCCGGATCGGCCTAGGTTCCGGGGCCATGGTCCTGGGCGGGGATAGCGGCATCGAGCCACTACCCGTGTGGGTAGATGACGACTTGACTAGTCCTCAGCCCTCACGGAGAGCACCGGCATGGCCATTTCGCCTCACCTACCAGATGTCACCGCACCACTCCGCGGTCCGGGACCGATGCGCCGCCTCTCGGCCTCGTTCCTGGACCGTCGGCGCGCGCCCGCGGACTCCGCGCATCAGCTGCGTGACGCACTCCCGCGGCCGCACGTGGACGACTCCACGGCCGCGGGTCTCGACCCGCTGACGGGTCTCGGCCTGCAGCCTGCCTTCCTGGCCGCGCTGGATCGTGGTGCGGCGCGTGCGGACACGGGTGCTTCGCTCCTCAGCCTCGTGCTCGTCGACGTGGACGATCTCGGCGTCGTGAACGCGCGCGACGGCCACGTCTACGGCGATGCCCTGCTGCGACGGACCGGCGAGGCCATGGGCTGGCACGCGACCCGCGAACGGGAGCTCTTCCGCATCGGTGGTGACGAGTTCGCCATGCTGCTGCCCGGCGTCGGGCCCGAGGAGGCGTACCGTCGCGCCATGGCCGTGCTCAGGTCGCTCCTGTCTCCGACGGACGAAGCTGAGCCGGGCTCGATCTCGGCTGGCGTCGCCGGTATGCCGTGGTCGACGCGGGACGCCGACGTGATGTACCGCCAGGCCGCCGCCGCCTTGGCCGATGTCAAGCGTCGTGGCCGAGCGAACGTGGCGCTCTTCGATCCCACCATCCACGCCCTGCCGCAGCCGGCGACGGTCCGGGACGCGGACCTCGTCGAGCAGGTCATCGAAGAACGGTCATTGCGTTCGGTGTTCCAGCCCATCGTCGCTCTGCATGACGGTCGTGTCCTGGGCTACGAAGGCCTGGTCCGACTGCCCGAGGGAGTGACGCAGGCCGGGGTCCGGGAGCTGTTCGCGGCGGCCGACGCCACCGATCGCGTGGCCCGGCTCGACGCGGCGTGCATCGAGACGGTCATCGAAGGTGCCCGGGCCATCCGGCCCGAGCATGTGCTCACCTTGAACGTTTCGCCGAGTACGTTCGCGGGCCGCGACTTCGACCCGGCGTGGCTGCTGCAGAGCCTGGTGCGCGCCGGGATCTCCCCGCGTCGCGTGATCGTCGAGCTGTCCGACGACAAGCCCGTCGATGACCTACGGCGGCTTCATGATTCGGTCGTCGAGCTGCAGCGCCTGGGCCTGCGGTTTGCGGCCGACGACGTCAGCGCGGACGACCCGGCCGATCGGCTCCTGACCCACTTGCCCTTCGATATCGTCAAGATCGACCTGTCGCAGGTGTGGGAGGGCGCGCAGACGGGGCCCTTCCTGGCCCTCTTGCGTGATGCCGCACTCGGCCAACGGGCTCGCGTCGTGGCCGAGGCCGTCGAGACCCCTGAGCAGCTCGTGGCCGTGCGCGATCTCGAGTTCGTGGCCGGCCAGGGCTTCCTGCTCGGCCGCCCGGACGCATCGCTGGAGACGACCAACGTCGACGTCGGGGAACTCGAGAACGGTGCCTTCGAGGAAGGCTTCACGCACCCGACGCTTTCGACCTCACCGTCGGACAAGGTCGGCGCCGACGAAGCCGAGGTCATCCCGGATGAGCGTCGCGCGATGTTCGTACCCTCGGCTGGACCGACCCTGGAGCAGGAACCGCGCCCAGCCTAGGCTCGCGACCGGGGCTGTCCGTCTAGGCCACACCGAAGCCGGTGCCCGCGCCCTCGTGAAGCGCGCGGTGCAGGGCCCGCTGGGTGCGTCCGTCGGCGATGACCGAACGATCGGCGCGTGAGCCCGGTCCCAGCGCGCGCAGGGCCGAGCTCACCTTGGGCACCATGCCGCCGGCGATGATGCCCTCGTCGATGAGGGCGGCGGCCTGCTGTGGCGTGAGCTCGGGGATGCGCTCGCCGTCGGCCCCGCGGACACCGTCGGTGTCGGTCAGCAGTACCAGCTCGCCGCCGAGGGAGGCGCTGACCGCGGCCGCGGCATCGTCGGCGTTGACGTTGCAGATCCGGCCAGCCGGGTCCAGACCCATGGGTGCGACCACCGGTAGATACCCCGCCGCGAGCAGGTCGCGCAGCACGCTGGCGTCGGCCACGGGCTCGCTGATGACGCGCTCGAGGCCCGGCGAGCGCGGTCCCCCGATCATGCCGTCGTCGATGCCGCGCACGCCCACGGCCCGCGCGCCGAGCGACAGCAGTACCTCGGTCAGCTCGGCGTTGATGACACCGCTGATGACCGCCAGGAAGACCTCCAGGGCGGCATCGTCGGTGACCCGCCGGCCGTCGTGCCAGCGGCTCTCCACGCCGAGCTGCTCGAGCCACTCGGTCAGGCGCTTGCCGCCCCCGTGGACCACCACCAGCGGTCGGGTCCGGCGCTCCTCCACGATCTCGCGCAGCACGTCCTGCTGCTCGACGATGGTGGTGCCGCCCAGCTTGACCGTCACCGGCGGGCTGCTCATGTCGAGTATTCCGAGTTCTCGATGACGTACTCGCAGGTGAGGTCGCAGCCGAAGGCCTCGCCGCTGCCGTGGCCCACGCCCAGGTCGACGCGGATGAGGACCTCGCCGTCGCGCATCCGGCCCGAGAGCGCGGACTCGTCGTACGCCAGCGGGAGCCCCGCGAACACGGGTATCCCCTCGATGTCGATCTGCAGCCGATCGGGGTCGAGCTCCACCGGCTGCCCGGCCCGGGCACGCGCGGCATCCGGCTCCAGCCCGGCGGCCTCGAGTGTGCTCATGGGCGCGATCTCGGCGTTGCCCACGGCCATGGCGATGCGGCCCCAGTTGGGGTCGGCACCGTGGATGGCGGCCTTGAGCAGGTCGCTCGAGATGACCGCTCTGGCGGCCGCCCGGGCGGCGGCGTCGTCGACGGCACCGCTCACGGCGCAGGTGATGAGCGTGGCCGCGCCCTCGCCGTCGGCCGCCTGCTGGCGGGCCAGCGAACGGGCCACGGCCTCCACCGCCCGCCCGAGGGCGGCCAGCGCTGACGGGTCGGCCTCGACGGGTGCGGCGCCGGCGGCGCCAGAGGCCACCAACAGGACGGTGTCGTTGGTCGACTGATCGCCGTCGACGCTGGTCTGGTTCCAGGTCCGAGCCACGATCGGGCGCAGCAGGTACTGCAGCGTCTCGGGATGGGCCTCGGCATCGGTGAGCACGAAGCTGAGCATGGTGGCCATGTGGGGGTGGATCATGCCCACGCCCTTGGCCACGCCGCCGACGGTGACCGGCACCGGCGCGCCATCGGGACCCGGCAGTTCGAGCCGGACGGCGGCGGCCTTGGCCTGCGAATCGGTCGTGCGCATGGCCTCCGCCACGTCAGCGTAGGCCTCGTCATCGCGGCGGAAAGAGCCGCTGATGGCGGTGAGCGCATCGGCCACGCGCCGCACCGGCAGGCGAGTACCGATGAGCCCGGTGGACATGGCCAGGACCCGTTCCGGCTCGGTGCCCGCGTGGGTGGCGAGCGTCGCGGCCAGGCTGCGCTGGTCGGCCAGGCCGGCGTCACCGGTCGCGGCGTTGGCACAGCCGGAGGTGCACATCAGGGCCTCGACCCAGCCGTAGCGCCCGCCGCCCGCGGGTGCCGTTGCCGCCAGGTGCTCCTGGTCCATGCGCACGGCCGCGGCCGGCAGGCGGTTGGTGGTGAAGGTCGCCGCGACCGCGGCAGGACCGCCGGTCGTGAGTAGCACGGCCAGGTCGGGAGCGCCCGAGTCCTTGATGCCGGCCCTGGTCCCGAGCGCTTCGAAGCCCTGGGGTAGCCGAGCCGCTACCTCGACTTCGGGCAGCTCGCTGGGGAGGGCGGGTAGCGGCCTCACGGCGCGATGGGCAACTGCTCGAGGCCGGTCGGCTCGGGCAGGCCGAAGACGAGGTTGAACGCCTGCACCGCCTGGCCGGCTGCGCCCTTGACCAGGTTGTCCTCCACCGAGACGGTGGTGACACGGCCGGTGCGCTCGTCGTAGCGTGCATAGACGCGCGCGAAGTTGCTGCCGCGCACGTGGCCCGTGGCGGGGGCCTCGTCGACGACCTCCACGAAGTACTCGTCGTCGTAGGCCTCGTGGTAGAGCGCCTGCAGCTGCTCGCCGGTGATGGCTCGCGTGGGCCGTACGTGGCCGGTGGCCAGGATGCCCCGGTTCATGGGCACCAGGTGCGGCTGGAAGCCGACGCTGGCGGCGCCGGGGTTGGCCTCCGGGGTCGGTCCCGCGTCGCGGATCTCCTGCACCAGCTCCGCCGTGTGGCGGTGGCCGCCGAGACCGTAGGCCTTGAGCGAGTCGTTGACTTCGCTGAACATGAGCTCGGCCTTGACCGAGCGGCCGGCCCCCGAGACGCCGCTCTTGGCGTCGACCACCACGTCCTCGATGAGCCCCGCGCGCGCCAGCGGATAGAGCCCCAGCATCGAGGTCGTGGGGTAGCAGCCCGGTGCGGCTACCAGGCGCGTCTGCGCACCCTCCAGCGCCTGCAGCTCGGCGCGGTGCTGCTCGGGCAGGCCGTAGACGGCGGTCTGCAGCAGCTGGGGGAAGGGGTGGACGTAGTCGTACCAGCGCTCGTACTCGAGGGGGTCCTTGAGGCGGTAGTCCGAGCCGAGGTCGATGACGGCCACGCCCCGTTCGAGGAAGTCGGGCACGAGGGCGGCCGAAGCACCGTGGGGCAGGGCCATGAAGACCGCCTCCACGTCCGGCAGCGAGGTCTCGATGAAGTGGCCCGTCCGGCCCAGCTGGGGCTGGCTGGCGGCCAGCGGCTCGTGGTCACGGTCGCGGCCTTGCAGGCCCACGATCTCCGCGCGCGGGTGGCGCTCGAGCAGACGCACGAGCTCGCCGCCGGCGATTCCGGCAGCGCCGATGATGCCGACGCGGATGCGGGCGCGGCCGCCGAGCGCAGGGCTGGTCGAGGTCAGGGTGCTCTGGGTCATGGTCCTCTGACGATACAGGCAGCGGACCTCGCCGGTCGAGGCTATGCCATAGTTGGACCGCCCATGAGCACCCACGACGACGCCCGTGAGGGCGAGCTGCCCGATCTCTCCATCCCCAGCGGCGGCCACCTGCTGTCGGCCATCGAGGTGCGCACGACCGACGACGCGGACCTGACCGAGATCCTCGTGCGCCTGCGAGAGGCCGGCGCGGAGGTCGTCACCATCAACACCTTCCCGGCCACCAAGCAGGGCGAGGACGACCGCGTCACGCGCGTCTTCGACATCGAGCTGCGCGACCTGGGACCGGTGGAGGCCACGCAGATCGCCGGCAGCGTGCCGGGCGTGACCGTGGTCGATGCGCGACCCACGCTGGGCCAGGTCTTCGGCAAGCGCGTCATCGTCATCGGTGGTGGAGCCCAGGTCGCGCAGGTGGCCCTGGGCGCGGTCTCGGAGAGCGACCGGCACAACCTGCGCGGTGAGCGCATCTCGGTCGATACCATGGCCCTCGTGGGCGAGGACGAGATCGCGGCCGCCGTGCGCGCCGTGGCCGACCTGCCCCGCGCCCACATCCTCGTCCTGGCCGGCTCGCTGATGGGCGGCGAGATCACCAAGGCCGTGCGCGAGCTGCGCGAACGCGGCATCCCGGTGGTGGCCCTGTCCATGGCCGGCACGGTCTCGGCCGAGGCCGACCTGGTGGTGAGCGATCCCGTGCAGGCCGGCACCATGTCGGTGATGGCCATCGCCGACACCGCTCGGTTCGACCTCGACAAGCTGCGCGGCCGGCGCTACTAGCCCACGCCGCGGAGCGCTCGCGCGAGCGTGGCGCGCGCCCTGCCCGTGCCCGTATGCTTGCGCCCATGACCGAAACCGCCCGCACCATCCAGGAACGCTCGACCGCCACGCTTTCGCCCATCCTCGGCCGCTACTACCAGCAGACCTGGATCAAGGGCGAGGGGCACCGGCTCTACGACTCCGATGGACGGGCCTACCTCGACTTCGCCAACGGCATCGCCGTGACCTCGCTGGGCCACGCCCACCCCAGGGTCAACGCGGCCATCCACAGGCAGGTCGACGAGCTCATCCACGTGTGCAACGGGCTCGGTCACCTCGACCCGGTGACGCGGCTGGCGGAGATGATCGTCGACGAGCTGCCCGAGCCGCTGGACACGGTCTACTTCGGCAACTCCGGGGCGGAGGTCGTGGATGGCGCCATGAAGATGGCGCGGCGGGCCACCGGGCGGACCCACATCATCGCCTTCAGCGGGGCTTTCCACGGGCGCACCTACGGCGCCACCAGCCTTACCAGCTCCAGCCTCAACTACCGCAGCGGCTACGACCCGCTGGTGCCGGACGTGCACATCGCGCCCTTTCCCAACGCCTACCGCGACTTCGACGGCGACGAGGAGCGTGCCAGCGAGATCTGCCTCGACCACCTCGAGTGGCTCTTCCGTGACCAGATCCAGCCGGCGCGGACGGCGGCCTTCATCATCGAGCCGGTGCAGGGCGAGGGCGGCTACGTGCCGGCGCCGGTCAGCTTCCTGCAGGGCCTGCGCGAGCTGGCCACGCGCCACGGGGTCCTGCTCATCGCCGACGAGGTGCAGTCGGGCTACGGCCGTACAGGCAGGATGTGGG